>Ga0100399_1000024_pt1 | contig 91636 bp, 76 predicted proteins | sample CryGeymeta201523_FD_81545 | JGI IMG/M metagenome (GOLD analysis project Ga0100399, IMG submission 81545) | Groundwater microbial communities from Crystal Geyser aquifers in Utah, USA - Crystal Geyser metaG 2015-23 | ecosystem: Environmental > Aquatic > Deep subsurface > Groundwater | place: USA...
CCGTTGGGCCTCTACCCGGGCTACCACGGCACATTGCGAGCTGTCGGTGGGATGAAGCGAAAACGCGTAGCGGCGAAGTGTCGGGGCGAAGCCGCGCGCAACCGCGAAGCGGTCGAGGGGGTAGCCGGCGCTGCCACGCACGCACCGCGTTCGGCCGGCGTCGGACGAAGCGTTACAATCGCTCACCCACGGCATCCGTCACGAGACCCCTATGCGTACCTTCGAGCAGATTCGCAACCATGTGGCTGGCAACTATCTGGTTACCACCAACGAACCGTTTTTGTTGTGTGTGGAGCTTTCGCTGCAGGATGGCCAGCGCCACCAGAGCCTGTTCATGTCGGAAATCGAGGATGAAGACGGCCGCCACTACCTGCGTTTCAGCACCGCGGTGGCACCGATCACCGGCATGGATGCCAAGCGTGCGCTGCGCTTCAACTGGCAAAGCCACACCGGCTATCTGGCGGTCAGCGAACTCGACGGCGTGCCCTACCTGCACCTGTGCGAAAACCGGCCTTATGCAATCCTCACCGCGGCCGAGATCGATCGCCTGATTCTGGAATTGGGCGGCGTCGGCGATCGCATGGAGAGCCAGCTTTCCGCCGGTGGCGATCTGCTGTGAGCGGCACCCGGCGGGCGCACCGGCGCCGGTTTGCCCGAGGGGCCTCTGCACACGCCCAGGTCTTTGCCATTGCCAGCGCAGCGAAGCAATTCAGCATCATGATTCTCTGAATATTTCTCGATTGCCGCGTCGCCTCGCTCCTCGCAATGACCGCTTGTTCAGAGCATCGCAAGGGGTTATGTCGCCGCCCGGCCCGTGTTATTATTGGCAGTAACTTACTGTTTTTTAATTATTTATGCAGCCATGCACCGCCTCGCAACAAGGCGGCGAACGGCCCGCATACCAACCTTGATCGTGGGAGACCGAGCATGAGCCAGCACCCTTCGCAGTCGCTTTTGAGCAAACTCAACGCGTTGCGCAGCTACGGCGGCGCAATCCGCACCCGCGGCCTGGATGACGCCACGCTGGAGCGCTTGGCCGCACGGTTTCCTGACCTGGTTGCCGCCGTCGATGCCGCGCACGAACAGTTTCTGGCCCTGTGCGGCGGCGAGTTCGAAGACATTCTGCGCGCCGACGAGGTGACCCAGACGGCTGCCGTACAAGCTGGCTTCGTCAATTTTTACCCCGACGACGTGGTCAATCCCTACGTCGCGCTGGCCGCGCGCGGGCCATGGCTCGTCACCTTGAAGGGTGCCGTGATCCACGACAACGGCGGTTACGGCATGCTCGGCGCCGGCCACACGCCGGCGGCGGTGCTCGAAGCCATGAGCCGGCCGCAAGTGATGGCCAATGTGATGACGCCAAACCTGTCGCAGTTGCGGCTGGAACGTGCGCTACGCCGCGAACTGGGCCGCAGCCGTGGCGGCTGCCCATATGCCCGGTTCCTGTGCCTGAACTCCGGTTCCGAGTCGGTGTCACTGGCAGGCCGCATCGCCGATGTCAACAGCAAGCTACATACCGATCCGGATGGCCGCCATGCCGGCAAAAAGGTCAAGCGCATCGCGGTCAAGGGCGCCTTTCATGGCCGCACCGAGCTGCCGGCACTGTATTCGGATTCAAGCCGGCCAACCTATGCCAAGCATCTGGCGAGTTGGAAACACCACGAGCCGCAACTGATCACCATCACGCCGTATTCGGTGGAGCACTTGCAGCAGGCGTTCGCCGATGCCGACGCCAATGGCTGGTATATCGAGGCGATGTTTCTTGAGCCGGTGATGGGTGAAGGCGATCCGGGCCGGCAGGTTACCCCGGAGTTCTACAGCGCGGCGCGCAAACTGACCCGCGAACACGGCACCCTGCTGTTGGTCGACTCGATCCAGGCGGGCTTGCGTGCGCATGGGGTGCTCTCGATCATCGATTACCCCGGCTTCGAAGGGGTCGAACCGCCGGACATGGAAACTTTCTCCAAGGCCCTCAATGCCGGCCAGTATCCGCTGTCGGTACTGGCGGTCAACGAACGCGCTGCCGGCCTCTATCGCAAGGGTGTGTATGGCAACACCATGACCACCAACCCGCGCGCCATGGACGTGGCCGTGGCGGTGCTCGAAGGCATCACCCCGGAGCTGCGCGCCAATATCCGCGAACGCGGTGCCGAGTTTGTCAGCAAGCTCAATGCGCTGAAGACCGAGCTGGGCGGGCTGATTACCAAAGTGCAAGGCACCGGCCTGCTGTTTTCGTGCGAGCTGTCCGATGCGTTCAAGTGTTACGGCACCGGTTCGAGCGAAGAATATCTGCGCGAACGCGGTATTGGCGTGATCCATGGCGGCGCCAATTCGTTGCGCTTCACCCCGCATTTCGCGGTCACCTCGGCGGAAGTGGATCTGGTGATCGCGCAGGTGCGCGACGCGCTGCTCAACGGCCCACGCAAGGCCGAGGCCGAGGCCGCCTGAGCCGACTCGGCGCCGCACGCCAGCAGCCTCGATCGTGCTGCCCGTGTAGTGCTATCGCGGTTGCTGCTCGGGCGGCACCGCTGCGGCGTCCTGCGTGGCGTTGGCTGCGGCCTTGGCCGGCAGGATGCTGATCCGCACCGGGCCGCCCTGGCTTACCTTGTCGGCTTTCAGGTCGTATTCGAAATACTCGCCCGCCAGCGAGCGTCGCCCACCCTGCACCAGTTGCGCGTTGCCGCGCAGCCGCAGCACCTCCAGGTTGCGTGCGTATTCGATTTCATTGGCTTGCGCCGCCACATCACGCTCGATGCCGTTGTTCTTCACCCAGATCCGTGCCGGGTTGCCGGTCACCAGCACCCGGGTTGGGTTTTCCAGTGGCCCATACACCGTGGCCTGGTCAGCCTGCATCGGCCAGTCGGAACCCTCGATCGAAAAATTGCCCCGCAAGCGCGTGACGTTCTGCTCCGGATCGTTGGCCACCACATCGGCACGCACCACAATCGGCCGTTCGGCCGGCAAGGTGAACTTGGCCGCCTGGCTTGACGCCGGCAACAGCAACAGCAACAGCGAACACAAAACGGTGCCCGCACGCAATTGCTTCATCGCTCATACTCCAAAATCGATTGAACCCGCGGCCCGATGCGACGATCATAGCAGCGTCTGGCACGCGGCCCGCCTGAATCCGGACATCGGCCATGATGGCCTCCATCGCTTCGGAGTTCACGCGTTTGATCATCAACCGTTACTTGATACGCGAAGTAACCGGCCCGTTCGCTGCGGTGAGTGTGGTGCTGGTGGTCGTGTTCATGACCTACAGCCTGACGGTATTTCTTACCGATGCCAGCCAGGGCCTGCTCAGTGCCGGCCAGATCGCCACATTGACGTTGCTCAAGTCGGCGATTGCGCTGGAGGTGCTGTTGCCTATCGCGCTGTATGTTGCCGTCATGCTGGCCATGGGCCGGCTGTACAACGATTCTGAAATGGACGCGCTGCGCGCCGCCGGCATGGGCGAGTTGCAGATCGTGATGCCGATGCTGCGGGTGGCACTGATATTGGCGATTGTGGTGGGGCTGTTGTCATCGCTGGTGCGCCCACTCGCCTACCGCACGCTGTACACGCTGATAGCCGAGGCAGAAGCCAGTTCAGAGATCGATCGCATCAAGGCCGGCCGCTTTTACAGCTATGCCAACGCCGGCCGCACGGTATTCATTGAAACCACTGGCGGCTCGCTGGACAAGCTGCAAGGCGTATTTGTACGCACCCGCAATGGCGAAGGCCTGCAAGTGATTTCGGCGCGGCGGGGCACGTTCATCGCCAACGTCACCGGTACCCATCACGAGTTGGCGTTGCGCGATGCCAGCGTATTCAAACGCACCGCGCAGGGCCGCGATGTGTTCGCGCAGTTTGCGCAATTCACCATTCGGCTGCCCATCAAGCAGCCCGAACCGGTAACCGATCGCCCAAAACTGATGTCCAATGGTGAGCTCGCCAAAGCCACCGGCCCGCGTGAGCGCGCCGAACTGGAGGGCCGCTTGTCCAACCCCCTGTCGGCGCTGTTGCTGGCGATGCTGGCGGTACCACTGAGCCGCAGCCGGCCGCGCCAGGGCCGCTACGCGCGGATGCTGGTGGCACTGCTGGTTTACACGCTGTACTACAACCTGCTGGATATCACCCGCACCAGTGTCCAGCAAGGCACGGTACCCACTTTGATGTGGGTACCCGGGCTGTTGGCGCTGACGATCATCGTCTGGTACATGCCGTGGTGGACATGGTTGCATCGCAAGCCGGTGAGCGCGCATGCGCCTGATTGATCGCTACGTGGCACGTGGATTCCTGCTCGGTGTGTTGCCGGTGTTCCTGCTGCTGGCCGGGCTGTTCAGTTTTCTGGCACTGAGCCAGCAACTGGAAGATGTCGGCCAGGGCAGCTTTACCACCGGCTCGGCGTTGAAAGTGGTGCTGCTCACCCTGCCACGGCAGTTGCTCGACATCCTGCCGGTGATCGCCCTGCTCGGTTGCCTCACCGGTTTGGGCGCCATGGCCAACCATCGCGAACTGACCGCCGCACGCGCTGCCGGGCTGTCGCCGTCGCGCTTGGCACGGCCAGTGGCGGCCGCGGCGTTGGCGCTGGTGGTCATCGCGTTTGCCGCGCAAACCTGGGGCATACCGCTCTGGGAACGCAGCGCCTTGCGGCTGCGCGCCGAAGTAACGCAAACCAACGTGGAAGGCACCAATTCGGAGTTCTGGACCCGCACCGGCGGCCGCCTGCTGCGCGTCGGCGAAGTGGTAATGGGCCGCATTCCCACCGATCTGGAGATCTATGAACTCGATGAGCAGGATCGCTTGATCGGTTTGATCCGCGCCGAACGCGCCGATATCGTCAATCGCGAGGAATGGTTGCTGTACAACGTCACCGAGAGCGAGATTCACGCACAAAATGCAACCACCACAGTGGAGGATCGCCGCATCTGGCGCAGCTTTTTGTCGGAGCCGCAACTGGAAAACCTGATCCAGCCGGCAAGCACTCTGTCGCCCGGCGATTTGCTGCACTACATCGTCAGCCTCGAAAACAACCGCCTGAACTCGCATCCATTCCGCCTCGCGTTCTGGCAAATGGCCAGCATCCCGGTCGGCATCATCGCCATGGCCCTGCTCGGCCTGCCGTTCGTGATGGGCTCGCTGCGCTCGGTATCGGTTGGCCAGCGTATCGCCTTGGGTGGCGGCATTGGCATGGCGTTCTACCTCAGTGAACAGATCATCGGACATCTGTCGATGCTGTACGAGCTCAATCCGTTTGTAGCGGCGATGGCGCCCGAGTTGTTGCTGCTGGCGCTGGCGCTGCGCGGGCTGCATCGGGCGCATTGACTGCCGGCCAGCGCCGCTGCCAAACCTGCTGCTCGCGCACGCTGAACGTGCCCGGCGATCCGGGCTGAAACTGCTTCAAGGTCATGCTGACCTTCCAGCCGTTTGCATCATGGTGCAAATCCAACACGCGGTAGGATGCGAAATGCTGCAATCGGACACTGGAAGCCGACGCAGTGGCGAACACCCGGGTCGCGCCGCACCGCGAATCGAAATTGCGGTGCTCGTGCCCGTGCAGCACGATACCGGGTTGCAATTCGCTGATCAGCGTTTGCAGCGCGCGAACGTCGGCCAAGGCTTTGCGCCAGTGCGTCAAGCGCGGCAATGGTGGATGGTGGATCAGCACGCAACTGAACAAACCGCGCCCATGCACATCGGCCAGCAACGCTGCCAGGCGCTCGCGCTGCGCGCTGCCCAACGCACCACGGGCAAGAAACGGCGCCGTCGGCACGGCGGAGTTCAGTCCGATCAATGCCACACCCCCGCATTCACGCAACAGCGGATAGGCCGCAGCAGGATCTGCCGGATCGCTGCCGGCGTCGATAGGCAGGTAGTCGGCCCACTGCGCGCAAATCGCAGGCCACGAATCGGCGGCGTAAACATCGTGGTTGCCGGGAATCAGGAAAAGCTGATCGGGCGATGCCACTGCCCGCAGCCAATCACCCGCCGCCGCAATCTCGGCGGGTAGACCGATCTGCGCCAGATCACCGGTCAACAACCAGTGCGCGGCGTTCTCGGCACGCACCGCCGACAGCAGGTGCGCCAGCATCTCGGCGCGATGCTGCCGCTGCCGATTGCGCTGCCATGACAGATAACCCTGCCAGCGCTTGCCACGCAGGCTTTTCAGCGACCACGCCGCGAGCGAGGTCAGGTGCGGGTCGGTGATGTGGATCAGGCGCATGGCGACGCAGTTTACCGCAGGCCGCGCGCTACCTATACTGGCAGCCTGTCGGGCGTGACGCTGATCGACTGCGGAAAAGCCGAGATCGGTCAGATTTCCCGCTCTTTCTCGTCAAAGAGCTCTGCTCACACCGCAAAAGAGCAAAAAATCTGTCTCAAACCGGCTTTCCCCGCGCTACGATCGGTCAAGTCCGACCGGCTGCTGGCGCGCCCGTCAGCGCGTGCGCACCTTTCATGCTCAGCGCGTGCCCTTGCCCACGCACCACCACTAGCAGCCAACGGAAGCACACGTGAGCGAAGCGGCCCCCAAACCCAACGTACAAAGTCCGATGCGCCGGGTACTGGGCAATTTTGGCTTTCTCGTGCGAGGCCGCGGCATTGCCGCGCTGATGTCGCTGGGTGCCACTACCCTGATGGCGCGCTCACTCGGCCCGACCGAGTTCGGCATGGTGATGCTGATGCAGGCTTATACCCTGCTGATGCGCGGCATGCTCAATTTCCAGAGCTTCGAGGCAATCGTGCGCTACGGAGTGCCGGCACATGATGGCGGCGATACCCGCAGCCTTCGCCGTCTGGTGACGGTCTGCCGTCGCGTGGATCGGCGCGCCAGTCTGGTGGCAACCGCATTGGCCCTGCTGGTGGCACCCCTGGTCGGGCCATCGCTGGGCATGGATCGCAACCATGTGCTGATGCTGGCGTCATACAGCCTGATCCTGCTGGCTTCGGGCAACGGCACCGCCAACGGCATTTTGCGCTTGTTCGACCAGTTCGACGTGCTTGGCCGGCAAATGACGATTGGCCCCAGCATCCGTTTTTTGGGGGTGGTGGTCACCTGGTGGCTCGATGGGCCGCTGGCGGTGTTCGTGGCAATCTGGGCCGTTGCCGGTGCCTGCGAGGACCTCTACCTGAGTTGGCGGGGTGGCCGTGAATACCGGCAACGCATTGGCGCGCCAGCGGCGGGCGAGGTGGCCGGTGATGCGCATTTCGCGGAGTTTGCCGGTCTGCGCAGTTTCTTGTGGGTGACCTATTGGCAATCGAACATGGACCTGGTGCGCAAGCACCTTTCCACGTTGCTGGCCGGCTATCTGCTGGGGCCGGCCGAGGCGGGCCTGCTGCGGCTGGCGCGCGAGCTTTCCAGCTTGCTGTCAAAACCCGCCGTGCTGATTCGCCAAGTGGTGTTTCTCGACCTGACCCGCACCTGGCATCAAGGCAGTGCCGCTTTCGACATCATCGCCTACCGTACGGCGCTGCTGGGCGGCGGCTTCGGCCTGCTGTTCGTGGCCGTCGGCTACGTGCTTGGCGATAATCTTCTGGCGGCACTGATCGGCAAGGATTTTGTCGCCGCAGCGCCCGTGCTCACGCTGATGCTGTTGGCTGCCACCTTCGATCTGGTGTCCTCGTCGCTGCGTTCGGCGGCCTATGCGATCGGTCACGCGGCCAAGGTGTTGCGCATCTATGCCGTTTCCGCCGCCGTCTATCTGGTCGCGTTTGTCGCACTGACATCGTGGCTCGGCCTGATCGGTGCCGGTGTGGCAGCCAGCGTTGCGGCTGCTCTGCCACCGCTCGCCATGGTGTTGCTGATTCGCGGCAGCAAGCGCGGCCGGAGCGAGCTGCCACCCGCGCCATGAGGGTTGTCGCGCAGGCGCTCAGGCGGCGGAAACCGCCTCGGCGCGAGCCTGCTGCACCGGCAGCACCACCTTGGCAAACGCGGCGATGATCTGCTCGACCTGCTCGGGCGTATGCGCCGCACTCACGCTCACGCGCAGCAAACTGCTGCCATCGGGCGATGCCGGCGGCACCATCAGGTTGGTGTACACGCCCGCTTCGATCAAACCCTGCCAGCAGGCAAACGCTTCGTCGCGCTGGCTGAAGCGCACCGCCAGCACCGGGCTGGGCACGCTACAACCCAGTTGGAGAGCCATTTCCTGGAACGCGGCGTAAAGGCGGTTCGCGTTGGCCCAGATCCGGGTGCGCAACTCGGGGCGTTCGCGTACCTGACGCAGCGCCTCACGCGTGGTCGCAACCACCGACGGGCTGGCCGACGCGGTGAAAATGAACGGCCGGCTGGTATAGCGAATCAGTGGCAGCACCGGGTTGTTGCTGACGCAATAGCCACCGGTTGCGCCGAGGCTTTTGCTGAATGTGCCAACGGTGAAATCGACATCGTCCTCGACCCCCTGGGCCTGCGCCACACCGCGCCCGGTAGCGCCATAGACACCCAGCGAATGCGCTTCGTCAACCAGCAAGTAGGCACCGTAGGCGTGCTTGAGCTTGATCATTTCGGCCAGCGGCGCAACATCGCCAAACACGCTGTACAGGCCTTCGACCACGATCAGCGCACGTCTTGACTGCTCGCCCAGCCGGCGCAGACGCGATTCCAGCGCGGCGGTGTCGTTGTGCCGAAAGCGGAAGATTTGCGCTCCACTCATGCGGCAGCCATCGTACAGGCTGGCGTGCGCATCGGCGTCGAGCAGCACCGCGTCACCGGCACCCAGCAAGGCCGACAACATGCCCAGATTGGCGGCATAACCGGTGGAAAACACCATGCCGTGACGTTGCCCATAGAACGCGGCCATTTCCGCTTCCAGCGCCTGATGCAAGGCAAAACTGCCATTGGCCATGCGCGAACCGGTGGTGCCGGTACCAAACTCGTCGAGCGCTTTCTTGCCCGCAGCGATGCAGGCCGGATCGAAGGTGAGGCCGAGATAGTTGTTGGTGCCGGCCAATATCGTTTCGCGGCCCTCGATGATACCCAGCGTCGGCGATAGCAGGCGCTCGGTCACCAGACCGGTCGGGTTGCGGCCAGTGGCTGCCAGGGCATCGCGCAACGCGGCAACGGGCGCGAACTTGTCGAGCAGGCCGGGCGTGCTCATGCCTGATCTCCGGCGAGCTTGGCGACGATCGCCGCCAAACCCGCGACCGAACGGACGTTGGACAACGTGTCGAGGTCGATGGCGATATCAAAACGCTCTTCCACTTCCATCACAAACTCCATCACCTGTATCGACTCGAGCCCAAGACCCGAAACGAAATCGGTGTCGACGCCGAGCGTTCGACCATCGGTGATGTGCTTGCCCAGCATCGTCAACAAGGTTTGTTGTATCGAGGTAACCATGGATTCTCTTCCAGAAAATAAGCAATCACTCGCGCGGCACTGGCGCAAACAGACGCTGCGCGCCGGTGGCCAGATCGATCCGCGGCCGCCAGCCGGTAGCCGCCTCAAATGCGCGGTTGTCGCCCAGCCAATCGGCCTGCTGCAATTCACGCACTTTGCCGGCCGTCAACATCGGCGCGTAGCCGAGCGCCAAGGATAACAGGCTGTTGATCGCGCCGGCACTGCGCAGCACGCTGGCGGGGATCGGCAGCAAACGCACGGTGCGGCCGGCAACGGCACGCCCCATCGCCGGCCAGTCGTAACCACCCGGCGTGCCGTCATCGAGAGCATAGGTTTGCTGACGACAGCGCGCGGATACCAGCAGCCAGCGCTGCACGGCATCGGCAAAATCATCGACGTGCAGCAGCGACAGGCGCTGATCGAGCGGCCCGGTTACCGGCGCGATACCACGCCGCAACCAGCGCAGCAACGGCAGCATTTCCTGATCACCCGGGCCGTACAGGGCCGGCGGTCGGATGATGGTCCACGGCAGTTCCGGGCGCGCGTGCAAAACCCTCTCGCCTTCGTGCTTGCTCAGTGCGTAATCGGAAACGTGGGGCCGGCTGGCCGCCAGCGACGACACCAGCAACAGCGGTGGCGATTGTGGGTGGCGATGCAGCGCCTCGGCAACCTGTTGCACGCCATCCACGTTGGCGGCACGAAAATCGTCGGTCACCCGGCCGCGCACACTGCCGGCGCAATACACCAGTGCCGAAACATCAGCCAGCGCATCGCGCAACCCAGCGGTATCATCCAGACGCACCGCGATCGCTTCACAGCCAGCCAGCAATTGCCCGGCACGCGGCGAACCGGGCCGCACCAGCGCGCGCACCCGATAACCCGATTCCAGCAGGCGCGATTGCAGACGCTGGCCAACGAAGCCGGTCGCGCCGGTAAGCGCGACCAGACCCCTGCTCGAATCAGCCTTGCCGGAATCGGCGATTTTGAACTCAGCCATTCGCCTCGGCGACGGCTGGCAGCAGGTCATCGTTGACTTCGGCCCACGATTGCCGGGCGACAAAATCGCGCTTGGTCTGCGAGCGCGACAGCTTGCCCGATGAGGTGCGCGGCAGCGTGCCACTCGGCACCAGATCGACATGGCAGACGATGCCAAAGTGGATCTGGATCTGCGTCTTGATCTCATCGATCAAACGCTGCTGATTGGCCGGATTGGACTCGTGCGACTCGGTCACCAGCACCGCCATGTCGGTGCCGTCAGGGCCGGGCGCCGCGAACGCCGAGACGTGGCCATAACGCACGCCTTCAACCTCTTCCGCCAGGTGCTCGAGATCCTGCGGCCAGATGTTGCGGCCGTTGATGATGATGACGTCTTTGTGGCGCGCGGTAACCATCAGCCGCGCGCCGACGCGGTAGCCGATATCGCCGGTGTTGAGCCAGCCATCGGCCGTCATGACTTCAGCGGTGGCTTCCGGATCCTGGAAGTAGCCGGTCATCACGCTGCTGCCCTTGACCCAGATGTGGCCACACTGACGCTCACCCAACGCGTTGCCTTCGGGGTCGCGGATCGCCATCTGATAGCTCGGCATCAGCTCACCGCAATCGACGAACGACAAGGTGTGGTCAAGGTCACGCTGATCGAGCGGCAACGCCTTGGCCAGGCCGGTGCTGTACATCAGTTCCTTGTCGACAACGTCGATTTCCAGCCCGGCGCCCAGCGGCGCGAAGCTGACCGCCAGCGTGCACTCGGCCATGCCGTAACAGGCAACCCAGGCTTCGGGTTTGAACCCGTTGGGCTTGAGCAACTCGGCGAACTTTTCCAGCGGTTCGGCATGGATGCGCTCGGCACCGACGCACGCCACCCGCCACGAACTCAAATCGTAACGATCGCAATCCGACCAGCGCAGGCGCTTGGCGCACAACGCGTAACCGAACGGCGGACTGGACGAAATGGTGCCGCGATTTTCCGAGATCAGTTTGAGCCACAGGCGTGGGCGCATGGCGAACGTGCGCGGGCTGAGGTAATCGACCGACATCTGGGTTGCCAGCGGCACCAGCAAAAAGCCGACCAGGCCCATGTCGTGGTACAGCGGCAGCCATGAAACCATGCGATCGCCGTCCCTGACCTTCAGGCCGTGGATGGCGATTTCGGAGAGGTTGGCCAAGGCAACTTTCTGGGTGATCGCCACGCCGCGCGGAAAGCGCGTGCTGCCCGAGGTGTATTGCAGATAAGCCAGTTCGTCGCCATCCATCGGCAGCAGATCGCCGTCGGCTTGGGCAACGGCGTCGAATGCCGAGGGCAAGCCGCAGCAGGTGAGATTGAGCGGTGCGGCGGCTTCCAGCAAAAAGCCGACGTGCGACTCCGGCGACACCGCCATCTGCGCGTCGCACGACTGCAGCATGCGCCGAATCTGCTGGACGTAGGCGTTGCGGGCACCGATCTGCACGCTCGACGGCAGTGCCACCGGCACATACCCGGCATACTGGCAAGCAAAGAAGAAGCGATGGAACAGCGGATCGGTTTCACCGATGATCGCCACCCGCGAGCCGCGCGGGCAGCCAAGGCCGAGCAGCCGCCGCGCCAGGATTTTCGCCTCGTCGCGCAAATCGGCGTAACTCAGCACCGCGTGCAGTTCGCCGCGGCCATTGTAGAAGTTGTAGCCAGATTCTCCCTGCGCGGCATACTCCAGTGCTTCGACAAGACTGCCGAAACCCTGATACCGGATTGGAAGAGACCCCGTTGTCCCCGTTGGCTTCATTGGCGTAGACCTGTTAGACATATGCAAACGCTAAACCGCCCGTTGCGCGGCGTGGCAGCAAGGTTAATCTGAACTCATCATAACCTTGAACGCCACGACAAAGAAACATTGTTTCAGCGTCTAGCGTTCTGCCCGTGCAAGCTCCCAGCCCGGATAGACCGGTTTCCTGCCCTTGAAGTTCCATTTTTCCGCACACTGTGCGGCACCACACAGTCGAAAGCCCTTGATGCAGCTCAAAACGCGCAGACACCCTATCACACTGAAATACTGGTGACACAATGTACAGTGTAGACTGAACGGCTGGGTTTAGCCATACCTTTTTCGAGCAGGCGGTCGGACGTGACGCTGATCGACTGCGGAAAAGCCGAGATGGGTCAGATTTGCCGCTCTTTCCCGTCAAAGTGCCCTGCTCACACCGCAAACGAGCAAAAAATCTGCCTCAAACCAGTTTTCCCTCGCTCCGCTCGGTCAAGCCCGCCAACCTGCTGGCCGCACGATTGGCGGCTGCCCGCCGTTCAGCCATGGGCGTGGCCACCCTCGCCATGGGCGTGGCCATGCGTGCGTTCATCGGCCGTGGCCGCTCGCACCGCGACCACCTGAATGTCGAACTGTAGCGACTGCCCGGCCAACGGATGGTTGAGATCGACATCCACCGAGGTCAGCCCCACTTTGAGCACGGTGACCGGGCGTGGCCCGAATCGGGTTGCCAACTGCGTTTGCTGGCCCGGCTTCAAGGTTGCGGCCGCCGCGAAATGCTTTTTCGCAATGCGTTGCGTCATCGCTTCGCGGCGTTCGCCGTACGCCTGCGCTGCCGGCACTGTGACTTGGAAACGATCGTCAACCCGATGCCCCTTGAGCGCCTGCTCCAGCCCGGGGATGATGTTGCCATGACCGATCAGCACGGCGACCGGCTCAGCCTCGAACGAGGATTCGCTCGCCTCGGGCTCGCCCACCGGAGTGACCGAATAATGAAAACGCACAACGTGATTGTCCTCGATTTGCATGCCAGTCCTGGGTTGGACGCAAGGTGCGCCGCACAATCCGCGCATTATCCGGATCACACCACGGCAACGCCAGCCCGTGGCCGCACTGCCTCGGCATGGCTGTTGCTCAGCGTGCTGGCGGCCTGCGCCAGTGCGCCCGAAACCGGACTCCCGCCAGGCGCTCCCGTCGCCGCGACCCTCAGCGCGGCAACACAGCGCGCCAACGAGGTCACCTTGCGCGCGCTGGGCCTGGTCGGCACACCGTATGTTTACGGCGGCAACACCCCGCTCGGCGGTTTTGATTGCAGCGGTCTGGTCACCTTTGTCTACGCCGACGCGGCCGATATGCAGCTACCGCGGACCACCGCGCAGATGGCCACGATGCATGCCCGAAGCGTAATGCGCGATGCCCTGCGCACCGGTGATCTGGTATTTTTCGGCGAACGCGATGTGCCAAGCCACGTCGGCATCTATGTCGGCAACGGCCGCTTCGTGCATGCCCCGAACGAAGGCGGCACCGTGCGTCTGGATGCGTTGAACAACCCGTACTGGAACCACAACTACCGTTTTTCGCGGCGCGTGATCGATTGATCGCCAGCGCTACCGGCCAGCGGATATCAACGCAGGCGCTGCAAATCCGCGAGCACCTGCGCACGCGCCTCGCGAATGGCGACAGCCACCGCGCGCTCGGCCTCGGCATCGCCGTTGTCGAACGCCGCCGCGTTGCCGGACCAGGCCGTAAACAGCGCATCGGCCCGCTCGGCGGTATCGGCCGACACCAGCGTGGCGATATCGCGGACCAAGGTCACCCGCCCCCAAATGGCGATCCGGTTGGCTTCGCTGTGCTCGGCGCCAAAAAACCGGGTGTCGGCCAGTTGTTGCACCTCGCCCAGCGCATCCAGGGCGATAAATGCCGACTGCCGCACATTGCGATGGTGCTCGGTGGTTTCATTGCGCCAGGTGTTGTAGCCGAGACCAAACAAGGCGATGAACAAACTGACCAGCGCCAGCGCATTCTGCCGCACCAATTCGTGCACGATCGAAAAGCGCCGAGTGGCCGGGGGTATCGGCTGATCGTCGGCAAAATGGGTGGCCTGCTCGGGGGATGCGGATGACATGGCGTTCGCAGCGGTCAAGGTCGGTGCGCATTGTGCCGCATATCCGTTCGCAGGATGCTCTGAACGCGTCCACCGTGGGCGTTTCAGACGCGCCGAGTCCGGCACCGGTGCGGACTCGGCGTTGCAGGGCATCATGCCTTCGCCGCCGCGGCGGTGCACAATGGGCATCTCATCCGTGAGGGCAGGCCATGAACAGCACCGCAAATGCCGACCGGCTCCAGGTCATCCTCGCCGCTACCGACTTCTCCGCCGCCGCCGAACGGGCACTGGAGCGCGCGGTGCAGATCGCCAAGGCACACCACGCCCGTCTGGAACTGGTGCATACCTTTGATGCCGCGCCAGTGATGCCGGCGTGGGGCGACCCGGGTGGCGGCGCCTGGATCGGCGAGAAGATGTTCATGGATGGCGTACGCGATCAGCTCGAACGCAGCCGTGCCCGGCTCGCCGCCGATCACGCGATCGAGGTCAATGCCAACCTCGAGGTCGGCCCGGCACATCGCCAAATCGCGCGCCATGCCGCCGCCAGCAACGCCGATCTGGTTGTGATCGGCGCCTCCGGGTCTTCCGGCCTGGTGCAGCGCCTGCTCGGCTCGACCGCGCAAAATGTGGTGCGTTCCAGCCAGGTTCCGGTTTTGGTGGTGCGCCTGCCCGGCGACACGGCGTACACCAATACGGTTGCCGCGACCGACTTTTCCGATGATGCCATGGCCGCCGCGACCATGGCTTTGCAGCTCGCGCCCACCGGCACACTGCACGTGGTCCACGCGTTCGAGTCAGTATTCGACAACGATCTGGCGCGGGAAACCCTGCCAGCCGCGGAACTCGAGCGTATGCAGGGCAAGGATCGCGAGCATGCGCGCGAACAGCTCACCGACATTCGCCAGCGACTGGCTGCCGTCAACGCCCAGACCACCTTGCACACGGTTGTGCGCGATGGCAATCCGGACCAACAACTCGATGTCTTCGTCGGCGAGGTCCATGCCGAACTGCTGGCGCTTGGCGGCCATGGCAAGACGCGCTGGGAGGCCGGCCTGCTCGGCTCGACCACCCAGCATGCGGTCAGCCACGCGCCCTGTGATGTGCTGGTGTGGCGACGCCCGGCGGCGGCCGACTGAGGGGTGTTGCGAGTGCGCGGGGCTGGATAAAGCCGGACCCGGAACCACGCGACCCAAAGCGTAGGTCGGTTCAAGCCGCGCAGCGGCGGAACCGGGCGGTAACGCTGGACGCTTGCACCCCGCACGCTTGTCCTCCCGAGGTCCGAGGTCCGAGGTCCGAGGTCCGAGGTCCCGAGGTCCCGTGGTCCCGGCTCTGTCGAGCCGCAGCTTCAATTCGCTGGCTATTGCCTGGCTACCTGCGTATACTGAGCGGGCTTATTGCCAGCGCCTGTCGTATTCCCCTTTGGCTATCGCCTCCGATCCGCGTTCTGCGCCGACCGGTTTCAGCGACCCACACACCGCACGGCGCGCGGGCCAGCAAACGGATCGGGTGCCACCGGCACTGAACGTCAGTACATACTCGCAGCGCGGATTCTCGACGGGAACGCTCCGGGTCATTCATCAGGAGCTTCATCATGTCGTTTGAATCGCTCGGGCTTGCGCCCGCGTTGTTGCGTGCTGTGTCCGAACAAGGCTACACCAGCCCTACCACCATTCAGAGCGAAGCCATCCCGCAAGCGATGGCGGGCCACGACCTGCTTGCCGGCGCGCAGACCGGCACCGGCAAGACCGCCGCGTTTGTATTGCCGCTGTTGCAACGGCTGTTCGTGAACAAGCCCAACACCGGCTCGCGCAAGCCGCGCGCGTTGATTCTGGCGCCAACCCGCGAGCTGGCGGTGCAGGTTCATGACAGCCTGCGCGGCTATGCCAAACATTTGCGCGTCAATTCCACCGCAATCTACGGCGGCAATGCCATGCGTCCGCAGTTCGACGCGCTGCGCCGCGGCGTTGATGTGCTGGTGGCCACGCCGGGCCGTCTGATCGATCATATGGATCGCCGTACCGCCGACCTCTCGGGCATTGAAATCCTGGTGCTCGATGAAGCCGATCGCATGCTCGACATGGGTTTCATGCCGGCGATCAAGCGCATCCTGCAGGAAGTACCGAACCAGCGCCAGACCTTGCTGTTCTCGGCCACGTTCGACGCGCCGATCAAGCTGCTGGCACAGCAGTTCATGCACAACCCGGTGGAAATCCAGGTAGCGGCACGCAATTCGGTTGCGGCAACCGTCACCCACCGCGTGCATCCGGTCGATGGCGCGCGCAAGCGTGACCTGCTGCTGCACCTGCTGGGCGAGGACTCGCGCCGGCAAACGCTGGTATTCAGCCGTACCAAACATGGTGCCGACCGTCTGTGCGAGCAGATCGAAGCCGCCGGCATCAAGGCCGTTGCCATTCACGGCAACAAGACCCAGGGCGCGCGTACCCGTGCCCTGCGCGATTTCAAGACCGGCCGCGCCACGGTGATGGTCGCCACCGATATCGCCGCACGTGGCCTCGACATCGACAACCTGCCGGTGGTGATCAACTACGATCTGCCGATGGTTGCCGAGGATTACATCCACCGCATCGGCCGTACCGGCCGTGCCGGCGCCGAGGGTCTGGCGCTGTCGCTGGTGTCGTCGGCCGAAGCCAACCTGCTGCGTGCGATCCAGCGCCTGCTGAAAACTGATCTCGAACTGGTCAATGTTTCCGGCTTTGCACCGAATCGTCCGCTGCGTCTGGATGGCACCGGCGGTGCTCCGACTGCTGCACGTCCCGGTTCGCGGCCCGGTATGCGTCCGGCTGGTCACGCCCATCCGCGCCGCCCGGCAGGCCAGGCGCCACGCCACGCCCATGCCGGCGCCGGTGCCAAGCCCTACACCGGCCGCAGCAACCCGCGTACCGGTACCCGCTGAGGCACCAGCAAACCGGTCACGGATGACCTCCCCACGCGCTGAGTCCGGCACCGGTCCGGGCTCAGCACGGCGGCTTCGCAGTTGCCGATAGCGATTAGGGATGGTCTGAACAAGTCCATCCTGGACTTTTCAGACTCGCCGAGTCCGGCACATGTCCGGACTCGGCTCCGCCGGATCAATCACTTGCGTGATCGATCCGCGTGCAGGCCATCCCTGGCCTGCGGAAACTCTGACTTGATCAGAGTTTCCTTAGCCAGCAATCGCCCAAGCGGTGTTGTGCCGCTTGTGCCGGATCATCAATCGCCGGCGCGCGATGCGTCGGCGTTGCCGATCACGCTGCGATACACACCGAAACCGCTGATCGCAATCCAGGCAATCTGCATGATCAAGGCCGGCACATTCAGCCCCTGATCGTAGAGCAACGATACCGTGATGGCCGCTGCGCCGAGCAGATTGAGCAGCGGGAACAGCACCCGATCACCGCGCAAACGCCGCGCCAGCAGCGCGCCATAGGCGCCCAGCACCAGCACCACCCCAAGCACACCGAGTACGTCAAACCAGGTCAGCGTCATGGCACACCTCGTCGTTGTCGAACCGCTTCAAACAAGGCGACGCCGGCGGCAACCGAAACGTTGAGGCTTTCGATATCGCCGGGCATCGGAATGCTGACCAGGCCGTCGCAATGCTCGCGCGTGAGTCGGCGCATGCCGTCGGCCTCGCCACCGACCACCAAAGCAACACGGCCGGACAAATCGGTGTCGTAAATCGGACGGCCAGCACTGCCATCAAGGCCGTAAATCCAGACCCCTTGATCACGCAGCTTGCGCAAGGTGCGCGCCAGATTGGTGACCTGCGCGATCGGCAGGCGGTCGGCAGCGCCGGCCGAGGTTTTACGCACCGTGGCGGTAACGCCCGCCGCACGATCACGCGGCACCACTACCACGCTCACGCCGGCGGCGGCGGCACTGCGCAAACAGGCGCCGAAATTGTGCGGGTCCTGTACCCCATCGAGCACCAGTACCAGCGCACGGTCCGCGTTGTCGAGCAACGCCGCCAACTGTGCTTCATCCAGCGTCGGCGCACCGGCATAGCGTGCCGCCGCGCCCTGGTGCCGCACTTTGCCGGCAACGCCACTCAGCGCCTGCTCGTTGACCCGGCGCACCGGGATTTCCTTGGCACGGGCAATTTGCTCGAGCTCGGTCAGCCGCGGGTTGCGGCCACCGGCTTCGATCAACACTTCCTTGACGTGCTCGGCGTCGTGCTCCAGCGCCGAGGCAACGGCATTGATGCCGGCAATCCAGGGGCTCGCTGTGCTCATCGGGTGCGCGCCTTGCGCTTGCCTGCCACGGCCGCAGCCACCACCGCAGCGGCTGGCAGCACCAGCCGAAAGTCGATCTTGCGATCTTCGATACTGGCCCGCAGCACCAGGATGCGAACCGCATCGCCCAAACGATAGGCGGCGCCGGTACGTTCGCCGGTCATCTGCTTGCGCACCGGATCGAAATGATAGTAATCGTTGGGCAACTGGGTGACGTGTACCAGCCCGTTCACCTTGGACTCGGCCAACTCCACGAACAGGCCAAAACTGGTGACTCCGGAAATGACACCGTCGAATTCGGAACCGACGTGTTGCTCCATCCAGGCCGCGCGATAGCGTTCATCCACTTCGCGCGTGGCATCGTCGGCGCGGCGCCCACGCTCGGAACATTGCAGCGACAGGTGGGCGATCTCGTGCGCGGCATAACCAAAGTTGTCGGCCACGCCATTGGCCAGTGCGTGCTTGATCGCGCGATGCGTCAGCAAATCGGCATAACGCCGGATCGGTGAGGTGAAATGGGCATAGGCTTCCAACGCCAAACCGAAGTGGCCGATGTTGTCCGGCGTGTACACGGCCAGGCTCTGCGAGCGCAGCAAAACCGATTCGATCAGACCGGCATCCGCACGGGTACGCACTTTGCGCAGCAAAGTGGTGTAATCCATCGGCCGCACCTTGGCCCACGGCGGCAACTTGAGTGCGAACTCGGCAAGAAACTCCTGCAACTCGGCATATTTGGATTCCGGCGGGCGATCATGGACGCGAAACGGCGCCGGAATGCCTTTTGCCAGCAAAAACCGGGCCGCCTCGACGTTGGCCGAAATCATGCATTCTTCAATCAGCCGGTGGGCATCATTGCGCGGCAGCATGCCGGCCTGCACCACTTCGCCGCTGGCACCGAGCACAAAACGCACTTCGGAGGTTTCAAACTCGATGGCGCCACGCTTTTGCCTGGCCTGCGCCAGCGCCTGGTACAGTTGATGCAAATGGCGCAACTGTGGCATCGACGCGCCGACCGCGGCAACTGCCTCGGCGCTGTCGCCTGCCAATGCCTGTGCCACCTGGGTGTAGGTCAGGCGCGCATGCGAGCGCATCACCGCTTCGTAAAAGCGCGACTGCACGACCTGACCGTCGCAATCGACCTGCATGTCGCAGACAAAACACAGACGGTCGATTTTCGGATTCAACGAGCAGATGCCGTTGGACAAGGTCTCCGGCAACATCGGTACCACAAATCCGGGGAAATACACCGACGTGGCACGTTGCTGGGCTTCACCATCCAGCGGCGTGCCGGGCCGCACATAGTGCGACACATCGGCGATCGCGACGATCAGCCGGAAGCCGCCCTTGTTTGGTCGCTGCGCGGCTTGCCCGGTTGGCTCGCACCACACCGCGTCATCAAAATCGCGGGCATCCTCGCCATCGATGGTCAGCAACGGCATGGCACGCAAATCGACACGGCCGGCAATATCCTGCGCCTCAACCTGCAATGCCACCGCCGATGCCTGTTCCAGCACCGGCTGCGCAAACTCATGTGGAATATTGTGCGCATGCAGCGCTGCCTGCACCGCCTGCGATGGCGTCAGCTTGTCGCCAAGCACCACCAGCACCCGCCCCAGAGGTGGCCGCCCACGCCGCGGCGGCTCAGTGATTTCGCACACCACCAACTGGCCGTTGCGCGCGGCATTGCGCGCTTCGATTGGAATGATGATGTCATGCAGGATGCGGCGATCGTCGGGCGACACCGAACCGATGCCATCATGCTCCTCGAAGCGCCCCATCACCCGGGTCTGGCGTCGCTCAAGCACCTCGGCGATGACGCCTTCGCGCCGACCGCGACGATCGATGCGGGTAATGCTGACCAGTACGCGATCACCATGCATGGCTTTGCGCAACTCGGACGGCGGCAAGAATATATCGTCGCCAGCACCCGAATCCGGACGCAGGAAGCCAAACCCCTCGGGGTTGGCGATAACGGTGCCGGGCACCAGATCGAGCTTTTCGGCCACGGCATAGGCACCGCGCCGGTTCATCAACAACTGGCCATCGCGCACCATCGCCGCAAGGCGACGGGTCAGTGCCTCGAAACGATCCGGCGCGTTCAATTCCAGATGGTCGGCCAACTGATCGGCACGCATCGGATCATCGGCGAGTACCGCCACGATGGCTTCACGCGAGGCTATCGGCCGCTCGTAACGCATCGCCTCACGCTGTGCATGGGGATCGGGTGCCTTGCCCGGATGCACCGCACGCGAAGGCGTGGATTTGTCAGCCGCCGGCGCGTGGCGTGGTGTGGATTTGAGCGCTGGCACCGGTTGCGGCAGCCACGCGGGAGCTTTCTTGCCGGCTTTGCCGCCGGCTTTTTTTCGTGGTGGTTTTGTCATCCGGGTATCGTACACCAGCCGATGCCAATCGATTGAAAAACGCATTGACATTTGCAGCGAATGACCCTATCGTGTGCGGCTTCCCGACCCGTGCGGGATGAGCCCAGGTGGCGGAATTGGTAGACGCACTAGTTTCAGGTACTAGCGGGTAAAACCGTGGAGGTTCGAGTCCTCTCCTGGGCACCACCGAAGGCCGCGCAACGCGGCCTTCTGCGTTGATGGCGCCACGCGATGGCCGGCAACACCTCGGCATTGCCGCAAATCCACCGTTGCTGTCGCGGGCACCACTGCCGCGTGGCAGGCATTGCGCATGGCAACGCTGCCATCAAACGCCGTCGGTGTTGATCGCAGCGGGCACAGCGGGTTCATCGCCACTCGGATCAGGCACCCGCAGCACGCACACGCCGGCAATCAGCAGGCTGCCACCGCCAATGGCCAGCGCGTAGATCGCTTGCCCGGCGAAAAACTGTTTGAGCACCACGCCCAGCAGGCTGGCCGCGACCAGTTGCGGGATGACGATGAAGAAATTGAAGATGCCCATGTACACACCCATTTTTTCGGCGGGTAGCGAGTCCGACAGCAAGGCATACGGCAGCGACAGAATAGAGGCCCAGGCGAAGCCGACGCCGAGCATCGACAGCAGCAGCCAATCGGGGTCGCGGATGACCAGCATCGACAGCAGGCCGGCGGCGCCGAGGCTGAGATTGACCAGATGGCTCAAACGCAAACCCAGCCAGCGCACCAGCACGGGAATCAGCAGCGCCGCCAGCGCCGCAAAACCATTGTAGGCGGCAAACAGCACACCGACCCAGTCGGCGCCATCGTTGTAGGCCTGCGATGCGGTATCGGCGCTGCCAAAATGCATCTGGGTCACCGCCGGCGTGGTGTAGATCCACATCGCAAACAGCGCCAACCACGAAAAGAACTGCACCACCGCCAGGCGGCGCATGGCGTCCGGCATGTCCTGCAAGTCAACCAGTATCTGGGTCAGCATGTTGTGGCTGCGGCTGTACGACACATACAGCAACGCCAGGCCGTAAGCGCTCAAACCACCTCCCAGAACAAACAGTTGCTTGTCCAGCGCCCAATACCGGACTGCAGCCAGGCCGCCCACGCCCAGCAACAACCAGGCCAGCCCGCGCCCGCGCACGGCTGTGGCTGCACCCGGACGATGGCTCACCGGCTTGGCGTCACTGAACCCACGCAGCTGCTCTGGCGGGTATTCGCGGGTGGTTAATACGGTCCAACTGACGGCGGCCAGCAACACCACGGCACCGTAATAAAACGCATATTTCACCGAATCGGGCAGCAAGCCAGCGGCGGCGGTGTTGCTGACACCGTACTGCGTCAACAGCCACGGCAGGGCGCTGGCCACCACCGCGCCGATGCCGATGAAGAAGCTCTGCATCGCATAGCCGGTGGGCCGCTGCCGTGGCGGCAACTGGTCGCCGACAAACGCACGAAACGGTTCCATCGAAACGTTGATCGAGGCATCCATCACCCACAGCGTGCCTACCGCCACCCACAGCACCGAGGAGTTGGGCATTACCAGCAGCGCCAGCGTGGTCAGCAGTGCGCCGACCATGAAGTAGGGACGGCGGCGACCAAAGCGCCCCCAGGTGCGATCCGAGGCGTAACCGATGATTGGCTGCACCAGCAAACCGGTCAGTGGGGCGGCGATCCACAGAATCGCCAGCTCATCGACGTCAGCGCCAAGGGTCTGGAAGATACGGCTGACGTTGGCGTTTTGCAGGGCAAACCCGAACTGAATGCCGAGAAACCCAAAACACATGTTCCATATCTGCCAAAACGACAACGTCGGTTTGTGGTTCATCGCTCCCTCCCAGGAGTCTCGTGCGACCTGATTGATGCCGAAACTCATCGTTGGCATCGCCTTGGGATGGTCTGAACAAGTCCATCCTGGACTTTTCAGACTCGCCGAGTCCGGCACATGTCCGGACTCGGCTCCGCCCTTCTCCCACCGGGCGAAGGTAGCCCGAAGGGCCGGATGAGGGTTCGGGCAAGCACATGGAGGCCATGCGTGTTCCGAACCCTCGCCCCTTTCCCCGCTACCGGGGGAGAGGGAAACCAGCGCTTGGGCTTCAACACCCATCAGGTTACGCGTTGCGTTTTTGCATACGGGTTGGCCGGGTGGTTACCCGCTTTTTTGTAGCCCCCGATGGTAGGCTGGCGCGGCACCCGACGACCAGCCATGCATACGTATTCAGTGCTGCCGGTGGCGGTAAATTGCGCATGCTTGCCGCACTGCTAGCGCCCTTGATCACTTGGCCACGACATGATCGAAACCCTGCTGATTGCGATGATCGTCATCCTCGGCGCACCGTATGCAATCTGGCGGCTGGGCCGCACCGACTACTACGCGCCGCTGGTGGTGGTGCAGATCATCACCGGCATCGTGCTCGGTCCGGGCATCCTCGGCACGGCGTATCCGGAACTTTACCGGCAGGTGCTCAACCCGCAGGTCAGCCTGGCGCTGGCCGGCATCGCCGCCTGGGCGGTGATGGTGTTCGTATGGATCGCCGGGATCGAGCTCGATCTGCACGAGGCGTGGGCCAAACGCCGCGACAGCGCCACCACCGCCAGTCTGGCGATGGGTACGCCGTTGCTGTTTGGCGCGCTGGCGGCCAGCCTGATGCTGCTGCACGACCGCAGTTGGATGGGCGGGTCGACGAGCGCGTGGCAGTTCATCGCTGGCGTCGGCATGGCGTGCGCGGTGACCGCGCTGCCGATCCTGATTCTGTTCATGGAAAAGCTCGATATCCTGCGCCAGCCATTGGGGCAGCGTGTGCTGCGCTACGCCAGCCTCGATGACATCGCGATCTGGGCGGTGATGGCGCTGGTCCTGCTCGATTTCGACCGGCTCGGTCGGCAGGTGGAGTTTCTGCTCGGTTTTGCCGCCGCCACCCTGCTGATGCGCCGCGCGTTCGTGCGGCTGCCCGAATCCGACCGCTGGTATCTGGCGCTGATCTGGCTCGCCGCCTGCGGTTTGGCCGCCGACTGGGCCGGTCTGCATTACATGGTCGGAGCGTTTCTCGCTGGCGTGGTGATGGATGGCCGCTGGTTCAACCGTGAGCGCATGGATCTGTTGCGCCACCACCTGCTGCTGGTGGCGATGCCGGTATTCTTTCTCAGCACCGGCTTGCGCACGCAGTGGGCGATGGGCGGCTGGATGGTGTTCGCTGCCGCCGCACTGCTGTTGCTCGCCAGCGTCGGTGGCAAGCTGCTCGGCACTCATCTGGCGGGTCGGGTGCTGGGTTGGGGCAAGGGCGAGGCCACGATCATCGGTTGGCTGCTGCAAACCAAGGCATTGATCATGATCATCTTTGCCAACATCCTGCTCGATCGCGCGGTGATCAGCAGTACCACCTTCACCGCGTTGCTGTTGATGGCGGTGGCCAGCACCATGCTCAGCGTGCCGATGGTGGCGCCGCGCCTGCGCGCCCTGCGCTGAGGCATGGCCGGCGCATCCATCGCGTTGAGTTGCTGGCGCTGGCCGCGATGTCGCGCCAGCAAGCACACTGCACAGCGCAGCCCTTGACCGATCCGATCCATACCGCCATCCTCGCCACCTTTCCCGCGATCCCGTCGACCATGAGCAGCCGTTACGATTCCGCCGATATCGAAGTCCTGTCCGGGCTGGACCCGGTCAAGCGCCGGCCGGGCATGTACACCGACACCACCCGTCCCAATCACCTGGCGCAGGAAGTGGTGGACAACGCGGTCGACGAAGCACTGGCCGGGCATGCGCGCAACATCGAGGTAACGCTGTTCGCCGACGGCAGTTGCGAGGTGATCGACGATGGCCGCGGCATGCCGGTCGACATCCACCCTGACGAAGGCATCCCCGGCATCGAGTTGATCCTGACCCGGCTGCACGCCGGCGGCAAGTTCAGCGGCAAAAACTACACCTTTTCCGGTGGCCTGCACGGCGTCGGCGTCAGCGTGGTCAATGCCCTGAGCACACGGGTGGAAGTGTTCATTCGCCGCAATGGCAACGAATACCGGATGGCGTTCCGCGACGGCTTCACCGATTCCACGCTCGACATCGTCGGCAACGTCGGCAAACGCAACACCGGCACGCGGCTGCGGTTCTGGCCCGACTCCAGGTATTTCGACACCATCAAGTTCAACCTGCGCGCCTTGCGCCACTTGCTGCGCGCCAAGGCGGTGCTGTGCGCCGGGCTGAAGGTGAGTCTGCTCGATGCGGCCAGCGGCGAGCGCGACGAGTGGTATTATCAGGATGGTTTGCCCGATTACCTGCGCAGCCAGCTCACTAGCGGATCGCCGGGACGCGAATTGTTGCCGGTGGATTTGTTCACCGGCGCGGTCGCGCGCGCAACCGAAGCGGTGGACTGGGCGCTGTGCTGGCTGCCCGAGGCCGACGGCAGTGAAGCGGTGCAGGAAGCCTACGTCAACCTGATCCCGACCGTACAGGGCGGCACCCACGTCAACGGCCTGCGCTCGGGCCTGACCCTGGCGTTGCGCGAGTTTTGCGAGTTCCGCAACCTGCTGCCGCGCGGCGTCAAACTGGCGCCGGAAGATGTCTGGGATCGCCTAGCCTACGTGCTCAGTGTCAAGCTGAGCGACCCGCAATTCAGTGGCCAAACCAAGGAGCGGCTGAGCTCGCGACAGGCCGCCGCACTGGTGGAAAACGCGGTGCACGATGCCTTGTCACTGTGGCTCAACCAGCATGTCGAGCTCGGCGAGCGGATCGCGCAACTGGCGATCGAACGGGCCACGGCGCGGCTGAAAACCGAAAAACAGATCATCCGCAAGCGTATCGTGCAGGGCCCGGCGCTGCCCGGCAAACTGGCCGATTGCAGTTCGCAGGATCTCTCGCGTACCGAGTTGTTTCTAGTCGAAGGCGATTCCGCCGGCGGCTCGGCCAAGCAGGCGCGCGACAAGGATTTTCAGGCAATCCTGCCATTGCGCGGCAAGATCCTGAACACCTGGGAAGTGGAAAGCACCGGTGTACTTGCCTCCAACGAAGTACACGACCTCGCTGTCGCGATCGGCTGCGACCCCGGCTCGACCGACATCACCGGGCTGCGCTACGGCAAGATCATCGTGCTCGCGGATGCCGATTCCGATGGCCTGCATATCGCCACCCTGCTCGCGGCGCTGTTCCTCAAACATTTTCCGGCGCTGGTCGCTGGTGGCCACATTTTCGTCGCCATGCCGCCGCTGTTCCGCGTCGATGTCGGTAAACAGGTGTTCTACGCCCTCGACGACGAGGAAAAACGCGTGCTGCTCGATCGCATCGAACGCGAGAAAATCAAGGGCCAGGTCAATGTCACCCGCTTCAAGGGCCTGGGCGAAATGAACCCACCGCAATTGCGCGAATCGACGATCCATCCCGATACCCGCCGGCTGGTGCAACTCACCGTCGATGATGCGCAGCTCACCGACGCCCTGATGGACATGCTGCTGAACAAAAAGCGTGCCGGCGAACGCAAAACCTGGCTGGAAACGAAAGGCGATCTGGCGACGCTGGAGGTTTGAGCGTGACCAGGATGCGATGAAGCGTCCTTGGTGTCGCAGCCCGTGTATTGCTGGGTGCACACAATCTGCAAGCGCTGAGCGCGTTGCCCGGCCGTCCACAGCGATCACTGGGCTGTTCGCTGCCTGCTGCGGCCGGTAGCCGCCAGCGCCCTGAACCACCGCGATCACGCGCTGGCGCCGGATCGTGTTGCCAGCGAGCCTGTACAATGGCGATCCCGCAAGCTGCCCCGGTTACGCCCATGAGCGCGCCAACACCGCTGACCTACCGCGATGCCGGGGTCGATATCGATGCCGGCAACACCCTGGTCGAGCGCATCAAGCCGCTGGTCAAGCGCACCTTGCGCCCGGAAGTGATGGGCGGCCTGGGCGGGTTCGGCGCGCTGTTCAATCTCGCGGGCCGTTACCGCGAACCGGTGCTGGTGTCCGGCACCGACGGCGTCGGCACCAAGCTCAAGCTGGCGCAAACCCTCGGCCGCCACGACCAGATCGGCATCGACCTGGTCGGCATGTGCGTCAACGACGTGCTGGTGCAGGGCGCCGAGCCGCTGTTCTTTCTCGATTATTTTGCCACCGGCAAGCTCGATGTCGAGACCGCGGCCAAGGTGGTTGGCGGCATTGCCCAGGGGTGCGAGCTCGCCGGCTGCGCACTGATCGGCGGCGAAACCGCCGAAATGCCCGACATGTACCCGCCCGGCGAGTACGATCTGGCCGGCTTTTGCGTGGGTGCGGTGGAACACTCAGCGCTGCTCGACGGCAGTCGGGTACGCGCCGGCGATCGCATCATCGGCATCGCCTCCAGCGGCGCCCACGCCAATGGCTATTCGCTGATTCGGCGCATCCTCGAGCGCGCCGGCTCGCCGTGGCAGCAGGATGTGGGCGGCAGCACGCTGGCCGATGCGCTGCTGGCGCCAACCACAATTTACGTCAAACCGATGCTGTCGTTGCTACGCGATTTTCCGCTGCACGCGATGGCGCACATCACCGGTGGCGGCTTGCAGGAAAACATCATCCGCGTGGTGCCCGACGGCCTGGGCATCGCCATCGATGCCAGCGCCTGGCCACTGCCGCCGTTGTTCGACTGGCTGCAACGCGAAGGCGCGATCGTCGACAGTGAAATGTGGCGGACATTCAACTGCGGCATCGGCTTCACCGTGCTGGTGGCTGCCGAGGATGAATCCGCGATCGATCAGGCACTGGATCGGCTCGGTTTGCGCCACTGGACGATTGGCGAGGTGGTGACCTGCAATGAATCCGGACGGGTGCGCATTGGCTGATCTGCGCATCCGACCAGGCGCGAGCGACGCAGCGCAGGCGCCACTGCCGATCGTGGTACTGGCCTCGGGCAACGGCAGTAATCTGCAAGCGCTGATTGATGCCAGCGCCAGTGCGGTACTGCCGATTCGCATTGTTGCGGTTTGTTCGGACAAGCCCGACTGCATGGCGGTGCAGCGTGCACGACAGGCCGGCATCGCCATCTGGGCGCAGCGCCCGCGCGCGTTTGCCAGCCGCGCGGCGTTCGACGACGCGTTGTTCGCGCATATCGACACCCTTCAGCCGGCGCTCATCGTCTGTGCCGGATATATGCGGATCATTTCCGCGACTGCGGTGCAACGCCACGCTGGCCAGATGATCAACCTGCATCCCTCATTGCTGCCGCGTCACCCCGGCCTGCACACCCATGCCCGCGCGCTGGCCGCCGGCGACCAGGAACACGGTGCCTCGCTGCACCTGGTCACCGCCGAGCTCGATGCCGGGCCGATCATCGCCCAGGCGCGCGTCGCAGTGCACGGGAACGACAGTGAGGAAGCCTTGTCGAACCGGGTGCGCGCACGCGAACACCCGCTGCTGGTCGGCGTGGTTGGCCTGTTGGCCAACCAGCGGCTGCGCATCGATGGCAACGCCATCATGCTCGATGGTCAAGTGCTGAACTCACCCTTGCAACTGGACCGCCATGACCTGCTCCAGCGTTGAGATCAAGCACGCCATGCGAGCCTGGCTGCGGCTGGCATTGCTGCTGCTTGCGCCGATGGCAGTTGCCGGCGAAGTGGCCCCGACCAATGCCGCGGCACCCCCGTCAGCTGAGGTGGCGGCGATACGCACGGGTTACGTCGCCGAGTACGAACTGCTGCGCGACGGCAAAAAGGAAGGCGCCGCCACGGTCAGCCTGCGTGCGCTCGGCGATGGCCGCTGGGAGCTGCGCAACCTGACCACGGGCACCAGCGGCATGGCCGCGTTGCTCGGCCTACGCATCGAAGAACACTCGCTTGTCAGTTGGCGCCATGGCCGACCGCAAACCGAGGGTTACCGCTACGCGCAAAAAATGGCGTTCCGAAAGCGCACCCGCTCGGTTGTGGTAGACCGTGACGCCGGGCAGATCATCGGCCGCGACAGCCGCGATGACAAGAATCGGATATTCGCGCTCCGCGATGGCATACTCGATCGCCAGTCGGTCAACCTCGCGCTGGCCGCTGATCTGGGGAACGGCGCTGCGGGCGCACTCGAATACGCTGTCGTTGGGCGGCATGCGATCAGCACCTGGCAATTCCAGATCGAACAACACGCAGCGATCGACACCCCGGCCGGCTGCTTCGATGCGACGGTGGCGAGCCGCACTCGCGACGACGATGGCCGCGTTACCCGCACCTGGTTTGCGCGCCTGCCCACGCCTGATGCCCGTGCCATGTTGCCGGTGCGGGTCGAGCAAACCGAACCCGGCAAGGACACCCTCGTGATGCAGTTGCGCAGTTATTCCGTCAACTGAATCGCGTCAGGCAATGCGACGAATCCGCGCCCCCAGCCCGGACAGTTTTTCCTCGATGTTCTCGTAACCGCGATCGATGTGATAGACGCGATCCACCACCGTCTCGCCCTGCGCCACCAGACCCGCCAGCACCAGTCCGGCCGAGGCACGCAGATCGGTCGCCATGATCTGCGCGCCAGTCAAGGTTTGCACGCCACGGATGATCGCCGACTTGCCTTCGACCTGAATATCGGCACCGAGGCGCACCAGTTCCTGGATGTGCATGAAGCGGTTTTCGAACACGGTTTCGGTGACCACGCCAACGCCATCGGCCACCGTGTTGAGGGCGGCAAACTGCGCCTGCATATCGGTGGGAAATGACGGGTACGGCGCGGTGCTGAAGCTCACCGCACGCGGCCGGTTGCCGCGCATGTCGATCTCGATGCTGTCGGCAGTGGTGTGGATGTGGCCACCGGCCTGTTCGAGTTTGTTCAGTACCGCATCCAGGGTATCGGCGCGGGTGCCACGCGCGCGCACCTTGCCGCGCGTGATCGCCCCGGCCACCAAAAACGTCCCGGTCTCGATCCGGTCGGGCAACACGTCATAGCGGCAGCCACCCAGGCGCTCGACGCCATGCACCACGATGGTAGTGCTGCCGGCACCCTCGATCTGCGCGCCCATGGCAATCAGGCAATCGGCAAGATCGACCACTTCCGGCTCCTGCGCAGCGTTTTCGATCACCGTGGTGCCCTGCGCCAGAGTCGCCGCCATCATGATGTTCTCGGTGCCAGTGACGGTAACCAGGTCCATCACGATGCGCGCGCCCTTGAGCCGGCCGGCGCGGGCGTGAATGTAGCCGTTTTCGACCCGAATCGTTGCCCCCAACGCCTGCAGGCCGCGAATATGCTGATCCACCGGCCGCGAACCGATCGCGCAACCACCGGGTAGCGACACCTCGGCTTGACCGTAACGCGCCAGCAGCGGCCCGAGCACCAGAATCGCCGCGCGCATGGTCTTGACCTGCTCGTACGACGCCAGAAAACGATTGACGCCACGCGGATCGGCAATGATGCGCATGTGCTCGTTCAAGGTGAGTTGCACACCCATCTCGCCGAGCAGTGCCATCGCGGTAGTGACATCGTTCAGGTGTGGCACGTTGCCGATATCCATCAACGCATCGGCCAGCAAGCTGGCCGCCAGAATGGGCAGCACCGCATTCTTGGCGCCGGAAATCATCACGTCGCCGTGCAGCGGGACGCCGCCCTGGATCACGATCTTGGCCATGCTCACTCCGAAAAAAAGCCTGTGCTTGCGCCGGGTTGGCGGCGCTGTGGATCTGTGGCGGATCAGTCCCGCCGCTGGCTACGCCGTGCTTTCTTCAGGCGTGAGAGTTTTCAGGCTGAGCGCGTGAATCTCGCCGCCCAGCAACTCGCCCAAGGTGGCGTACACCATGCGATGGCGTGCCAACGGCGGCTTTCCGGCGAACGCGCTGGACACCACGCGCGCCTCAAAATGCACGCCATCGACGCCCGTCACCTCGACACGCGCGCCGGGCAGGCCTTGCTCGATCAATTGGCGAATGCTTTCGGCGTTCATGAGCGGTACCGATGATAGCGACACAGTGGGATACAATCGAGCCGCAAAGCTTAAAGCAAACGGCCCCGCACCGATACCTGGAAGCCATCCGACCCATGAATGCCCACGTCAAAGCCCGGCCCGCGCAGCAGGTCGAGGATGCCGCACTGGTGGCCAGCGGTGCCCGCGTGATCGCGATCGAGACGCAGGCGCTGCAAGCGTTGCAGTCGCGCATCGACCAGCCGTTCGCGATCGCCTGTCGCTTGCTGCTGGCCTGCCAGGGCCGGGTCATCTGCATTGGCATGGGCAAATCCGGGCACATTGCCCGCAAGATCGCCGCCACCCTTGCATCCACCGGCACCCCCGCGTATTTCGTCCACCCGGCCGAGGCCAGCCACGGCGATCTGGGCATGATTACCGATGCCGATGCCGTGCTGGTGCTTTCAAACTCCGGGGAAACCGAAGAAGTGCTGGCCATCCTGCCGATGCTCAAGCGTCAGGGCAACGTGATGGTGGCAATGACCGGGCGGCCGAAATCCACACTGGCGCGGCATGCCGCCGTCCATCTGGATGTCGGCGTGCCGCTGGAGGCCTGCCCACTGGGTCTGGCGCCGACGGCCAGCACCACCGCCGTGTTGGCCATGGGCGATGCGTTGGCAGTGGCCCTGCTCGAGGCTCGCGGCTTTACCAGCGACGACTTCGCGCGCTCGCATCCGGCGGGTTGTCTCGGCCGGCAATTGCTGCTGCACATCCGCGATGTCATGCATTGCGGCGACGAAATCCCGTGTGTGCTGTCGGGCGCCACCCTCAGCCACACCTTGGTCGAAATGAGCCACAAACGGCTTGGCCTGAGCGCGGTGGTCGACCACACCAATCGTTTGCTCGGCGTGTTCACCGATGGCGACCTGCGCCGCGCACTGGACGACAGCGCGATCGATCTGCGCACCACCACCATCGACAGCCTGATGACCCGCGATGCCAAGACCATCGCACCCGAATGCCTCGCCAGCGAAGCTGCACACCTGATGGAGACCCACAAGATCAACGCCCTGGTGGTGACCGATGCCGAGCGCAAAGTCGTTGGCGCACTGAATATCCACGATCTGCTGCGCGCGCGCGTGGTCTGAACGGCAGCCACCCTGTCATTCCCGATCATGCCTCCAATGAGCCCGCCCAATTTCCCCGAGGCCGTGCTGCAACGTGCGCGCGACGTGCGTCTGGTTGCGTTCGATGTCGATGGCACGCTGACCGATGGGCGCTTGTATTACGGGCAAACCGGGGCTGAAACAAAAGCCTTTCATGTTCACGATGGCCTTGGCTTGACGCTGCTGGCACAAGCAGGCATCGGTGTCGCCCTGATCACCGCCCGCAGCAGCGCGATCGTCACCGCGCGTGCGGCCGAACTGGGTATCAGCATGGTTTTTCAGGGTGTCCAGGACAAGGCCGCCTGTCTTGCCGAGCTGTGCCGCGCACGCGGTCTGCAAACCACGCAAGCGGCATTCATGGGCGACGACCTGCCTGATCTTGGCGCACTGTGCCTGAGCGGCTTCGCGGCGGGTCCGGCCAATGCCCACGCGCTGCTGTGCCCCTACCTGCACTGGCGGGCCGAACGCGCGGGCGGCGCGGGTGCCGCACGCGAACTGTGCGACCTGATCCTGCACGCGCAAGGGCAGATCGAGCGCATCGTGGCGCGATTTGCACCACCATGATCCTGCGCAACCTGGCCACCGTGATGTTGCTGGTTGCGGCCATGCTGACCAGTTGGCTGGCCTGGCAACTGCGGCCGCGCCCGGCGCCGGATGTGCCCGGCCCGCCGCGCTCGGATTACTCGCTCGATCGCTATGAGCTGGTCGTGCTCGATGAGCGCGGCGAAGAATCGTTCACCGTGCGCGGCCCGATACTGAGCCGCGACCCCAACACCAGCGAGTGGTTTTTGAACCAGCCCCGCTTCAGCTTCCCCGCCGCCGCCGGCGAACCATGGCTGGCGCAGGCGCAAAGTGGCTGGGTCAGCGCCCATGCCGACGAAGTTCGCCTGCAACGCGAGGTGCAGATTCTCGGGCCAGTGCAGCCCAATGGCGAGCGGGCACGGCTGGACACCGCGGCATTGGCGGTATTTCCCAAGCAGAATCTGGCGCGCTCCACAGATTCCGTGACCATCACCCGAGGCCGCTCTATACTGCGGGGCCGGGGCATGGAAACCAACTTCCAGACCCATCAATTCACGCTGTTTGCCGAGGTGCGAGCCCATTATGAAATCCGCTGAGCACACCCTGAAACGACACCCGCCCAGCCAGCGCCTGCCGGCGTCGGCGTCGCTGGCGCTGGCATGCCTGCTGCTGGCGCTGAGCGGCGGCCAGGCGCTGGCGCGCAAATCCGATCGCGACCTGCCGCTGAACATCGAGGCGGACAGCGTAACGGGTGTGCTCGATGCCGATGGCACCGCCACCATTACCGGCAATGTCCGCATCAGCCAGGGCTCGATGGATGTCCATGCCGATGTCGCCACCATCACCCGCGTCGCCGGCGACTTCGACAAGGTGGTGTTCGACGGCAAGCCAGCGCGGCTCAATCAGGTCAACGACGACGGCACGCCGATGCAGGCACAGGCGAACCGCATCGACTACAACGTCGCCAAGGACATCGTGGTGCTGACCGGTGCGGTGGTGGTGGTGCAGGAACGCGGCACCCTGACCGGCGAGCGGATTACCTATAACCTGGACAGCGGCGAACTCAGTGGCAGCAGCGGCGGCAAGGAAAGCGGCCGCATCCAGATGAAGATCCTGCCGAAAAACAAACCCGCAAGCAAGGAAGGTGGCTGATGCTGGTCGCGCAGGGACTGCGCAAGCGCTACCGCTCGCGCGAAGTGGTACACGACTTCGGCCTCAGCCTGGATGCCGGTGAAATCGTCGGTTTGCTGGGCCCCAACGGCGCCGGCAAGACCACCTGTTTCTACATGATCGTTGGCCTGGTGCGCGCCGATGGCGGCGAGATCGTGCTCGATGGCCGCGACATCACCGCCTTGCCGATGCACTTGCGGGCACGCTTGGGCCTTGGCTACCTGCCGCAGGAACCCTCAGTGTTCCGCAAGCTCAGCGTTGCCGACAACGTGCGCGCGGTGCTGGAACTGCGCAAGGACCTCGATGCCGTCGGCCGTGAACGCGAACTGGCCGACCTGCTCGATGAATTGCAGGTGTCGCATGTCGCCGATCAGATGGGCGCCAGCCTGTCGGGTGGCGAGCGCCGGCGGGTGGAGATCGCACGCGCGCTGGCCGCCAGGCCACGGCTGATCCTGCTCGATGAACCGTTTGCCGGCGTCGATCCGATTTCGGTCGGTGAAATCCAGCGCATCATCCGCCACCTCAAGGCGCGCGGCGTCGGCGTGTTGATTACCGATCACAACGTGCGCGAAACCCTCGGCATCTGCGATCGCGCCTATATCCTCAATGCCGGTGGCGTGTTGACCCAGGGCACCCCGGAAGCGGTGCTGGCCAACGCCGATGTGCGCCGCGTGTATCTGGGCGACAGCTTCCGCCTGTAGGCCGATGATTGGCGAAAAAGTGACGCAATGCTGCTGTGATCCACAGCGCCAACCTGTACGATTGACGCATGAAGCCGAGCCTTCGCACCAGCATGAGCCAGCAGTTGACCCTGACGCCGCAGTTGCGTCAGGCGATTCGCTTGCTGCAACTCTCGGCGATCGAGCTGGACGCCGAAATCACCACCGCGGTCGAGGAAAACCCGCTGCTTGAGCTGGCCGATGACGTCGAGACCGAAGCCGAACCGAGCACTGAAGCCAGCGACAGCGAGCGCGACAGCATCGAAGTCGAAGTGCTCGATGCGCAGGAATCGCCGCTCGATTACGAACCCGAATGGGACGATGCCCGCCCGGCGCACGAAGGCGATGGCGATAACGACGCCGCTGCGCGCATGGTCGAAAGCGACGACCTGCATGATCATCTGCTGTGGCAGCTCAATCTCAATCCGATGTCCGAGCGTGATCGCCGCATCGGCGTTGCCCTGATCGACGCCATCGATGATGACGGCTACATCGCTGAATCGCTGGACGGCCTGTGCGCCAGCCTGCTTCCGGAAATCGAGGCGAGCCCCGAACAAGTGCTGGCGGTATTGCACCGGATCCAGCGCTTCGATCCGGTGGGTGTGGGCGCGCGCGATCTGGCCGAGTGCCTGTGCGTGCAACTGTCGGTGCTTTCCGATGACACCCCCGGCCTGCTGCTGGCGCAACGGATCGTCTGCCACCACCTGAACGAGCTGGCCAAACTCGGCCCCGAACGCCTCGCCCGACAGGTGGGAGACAGCCAGGCGGCAGTGCATGAAGCGGTCGAGTTGATTCGCAGCCTCGACCCCAAACCGGGTGCACAAATCGCGCCGCCGCCCACCCAGTACGTAAGCCCCGACTGCGTGGCATGGCTGGATCAGGGTGTCTGGCGGGTATCGCTCACCCGCAGCCGCCCGGCACTGGCGATCAACCGTCATTACGAGGGCCTGATCGCACAGGCATCGCGTGACGACGCCAGCTACCTGCGCGGCCACCTGCAAGAAGCACGCTGGCTGATCAAAAGTCTGGAAACCCGCTCGGACACGGTGCTGCGGGTTGCGCGCAGCATCGTGCGCCAACAATCGGGATTTCTCGATCATGGCCCGGAGGCCATGCGGCCGTTGACGCTGCGCACGGTGGCCGAGGAACTGGGTCTGCATGAATCCACGATTTCACGTGCCACGGCCCGAAAATACCTGCGCACTCCGCGCGGAACCTTTGAATTCAGGCACTTTTTTGCCTCCGGCGTCGACAACGGCAGCGGCGGCGCCACCTCCAGCACCGCGATCCAGGCGATGATTCGCAAATTGATCGAGGCCGAAGACCCCAGCAAACCGCTGTCGGACGCACGGCTGGCCGCCGATCTCAAGCACATGGACGTGCCCGTGGCCCGCCGAACCGTGGCAAAATATCGCGAAGCGATGAATATCCCCGCATCCAGTGAACGGCAACGCTTGGGTTGAAGTGGCGCCACCCACCCCCATCCAACAGATCAGGCCCGGCGGTTTTATCACCGCCAGGCGAACCGGGCACCACCGGGCCTTGACAGGCCCGAGCGTGCTGCAACTTGCACCCCCCATTGCCAAAGGAGCCTTCCATGCGGATCGAAATCACCGGCCATCAAGTCGATGTCACCCCGGCACTCAACGACTACGTCAACACCAAGCTTGAGCGGATTTCCCGGCACTTCGATCATCACCTCGACCTGCGCGTCATCCTCACCGTCGACAAGCTCGAACAACGCGCCGAAGCCACCGTCGGCGTCCCCGGCAAGGCGCTGTATGCGGATGCCAGCTCACCCGACATGTATGCGGCCATCGATCTGCTTGCCGACAAGCTCGACCGGATCGTGATCAAGCACAAGGAGAAGCTTGGCGATCATCGTCGCGGCGGCAGCGCCACCAATCCCGCCAGCATTGACTGAATAGGCCAATGCAGCCGGGCCGGCCCCGGCTGATGGCAACCGCGTATGATGCTTCACCGCGGTGCTTTGCCACCCCACCCTTTCGCCCACCACATTCAATCGGCCCAGCACTGCTCATGCACCTGATCGATCTGCTAAGCCCTTCGCGCGTTCGCATCGAGCGTGTGGTTACCAGCAAAAAGCGTCTGCTCGAGAACCTGGCAACGCTGCTCGCCGACGGTTCGGGCAACGAGTTGGAACGCGCGATATTCAACAACCTGTGCGCCCGCGAGCGCATGGGCTCCACCGCGCTGGGCCACGGCGTGGCGATACCGCATGGCCGCTGCACGCAGTTGAACACCGCCATCGGTGCCTTCATCCGCCTATCCGAACCGGTCGATTTCGGCGCCGCTGACGGTCAACCGGTCGATCTGATCTGTGCGCTGGCGGTGCCGCAGCACTTCACCCACCAGCATCTGGTGTTGCTCGCCGAGCTGGCCGAGATGTTCGCAAGCCAGGGTGCGCGCGACAAACTGCGCGCTGCACCCGACAGCGCCGCGCTGTACCGGCTGTTGGCAGATTGGCAACCGGCCGCCGACGCCGCCGCATGAGCGCCCAGATCACCGCGCGCGACTTGTTCGACGCGCTTGGTGAGCGGCTGCAACTGCGCTGGTTGGTCAGCACCGCCGCCGGTACACGCACGCTGGCCAGCGATGAGCACACCGCGCGGCGACCCTCGCTGGCGGGTTACCTCAACATCATTTATCCCAACAAGGTGCAGATACTGGGCAGTGAAGAACTCACCTGGCTCGACGCGCTGGACGCCGCGCAACGCTGGGTCACACTGCAAAAAATCGTCAACTTCAGCCCGCTCGCGTTGGTCATCACCAAGGATCAGGCGTGTCCGCCCGACCTGCGCAGCATCGCCGAAGAAGCCCAGGTGCCGGTGTGGGTTTCGCCGCGTCGCGGCCACGAACTGCTGACCCTGTTCCAATACCATCTGGCGGGTGCGCTGGCGCCACGGGTCACGCTGCACGGCGTGTTCATGGAGGTCTACTCCATCGGCGTGCTGATCACTGGCGAAAGCGGTGCGGGCAAAAGCGAGCTGGCGCTGGAACTGATCACCCGCGGCCATCGCCTGGTCGCCGACGATGCGCCCGAGTTCACCCAGATAACCCCCGACGTACTCGACGGCACCTGCCCGGAAATGCTGCGCGACCTGATCGAGGTGCGTGGCCTCGGGATCCTCAATATCCGCGAAATGTTCGGCCACACCGCAGTCAAGCGCAACAAATACCTGCGCCTGATCGTGCATCTGAGCGGCAACACCGGCGAGCCACCGGATGCCGGCATGTCGCGGCTGCTGGGCGATACCGGCAGCCGTCGTGTGCTCGACATGGACGTACCCACCATCACCCTGCCGGTTGCCCCAGGGCGCAACCTGGCAGTGCTGCTGGAAGCCGCCGCCCGCCTGCACATCCTGCGCGCCAAGGGCATCGATCCGGCACACGCCTTCATCGCCCGCCATACCCGGCACCTCAAGCAAGGGCAATAGCCATGTCTGCCACCCGTCCACGTCTGATTGTGGTCAGCGGCCTGTCCGGCTCCGGCAAAAGCGTGGCCCTGCGCACACTGGAAGACCTTGGCCACTACTGCGTCGACAACCTGCCCGCGCAATTGCTGCCGGCGTTGGTCAAGGGCAAGGCGCGGCCCGAGCAATGGATGGGCGGGCTTGCGGTCAGCATCGACATCCGCAACGCCGATGACCTGGCGCAGTTGCCGCACTGGCTGGCACAGGTCGCAGCACTGGGTTTCGACTACCGCTTGGTGTTCTTCGAAGCCCAGAGCGACGTGCTGGTGCGCCGTTATGCCGAAACCCGGCGTCGTCACCCGCTCAGCGCCGACGGCTGCCCGCTGGGCGAGGCGATCGAGCGCGAGCGCACCCAGCTTGCCCCACTGCGCACCATCGCCGATGCCGTGATCGACACCTCGCAACTCAACGTGCACCAATTGCGACGGCAGGTGATCAGCGAACTCGACCTGGCCGATCGCGAAGGCCTGAACCTGATGTTCGAATCGTTTGCCTATCGCCACGGCATCCCCAACGATGCCGATTTCGTGTTCGATACCCGCTGCCTGCCCAACCCGCACTGGGATACCCGTCTGCGGCCGTTGTCCGGACGCGACCGCGAGGTGCGCGAGCACCTGGCGGCACAGCCCGAAGTGGCAAGCTACCGCAGCCAGGTGATTGCCTTCATCGACCACTGGCTGCCGGCGTTCAGCCGCGGCAGCACGCGCAGCTATCTCACCGTCGCGGTGGGCTGCACCGGTGGCCGGCATCGCTCGGTGTTTCTGGCCGAAAGTCTGGCCGAACACTACCGCCAGCACGGCCACCCCGGCGCCGCCTGCCATCACCGCGAACTGGAATAACGATGCGCCGGTTCAGTAGCGGTATTCCAGGCTCAGCCAGAGCTTGGTCTCATCGCTGGAAAAGCCATCGCTGCGGTAGTCGGCCAGCTTGATCAGAGTGTTGATCGCCGGGGTGAAGGCATAACCGAGCTGAGCATCGAACTCGGTGCCGTAATCGGCACTGCCGCGATCGGCCGAAAAGTCATGCCACAATGCCTGCCAGTTCCATGACCCGTGCTTGCCGCCAACCCCGACGTAGACATCTTCAAGGCCATTGCCCGGCGTGCTCACAAAGCGATCGGCCCAGCCATTGAACGCATGCAGGGTGGCCAGCGGTGTCTGGAACGCGCTCACGCCATTGCCTTCGAGCCGCTCATAACCGACTTTCGCGGTGAACTCGCCGTAGCCGAGGGTCGGCTCGATGAAGCGGTAGTCGGCGCTCACCGGTAGCGGGTTGTTGGCATAATCCTTCTGCTGTGCCGCCTCCAGTGTCCAGCCCAGTTTCCACGCTGATGACAGCACCTGGCTGCCGCTCCAGCGCAGGCCGTAAGTCGCCAGCGAACCGGTCGCGACATCCTGATTGTCGATCAGGTAGGCATAGCCGGTGATGCTGCCCAGCGGCAGCGTCTGGTTGATGCTGAAGGCATGGCTGTCGAGGTTCCACTCGCCCTGCGCGCTGGCGTCGCCAAAGATCCGCTGGGCACGATCCAGATAGGCATAACGCAAGCTGGGCCCGGTAGCGGCAAGCTTGTAGGTCAGATCGAGCGCATCGAAGGTCTGCTCGTTCTGGCGCCAGCCAACATTGCCGATAAAACGGTGGTTGTCGAAGACCAACCGCTGCCGGCCCAGTGTGGCCTTGAACCCGGACTCGGCGTAACTCACGAACGCCTGATTGAGTTCGGTGGCATCGGGGTCAGCCACCACCGGGAACGCGGTGTTGCCATTGGTGGTGCTGTTGTAATTCGCGTTGAACAGTCCTTCCACGTACTCGCCCTCGGCAAACACCGTCCAGCGCGGCGAGGCCACCCAGCGATAACCGAAACGCGCACGCAAGGTATGCGCATTGGCATCGCGCGCAAAGGCATCGTCGTCCACGTTTTCGAAACGATAGCGCAGATCCAGGGTCGGCCCGGACGACGGGCTTTGCGCCAGCACTGGATGCACTGCCAAGACACTGGCGATGGCAATGGGCAGCACGCAGCGCACACGTTTACGGGTCATCACACACTCCAGACTGGGCCAGGATCGGCCGGATGGCAGCATTGTCCAGCGCACCAGCGGGCGCGGCCCTGAGCCAGATCAAGCCGGCTGCACTTCGTGAGTAGGCGCCGGATGCCGATCGTGCCGATACCGATTGCACCGCGAAACCGCGACGCGCTCGCGCACACAGCGAGCGGCGGCGCGACCCAAGCGAAGCCCCTCGTTGCCTGATCATGATGCAGCAGTGGCCGCCATCATGCCTGGCTGGCTGGCTGGCTGGCTGCCGCGGCATGCGCCAACAGCGCCGCGCTCGCCCGCACGCGGGCAGAAAAGGCCATGCATTACGCTGCGTGATGCCAACAATGGGCTGAATACGTCGATCCTGGACTTTGCAGACTCGCCGAGTCCGGCATCGCCGTACGCGCCTGCGCTGGATCAAGCACCTGCGTGCGCGATCCGTGCACACGCCACCTTTGCGGAAGCGCTGGGTTGATCAGAGTTCCCCTAAACGCCAGCGATTACCCGTACCATGTAGCGCACATTCAGCGGTCGCGCACGACGCAGGCGTTCTGCTTCGATGCCGCGCGGTGCTGTGGCTGATTCATCCCTTGCGAGCCTGTCACCACCATGATTCCCTCCCTGCACGGCATCACCGTTCTCGAACTTTCGCGGGTCCTCGCTGGCCCCTGGTGTGGAATGACACTGGCGGATCTGGGCGCCGATGTGATCAAGCTCGAACCGTTCAACGGCGACGACACCCGCGCCCTTGGTCCACCGTTCCGCGACGGCATGTCCGCCTACTTCGCCTGCTGCAATCGCAACAAGCGATCGCTGTCAATCGATCTGCGCGCCGAGGGTGCTGCGGCCGTCATCGCCGCATTGGCGGCACACGCGGATGTCGTGATCGAGAACTACCGCACCGGCACGGCCGAAACGTTCGGCGTGGGCCATGACCAACTGGCGGCGATCAATCCACGCCTGATCTACTGCTCGATTTCTGGTTATGGCCGCACTGGCATTGGCGCGCAATGGCCCGGCTATGATTTTGTGGTTCAGGCCGAAGCGGGGCTGATGGCGATCACCGGCGCGGTCGATGGCGAACCGAGCAAGGTCGGGGTGGCGCTGGTCGATGTGTTGACCGGGCAGAATGCGGTGATCGCCATTCTGGCGGCGCTGCGCGCACGCGCGCACAGCGGTGTGGGCCAGCGCATCGATGTGTCGTTGTTCGACACCCAGTTGCAAGCGCTGGCGAACGTGGCCAGCAGTGTGTGCTTTACCGGCGAGGACGCACACCGCTATGGCAACGCGCACGCCAGCATCGTGCCGTACCAGAGCTTCCATGCCAGCGATGGCGACTTTGTGCTGGCCGTGGCCAGCGACAAGTTGTGGCAGCAGGTGTGCGCAGTGTTGCTGCAACCGCAATGGCTGACCGACGCCAGATTTTGCGACAACGCGGCGCGGGTGCGTAACCGTACGGCGGTGTGCTCAGCGTTGGCCGATTTGTTCAGCGAAAAGCCAGTACAACACTGGCTGGATGCGATGGCCAAGGCTGGGGTACCTGCGGCGCGGGTAAACAGCGTCAAGCAGGCTCTGGAACATCCGGTGGCGCATGATCGCGGCATGCGCATTGCGATCGACGATATCCCGTTGGTCGGCAGCCCACTGAACTTGTCGGCGACACCGGTGCGTTATCAGCGGCCACCGCCGAAGCTCGGCGAGCATACCGATGCGGTGCTGGCAGAGCTGGGCCTCGATGCAAAAGCGCTGCGCGCTGCGGGCGTGGTGCGCTGAACGGTTGCCGTCAGCGCGAACCCGGCGAACGCGTCATCAGCGCTCGCTTACATGCGATCTTCCGCCACCTGCACCGGAAACTGCTTGCGTAGCGCGCTGATAAAGGCGCGGGTCTCCACTTCGCCACGCGCGCTGGCGATTTGCTGACGCAGCATGTCAAGCTGAGCCTGCGGCAAGTCCGCGACGGCACCATCGGTAACCGCCAACACCCGCACCAGCGCAAACCGGCCACCACCCAACTCCGCCATGCCAAGGCTCGGCGCATCCTCGGCCGGATGCGGCAGGGTGAATGCCTGCGCAACAATCGAGGGAGCCGGCGAGCCGGCATTGCGCGAGACCTTTTCCGCCGTGCTGACATTGCCACCGGCGTCGCTCGCCAGTTGTTCGAAGGTTTCACCCTTGCGGGCACGCTCGAGCAATGCCGCGGCCTTGGCCTCGCCGGCCTCCTGCGCGCGCTGCAAGCGCACCGCACCATCGGCGTCTGCACGCACGTCGACAAAGGGCCTGGGCTCGGCAGCAATGTGTTCGGTGACACGAATCACCGCAATGTGCTCGGCGCCCAGTTCGATCGGATCGCTGGCGGCGCCGGCAACCAGGTCCGGCGAAAATGCGGCGCGAATGATGGCCGGGTTGCCGGCCAGCCCTTCGCCGCCAGCGCGCGTCATCGGGCCTGCGCGCGACACCGTCAGCCCCAACTCGGCAGCGGCGGCGCTGAGCGAATTGGGATCGCGGATGACAGAATCCATCAAGCGCCCGGATGCCTCGGAAAAGCGACGCTCACGTTCGGTCTGCCGAGCCTCGACCAACAACTCGTCGCGCACCTCGGCAAACGGCTTCTCACTGCCCGCCTTTATCTCGCGCACCGTGATGATGTGGAAGCCATCGTCGCCACGCACCGGCGCACTGACCTCGCCAGCCGCCAACGCGAACAGTGCCTCATCGAATGCCGGGAATGCGCCGCCCTTTTGCATCCAGCCCAGATCGCCACCGGCTGACTTGGAGCCAATATCGTCAGACGACTCGCTCGCCAGCGCGGCAAAATCCACCCCCTCAGCACGCGCCTTGAGCGCCAGTGCGTCGGCGCGGGCACTCGCATCGGCAACGGCGGCCGGGTCGGCGTCGTTGGCCACGGCAATGAGGATATGCGACACCAGTCGCTCCTCAGGTTCCACGAACCGCGCTTGCTGCTCTTCATAGCGCGCATGCAACGACGCGTCGTCGATCACGCTGTCGACTTCCAGGTCGGAACCCCTGAGCTCGACGTACTCGTAAGATACTTTTTCGTCAGTCATGAACGCGCTTTTGTTGACTTCATACCAAGCCAGCAATTCGTCTTCGCTCGGCGCACTGTCATCGGCGGGCGGCAGCACATCGAGCAGTTTCAAATCGCGGGTCTGGTTGCCCAACTGCAGCAAGGATTCAACTTCCTTCGCTGACACTAGCGCGGTTGATGCGATCTGCTGCGGAACGGCGCCAACCGCAAGGTCGCGACGGACCAGGGCATCGAAACCCGGCGCCGACAGGCCCTGCATGCTCAACGCCAGGCGGTATTGATCGGGGTCGAATGTACCATCCACCTGGAATGCCGGGATGCGGGTGATTTCGCGCCGCACCAACGCATCGGCAGCGACGATGCCATCGCGCTCGGCGGCAGCGAGCAACAGCTCCTCGTCGATCATGCGATCGAGAATCTGGCGTTTGACCAACGCGTTTTCGAACTGGCGCGAATCGAACGAATCGCCCTGCTGGCGGCGTTGCGCGGCGCGCTCTTGCTCGACGCGTTCACGAAATGCCTGTTGTGATATCTCGCGCTCACCGACCTTGCCGACCCAGACCTCGGTGCGCGCCGAGAAATAATCGTTGATCCCGAAAAAAGCGAACGGGATGATCAGTATCCCGACGATGATGCCAGCCAGCCAACCGGTGGTTTTGTCGCGCAATTTCTGAAGCATGGTCTGAACCCGTAAGCGATTTGGGATGGATATCGTGGCCGTGGCAGAACCGCTTGCCACAAAAAACGAAGGCGCCTTGCGGCGCCCTCGGAAACATGGCGGAGTGGACGGGACTCGAACCCGCGACCCCCGGCGTGACAGGCCGGTATTCTAACCGACTGAACTACCACTCCGCGTTTTTTTTGACTTTACATGGTGGGTGCTGAGGGTTTCGAACCCCCGACCCTCGCCTTGTAAGGGCGACGCTCTACCGCTGAGCTAAGCACCCCTGCTGGCAAGCGATCAGTTTACGGCATCCTTGAGCGCTTTACCAGCCTTGAACGCCGGAACCTTCGAAGCCTTGATCTTGATCGTCTCGCCGGTGCGCGGGTTGCGGCCGGTGCGGGCGCCACGCTTGCGCACTTCAAAGGTACCAAAGCCCACGAGGGTGATGGTGTTGCCTTTCTTGAGGTTCTTCTTGATGACTTCGATGGCCGCATCCAGCGCACGCGCAGCATCCGCCTTGGTCATTTCGGCAGTTTCAGCGATGGCTTCAATGAGTTCTGCTTTGTTCATTAGTTGAGACTCCCTGAACGAGTTCTTGCACAGTTGTTTGCAACCAGGTTGGTGCCGCGACGCCCCTTCGACAAACTCCCCGATCGACCTTCGCGTGATGCATGCCTGTTGCCTTGCAACGCATCACGACTGCCGCGATTTATACCAGCGCCAAGCCTGTCGCGCAACAGCGCAGGCCTTTATTCATGCGGTTTTCAGCGCGTTTTGCCGCGATCCACGCAATTGGCCGCATCCAGCAGCGGTTTACGTGCCCGGCAGTGCCGCAAATCGATCTCAGTGCGCACGAACCGTTGGCGGATCAGTATCCGCCTTGCTCTCGACCGCATCGCCGATCGCTACCGATGCCGATTTCGTGTTCGCCGGCGCCAGCGGACGCTCGAGCGCGATGTCCAGCACTTCATCGATCCAGCGCACCGGCACGATATCAAGGCCGGCGGTGACATTCTTGGGGATATCCGCCAGATCCTTGCTGTTCTCCTCCGGGATCAGCACTTTGCGAATGCCGCCGCGCAGCGCGGCAAGCAACTTTTCCTTGAGTCCACCGATCGGCAACACGCGACCGCGCAGAGTGATCTCGCCGGTCATCGCCACGTCCGAACGAATCGGCACTCGCGACAAAACCGAAACCAGCGCAGTCACCATGGCGACACCGGCACTCGGGCCATCCTTCGGTGTTGCGCCCTCGGGCACATGGATGTGGATGTCGTGCTTCTGGTGAAAATCCGGGTCCAGACCGAGCCGCTCGGCGCGCGCGCGCACCACCGACAAGGCGGCCTTGGCCGATTCCTGCATGACATCGCCGAGCTGGCCGGTAAGCGTCAACAAACCCTTGCCCGGCAGCAGCGCCGCCTCGATCTGCAGCAGGTCGCCACCCGCCTCGGTCCACGCCAACCCCGTCACCAGACCGACCTCATTGGCCTGCTCGGCGCGGCCAAAATCGACACGCCGAACGCCGAGGTAGTGGCCCAAGTTACGCGGTGTAATCTGCACGCCGTTGCTGCGCTTGCGCTTGCTCTCCTGAGCGCCGGCGAGTGCCACTTCGGTGACTACTTTGCGGCAGATCTTGGAGATTTCCCGTTCCAGGTTGCGCACACCCGACTCGCGCGTGTAATAACGCACGATGTCGCGCAGCGCGGCATCGCTGATCTTGAGCTCATCAATTGCCAATCCATTGCCCTTGAGTTGCTTGGGCATCAGGTACTGTTGCGCAATGTTGAGCTTTTCGTCTTCGGTATAACCCGGGATGCGAATGACCTCCATGCGGTCCAGCAACGGGCTGGGAATGTTCAGCGAGTTAGCGGTCGCCACGAACATCACCTCCGACAGATCCAGATCGACTTCAAGGTAATGATCGTTGAAGGTGTGGTTCTGTTCCGGGTCGAGCACTTCGAGCAACGCCGAGGACGGGTCACCGCGAAAATCCATGCTCATCTTGTCGATCTCATCGAGCATGAACAGCGCGTTGCGCGAGCCCACCTTGCTCAGGTTCTGCACAATCCGGCCCGGCATCGAACCGATGTAGGTGCGCCGATGACCGCGAATCTCGGCCTCGTCGCGCACACCGCCGAGGCTCATGCGCACGAACTTGCGATTGGTTGCCTTGGCGATGGACTGCCCGAGCGAGGTCTTGCCCACGCCGGGCGGCCCGACCAGGCACAGGATCGGGCCTTTCATCTGCTTCACCCGCTGCTGCACGGCAAGGTACTCCAGGATGCGCTCCTTGACCTTCTCCAGCCCGTAATGATCGGCATCAAGCACGGCCTGCGCCGCTTTCAGATCGCGCCGCACCTTGGTCCGCTTCTTCCATGGCACACCCAGCAGCCAATCGATGTAATTGCGCACCACCGCTGCTTCCGCCGACATCGGCGACATTTGCCGCAGCTTGTTCAATTCCGCCTTGGCCTTGCCGGCGACCGGCTTTGGCATACCGGACTGAGCCACCTTGCGTGCCAACTCGTCGAGCTCGTTGCCGCCTTCATCATCGCCCAGTTCCTTCTGGATCGCTTTCATCTGCTCGTTGAGGTAATACTCGCGCTGGCTCTTTTCCATCTGCGACTTGACCCGGCCGCGAATGCGCTTCTCAAGCTGTTGCACATCGATTTCGCCATCGACGTAACCGATCAGCAGTTCCAGCCGCGCGCCCACTTCCAGGGTTTCCAGCAGGCGCTGTTTGTCGACCAGGCGCACACTCAGATGCGCAGCCACGGTGTCGGCCAGCCGGCTCGGGTCATCGATGCCGGTAAGGGTGGCCAGCAACTCGGGCGGCAGCTTGCGATTCATCTTGATGTACTGCTCGAACAACGACATCAGCGAGCGCACGGTGACCTCGATCTCGCGCTCATTGCGCTCGACCGTGGATTGGAGCTCCTTCACCGTGCACGACAGGCCCGCGTCGGACGTTTCAAAATGCACCGATTCGACCCGCGACACGCCTTCGACCAGCACCTTGATGGTGCCGTCGGGCAGCTTGAGCAACTGCAATACCTGCGCCAGCGTGCCGATCGGAAACAGATCCTTGGCCTCGGGCTCGTCGATATCCGGGCTGTTCTGCGCGAACAGCACGATGCGGCGATCGCCATCCATCGCGCGCTCCAATGCACGCACCGATTTGTCGCGCCCGACAAACAGCGGGATGACCATGTGCGGATACACCACCACGTCGCGCAATGGCAGGACAGGGAAATTGAGAGTTTCAGTAGGATTGCTCATGGGAACCTCTCCAGACGACGCAAATCGACGCCGGTAACCGACATTATGGCGAAACGGCGCCTGTGCGGGGACAGGCTGCTAGTGTAGTGCTTCGTACTTGGCGGTACATTCAGAGCCGTGCCGCAAGCATCACGCCAAGGCGCTGCGCGCTGGCAATGGCAAACCATTGGCAAGCGCAGCAACACCAGCATGGCGCTTGCGGCACGCTCCTTGTGGGCGGCCAAGCGCGAAGCACTGCACTGGCAACGGCGCGGCATGCGCGCCGCGACCGGCTGCTTTCAGTTAATGGGGTTTGCTGGCGATGGATGCAAGCGACAACTGAAAAAAACTCAAGAAGTCGCTATTAACACGTTGGCATTCAGTGTGTTACGGCGCGGCACCGCAAGCCTTACTCGGCCGCAGCCTTGGCCTGTACCGGCGTGCCGCGATAGATCAGGTACGGCTCCGCCTTGTTGTTGATCACCGATTCATCGATGACCACCTTCGAGACATTTTCCAGCGAGGGCAGCTCAAACATCGTTTCCATCAACACCGCCTCGATGATGGTGCGCAGGCCACGGGCGCCGGTCTTGCGCTTGAGCGCCTTGGCGGCAATCGCGGCCAGTGCGTCGGGGCGCACTTCCAATTCGACCCCTTCCATCTCGAACAACTTGCGGAACTGCTTGGTCAGCGCGTTCTTGGGCTCGGTGAGTATTTTGATGAGCGCGCCTTCATCGAGCTCTTCAAGGGTCGCAATCACCGGCAGGCGCCCCACGAACTCCGGGATCAACCCGAACTTGACAAGATCTTCGGGCTCGACATTGGCGAACACTTCGCCCAGATCGGACTTGGTCTTCTTGCTTTTGACCGAAGCGCTGAAACCGATGCCGACGGCATCGGAACTGCGCTGCTGGATGACTTTCTCCAGGCCCGAAAATGCACCGCCACAAATGAACAGGATATTGCGTGTGTCGACCTGCAGGAACTCCTGCTGCGGGTGCTTGCGGCCACCCTGCGGCGGCACCGAGGCGATGGTGCCTTCGATCAGTTTGAGCAACGCCTGTTGCACGCCCTCACCGGAGACATCGCGGGTGATCGACGGGTTTTCGCTCTTGCGCGAAATCTTGTCGATTTCGTCGATGTAGACGATGCCCATCTGCGCTTTTTCAACATCGTAGTCGCACTTTTGCAGCAGCTTCTGGATGATGTTCTCGACATCCTCGCCAACGTAACCCGCCTCGGTGAGGGTAGTGGCATCGGCGATGGTGAACGGCACGTTGAGCATGCGCGCCAGCGTTTCCGCCAGCAGCGTCTTGCCCGAGCCGGTCGGCCCGATCATCAGAATGTTCGACTTGGCCAGCTCGACGTCATCGTTCTTCTGCCGGCTTTCGATCCGCTTGTAGTGGTTGTATACCGCTACCGAAAGCGACTTCTTGGCGCGCTGCTGGCCAATTACATATTGATCGAGCACCGCCATGATCTCGCGTGGCTTGGGCAGGTGGCTGCGTGCGGCCTGCGCTTTTTCTTCCAGCTCTTCGCGGATGATGTCGTTGCAAAGCTCGACGCATTCATCGCAGATGAATACGCTCGGCCCCGCGATCAGCTTGCGCACCTCGTGCTGGCTTTTGCCACAAAACGAGCAGTAGAGGACTTTGCTGCTGTCGCTGGATCGCCCCTGGCGTTCTTCGGTCATGCTACGTGGCCCCAATGTAGTGCTTTGCCATTATCGGTACTTTCAGAGCGGTGCCGCAAGCGCCAGGCCAAGGCACTGCGTGCAGGCAATGGCAAGCCCTTGGCAAGCGCAGCAACACCGGCATCGCGCTTGCGGCACGCCCCCTGTGGGCGGCATTCTGGCTGGCCAGCTGCGGTGTTGCGCTCGCTCACCAGGGAGCAACCCTGCCAGCGCTCGCACGCCGTGCATCGGGCCAGCCAGACGACCGCTGAATGTGCCGATAATGGCGAAACGCTACACCGGCTGGGGTTGGACTGGTACGAAAGCATAGCACAGGCACCCAGTGCCGCCAGCGGGCACCTGCGCGCAAATACCCGGCGCCAGGCTTATCCGGCGCGGATGCTGTCTTCGGGGCGCCGTTCGAGCACTTCATCGATCAGCCCATAGGCCTTGGCGGCATTGGCGTCCATGAAGTTGTCGCGGTCGGTGTCGCGGGCGATGGTCTCGATCGGCTGGCCGGTATGTTTCGCCAACACCGCATTCAGGCGGTCGCGCAAGTTCAGGATTTCGCGGGTATGAATCTCGATATCGCTGGCCTGGCCCTGAAAACCGCCCAGCGGCTGGTGGATCATTACCCGGGTATGCGGCAGCGCATAGCGCTTGCCGGCAGCACCGGCAGCGAGCAACAGCGAACCCATGCTGGCCGCCTGCCCGACGCAGATGGTGCTGACATCGGGCTTGATGAACTGCATGGTGTCGTAGATCGCCATGCCGGAGGTGACCACACCACCCGGTGAGTTCACGTACAGGCTGATGTCCTTTTCGGGGTTGTCGGCCTCAAGGAACAACAACTGCGCGATCACCACATTGGCCACGTAGTCGTCGATCGGACCGACCAGAAAAATGACGCGCTCTTTGAGCAAGCGTGAGTAGATGTCGTATGAACGCTCGCCGCGGCTGGTCTGCTCGACCACCATCGGGATCAGGTTGAGGCCCTTGATCGGGTTCATCTGCTACTCCTTGGCGTAAAACAACGCGAAGCGTTTCTTTGTCACCCTCCCCCGCTTGCGGGGGAGGGGTGGGGCGGTCATGGCGAATGGTCGTTTCATCATTCGGGGTGGCGATTCGCCATGATCGTTGGCTCGAAAATCGTTCCCGCTTAAGCGTATTACTGACCGCCGCGCATCACATCGCTGAAACAGGAAGGCAGTTCGGTTACCGTGGCGTGGTCGGCGATCCATTCCACCACTTGATCCTCCATCACCCGGGTCCGCAAGCCCGCCATCAGCTTTTCGTCGCTACGGTACAGCTCCAGCACCTGCTGCGGGTCTTCGTAGGTGGAGGCGATCAAGCCCATGGTTTCGTTCAGTCGCTTGCTGTCGAGCACCATGCGTTCTTGCCGTGCGATCTCCGACAACAACAGGCCAGCGGCAACGCGACGCTGCGCCGCGGCCTTCATGGTCTCGGGCGCAACGCTGACGCCCTTGCGGCCCTGCTCCGCCGCCTGCTGTTCGGCCTGGGTCGCCAGCGAACGGGCCTCGGCATCGATCAGGCGCGCCGGCATTTCCACGCTGCTGTAACCGGCGACCAGTTTGTCGATCACCTCGGCGCGCAGGCGCGCCATCAACGCGCCCTTCAGCTCACGCTCCAGATTGCTGCGCACCTCGGCCCGGAAGATTTCCAGATCGCCACCACGCACACCAAAGCTTTCGATGAATGCCTTGTCCAGGGGCGGCAGCGTCGGCACCGCAACACGGGTCACCTTGACGGTAACCATCGCGTCCTTGCCGGCCAGTTCCGGTACCCGCCAATCGGCTGCAAACGATACCGCCACGGTCTTTTCTTCACCGACGCTCATGCCGACCAGCGCGGCTTCAATGCCCGCGTGCATCATGCCCGAACCCAGCAAGGTGCCACCGACTTCGCTGCTCTCGGCGGGCACGCGCAGATCGCCGGCAACGGCGAATGTTTCCACCATCACCATGTCATCGCCCTGCGCACCGCGCTCAACCGGCTCGAAGGTGCGCCGCTGCGTACGCAGGGTTTCGATCATCTGGTCGATATCACCATCATCGACGGACGCCACCGTGCGATTCACCGCCAGCGCCGACACATCGATCGTGCCAAAATCCGGGATCACCTCGAACGTGGCGGTGTAACGCAGCTCACCGTTCTCGGCAGCGCCCCTGGTTTCAATGTTCGGTGCCGATGCCGGACGCAGTTTCTCCTGCTCGACGGCCTCGTTGAAGCTGTTGCGCACCACCTCGCCCAAGGCTTCGTTGCGCACTTGCGCACCAAAGCGCTGCTCAACCACCTTGGCTGGCACTTTGCCGCGACGAAAGCCCTTCATCTGCACCGAACGCGACAACTCACGCAGGCGCTCACGCACCTCGCCTTCCAGCCGGTCGGCTGGGACGCTGACCGTCAGGCGACGCTCCAGGGGAGAAAGGGTTTCAATCGATACGTCCATGGTCACTCCTGCCATTCCGCCACAATGGCGGACACAAAAAACCCGCGGAGGCCAGTCTCCCGACCTATCCGCACAACGGTGGTGCGAAAGAAGAGACTCGAACTCTCACGGGTTGCCCCACTGGAACCTAAATCCAGCGCGTCTACCAGTTCCGCCACTTTCGCAATGCCGCGCGATCACATCACAGGAAAAGTTGGTGGGCCGTGAAGGATTCGAACCTTCGACCTATTGATTAAGAGTCAACTGCTCTACCAACTGAGCTAACGGCCCGCGTACTTTTCCTGCCTCAAGGGCAGCGGATGCGGCTATTATGCCGCATCTGACATCTGGGGTGGAAGACGGGACTCGAACCCGCGACCCTCGGAATCACAATCCGATGCTCTAACCAACTGAGCTACATCCACCATTGTTGATCTGCAACCTGCCGCACCAGCGCCCGGGTGGGTCGCGCCCGAAAGCGTTTCGCAGGCGCACCGCAAACCTGTTCCACCGCAAACCTGTTCCACCGCAAACCTGTTCCACCGCAAACCTGTTCCACTAAATGGTGCGCCCGACAGGAATCGAACCTGCAACCCTCGGCTTAGAAGGCCGATGCTCTATCCGGTTGAGCTACGGGCGCAACCGGGCAACTATACCGACGCAACCGGCTTGTCACCAGATCAACAGCACCCATCGCAACACGCACCAAAACAGCCATCATGCCAAATACTGGTCGGGGCAGAGGGATTCGAACCCACGACATCCAGCTCCCAAAGCTGGCGCTCTACCAGACTGAGCTATACCCCGCCGAATCCCTCTGCGTGCCGAACAGGCAGCCACGCAGAGCCGACAAGTTTACGGCCCACCCAGCACCGCGTCAACGAAAACCGCACGAAAACCGCGCCAATTCGCAGCCGCCAGAGCGGGCCTATTGCATGGGAAAGCCGCCCGGGCCGCGGCCACCCATCATGCCCTGCATACCGCGCATCAAGCCTTTCATGCCACCCTTGGACAGCTTGCTCATCATCTTTTCCATCTGCTGGAACTGCTTGAGCAGACGGTTGACATCGGCCGGCGTGGTACCTGAGCCGCGCGCAATACGGGCGCGGCGCGAGCCATTGAGCAGCGCCGGATGGCGGCGCTCCTTGGCGGTCATCGAACCGATGATGGCCATCAGGCGCGGCACTTCCTTGCCGCTGACCTGGCCCTTGACCTGGTCGGAAACCTGGCCCATGCCCGGCAGTTTTTCCATCAACGCACCGATGCCACCCATGCTCTGCATCTGCTGCAACTGCTCACGCATGTCGTTGAGGTCGAATTTCTTGCCCTTGGCCAGTTTTTCGGCAAACTTGGCGGCCTTGTCGTGATCGACCTGCTGCTCAACCTGCTCGACCAGCGACAGCACGTCGCCCATGTCGAGGATGCGGCTGGCAACGCGATCGGGATGAAACACGTCGAGGCCATCGGGCTTTTCACCGGTACCGATGAACTTGATCGGCCGGCCAGTGACGTAACGCACCGACAGCGCAGCACCACCGCGCGCATCGCCATCGGTCTTGGTCAGCACCACGCCGGTCAGCGGCAACGCTTCGGCGAACGCCTTGGCGGTGGTAGCGGCATCCTGGCCGGTCATCGCATCGACCACAAACAGCGTTTCGACCGGGTTGACGGCAGCGTGCAGGGTCTTGATTTCGGCCATCATCTGCGCGTCGATGGCGAGCCGGCCGGCGGTATCGACCAGCAGCACGTCGACGAAACTTTTGCGCGCATCGGCAATGGCAGCGCGCACGATGGCTTCCGGTGACTGCTCGGCGCTGGACGGGAAAAACAGCACATCGACCTGGGCGGCGAGGACTTTCAGTTGTTCGATTGCCGCCGGACGATATACGTCGGCCGAAACCACCATCACCTTTTTCTTGCGCCGCTCCTTGAGATACTTGGCGAGCTTGCCAACCGTGGTGGTTTTGCCAGCACCCTGCAGGCCCGCCATCAGGATCACCGCCGGCGCCGGCACATTGAGGTTCAAATCGGCCGACTGTGCGCCCATCACTGCCGTCAACTCGTCGCGCACCACCTTGATCAGCGCCTGGCCCGGGGTGAGGCTGCGCAGCACGTCCTGCCCGACCGCACGCACCTTGACCCGCTCGATCAGCGCCTGCACCACCGGCAACGCGACATCGGCTTCCAGCAGCGCCACACGCACTTCGCGCAAGCTCTCGCGAATGTTTTCTTCGCTGAGGCGGCCGCGGCCGCGCAGACGTTGCAGGGTGCCGGACAGGCGTTGCGAGAGGGACTCGAACATGGGACGTGAACCAGGCGAATGGGCGGCAAAGTATAGCCTTGCCGGCAGGTATCGACACCGGCCGGGCGAAAAACCATATGCTGCACCGCACTGGCTGTGCGAAACTTGAACCATGTTGACCGCCCTTGCCGCCGCCCTTGCCTACCTGATCGCCACCCGTGCGCTGGCTCGCAACGTGTTCAATCCCGATGCCAGCAACCGCAATGCCCTGCGTACCGGCTTGCTGGGGGTGTTGCTGCATGTGGGCGTGCACCTGCGACTGTGGTGGCTTGCTGGTGGTGCCGACCTGCACTTTTTTGCCGCGCTATCGCTGGTGGCACTCGGCATGGCCGTGCTGACCAGTACCGTCGGGCAACGGCAGCGGCTGGATGCGCTCGGCGTGGTGGTGTTTCCGCTGGCGGCACTGTCGGCGCTGGCGCTGGCCAGTGTCGACGAGCGTAGCGCCAGTGCCGAAGTACTGGACTGGCGCATCGGCCTGCATGCCTGGCTGGCCTTGCTTGCCTATGCGACACTGGCCATGGCCGCGCTGCTCGCGATCATGCTGTGGCTGCAGGAGCGTGCCTTGCGGGCGCGCCAGTTCACCCGTCTGCTGCGCGCCCTGCCGCCACTGACACAACTCGAAACCCTGCTGTTCCGCACCATTGCCGTCGGCTTCGCGCTACTGACCCTCACCCTGATCACCGGCGTGGTGTTTGTCGAAGACCTGTTCGCCCAACACCTGGTACACAAAACCGTACTCAGCATCCTGTCGTGGGCACTGTTTGGCATCCTGCTGCTCGGCCGGCGCCTGCGCGGCTGGCGTGGCCGCCGCGCGGTGCGTTTCACATTGAGTGCCATGGCACTGTTGCTGCTGGCATTTTTTGGCAGCAAGCTGGTGCTTGAGCTGGTCCTGGCACGCGGATGATCGTGCGTGCGCCTCTTGAACCCTGCTGCGCGGCCCGCTTGCGGTGCTGCGCGGTGCTCGGAATCCTCATGTACACGGATGTACATTCTGGTTCCCGCGCTCCGTGCGCCGTGCATTCGGTCGCTTCGCGACCACGCAGGCTGCGCCTTCCCTTCGCCGCTGCGCGGCTCGCTTGGTCGGGCCGCTCACCACGATTGCAAGAGGTTACCGAGCGGTGAACGACATACCCTTGAGCACTTTGTTCGGCGCGTTGGCCATCTTGCTGGTGTTATCGGCGTTTTTTTCCGGCTCGGAAACGGCGCTGATGTCGATCAACCGCTATCGCCTGCTGCACTTGGCGCGCGAAGGCAGCCGCGGCGCGCGGCTGGCGCGCAAACTGCTGGAACAGCCCGATCGCCTGATTGGATTGATCCTGCTCGGCAACAACTTCGTCAACATCCTGGCTTCGGCACTGGCCACGCTGGCCTTCGTGCGCATCGCGGGCGAGGCCGGCTTGTTGATCGGCACAACCGTGCTTACCGTGACCGTGCTGATTTTCTCCGAAGTAGCACCCAAGACGCTGGCGGCATTTCACCCCGAGCGCGTGGCACTGCCCGCGTCCTATGTGCTGTATCCGCTGATGCGGGTGTCCTACCCGTTGGTGTGGGTCGTCAACAGCCTCGCCAATGGCGTGCTGTATGTGTTTGGCCATCGCCGCAGCGCCAATGTCAGCGCCACACTGTCGCAAGAGGAACTACGCACCGTGTTGATGGAAGGCGGCGCGCTGATCCCCGACCAGCACCGGCGCATGCTGCTCAACATCCTCGCGCTGCAAGAGGCCTATGTCGAAGACATCATGGTGCCGCGCGGCGAGATCCTCGGGATCGATCTTGACGACGATGATGCCACCTTGCGCGACAACCTGGCCAAGTTTCCGTTCAGCCGGGCGCCGGTTTACCACGGCAGCATCGACCAGGTCGCCGGCATATTGCATCTGCGCAGCCTGATGGATGTGCCCTACGAGCAGATCACGCCAGCGCTGGTGGAGGCGCGCGCACGCAAAGTCTATTTCATCCCGGAGGGCGTACCGCTACCGCAACAGCTGCTCGAATTTCAGCGCATGAAGCGCCGCTTTGCGATGGTGGTGGACGAATACGGCGAAGTAATCGGAATGGTCACCATGGCCGACATCCTGGAAGAGATCGTCGGCGAGTTCACCACCACCCCAAGCCAGGACACGCGCCATGTTCGCCATGAGCCCGATGGTTCGCTGCTGGTCGATGGCCGGATTGCCGTACACAGCTTGAATCGTCGCCTCGACTGGGCGTTGCCGACCGAAGATGCACGAACGCTCAGCGGACTGTTGGTGAGCCACCACGAAGCGTTGCCAGAGGTCGGCGTCGAGTTCGCTATCACCGGTTTCCGGATGCGGGTTGAACGCCTGGGCGATAACGTGATCGCGCAAGTGCGGGTGTGGCCGCCGGATTCGGCCAGCCGCGAGCAGTAGCTCACGCCACCGCCAGCGCCTGCGCCAGCCGCTCCACCGCGATCACTTCCATGTCCTTGTACGGGTTGCGCCGGGGCGCATTGGCGGCCGGTACGATGGCGCGCTTGAAACCGTGCGTGGCTGCTTCCTTCAGGCGCTCATCGCCATTGGGCACCGGCCGGATCTCGCCCGACAAACCAACCTCGCCAAACGCCACGGTTTTATCCGCCAGCGGCCGGTCGCGCAGGCTCGACAGCACCGCCAGCAACACCGGCAGATCGGCCGCGGTTTCCTGCACGCGGATACCGCCGACCACGTTCACAAACACGTCCTGATCGAACACCGCTACCCCACCGTGGCGATGCAGCACCGCCAGCAACATCGCCAAACGGTTCTGCTCCAGGCCCAACGCCACCCGCCGCGGATTGGCCAAGGGTGATTTATCGACCAGCGCCTGCACTTCCACCAGCAACGGGCGAGTGCCTTCGCGGGTCACCATCACCGAACTGCCCGGCTGCGGCTCTCGGCTACCGGACAGAAAAATCGCACTCGGATTCGGTACTTCCTTCAGACCCTTGTCGGACATCGCAAACACGCCCAGTTCGTTGACCGCGCCGAAGCGGTTCTTGAACGCACGCAGGATGCGAAAGCGGCTGCCCGATTCGCCCTCGAAATACAGTACCGCATCGACCATGTGTTCGAGCACGCGCGGCCCGGCGATGCCGCCTTCCTTGGTGACGTGGCCGACCAGAAACACGCTGGTGCCGGTTTCCTTGGCGTAGCGCACCAGCCGCGCCGCCGACTCGCGCACCTGGCTCACCGAACCTGGCGCCGCGCTCAACAGTTCCGACCACAGGGTCTGGATCGAATCGGCCACGATCAACGCTGGCTTCACTTTCACGGCGTGCTCAAGAATGCGCTCCACCGTGGTTTCCGCCAACGCCTTGATGCCGCGCACCGACAACCCCAAACGCTGCGCCCGGCCCGCCACCTGCGACAGGCTTTCTTCGCCGGTGACGTACAGGCTCGGCACCCGCTCACCCATCGCCGCCATCGCCTGCAACAGCAGCGTGGATTTGCCGATGCCCGGGTCACCGCCCACCAGCACGACCGAGCCCTCGACCAAACCGCCACCCAGCACCCGATCCAGTTCAGCGATGCCGGTCAGCGTGCGTTTTTCGTCGCCACCTTGCACCTCGCTCAGCGCAACAACCTGCGGCCCACCCGCGCCTGCCCAACCGGCATGGCGGGCACCACCGCGGCCGGCACTGGCCACCGCCAGCACAACCTCGCTCAAGGTGTTCCACGCACCGCACTCACCGCACTGGCCCTGCCACTTGTTGTGGCTGCCGCCACATTCGGCGCAGACATAGGCGGATTTGGCTTTGGCCATGGGGAACACTCGCTCAACGGATCAAGGGAAGCCCTTGAAACCGGCCGCACCGGGCTTTCAAGAACTCTCCTAGTGTGCCGTGAGTGCGCGCCAACGCAAAGGAAAACCGTGCAAACCGACCCCCGCAACGCGAATGTACCGCTGCAAGGCGCAGACGATTACCCCACCGCAGGGGCGCGATACGTCGCGCCCAGATTCATCGCGATTTGGTTTGTTGTTGAAATTGGTGCCGGAAATAGGAATCGAACCTACGACCTACGCATTACGAATGCGCCGCTCTACCAACTGAGCTATTCCGGCGAATCTTGCTACCACAACACGCTGCCACGCATGAACGCCTTGCGGTGGGCGGTAAAGTTTAGGGGGTCGCTGGCTTGCGGTCAATTTTCGCGCTGCGATTCACTCGACCAGCTTGAGCCGCAAGGCTTTGGGCAACGCAAATACCATGCTCTCTGGCTCGCCGTCGAGCTCGTGCACGGCGTCGGCACCGCAGGCGCGCAAGCGCGCAATCACGCCCTGCACCAGCACTTCCGGTGCCGAGGCACCGGCGGTAACGCCGATGTGTTGTTTGCCGTGCAGCCACTGCGGCTCGATGTCGTCGGCATCGTCGATCAAAAATGCCTGGGTGCCCTGCTTGCGCGAGAGTTCGCTCAGGCGGTTGGAGTTGGAGCTGTTGAGCGACCCCACCACCAGCACCAGATCGCATTGCTCAGCCAGTTGCCGTACCGCGTCCTGGCGGTTCTGGGTGGCGTAACAGATGTCGTCGTGGCGCGGCCCTTCGATCGCCGGGAACCGCTGGCGCAAGGCATCGATCACGTTATGGGTATCGTCCACCGACAGCGTGGTTTGGGTGGTGTAGGCAATCCGCTCGGGTTGCTTCACCTGTAACGCCGCCACATCGGCAACGCTTTCGACCAGATAAATACTGCCCTGCCCGCCTTCGGCGAGCCATTGGCCCATGGTGCCTTCCACCTCGGGGTGCCCGGCATGGCCGATCAACACCACATCGCGGCCGGCGCGGCAGTGCCGCGCCACTTCGATATGCACTTTGGTCACCAGCGGACAGGTGGCATCGAACACTTTCAGCCCGCGTTGTGCGGCTTCGGCGCGCACCGCCTGCGAAACCCCGTGCGCGCTGAAGATCACCGTCGCACCGGCCGGCACTTCGTCCAATTCATCGACAAAAATGGCACCGCGCTGGCGCAGGTCATCGACCACGAACCGATTGTGTACCACTTCGTGACGGACATAGATCGGCGCACCGAGGGTATCGAGCGCGCGCTTGACGATCTCGATGGCGCGATCGACACCGGCACAGAAACCACGCGGATTGGCGAGCACGATGTCCATGCCGCGATTATCGCTGATCCGGCGCGACGCGGCGGGGCACAAAGCCGAACAGCGCAATGCCGATGGCACCGGCGACAATCGCTGAATCGGCCAGATTGAACGCCGGCCAGTGGTAGTCGCCCCAGTAGGCGTCGATGAAATCAATCACGTAACCATGCGTCAGCCGGTCGATCAGGTTGCCAATGGCACCACCAATCACCAATGCGTAAGGCAGAGCCTGGCGCCAGTCGTGGCGCTCGATGCGCGCCAGCCACCACGCCAGCAAAGCACTGATCGCGATGGCGAGCGCACTGAACAACCAGCGCTGCCAGCCGTTGTGATCTGCCAGAAAGCTGAACGCGGCGCCGTAGTTGTACACCAATGTCCAGCTCAGCAGGCCGGGGATGATCGGCACCGGCTGGTGCAGTTGCAGGTGCGCCAGCGCCCATTGCTTGCTCACCGCATCCAGCACCACCAGCGACAGCGACAGCCACAACCAGGGCAATGCACTGGGTTTGCCGGGCGTCATCAGAACCAGCGCCGGATTTCGCCTGCGCCCTCCACGTTCTCGACGCAGCGCGCACAGATTTCCGGGTGCTCACCATGGCTACCGACATCGGCACGGTAATGCCAGCAGCGAATGCACTTGCGGTGGCTGCTAGAAGCCGCCTGAATCCAGCACTCGCTGCCCTCGCCCTTGACGGCATCGTCGGGCCGCGCAGCGAGCGGGTGCAGATCCAGACGCGAAGTGATGAACATGAAGCGCAGCTCCGAGGCAACCGGCTGCAAGCGCTGCAACACGGCATCAGGAAGGTAGGCATCCACTTCAGCCTGCAAGGATGCGCCGATCACGCCGGCTGCGCGCATCGGTTCCAGCACCGCCGACACCGCTTCACGCAGATCGAGCAACGCACGCAGGTCATCGGCGCAAAGCGCGGCACCGGCCGGCATCGGCGCCAGCGCGTCGTACCAGGTCGCGAACAGCACATTGCCGGTGCGTTTACCGGGCAAGTGCGCCCAGACTTCATCGGCGGTGAAGCTCAGAATCGGCGCGATCCAGCGCACAAAAGCCTCAGCGATGTGAAACATCGCGCTCTGCGCCGAGCGCCGGCCGGGCGCATCGCGCTGCATGGTGTACAAGCGATCCTTGGTGACATCCAGATAGATCGAACCCATATCGACAGTGCAGAAGTTGTTCAGCCGCTGCACTACCTCGGCGAAATCGTAGCGCTCGTAGGCAGCGCAGATCTGCGCCTGCAATTCGTGGGCGCGATGCACGGCCCACTGATCGAGCAGCAGCAGGTCGGCGTGCGGCACCTGATCGCGCGCCGGATCGAACCCGTGCAGATTGCCGAGCAAAAAACGCGCGGTATTGCGGATGCGGCGATAGGCATCACCGGAACGCTTGAGGATGTCATCGGAAACCGACATTTCGTCGCGATAATCGGCGCCGGCAATCCACAGCCGCAGCACATCCGCGCCCATCTGGTCGATCACCTTTTGTGGCTCGACTACGTTGCCAACCGACTTCGACATCTTGCGGCCGTTGCCATCGACCACGAAGCCGTGTGTCAACACCTGCCGATACGGCGCCGCGCCATCCATCGCCACGCCGGTCAACAGTGAGCTGTGGAACCAGCCACGGTGCTGATCGGAACCTTCGAGATACAGGTCAGCCGGCTTGCTCAGCCCCTGCTCGGGATGCGCGGCGAGCACGGCTTCATGGGTGACACCCGAATCGAACCAGACATCGAGAATGTCGCTGACCTTGTCGTACTGCGCTGCCTCTTTGCCCAGCCACTCGGCGGCGTCCAGCGCGTACCAGCAATCGACACCCTCGTGCGCAACGCGATCCGCCACCAAGCGCATCAGCTCAACACTGCGTGGGTGCGGTTCACCGGTTTCGCGGTGGATGAACAACGCGATCGGCACGCCCCAGGTGCGCTGCCGGCTGATGCACCAGTCCGGACGGCCGGCGATCATGCCGGTGATCCGCGCTTCGCCCCACTCCGGCACCCAGCGCACGGTCTTGATCGCCGCCAGTGCGTCGCGGCGCAAACCGGCCTGTTCCATCGCGATGAACCACTGCGGGGTGGCGCGAAAGGCCACCGGCGATTTGTGCCGCCAGCAATGCGGGTAACTGTGCGTGATCTTCTCCAGCGCCAGCAGCATGCCGCGCTCGGCGAGCAGCGCGGCGATGGTATCGTTGGCTTTCCAGATGTATTGGCCGGCGAACAATTCGGTGTTTGGCAAAAACACGCCACGGCCATCGATCGGATTGAGCACGTCCAGTCCGTATTTCTGGCCGACCACGAAATCTTCCTGGCCGTGGCCCGGTGCGGTATGCACCGCGCCGGTACCAGCGTCCGTGGTAACGTGCTCGCCAAGAATCACCGGCACGATGCGATCGTAGAACGGATGCCGCAACTGCAAGCCTTCCAGCGCGGCGCCCTTGGCACGGCCCAGCACATCGAGGGTGGTTACCCCATAACGCTGCAAGGCAGCCTCGGCCAGGTCCTGCGCCAGCACCAGCAGCACCGCCTGGCCATGCCGCGCCGGGCCGCGTACCAGCAGGTAATCGAACTCGGCGCCGAGCGTCACCGCCAAGCTGGCGGGCAGTGTCCACGGCGTGGTCGTCCAGATCGGTACACTGACGATCGCGTTGCCCGGGTCCGCGCCAAACACTGCCGCCAAGGCTGACGGATCGACTGCGTCATAGGCGACATCCACCGCTGGCGACACCTTGTCGGCGTATTCGATCTCGGCCTCGGCCAGTGCCGAGCCGCAGTCAAAGCACCAATGCACCGGCTTGACACCGCGCGCCAGATGGCCGCGCTCGATCACCTTGGCCAACGCACGCAGCATGTCCGCCTCGAAGGCGAAATCCATGGTGCGATAAGGCCGCTGCCAGTCGCCGAGCACGCCCAACCGCTGAAAATCCCGCGATTGCCCGGCGATCTGCTCACTCGCATACTCGCGGCACTTGCCGCGAAATGCGGCGGCATCGAGCGTGTCGCCGACCTTGCCGAATTTCTTCTCCACCGCCACTTCGATCGGCAGCCCATGGCAATCCCAACCCGGTACATAGGGCGCATCAAAACCGGCCAGCAGCCGCGATTTGACCACGATATCCTTGAGCACCTTGTTGACCGCATGGCCGATGTGAATCGCGCCATTGGCGTACGGTGGGCCATCGTGCAGCACAAAACTCGGGCGCCCGGCGCTGTTGGCACGCACCGCCGCGTAAAGGTCTTCGCTCTGCCAGCGCTGCAGGGCGATGGGTTCGCGCTTGGGCAGGTCGCCACGCATCGCAAACTCGGTCTGCGGCAGATGGATGGTGTGTTTGTAGTCTCGGCTCACGCGGGTTGTTTCCTGACAGGGGTATTCGGGTCGGTGCAATCTTGCAGTATCTCGCGGGCACGGCGGGCATCGATGTCCATCTGTGCCACCAATGCCGGCAGATCGGCAAATGCCTGCTCATCGCGCAGCTTGTGCACAAACTCCACGCCGATCCGTTGACCGTACAAATCGCCTTCGAAGTCGAACAGATGCGCTTCGAGCAGGGGCTCGCTGCCGTGTACGGTGGGCCGCGTGCCCAGGCTGGCGACGCTGGCCCGCGGCACCCCACCCACACCATGCACGCGGGTAGCGAAAATGCCCGCCAGCGCCGGCATCCGCCCACCCAGGCGAATATTGGCCGTGGGATAACCCAGCTTGCGACCCAACTGCGCGCCGCGTACCACCCGCCCCTCGATGCGGTAAGGCCGGCCCAGCAAGCGCGCTGCGCCAGCCAGATCACCGGCTGCCAGAGCATCGCGGATACGGCTGGCGGAAACCCGCTCGCCGGCAAGTGCCACCGGCGCGATGGCAGTGGCCGTGAAAGCATGCTGCTTGCCCAGCGATTGCAGCAGGGCCAGATCGCCCTCGCGGCCGTGGCCGAAGCGAAAGCCTGGCCCCACCCACACTTCGCGTGCGCCCAGCCGCCGCACCAGCAGCGACTCGACAAATGCCTGCGCCGACATCGCCGCCAGCCGGGTGTTGAAGCGCAGCATGCCGATCACGTCGATACCAAGTTTGGTCAGGCCGTGGATGCGTGCGGCTGGCAACAACAGCCGCGCCGGTGCGGCGCCATGGGCAAAAAACTCGCGCGGCAGTGGCTCGAAGCTGAGCACGGCACTGGCGCAGCCCAATTCCCGCGCACGCGCACGAGCGCGGCCCACCAACGCCTGATGCCCCAAATGCAGGCCATCGAAGGCGCCGATGCAGACCACGCTACCGTGCGGGCACAACAACCCGCCTTGGACGTCTCGAAAAAGCCTGCTCACCGCGACAAGTATAGCGGGCAGCGCAAGCACGCGGGCCGTACGGCACAGCCATCCCTAACGATGGCGCAATTCCGAGGGCCGCCAACCCAGCGCCAGCAACGTCGCGCCATACGTCGCGGCGCCTGCCGCAACGGTCAACAGCGCCATGCCCCAACGCGCCATACCATGCAGTTCGCCCCACTCGCCCACGCCACGCGCCAACCACAGCACCGCCGCCATCGCCGCGCAGGCCAGCAGCAGCCGGGTCAGATGCCAGCCCCAGCCGGCACTGGCGCGATACACGCCTTGCCGGCGCAGCGCCCGCCACAGCAGCCACGGATTGATCAGGCCCGCCAGACCGGTTGCCAACGCGATGCCGGCGTGGGCGCCGGAAATCTGGTAGCCCCACAATGGCGTGACGATGATCGCCATCAACGACACGTTGCCGAGCACGGTGACGATGGCCGCGCGCATCGGCGTGCGGGTGTCCTGCCGCGCATAGAACGCCGCCAGCAACACCCGCGACAGCATGAAACCCGGCACCCCGATACTCATCGCCGCAAGGCTGAGCGCCGCCATCTGGGTGTCAAAAGCGGTGAAACGGCCATGCTGGTAAATGGTGGCAGTCAGTGGCTCAGCCAGCAGCAGCAGGCCCAGCGCCGCCGGCAAGGCCAGCAACAACACCGTGCGCAAGGCCCAGTCCAGCGCCGCGCAATAGCCCGTATCATCAACCGCCGCATAACGGCTGGACAGATGCGGCAGGATCACCGTGCCCAACGCCACGCCGAACAGGCCCAGCGGAAACTCGATCAGCCGATCGGACAGGTACAACCAGGTCTGGCTGCCGGTCGCCAGCAACGAAGCAAACGCGGTACCAACGATCAGATTGAGCTGCGCCACCGACGATGAAAACAGCGTTGGCAGCATCAGCGTGAACACCCGCCGCACCCCGGCATGCTGGAAATCGAGCCGCAATCGCGGTGCCAGGCCAAGCCGGCCCATTGCTGGCCACAGCAACGCCAGCTGCACCAGGCCGGCTGCCAACACACCCCAGGCCAGCGCTTTGGGCGGCACTGAAAAATGCGGCGCCAGCCACAGCATCGCGGCAATCACCATCACGTTGTGCAGTACCGGCGTCACCGCCGGCAGCGCAAATTGGCGGAAACTGTTGAGCACGGCGCCGGCCAGCGCCGTCATCGAAATGAACAGCAGGTAGGGAAACACGATGCGCAGCATCTGCGCGGTCAGCGCGTGCTTCTCCGGTTCATCCAGCGTGCCGGGCGCCATCAGCGTAACCACCCACGGCGCCAGCAGCACGCCGACGCCAGTGACCAACAACACCACCGCACACAGCGCACCGGCGACGTGGTCGAGAAAGTCCTTGAGCGCGACCGCGTCGCCACGCTGCTTGATGTCGTTGAACACCGGCACGAACGCCGAGGCGAACGAACCCTCGGCAAAGATCCGGCGCAGGTAGTTGGGGATGCGGTAGGCGATGACGAATGCGTCCATTGCCGCGGACACCCCGAACAGGCTGGCTTGCAGCATGTCGCGGGCAAAGCCGGCCAACCGCGACAACAGCGTCATCGCGCTGAATACGGCGGTCGAGCGCAGCAGCCCGGATGGCTGCGGCGGCGCGCTGCTCATTGCGATCTCCCAGCGGCGCGCGGCGCCGCGCATGACATGTGCATCCCCATTCCCCGCAACCATCCAGCCGATCAACGCCGGCATCAACGAACGATGGCGGCATTACAGCACACCGTTGCCTCTCACTTGTGGCCAATTGCGGGCACGATGCGGCGTGCGACCTTGCCCTGTCTGTCCCTTCTGCCGCCCACATGGCCTGCCCCGAATCGGCACTTCGCAGACCTGATCCGGGGTACGCTCACAAAAGTGGGCGCTGAAGGCTTTGGCTCGTGGTAGCTGGCCTGCCAGCGCAACACGCTCGCCAACGACGTCGCGCGCGGGCGTGCTCGCACACGAGCAGAAACCCTGCGGGCAACGACATGCGCAACGGGTGGCATCGTCGCATTGACTCAGCGCATCGCACGGATCATAATTAGCGGTTCTTATCCCGCACCCGCATCATTTCAGGAGCACCACCGTGGCCAACATCAAGTCCGCCAAGAAGCGCGCCAAGCAGGCAGAGGTCCGCCGCGGCCGCAACGCCAGTGCGCGCTCGATGCTGCGTACCGCCGTCAAGAAGGTCCTCAAGGCCATCGAAGCGAAGGACGTGGCTGCCGCTGAAGCCGCCTACAAGATTGCCGAGCCGATTCTGGATCGCTATTCCAGCCGCGGCCTGATCCATCGCAACAAGGCGTCGCGTCACAAGAGCCGCGTCAATGCGCGGATCAAGGCGCTCAAGACCGCCGCCTGATACGAGCATGCGGGCGATGCCGCCTGCGCGCTTGCGTCTTCGCAGCAGCAAAAAGCCGGCTCGCGCCGGCTTTTTTGTGCCTTGCAATTACTCGCCCCGCGGTGCCGGAGGGTTGGCTTGCGCGTGTGCCAGTTCGGCGCGTTGCTCATCGGCCTCGGCGCGCATGGCATCGAGAAATGCCATCGTTTGCAACATCACCGGCCAGGTGCCGTCGCGTGCCAGTGCCGACACCACAAACCAAGGCTGCGTCCAGCCCAACGCATCGACCACCGCCTGCGCCCGCTGCTGCCGTTCCTCTTCGGCCAGCAGATCCGCTTTGTTGAAGACCAACCAACGTGGTTTGGCCAGCAGATTGGCATCGAAGCGCTGCAACTCGCGCTCGATCGCACGCACCTGGGTCGCGGGATCGATCTCTTCGTCCAGCGGCGACAAATCAACCAGGTGCAGCAACAGACGGGTGCGCTGGATGTGGCGCAGAAACAGCGCGCCAAGCCCGGCGCCATCGGCCGCGCCTTCGATCAAACCCGGGATATCGGCAATCACGAAGCTGCGGTCAGTCTCGATGCGCACCACGCCAAGATTCGGATACAGCGTGGTAAACGGGTAGTCGGCCACCTTGGGCGTGGCCGCCGATACCGCGCGGATCAATGTCGATTTGCCGGCATTGGGGAAGCCGAGCAAGCCGACATCGGCGAGCAGTTTCAGCTCAAAACGGATATCGCGCTCATCGCCGTCGGTACCGGCGGTCGCCTTGCGCGGCGCGCGGTTGACCGAACTTTTGAAGTGCATGTTGCCCAATCCACCCTGGCCGCCCTGTGCCACCAGCACGGTTTGCCCGTGTTCGGTGAGATCGCCGATCACTTCATCGGTGGCGACGTTGTAGACCAGGGTACCGACCGGCACCCGGATCACCACGTCAACGCCAGAACGGCCATATTTCTGGCTACTCATGCCGTTTTCACCGCGCTCGGCGCGGAACTGGCGCTGGTGACGAAAATCGACCAACGTATTGAGATTCTCGTCGGCCTTGACCCAGACACTGCCGCCATTGCCACCATCACCGCCGTTGGGGCCACCCAGCGGAATGAACTTCTCGCGGCGAAAGCTGGCGCAGCCATTGCCGCCGTTACCGGCGATGACAGTAATTTCAGCTTCGTCGACGAATTTCATATGCGTGGGGACCGGTGAATGCAGGCGTTAAACGTGGAACTCGGATAAACCAGGAAGCCGGGACTGGGGACTGGGGACTCGGAAAAGCAACAGCAAAAGCTGTAAAGCCAAAGCAGGCGTTCGCAAGCTTGTCGTGCCGTGTCGGTAGGATGGGTAGAGCGCAGCGAAACCCATCACTGACGAGGTCCCGAGTCCCGAGTCCCGAGTTCCCGGCTTCCCGCAAACGAAAAGCCCCGCCGAAGCGGGGCTGATCGCGCTACCGTCGGCAAGGGCTCAAACTGCCGCAACCACGCTGACGGTGCGGCGTTTCTTGGGCCCCTTGATGGCGAACGACACCACGCCGTCGGTCAGGGCAAACAGGGTGTGGTCGCGGCCCAGGCCGACATTGCTGCCGGGATGGAACTGGGTGCCGCGCTGACGCACGATGATGTTGCCGGCATTGATCGCCTGGCCGCCATACATCTTCACGCCAAGGTATTTGGGGTTGGAATCGCGGCCGTTACGGGTGGAGCCGCCTGCCTTTTTATGTGCCATGAGTGCTTACTCCTCGGGTTTCAGGCGCTGATGCCGGTGATCTGAATTTCGCTGTAATGCTGCCGGTGTCCCATCTGCTTGCGATGGTGCTTGCGGCGACGAAACTTGACGATGCGAATCTTGTCGGCGCGGCCATGGCACTTGATATTGGCGGTGACCTTGGCGCCGGCAACGTGTGGCGCACCAACCGTCACTTTTTCGCCATCGCCGAGCAGCAACACCTGATCGAACGCGATTTCGCTACCCGCCTCGGCATCGATCAGCTCGACCCGGAGCACCTCACCTTCCATCACGCGGTATTGCTTACCGCCGGTGACAATCACTGCGTACATGAACAACTTCCTTCTGTAGTTATTTTTCAGGTTGCGCAAAACACCGCCCCGCAAGCGCGAGGCAGACCCGAAATCATAAGCGATTGGGGCAGTACAGGTCAAATTGAGGGCGCTGCCGCGCTGCCGCTGCCGTGCCGATGCGCACACGCGCACACGCCGCTGGCTACGGCCGCTGCCGGTACCACTGCGTCACGGCTTGAACCGACCGCTGCCGCGGTTGCCTGACGATCACGCTGAAAACGCGTGGAGCGCGCCGGCCAACCCCGCTTGCGGGCAGGTCAACCGGCGCACCGAGCGATCAATGGTGATTGACTGAAATCCGCCGCGGTGTGGTCTCTGGCTTCTTCGGGATGACCACCTCCAGCACGCCATGGCGACCGGTCGCCGAGATGCCATCCGGGTCGGCCCCATCGGGCAGTGCAAAGCGCCGGTAGAACGAGCCATAAGAGCGCTCGACGCGGGTAAAGCGTTGATTCTCCTCGCGCTGCTCGGCCTTGCGCTCGCCCTTGATGGTGAGGATGCCCTTGTCCATCTGCACCTCGATATCCTTGGGATCGACGCCAGGAATGTCGGCGAGGATGACAAAACGCTTTTCCTCTTCGCGGATATCGACGCGCGGCGCCCACTGACTGGTCACCACGTTGGACTGGTCGCTATCGGAATCGCCGAAAAAGCGATCGAAAACCTGCTTCATTTCGTCCTGGAACTGCGGGTTTGCCCCGAAGGGGCTGTAACGAACGATGCTCATCTTACTGACCTCCTTAGGTTGTTGACTGCGGCCCAACGCCGCCCTGAGCCAAAAATGGGGTCGCGGCATGGGGTTTCAAGCGACATCGAAGCAGCGGTGATAGCCGTCATCACCGCACGGACGCTAAACTGTGTGTCCCCACCCACTCGGAGCACAGACGATGAGCATCAAAGTTGGCGATACCATCCCCAAGACCGCGATCAATGTGATCAAGGACGGCATCCAGGCAACCGATACCGCGACCTTCTTTGCTGCCAAGAAGGTGGTGCTGTTTGCCGTGCCGGGCGCGTTTACGCCGACCTGTTCGGCCAAGCACCTGCCTGGCTTCATTGAGCATCTGGACAGTTTCAGCAAGCGCGGCATCGAAGTCGCCTGCGTCTCGGTCAACGACGGCTTTGTGATGGGTGCCTGGGGCAAGGCACAAAATGCGCCGGAAAACCTGCACCTGCTGGCAGATGGCAACGCCGAGTTCGCCAAGGCGTTGGGCCTGGAACTGGATGCCACCGGTTTTGGCATGGGCATCCGCAGCCAGCGTTTTGCGCTGTACGCCGACAACGGCGTGGTCAAGGCGCTGTTCGTCGAAGCGCCGGGCGAGTTCAAGGTTTCCAGCGCCGAGCACGTGCTGGCGCACATCTGACCCCGCTACCGCGTATGCAACGCCCGGGCCGCAACGGCCCGGGTGCTCAGGCAGTGTCCGCCACCGTCGCTTTGGGTGCGCGATTTGCCGCAAACCGCCGGCCATGCCACAGGTAGTACATCACCGGAATCAGCAGCATCGACACGATCGGTGCGGTGATCATGCCACCCACCATGGGTGCCGCGATGCGCCGCATCACGTCCGAGCCGCTACCCGCGCCCAGCATGATCGGCAACAAGCCGGCCACCACTACCGCCGCGGTCATGGCCTTGGGCCGCACCCGCATCACCGCGCCCTCGATCACCGCCGCCAGCAAGCCGGCGCGATCAGTGGGGTTGTTGCGCCGTTGTGACTCGCGCAGGTACACCAGCATCACCACGCCGAACTCGGCGGCGACACCGGCCAACGCGATCAAACCGACACCAACCGCCACCGACATCTGGTAGCCGAGCGCATACAGCAACCAGAACCCGCCGACCAGCGACAGCGGCACTGCCACCATCACCATCAGCGCTTCGCTGACACTGCGCAAACCGAGGTAGAGCAACAGGAACAGGCCGATCAGGGTGATCGGAATGATCACCGCCATGCGCTGCTGTGCGCGCTGCATGAACTGATAATGCCCGGCCCAGGTCCAGGAATAGCCCGCCGGCAGCTTCAGCTGTTCGTTGAGCGCCGTTTGCGCCGCACTCACATAACCACCGATGTCGCCATCCTTGGCGGTGATGTAGACCCAGCCATTGACCCTGGCATCCTCGCTCTTGATCATGTCCGGGCCGTCGACGATCTGCACATTGGCCACGTCGCCCAGTTGCACCTGGATATCGTCGGTGGCCACCAACGGCAGGCCGCGCAATTTCGCCAGCGAATCGCGAAACGTTTCGGGATAGCGCAGGTTGACCGGATAACGCTCGCGCCCCTCGATGGTGCGGGTGACATCTTTGCCGCCGATCGCGATCGCCGCCGCATTCTGGATCTCGGCTATGCTCAGCCCGTAGTGCTCGGCGGCGCGGCGGTCGATGTCGATATCGATATAGCGGCCACTGGAAGTGCGATCGGCGAACACCGTGCGGGTGTTTTTCAGGCTGCCGAGTATGCGCTCGATGTCCTGACCAACGCGCTCGATCACGCTGCTGTCGGCACCGGCAATCTTGATGCCGATCGGCGTATTGATGCCGGTGGATTGCATATCGATGCGCGCACGAATCGGCATCAACCAGGTGTTGTTGAGACCGGGGATGCGCACCACGTCATCGAGCGCGCGCTTGATCGCATCCATGTCCATGCCAGGACGCCACTGCTCGCGCGGCTTGAGCCGGATCGTCGATTCGATCATCGCCATCGGCGCCGGGTCGGTTGCGCTATCGGCGCGCCCCACTTTGCCGAATACCGTTTCCACCTCCGGCACGGTCTTGATCAGGCGATCCACCTGCTGCAACAGTTGCCGCGCCTTGCCGACCGAAATGCCCGGCGGCGCCGACGGCATGTACAACAGATCGCCTTCATCCAGATCGGGCATGAACTCGCGGCCCATGTTCGCCCACGGCCACAGCGCCGACAACACCAGCGCACCACCGAGCGCCAGGGCAAGCCAGGGTGTCGCCAGAGCGCGACGAACGACCGGCAGGTAGGCATCGATCAGCCAGCGATTGATCGGGTTGGCCTGCTCAGGGCGGATCTTGCCATGCACCAGATACGACACCAGCACCGGCAGCAGTGTGATCGACAAGCCGGCCGCTGCCGCCATGGCGAAGGTCTTGGTGTAGGCGAGCGGCGCGAACAGGCGCAGCTCCTGCCCTTCCAGCGCGAACACCGGCAGGAAACTCAGGGTGATGATCAGCAGCGAGAAGAACAGCGCCGGCCCTACCTCCACCAGAGCCTGCTCGATCGCCGCCAACCGCCCGCCCACCGCATCACCGAGTCGCTCCAGATGCTTGTGCACATTTTCGATCATCACGATGGCGGCATCGACCATGGTGCCAATGGCAATGGCGATGCCACCCAGCGACATGATATTGGCATTGATGCCGTTCAGGCGAATCACCAGGAAGGCGGCAAGAATACCTACCGGCAACGTGAGCAGGATCACCAGCGATGAGCGAAAGTGATTCAGGAACAGCGCGCACACCGCAATGACGACGATGAACTCTTCGATCAGGCGGGTCTTCAAGGTATCCACGGCGCGCTCGATCAATGCCGAGCGATCGTAGGTCTCCACCAGCTCAACGCCTGCCGGCAGCCCTGCCTTCAGGGCATCGAGCTTGGCACGCACCGCCACTATCACGTCGCGCGCGTTGCTGCCGGCGCGCATCACCACGATGCCACCGGCAACCTCGCCCTCGCCGTTGAGATCGGCGATACCACGGCGTGCAGCGGGGCCGATGCGTATCTCCTGCGCCAGATCAAACAGCGGCACGCTGGTCAGCGACACGCGGCTGCGTTGCACGTCGACGCTGATCAGGCCGATGTCTTCCAGCGATTTGATATAACCGCGCAGGCGCACCATGTATTCGGCTTCAGCCAACTCCAGCGCGCCGCCGCCAGACTCCTGGTTGGCATCCTGGATCGCACGTTCAACCCGATCCAGAGTGACGTAATAACCGCGCAGCCGGTCGGGATCCATCACGATTTGATACTGCTTGACCATGCCGCCCACGCTCGCCACCTCGGCGACACCCGGCACCGCCTCCAGCTCGAACTTGAGGAACCAGTCCTGCAAGGTACGTAGCTGCGCCAAATCATGTTGGCCGCTGCGATCGACCAACGCGTACTGGTAGACCCAACCCACGCCGGTGGCATCCGGGCCGATACTCGGCACCGCGCCAGACGGCAGCTCCTTGGCTGCCGTGTTGAGATATTCCAGCACCCGCGAACGCGCCCAGTACAGGTCGGTGCCGTCGGCGAAAATCACATAAACGTAGGAATCACCAAAAAACGAATAGCCGCGCACCGCCACTGCCCCCGGTACCGCCAACATCGCGGTGGACAGCGGATAGGTGACCTGATCTTCGATTACCTGCGGCGCCTGGCCGGGCAGGCTTACGCGAATGGTCACCTGGACATCGGTCAGATCGGGAATGGCATCGAGCGGCACGGTCTGCATCGAGAACAAACCCGCCAACGCAAGAATCGCCGCCAGCAGCAACACCAGCAGTCGGTTACCCAACGACCATCGAATCATCTGTTCAATCACAAGCGTTCACTCTCTGCGTAATGCGGGTTCGCTGTAGGCGCTCACCGGCACGAATCGTTGCCCGGCCCCAAGATGCTCTGCACACGGTGTCATTGCGGGGAGCGAAACGACGTGGCGATCCAGAGTGATTGGACTATCAAAGCACTCGATGGCTTCGCCGCGCTCGCACTGACGCCCACGCCGGCTGGATCAAGGGTTCCTCAATGCGTATGCGGTGTCGCGCTGAGCCGCGCCAGTCCGGCCAGGCGGTTACTTTCCGAATCGAGCAGGAATTGCCCGGAAACGACAACGGTTTCATCGCCGTTGAGCCCGGACACGATGACCATTCGCTCACCGATCTCTTCGCCCAGCTTGACCGCCACCGGCACGAAGCCGCCATCGTCGCGGCGCAGCACCACACGCGGACCGCTCTGCGTGCGAATCACCGCCTCGCTTGGCACGCTCACCGCATCGGCAAGCAACTCGCCCTTTATCTGCACTTCCGAGAACATGCCCTGGGTCAAGCCTTCCTCGCCGGAATCGAAGCGCAGGCGTACTTCCAGCGTGCGTGTGGTGTAGCCCACCGGTGGTTCGACGCGGGTGATGCGGCCAGTAAATACGAGGTCCGGAAACGACTTGACGCGCATTTCGGCTTCCTGGCCATCACGCACCCAGCCCCATTGGGTTTCGTAGATTTCGGCAATCACTTCGATCGCGCGCGAATTGGTACCGAGGCTGTAGATCAGCATGCCATCAGTGACCGCCATCCCGACTTCACCACGGCGAATGAATACAAACCCGTCCTGCGGCGCATACACCTGTGCTGGCAGCGTCGGCTCAGCGCCGTTTTGCAATTGCGCGATCTGGCCAGCATCGAGGCCGAACTCGCTCAAGCGCGACACCAGGCTCAATGCCTCATCGCGACGGCCACCGGTCATTGCTGCCTGATACTCCGCCTGCAATGCGAACAACTCATCCGAGCCGATCGAGAACAGCAATTCGCCGCTGCTCACGCGGTCGCCTTCCTTCTTGTCCGACAACGCCATCAGGGTGCCGGCCACCGGCGGCGAAACATTGCGCCGCGCGGTGGGGTCGATGCGCGAAATCTTGCCGACGGTTCGGATCTGGCGGCGCAAATCGCCACGCACCACCTTGGCAACCCGCACGCCGATGTTGTTGCGCACTGCGGGATCAATCAGGATTGCCGCACCGCTCGGCTGCGGCTCGGCCAGCTGCGCGTCGTGCTCGTGCGCAGCATCGGGCGAACTTGCCGCACCGCGGGCAACCACCTGCTTGACCAGATCCATGCCACAAATTGGGCACTTGCCCTCATGGTCGGAAACGACATGTGAATGCATCGGGCATACGTAGGACGTTTCCTCGTCCACATCGATCAACGCCAGGTTGCCGGCAGCCGCTACCGGCGACATCGACGGCTCTGCCGCCAGCGTCACGGCCGGGCCGGGGCGCGCGCGCGAATGCGCATCGGCGCGGTCGTAAACCCCAGCCAGATACGCGGCCAATGCCACCAGCGCGCACAGCGCGGTGATCTTCATCGTGTTCATTCAATTCCCCCGCAACATCGCTACAACAACCCACCTTCGCAGCCCAGACTATAGCGCGCAAGTGGCATTTCGCCGCAACAAGGGTTACGCACTCGCTTAGTTGTCGAGGTGTTCGCACGCCATCGCCGCAAACAACGAAGCCCCTCCGTTGCGGGAGGGGCTTCGAACTGCTGCTGTGTTACCGAATCAATGCAGCGAGAACACCGCTACATCGTGATGCAGCGGGTCGAACTGATACATGCGCAAGCGCGTGTTCGGTTCGTGGTTCAGCTTGATAGCCACATCCAGCGAACCCAATACACCACCCTGTTCCGGCATCACCACGGTAAACGCACCCTGTGGCGGACCAGCATTCAGCCAGTAGTGGGTACGACCGAAGGTGAAGAAGCAACCCGAGCCCAACTGCAAGCTGGAATTGAGATCCGGGCTACGCGGATTCGCTTCCAGATGCTCATCGGTACCGCCGCGGTCGAACGGGAACACCGTTTCACCGGTTTCCTCATCGATCACGGTAGTCGGGTCGGTGAACTGGAACTGATTCTCCCAACCACGGGTGCCACCGAAGTCCACATTCACATACAGGTGCGGGAACTTGTCGCCGTTGAGCAACTTCACGTTGTACTCAAAGCCACGGGTTTCCCAATCCACCAGGGTGAACTCCATCACACCCTTGAAGCTCTCCGCTCCCAGGCCACTGCCGTTGCCGGACACATTGACCGGTGCCTCACCATAGATGGTGTTGTTGACATAGAACATGGTCAGGTTGGCATCCGGATCGAGCGGCACGCCACGCGGCAGCTTGCGGCGAGTCAGCAGCTCCAGATAGGTCGTGCGCAGGTCTTCCACCAGCGGCGCCGCGGCATCAGGATCGTAATGGCGAGCATCCTTGAGCATGGCTTGCAACTCGCGCAGCGTATTCCACATCCGCTTGGCCGGGGCCAGATCGCCGATCATGGCCATCGCCTTTTCCTTGGCGGCCTGGTTCTTGCGCGGATTGACGCCAAATACCTGCGCTTCCAACTCCCACAAGGTGGTGCGAGCTGGCTGACCGAACGCGTTGACCGGGAATATCTTGGTCGAGTTCTCCAGCACCTGCACGCGCGGCGGGTGGATACGCCAGCCCCAGTGATAGGCCAGACTCCAATGCTTACCCAACGACTGCTTGACCTTGACGGTGTAGCGCGTGCCTTCCACCAGCATCGGGAAGAAGGTCGTGTCCATCGCGATACCTGCTGACGATGCCCGAACCGGGTTGGGAGTGGTCTGACTGGGGTTGTCGAAGTACATCACGTACGGCGAAAAATCCTCGATGCCATTCTTGAGGATGTTGACGTGATAGGTGATCGTGAACGGCACGTCCAACACCAGCGACGGGTCGATCATCGAGGTATCGGACTCGATGTTCTCACCGAAGTAGAACAGGTTGACATCGACGTTGCCGCCGATGATCTGCCGGGTGACCTTGTCATAGATCGGCATCACCGTCTTGCGCTTGAGCGGGCCGTTGTAATGCAACAACGGAATCCCCTCATAGGCACGGTTGGCCAAGGTCTGGCGGTGCAGCTTGTTGCCCTCCAGAATGTCGATGGCGTTCTTCACATAGATGCGGCGCAGCTCGTTGCGACGCACTTGGCCCGAGCGGTAGTAGCGCTCGATCGCCTCGATTTGCACCAGCAGATCCGAGGTCGGCGAATCGCGACGGATCGAGCGCACGCTCACCGGGCCGTCGTGCAGGTTGTACTTGCCATCTTGCGTGGACGGCAGGGTGTTCGGCAGCTCGGTGCCATCCGGCAGACGGTAGTTCTCGTAAATCGTCTCCAGGAAGTTGGAACCCGGCGGCTCGGTACTAACATTGCTGGCCGGGAAAATCGGATTCTCCGGGGTGGTGATGATGAACGCCGTTGCCGGGACAGTGGGATCCGCCGGAATGCGAATATTGCAGTTGATAACCGGCCGCGGTTGCGTTTGCGGATGCTGACCCGAGAACGTTACCGGCTCCGGGCTGTCGCACCTGCTGGGAGGAAACGTGGTCTGAGCCATGACGCCAGCCGAGGCAGACAGCCCCAGCACCAGCGCAGCGGCCAGTGTTCTTGCCAAATTGACTTTTATCTTACGCATTGTCTTTAACCCCCTCCGTTGCCGAACTGGCGTGAGCCGCCCGGGCAATGGATGATTGATTGCAGGTCATGGGATGGCAGCCTCGCTCAGGCGATGGTGCTGCGCATGTCGATCAAATACGGCTTGTGATGCTTGCCGGTGCTGAGCAGCCCCACCGCTTCGGCGATGAAGATCGGCTGCACCCGCGAAGGCTTGGTCAGCCACCGGCTGGTGCGCTGGTTGCCTACCCAGGTCAGCCCGTGAATGGAGCCCATCACATTGAACGCCATCAGGATCTTGCGGATCGACGTCGGGTCGCCGTTGAGGAACTGCCAGCGTGCACCCTTGGCAGCAGCGTACTGCTTCAGGCTGTCGGCGGTGTCTACCTCGGGCTTGGTGGTGACCGTGTACATGTGCACGTCGTCGCCGAGACGATCACCCAGCATCTCCTGCACTTTGACCAGGTTGTCGATGATCGGGTACGCCTGCTCACCATCAACCGAGGCAAAGCTCAGCACCACCAGCTTGTTCTGGATCAGGTTCTCGTAGAACCAGAACTTCTCGCCGTGTTGATCCTGCACCAGCACCTGCGGAAACCGCTTGGCCAGCTTGCTGTCGGCCGGGCGTTCGCAGGCCAGCAACATCGGGTTGCTGGGGTCGGCGGCGACCGGCGTTTTGGCTGCGGCATTGGCAGCCAATGCGAGCGCGGGGACTCCCAGGCCCAATGCCTTTACAACATTTCTTCTGCTGTTCATTTCAAAACTCCTTGCAATTCGGATCGTGAATGTCGCGAGTGCTGAGCGATCAGGGAACGATTTCCCAGGTCAGCATCATCGCGTTGTCCTCATGCGTGTTGTTATGGCAATGGATGGGATAACGGCTGAGGAAGTCGTCGAAGCGATAGAACACGCGCACATCGTCGCCCGGCCCGATCGTGAACACGTCCTTGCGCGACTTGCCCACACCGGTTGGCGGACGGCCGTTCCAGGTGAGAATCTGCGCTTCTTCAAAGTGCACGTGCACCGGATGTGCCCAGGTGGCACCGGCGTTGCGGAAGCGCCAGATTTCCGCCGTACCCTGCTTGGGGTAAGCGGAGGTGATGGTCGGATCCATGAACTGGCCGTTGACCGTCCACAAGCCCATGTCGTGATCGAACACCCACTCGCGCTCGGCTACCACTTCGCCCAGATCGATATCGGGCAGCGCACGCAGGAAGTCCGGCACGCGGCTGTTGTCCTCGGTATTGACGTCCTTGACGCGGAACTGCATCACCGGCACGCGATCGGGGCCTTGCAGACGGCGTCCGGTCGGGCCCTGGCCGTTGATCTGCTCCATCAGGTTGAGCACGTCGATGGTCTTGCCGCGGAAACCGGAGAAATCGACGATGACGTCGATACGGTTGGCCGGGCCAATCACGATGGTGGTGGTATCGACCGGCTCTTCCAGCAGGTTGCCATCGTTGGCGATCGACAGGAAGCCGATCGGGGTTTCGCGGCTCACCGGGCGGGTGGCACCGCCACCTTCAACGTGTTCGAAGAACGCCAGCTCGTAGAACCGCGACGGGCCACCATCAAGCCAGCGCAGGCGGTACTTGCGCGGTTCCACTTCATGGAACGGAAACGCCTTGCGGTTCACCGTGATCACATCGCCGAGGTGACCATCGGTATTGAACACGTTGTAGGTCGGCTGGCCCTGCGCGGTGAAGCGGACATCATGCAGGATGAAGTACAGATCGTACTGTCCGTAACCGCCGGGCAGGCGCAGCGCGCTTTCGTTGAGGTCGTTCTCGTCACCGGAGTCGATGTGATCATAGAAGATCGCCATGCCCGACAGGCCCGCGTACACGTTGGTGGCGGTGAAGTCGATCATGTGATCGTGGTACCACAGGCTGCCCAGCGCTTCGCGGTAATCATGGCGCGCGTAGATCATCGCGTAATGGTGATCCCAGAACTCGCCCGGCTCCTGGAAGTCCATCGGGAAGCCGTCGCTCTCGCTGCCGACGTGGGCATTGTGCAAGTGCGTGGTGGTGGCCGGATAGCCGAACTCCTGAATCTGGGCATCCTCGGCATGCGGCAGGTTGTTGAAGCGGCGCACGAAGCACGGCTCACCATAGCGCGCGACCAGGGTTTCACCGGGAGTTGCATTGTTGAACATCCACGCCAGCGAACCGCGCTTTTGCACCGGGTCGGCGAGCGCGCTCAGGGTGGGGTGGTAATTCCAGTAACCTTCGGTTTCCTGCTGGATGTAGAACTTGACCGGCGGGAACTCGTTGAAACGCTGATGCCGGAAGCGGCCATTGTTCGGGCCTGGATCGAGCAGCGAGGGATCCACCTCGGCCATCGCCGGCGGGATGTAGATCGGCTGGTCGAAATAGGTGACCTGCGGGCTGAGCGGTTCGGTTTCCGGGGTAATCAGACCCTCGGGCCTGCACAATTGCGCCTGTGCGACGCGGGGCAGCATGCTGCCGCCGAATATGGCGGGCGTTGTCGCCAACGCTGCAGCGCCGCCTTTCAATACATCTCTTCTCTTGGCCATTGATCGCGTGCTCCTGTACCACTGGACATTGATGTCGGCTTTGATCGACGACCAGCGTGCGGAGCACCCCAACGAGCGTACGAAGCTTCATACACTCGTTGGGGGCTTCACCACCTTGCAACGATTCAACCCTTGCCGCCCACCGCGAATCAGCCCAAATGCACGAGGCACTCCCCGGGCGTTTCGCGGCAACGGCGTTGAATCGCTCCGCCCCCAACTCCGACTCCCCACCAGGAGCAGCGCTGACGCGTGGACGCGCTGCGTTACCCCCGATGTGCGGCAATTTGCCACAGGAGTACCCGGTACGGTCTGTAGCAATGCACACACTGCGAGCAACTTTTATCTATTGGTAAAAATTGTGTCGCAGAACGGTATTGCAAATGTCCGCTTCCAAACGCGTTGCGCGTTGCGCGTTGTGCGACCTGCTGCGGCCACTTGCAGAAACGCTGATCAACTCAGCGTTTCCGCAGGCCATGGACGGCCTGCACGCAGATCGATCTCGCAAGTGATTGATCCAGCGGCGCCTTGGCGAACCTCTGAACACGTCAGATCTGGCGTCATTGCGAGCACAGCGGGAAACAATCAAACATTCTGATTTTCAGAGTATTCCCGCGTTGCCACGTCGCTCCGCTGCGCACAATCACAGCGTGCTCAGAGGGCCCTTGGCAGCGCACGTCGCGACGGTTCGATATTGATGCGTCGTGTATCGCCGCCCACCAACGCCAGCAAGCGCCGATCCATCACCCGAAACCACAGTGGTGGCACGTAGGCCAGCTCGAACATGCCGAAGTAGCCACTCGGCAACTGCGGGATACCGTCGAAATTGCGCAGCGATTGATAGCGGCGCGAGGCGTGCGCGTGATGATCCGAATGGCGTTGCAGCTGAAACAGTGCCCAATTGGAAATCAGATGATTGCTGTTCCAGGAATGATGTGGCTGGCACGGCTCGAAACGGCCGTCTGGCAGACGCACGCGCGCGATCCCATAGTGCTCGATGTAGTTGGCCGAGGTGAGCTGGAAGTTGGCCCAGAACGATGCGGCCAGCACGAACGCGAGGATCGCCGGCCCCAGCCACAGCACCAGCGCAACCCATAATGTCAGCGTGATGAGACTGGTCTGCACGATATCGTTGTGCAGGCTGAAGCGCGATCGTCCGAGCCGCTGCATGCGCTCGGTTTCCAGTTTCCAGGCACGACGCCAGGCACCAGGCATCTCGCGCAACACGAAGCGGTAGATCGACTCGCCCATGCGCGAGGAAGCAGGATCCGCTGGCGTGGCGACGTCACGGTGATGGCCGCGATTGTGCTCGATGAAAAAGTGCCCGTAGCCGGTTGGCGCCAGCACCAGTTTTGCCAAGGTCTGCTCCAGCCACGAACGCTTGTGGCCGAGTTCGTGCCCAACGTTGATGCAGAAACCACCGACCAGCCCGGTCGCCAGGGTGACCGCCAGCAACCCGTGCCACGGCAAGGGGTGGGTCGCCACGAACCACGCCGCGAACACGAACCACGCCCACAACATCGGCACCAGCGCCCAAGTGATCAAGCGATAGTAACGATCCGCCTCCAGGGCAGGTACCGCTTCCTCGGGTGGATTGTTGTGATCGGCGCCGACCAGCGCATCGAGCAGCGGCAAGCCGATGTAAACCAGCGCCAGCGGCAACCACAGCAGGCGCGCATCACCAAAGGCGATGAACAACAACGGGCCGGCGCCGACCAGCGATGGCACCAGCAGCGACAGCAGCCAGCCATAGCGTTTGCGGTCGTGGTAGGGCAGCGCCGTCGTGGCTGCAGCGATTTCGGGAATGGGTGGCATGATCGGCAATCCTCGGCACTGTTGCGCGCAGCATGAACGCGACTGCGGCCTGGCAACACCGCACGGACTGGCAGACTTTCGTCATTTCGTGCCACGATGCGCACCCATCCCCGCAAAGACCACCGCGCATGCCGACCGGCCTGCCAGCACTAGCCAGCCATCACCCGCCGGCGGCGTGGCGCGAACCCGCCCTGCATCCGGTTTACCTCAAGCTGTTGCTGGCGTTGCTCACCGCGCGCGGCATCGACACCGAGGCAATGCTCAACGACGCCGGGCTGGATCTTGCGGCGCTGCCCCGCGGCGAGCAGCACATCGCGTTCACCGCGATCCATGCCGTGATTCAACGCGCCGTCGCGCTCACCGGCAGCCCATGGCTGGGTCTCGAACTGGGTGCCAGTGCGCATGCCTTCAGCCATGGCGCCGTCGGCTACGCGGCGGTTGCCAGCGGCAGCGTGTGCGAAGCATTGAGCGCCGTCTGTCGCTTTGCCGCGATCCGCACTCGCATCGTGCGCTTCGAGTTGGACAACGAGCGCTGCGACGCGCGCCTGCAGATCCGCGAGTGCATCGATTTGGGCACCTCGCGTGTGTTCATTCTGGAAGCGTGTCTGGTGATTGTTGAACGCCTGCTGCAAGCGCTGTCGCTGCGCAGTTGCGAGCATGTTCGCTACGCGCTGCCGTGGCCGCAACCTTCATGGGCTGGCCTGTATCCGCAGTATCTGAGCGGCCAGATCCGCTTCGGTGCAGCAAACCTTTCGATTCACCTGCCTGCGCAGTTGCTGGATCAGCCCTGTGTCAGCGCCGACCCGGACGCCTATCGCTCGGCGCAGCGCGAGTGCGAACGCAAGCTTGAGGAAAGCCGGCCCGGCCGCGACCTTGCCAGTGCAGTACGCCGCTACTTGCTCGCCTGCGTCGGCGATTACCCCAGCGCCGCACAAATGGCACAACGTCTGCATCTATCGCCGCGGGGCCTGTTTCGACGCATGCGTTCGGCCGGCATCAGCTATCACGCAATCCTCGATGAAGTACGCTGTGAGCAGGCACGCTGGCATCTGCAACACAGCGATGCCGCGATCGAACGCATCGCCGAACAGCTCGGTTATCGTGACACCTCCAATTTCTCGCGCACCTTCCGGCGCTGGACCGGGTTGCCACCGAGCGTCTGGCGCGAACAGTCGCGTCGGCAACGCTGATATCGCAACCCTTCGTGCTCTTTCACGGACAACCCGGCATGACCAACGAAAACAACGACAGCCTGTGCAACCACATTCGCAGCGCCTGCCTGCGCTTGCCCTGCCCCGATCTGGACGCGTCGCTGACGTTCTTCAGCGAGCGCCTGGGCTTTGCCGTCGAGCAAATCCATCCTGCCGATGCGCCCAATGTGGCCGTACTGTCAGGCTATGGCATGCGCCTGCGCCTGCATGCAGAGCCGGCGGCGGTGCCGGCACAAAACCGCATCTGCATCGCACTGAGCTGCGATCGCGCGGCGCTCGTCGGCTTGCCCAATCAGCTCACCAGCCCCTGCGGCGTACGCGTGGAGCTGTGCGATGCCGAACCCGAACTGCACCTTCCGCCCGCCGAGCCGGCGTTCATCGTTACCCATCATCAGGCAAACCAGGGCTGGCACCGCGGCCGTGCCGGCATGCACTACCGCGATTTGATCCCGGGACGGCTCGGCGGCCGCTTCATCGCCTCGCACATCCGCATCCCCGATGGTGGCAACGTGCCCGACTACGTGCATTACCACCGCGTGCGCTTGCAGATGATCTTGTGCAAGGCCGGCTGGGTGCGCGTGGTCTATGAAGACCAGGGGGAGCCCTTCGTACTGCGTGCCGGCGATTGCGTGCTGCAACCGCCACAGATCCGCCACCGCGTGCTGGAAGCGTCTCCCGGGCTGGAAGTGATCGAACTGGGCTGCCCCGCGGTGCATGAAACACTTGCCGATCATGCCTTGTCGCTGCCCAATGAACGCCACGCCCCACAGCGCGTGTTTTCCGGGCAGCGTTTTGTGCGCCATATCGCCGCCGCTGCGCCGCACACGCAGTGGCGGGCAGCAGGCTTTGCCGCGCGCGATACCGGTATTGCCGCCGCTACCGATGGCCTGGCCAGTGCCAAGGTCATCCGCTTGACCGACACCATGCCTGCCAGAACGGTGCAGGCGACACTGCGACATGACGGCGAGTTGCTGTTCCTGTACGTGCTGCGCGGCAGCCTGGGCCTGCAAAGCCCGCAGCATGGCAGCCACACGCTGGGCCAGGACGATAGCTGCGTGATTCCGGCAGGCAGCGCGTTTGCACTGCATGCTGGCGATGGCCTTGAGCTGCTGGAGGTTTGCCTGCCTGGCTGAACGCGCCTCTACAAAAGCAGGTAATGGGTGCGCCGGAGGCGTGGGAGCACGCCGGCACGCGAAGCCTTTCGCCAGTCCAGTCGCCGGCAGGCCGGCTCCCACAAGAGGGATGAGAGAATCACTACAGCTTGCGCCGACACTGCCGTTAACGTGGCCGACGGATGCAACGGGATGCCCACCGTGATCGAGAACATGGCGAAATCGGGAATCGAAGCCGGCCTCACCCGGCTGGCGGTTGCCGCCAACAACATCGCCAATGCCGCCACGCCCGGTTTTGCACGGCAGGGCGTGATCCAGAGTGCGCAGGTTGGCGGCGGCACGCAGGCGCGTGTGGTATCCGCTGGCAATGATGCGGGTGCATTGCTGGAAGACCAGGTCAACCAGCTCACCGCCAGTTACGCGATCCAGGCCAGCACACTGAGCCTGAAGGTGGCGCACAACACCCTCGGCACGCTGCTCGACCAGCGTGCCTGAACGGGTGTTGTTCAGAACCGGTAAGTCACCTGCGCGCGATAGGTCAGCGGATCGCCGAAGAACGCGGTGAGCGTGCGCTCACGGCCGAGCGTCGGCAACAGTGTGGCATCGTTGACGAAGTCCCAACCCGAGGTGATGTAGCGCTTGTCGCCGAGGTTGCGGCCATGCAAGCCAAGCGTCCAGCGGCCATCATCCGAGTTCCACACGATGCTGGCATCGAACAGGGTGTAACCGCCTTGATCGAGCAGGAAGCTGTCGGTCTCGAACTGGTTGGTGGCACTGCGATACGACGCGCGCGGCAGAAACGACAGTGCACCATCAAGCCCGAACCAACGCGTCGGCACGGTGTAGTCGAAGCCGACATTGCCGGTCCATTCCGGTGTGTTCTGGAATGTCGCAGTATCCGCGATGTCGACGCCAAAGGCGTTGATGAACGTGGTGAACTCGGCGTCGATATAGCCCGCCGACCAATTGAAGCGCAGCGAATCGCCATCGCTCAGCATGTCGCTGGCCAGTTCGGCGAGGCCCTCGAACTCAACGCCACGGATACGCGCCTTGCCGGCATTGGTGGTGACACCGACGAAGGTTTCGTTGACGCCGTCGTTGTCGGTGTCCACACCCACCGAACCGGGCACCTGGATGTCTTTATAGTCGTTCCAGAAAAGCGCCAGACTGGTGCTCACCCGGCCCGCCAACCATGAGCCCTTGTGGCCAACCTCGTAAGCGGTAACCTGCTCGGGCTCGAATTGCAGGAAGTCCTTGATCTCGTCCGGATCGCGGGTACCGTTGCCATTGCGATCAGGCGCGGCCGTGCCCGAGCCGCGCGGATCGAAGCCGCCACCCTTGAAGCCCTGCGAGAAACTGAAATAGACCATGTGGTCATCGACCGGCTTCCACGAAAGCCCAGCCTTCGGGGTGAAATCGCGGAAGGTTTCACTCCCGCTGAAGTTGGTCGCCGTCGCAATCGGAATCGCGCTGCCGCCGAAGAAGTCAGAGGTGCCGCCAATCAGGGTGCGGCGCAACATGAACGCGCTGCGCTTGTCCTCGGTGAAACGGCCACCGAGCGACAATTCCACCGTGTCAAACAACTTGATCGATACGTCGGAGAACACCGACCAGGTTTTGGTGCCGATATCGCCGATGGTATTGGCATTGAGCCCGGGCAGATTGAGCAGCGTACCGGTGGTGCCGAGGATCACATCAAACTCATTGAACGCATTGGCATCGAGGTAATAGAAACCGGCCACACCGGAAACCCGATCCGTGGTGAACTGCAATTGCAGTTCCTGGCTGAACTGATCGTCCTTGTATGCCACTGGCACATCGATATCCACCGATTGCAGGCCGTCGAAATCGTTCGACCAGGCAGCATTGCTTTTGCGAAACGCGGTGATGCTCTTGAAGGTCAACGCATCGTTGATGTACCACTCCACGGTACCGCTGATGCCGCGGTTGCGCTGCATCGCTTCAGGATTGTTCAGGCCGGCCTGGGTGTCGAACACACTGGCGAGCACCGCCTCGTTGGTGAGCAGACTCGGCAACACGCGATGGCCCTGGCGCGAGTTGGAATCGTCCTCGGTCCAGTCGCCGGCAATGCGCACGAACAGCGCTTCGCTCGGTGTCCATTCCATGCTCAGACGTCCGGCCACCACATCCTTGTCGTAGTTCTCCTGCCCGGTGACCAGGTTATCGCCAAAACCATCGCGATTGAACGAGGCCACCGTGCCACCGACACGCAGATCATCGCTGATCGGAACGGTGAACTTGCCGGAATAATCGAGCTGATTGAAGCGGCCAACCGAGGCGGATACCTCGGCCGCCGGCTCGTAGCCCAGCCGCTTGGTGACATATTTGACGGCGCCGCCGATGGTGTTGCGGCCATACAGCGTGCCCTGCGGGCCGCGCAACACCTCGATGCGTTCGACATCGTAGATGTCCACCACCGCGCCATGCGGGCGGTTGAGGTAGACATCGTCGATGTACACACCCACGCCTTGTTCGAAGCCGGCGACCGGATCTTGCTGACCGACGCCGCGAATGAACGCCGACAGCGTGGTGTTGGTACCTCGGGTCGGCTCCAGCGTCACGTTCGGCACCAACTGATTGAGGTCGGTGATATCAACCGCGCCGATCTTTTCCAGTTGTGCGCCAGAGAACGAGGAAATCGACAACGGCACGTCAAGCAGCGCCTCTTCACGACGGCGTGCGGTGACCATCACCTGATCGAGCTTCTTGGCATTGCTCACATCGGCCGTTGCCGACGCTGTGGCCTCTTCATCGACGGTCTGTGCCCAGGTCGGCAACGCAACCGTCATCAACGCAAAACTGATGGCCGTAGCCAATGGCTTGATCTGCATGGTGCCCCTCTCCCGGTGATTGACTCGGCCACACTGCCGACGCCAGCAAGCCTAACCAGTCACCGTTCAAGGCACACGTGTACGTTGGTACAGTGCCGATCAGTGCGCCATGCCGCGATACTCCGGTCTCACCGTCTGTGGATCGTGCCCATGCTCAGCTTGATCGGGCTACTCGCCGCGTTGGCCCTTCTGGTCACCCTCACCGTACGCGGCATGAATCTTTTCGTCGCCACTCCACTGTGCGCGTTGCTGGTGGCGCTGAGCAGCGACATCGCGCTGCTGCCGCCGCTGGCGGCGAGCGGCCAGAGCGATTTGGTCAGTGCCTACATGGACGGGTTCACCAGCTTCATCGGTAGCTGGTTCTTCATGTTCCTGCTCGGCTCGATCTTCGGCAAGCTGATGGAAGACAGCGGTGCCGCCGAGAGCATCGCGCGCTGGGTACTGGCCGGCATCGGCTACCAACGCGCGGCACTGGCGGTGGTGGTGGCGTGTGCCATCCTGACCTATGGCGGAGTCAGTTTGTTCGTCGTCGCATTCTCGGTCTACCCGACCGCGCTCAGCATGTTCCGCGCCGCTGACCTGCCACGGCGTTTCATCCCCGCCGCGCTGGCGTTCGGCTCGGTCACCTTCACCATGACCTCGGCCGGTTCACCGGAAATCCAGAACTGGATTCCGATCCCGTATCTGGGCACCTCGCCATGGGCGGCCTGGCAAGCCAGCTTGATCGTCGCCGCAGCGATGGCGCTGCTCGGCTACGCGTGGCTGGCCGCGATGCTGCGCCGCGCCAAACGGCGCGGCGAACGATTCATCGCCCGCGCCGATGACGCAACCGCGCAACGCGACGATCTGCCGGCGCCGTGGCGTGCATTGATCGGGCCGATCCTGGTACTCGCAGTCAGCTTCGCGTTGCATGAGCGCCTGCACACGTCAGCCTTGATTCTGGCCTTGCTGGCCGGCGCACTCGGGGTGGTGGTCGGCTGCTGGCGTCACCGGCAGGCACCGGCAAAAGCCATCGCCGAAGGCAGCACCGGCGCCCTGATCGCAATCGGCAACACCGCTGCGGTAGTCGGCTTTGGCGCGGTCGCCAAGGCCGCCCCGGCGTTCATGGTGGCGGTCAATGCCCTCACCCACCTGCCCGGCTCAGGTGTGGCCACCGCAGCACTCGCAGTCAGTGTAATCGCCGCCATGACTGGCTCGGCATCCGGCGGTCAGGCCATCGCCCTGCCGTTGCTGGCACCGGCATTTCTGGCGCAGGGTGTGAACCCCGACCAGTTGCATCGGGCGGTGGCGATCTCGTCGGGCGTACTCGACTCATTGCCGCACAACGGCTACGTGGTCACCACCATCCGCGCGATCTGCAACGAAACCCACCGCGATGCCTATGGCCCGGTCGGCGCGCTCACCGTGATCGTGCCGGCGCTCGGGTTGTTGCTGTGCCTTGGCTTGTTTGTGTTGGGGCTGTAGTAATCTTTGCACGGCATGAATCCACATCGCTCAGAGTTCACCTGTAAATGAACCCTTGATCGCGCTACGATGCACTCGCACGCAACGCGATAACCGGCGGCGGTTTCACGGAGCCCGGCATGCCAGCGACGGTTCAAGGCAGCAATCCATTTTTAACGACGCTGACGCGTGCAAGCTCAACGTTGGCCGTAACCGTGGCTGACGACATATGCGATTCCCACGGCATCAAACTGATTTCCGCAGGTCAGATACTCACGGCCAACATGCTGGCCCGACTCGCACAGCGTGAGTTGAGCCGGCCACTGGAAAGCAGTGTTTGCGTCAATGGTGGCGTCACGCCCGACGACATGGCGTGTGCCGCAACCCGTGTGTGTCAGGGTTCCATCTTTATCGCGACCATCGTCGGGACAGGCTTCACATCGATCAAGCGTGCGTATCACACGATTTCGCTGCCACCTTTTTTCCATTTGATGCTGTCGATCCAACAGGCGACCTACCCCGGCCAGTTCGCGCATGGCATCCTGTGCAGCCTCGTTGCCAGCCTGCTGGCGCGCATGCAGGGTGGGCCCAACGACAATGCGCACCTTGCAATGCTGGCCGCCCTGGCTCACGACCTGGGCGAAATGTATGGCAACCCGGATCACAAAACGCTTATTGCCGGAGCGAGTCGCGATCGCTGGCAAACCGTTGTGGCACACCCGACGATCGGTAAAAGGCTGATCGAACGATTCACCGATTGCCCGGCGTCAATCGCGCAGGCCGTGGGCGAGCACCATGAGCGGCTCGACGGCTCCGGCTATCCGCGAGGAATTTCCGGCGAGGCGATTTCGCCACTGGGCCGGGTGCTCGGGCTGGCGGACACGATTTGTGGTGTCATCAAGGCGCCTGGCAACCATGGTGCACGCGCAAAGCTGGCGGTATCGTTTGTTCCGGGCGAGTTCGACCCGTCGCTGGTACGTCGTTTCATCGAAACGCTTGCCGGAACGAGTGCCGCAGAAATCGCATTGCCGGCGTCCTTCGACGCTGGCGCAGCGCGTGAACGTGCCAAACAAATAGGCCAGGGTCTCGAAAACGCCAGCCATGCCATCGCAACGCTAGCCAGTGCGCCGGTTGACGACCCACATCTGGCCAAGATCGTTGCGTTTGCACAACAGCGCATTGGCCGACTGAAGCTGTCGTGGGATGCGACCGGCATTGATGCCTACTGCGCCCTGGAATCAGCGGCCGACACGGCCATGAAGATCGACGAAGAATCTTATTTTGACGTTGATGTTGTCGCCCGCGAGCTTGTCTGGCGCATGCGAAGCCTGTCACGACGACTGGTGATCCTGCGTCACCAGTACCGGCTCGACGGATATGGGGCGTTGGAGCCGGCTGTCGCTGCACTCGAATTGGAGTGATGCCACACGCCATCCGCAGACGCACAAAAAAGCGGGCCGAAGCCCGCTTTTTTGTGCTGCGATGACTACGCGAAGGATCAGGCGTCGCTGGTCTCGTTGACTGCTTTCATCGACAGGCGGATACGGCCCTGCTTGTCGACTTCCAGCACCTTGACCTTGACCAGATCGCCTTCCTTGAGCTTGTCGGAGACCTTCTCGACCCGCTCGTCGGAGATCTGCGACACGTGCACCAGGCCATCCTTGCCGGGGGCAATGGTGACAAACGCGCCAAAGTCCATGATCTTGGCGACCTTGCCTTCGTAGATGCGGCCCGGTTCGACGTCGGACGTGATCTGCTCGATCCGCGCCTTGGCCGCCTGCGCGGCAATGGCGTTGGCCGAGGCGATGATGATGGTGCCGTCGTCCTGGATGTCGATCTGGGTGCCGGTTTCCTTGGTGATCGCCTGGATCACCGAACCACCCTTGCCGATCACTTCGCGGATCTTGTCCGGGTGGATCTTCAGGGTGATCAGGCGCGGCGCAAACTCGGACATTTCAGCGCGCGGCGCGGTTAGCGCCTTGGCCATTTCGCCGAGGATATGCAAACGACCCTGCGTGGCCTGGGCCAGCGCGATCTTCATGATTTCTTCGGTGATGCCGTCGATCTTGATGTCCATCTGCAACGCCGAGATGCCATCAGCCGAACCGGCCACCTTGAAATCCATGTCGCCAAGGTGATCTTCGTCGCCGAGGATGTCGGAGAGCACGGCAAAATCGCTGCCTTCCTTGATCAGGCCCATGGCGATACCGGCCACCGGTGCCTTCAGCGGCACGCCGGCATCCATCAACGACAGGGAGGAACCGCACACCGAGGCCATCGACGAAGAGCCGTTGGACTCGGTGATCTCGGACACGCAACGCACCGTGTACGGAAACTCTTCGATGCTCGGCATCACCGCCAGCACACCGCGCTTGGCAAGACGGCCGTGGCCGATTTCGCGGCGCTTGGGACCCATCATCGGCCGAGTCTCGCCGGTGCAGTAGGGCGGAAAGTTGTAATGGAACATGAAGTGTTCCTTGTACTCGCCGGATACCGCGTCGATGACCTGTCCGTCGCGTGCCGTGCCCAGCGTGGTCACCACAATCGCCTGCGTCTCACCGCGGGTAAACAGCGCCGAACCGTGGGCGCGCGGCAACACACTGGTGCCGATCGAAATCGGGCGCACGGTGGTCAGGTCACGGCCATCGACACGCACCTTGGTGGTCAGCACCATGGCACGCATCGTCTCGTATTCCAGCTCGCCGAACTCCTTGCCGATCTGGCCCGGCGTCCAGCCGTTTGCCGCTGCCTGCTCTTTCAGCGCTTCCAGCACTTCCTTCTTCAGCGCGGAGATCGCATCCTTGCGCTCAGGCTTGATCTGAATGCGGAACGCATCGGCCAGACGGTTGCCGATCACCGCCTTGATGGCAGCGATCAGTTCGGTCTGCGGCGCCGGCGCCTGCCACGCAAACGCTTTGGCGCCGACTTCAGCCACCAGCTCATTGATCGCCTTGATCACCGCCTGCATTTCACGATGGCCAAACATCACCGCGCCCAGCATCACCTCTTCGGACAGCAGATTGGCTTCCGATTCCACCATCAGCACCGCGTTGGCGGTACCGGCGACGACCAGTTCCAGTTGCGACGTCTTCAGCTCGGTGGCGGTCGGGTTGAGCAGGTACTTGCCATCGGCATAACCGACCTTGGCCGCACCAATCGGGCCAGCAAACGGCGCACCGGACAGCGCCAGCGCCGCCGAGGCGCCAATCAGGGCCGGAATGTCGCCATCGATCTCGGGGTTCATCGACATCACGGTGGCGACCACTTGCGTCTCGTGGCGGAAGCCATCCGGGAACAGCGGACGAATCGGACGGTCGATCAGCCGCGAAATCAGCGTTTCCTTCTCGGTCAAACGGCCTTCACGCTTGAAGAAGCCACCGGGAATGCGGCCACCGGCGTAAAACTTCTCCTGGTAATCGACCGTGAGCGGAAAGAAATCCAGCCCGTCACGCAACCCTTTGTTGACCACTGCGGTGACCAGCAGCACGGTATCGCCCATTTTCACGATGACAGCGCCACTTGCCTGCCGGGCAATCTCGCCGGTTTCCAAGGTGACCTGATGATTTCCGTACTGGAACGTCTTGCTGACTTTCGCCACGTTGCAATCTCCTGATGGGCTTAACGACGGATGCCGAGACGCTCGATAAGCGTCTTGTACCGCTCTGCATCCTTGGCCTTGAGATAGCTCAGGAGACGGCGGCGCTGATTGACCAGCATGAGCAGGCCACGGCGCGAATGATGATCGTGTTTATGAATCTTGAAATGGCCCGTGAGGTGTTCGATACGGGCCGAGAGCAGGGCAACCTGGACTTCCGGCGAGCCGGTGTCGTTGGCGCCGCGCTGAAACTCGGAAATGATCTTGCTGGTGTCGATGGACATGGGAACCTCGATAGATGCGGGGCCGGCAGGAACGTCACCCACGATGGATGACGCACCGCATGACTCGCCGATTGAAGAAAAACCGCCACCCGAACTCAGGTGAGTGGCCGGGCCAACGCGCTGACGTTAACTCGTCAATTGTACATCGCCCCGGCCATACCAACAAGGCGAACGGTTCATCTTGCGCCGCTCAGGCGCTGGCGCAGGCCCAGGTGAACAACCGTTTCGGCCACACCTGACCTTGCGCATCGACCCGACCGAGGCCAAGGCCACGCTCGTCCAGCCATAACCCGACCTCACTCGGAGCAACGCCCTGCACCGCCGCGCACGATTGTCCGCGGCCCAGTCGGGCGGCATCGGACGCGCTGACCTGCAGCCGCGGCCACGCCAGCAAGGCCCGCTCAATCGGCAACACACAGGCCAGGGATTCGTCCTCGTTCATTGCCTGCAAGTGATCGAGCCGGTGCATGGGCTCGCCACGAAACGGATCGACCCAGCTGCGGCGCAGCACGGTAACGTGCGCACCGCAACCCAACGCCTCACCCAGGTCGCGGACCAGACTGCGCACATAGGTGCCCGAGCCGCACGTGATCTGCAAATCGAGCAATGGTGGCTGCCAGCGACTGCACTCGAGGGTGTGCACCTGCACCTGCCGCGCCTGCGTCACCACCGTCTCGCCACGGCGTGCGCGGGCATACTGCGCCTCGCCGTCGCGTTTGAGCGCCGAGTAGATCGGCGGGTGCTGGGCGATAACGCCGCGCAATGGCAGCAACGCCTGCTCGATCTGCACCATCGTCAGAGCCGGGACCGCACGGGTCTGGAGTACGCTGCCTTCGGCATCATCGCTATCGGTGGTGACACCCAGACACGCCGTGGCGGAGTAGGCCTTGTTGGCACCGAGCAAGCCGCCGGCAAGCTTGGTGGCTTCGCCCAGGCACAGTGGCAACATGCCGGTGGCCAGCGGATCCAGGCTGCCGGTGTGGCCGCCCTTGGCGGCACGCAGCAATCGGCGCACCGCCTGCAAGGCCTGGTTGGAACTCAGGCCTTGTGGCTTGTCGAGCAGAACCAGGCCATGCACATCGCGCCAGTCGATGCGGGGTGCAGAACGTTGGCGCACCACGACTCAGTCCGGCTTTGTGTCGTCGGCACGCAACAAGGCGTCGATGCGATCACCGCGATCCATCGAATCATCGTAGTGAAAATGCAACTCTGGCACCGAGCGCAGCTTGAGCAGTTTGCCGAGACGAAAGCGGATTTCCCGCGCCCGATCACGCAACGCTTTTACCGCCGGCAAGCCCTGTTCCGGCAGCAGAGTGGTGACAAACACCTTGGCGTGCGCCAGGTCGCGGCTGACTTCGACATCGGAGACGCTGACCGACGGCAAGCCGTCATTGCGCACCGCTTCGTGCACCAACACCCCGATCTCGCGCCGCAACTGGGCCGAGATACGGTCGGTACGCTGGAAGGATTTGTGGGTTGGCATGGGCGCTTGCGATCAGGTTGAGGGTGTGGGCGAAGACGCCGGGACTGGGGACTCGGAAAAGCCAGAGCGAAAGGCCAAAGCGCAAGTTCGCATGCTTGTAGTCCCGAGTCCCGAGTCCCGAGGCCCGAGTCCCGAGTCCCGAGTCCCGAGTCCCGAGTCCCGAGTCCCGAGTCCCGAGTCCCGAGTCCCGAGTCCCGAG
>Ga0100399_1000059_pt1 | contig 62495 bp, 54 predicted proteins | sample CryGeymeta201523_FD_81545 | JGI IMG/M metagenome (GOLD analysis project Ga0100399, IMG submission 81545) | Groundwater microbial communities from Crystal Geyser aquifers in Utah, USA - Crystal Geyser metaG 2015-23 | ecosystem: Environmental > Aquatic > Deep subsurface > Groundwater | place: USA...
TCAAACAGGCCAAGAAGCTGGTCGAGAAGGAACGCCCCGAGGTTTGGGACATTCTCGATGAGGTGATCCGCGAACATCCCGTGATGCTCAACCGGGCACCGACGCTCCACCGTCTGGGGATCCAGGCGTTCGAGCCGGTGCTGATCGAGGGCAAGGCGATCCAGCTTCACCCGCTGGTCTGCGCCGCCTTCAACGCCGATTTCGACGGCGACCAGATGGCCGTGCACGTGCCGCTCAGCCTCGAGGCGCAACTCGAGGCGCGGGTGCTGATGATGTCCACCAACAACGTTCTGTCGCCTGCAAACGGGGCGCCGATCATCGTGCCGTCGCAGGACATGATCCTTGGTCTTTACTACGTGACGCTCCAGCGCGAGGGCATGATCGGCGAGGGCATGGTGTTCTCCTCGATCAACGAGGTTCAGCATGCGCTCGACGCCGGCGAGGTTCATCTTCATTCCCGGATCACCGTGCGCGTGCCGCAGATCGACGAGACCGGTAACGAGGTGATGGTGCGGGTCGAAACCACACCGGGCCGGGCGCGTCTGGGCGCGCTCCTGCCGCAAAATGCCAAGGCCCCGTTCAGCCTGGTCAACCGCCTCTTGCGCAAGAAAGAGGTGCAGCAGGTGATCGACACGGTCTATCGCTACTGTGGTCAGAAAGAGAGCGTCATCTTCTGCGACCAGATCATGACCCTCGGTTTCCGCGAGGCGTTCAAGGCCGGCATTTCGTTCGGCAAGGACGATATGGTGGTCCCCGACAACAAGTGGGAGATCGTCGATGAGACCCGCGCGCAGGTCAAGGCCTTCGAGCAGCAATACATGGATGGCCTGATTACCCAGGGCGAAAAATACAACAAGGTGGTCGATGCCTGGTCCAAGTGCAACGATCAGGTGACAGAGGCGATGATGGCCGCCATCTCGGCCGATGTGCGCGACGAGAACGGTGCCGTTCAGGAACCCAACAGCGTCTACATGATGGCGCATTCCGGCGCGCGCGGTTCGGTCACGCAGATGAAACAGCTGGGCGGGATGCGGGGCCTGATGGCCAAGCCGAACGGCGACATCATCGAGACCCCGATCATCTCGAACTTCAAGGAAGGCCTGACCGTTCTCGAATACTTCAACTCGACGCACGGGGCGCGCAAGGGTCTGTCCGATACCGCCCTCAAGACCGCCAACTCCGGGTATCTGACCCGCCGTCTGGTGGATGTGGCGCAGGACTGCATCGTGCGCCAGCATGATTGCGGCACCGAACGTGCCGTGACGGTCGAGGCCGCTGTCAATGATGGCGAGATCGTAGCGTCGCTGGCCGAACGCAGCCTTGGCCGCGTCGCAGCCGAGGATATCGTCGATCCGCTCACCGATACGGTTCTGGTGCGCAAGGGCCAGTTGATCGATGAACGGATGGCCGATGCGATGCAGGATGCGGCTGTGCAGACCGTGCGCCTGCGGTCGCCACTGACCTGCGAGGCCGAGGATGGCGTCTGCGCCACCTGCTATGGCCGCGATCTGGCGCGCGGCACGATGGTCAATATCGGCGAGGCGGTGGGGATCATCGCCGCGCAATCGATCGGCGAGCCGGGCACCCAGTTGACGATGCGGACCTTCCACATCGGCGGTGTGGCGCAAGGCGGGCAGCAATCCTTCCTTGAGGCAAGCCAGGAGGGGACGATCACCTATGATCAGCCGCAGACGGTTGAGAATGCCAATGGCGATACCCTGGTCATGGGCCGCAACATGAAGCTGCGGATCATGGGCGACAAGGGGATCGAACTGGCCAGCCACAAGGTCGGCTATGGCACCAGGCTCCATGTCAAGGAGGGTGACAAGGTCGTTCGCGGTCAGAAGCTCTTCGAGTGGGATCCCTATACGCTACCGATCCTTGCCGAAAAGGCCGGGACGGCGAAATTCGTCGATCTGGTCCGCGGCATTTCGGTGCGCGACGTGACCGACGATGCCACCGGCATGACCCAGAAAATCGTGACCGACTGGCGTGCGGCGCCGCGCGGCAACGAACTCAAGCCCGAGGTGTTCATCGTGGACGACGCGGGTGAACCGTTGCGCAACGATGCCGGCAATCCCGTGACCTACCCGATGTCGGTGGATGCCATCCTGTCAATCGAGGAGGGCCAGGACGTTCACGCCGGTGACGTCATCGCGCGGATCCCGCGCGAGGGCGGCAAGACCAAGGACATCACCGGTGGTCTGCCACGGGTGGCGGAACTCTTTGAGGCGCGGCGTCCCAAGGATCACGCGATCATCGCCGAAATCGATGGCCATGTGCGGTTCGGGCGCGACTACAAGAACAAGCGTCGCATCACCATCGAACCCATCGACGAGAGCCTTGAGCCGGTCGAATACATGGTGCCCAAGGGCAAGCATATTCCGGTGCAGGAAGGCGACTACATCCAGAAGGGCGATTACATCATGGACGGCAATCCCGCGCCGCATGACATTCTCGCCATCATGGGGGTCGAGGCGCTGGCCAATTACATGATCGACGAGGTGCAGGAGGTTTACCGCCTGCAAGGCGTGAAGATCAACGACAAGCACATCGAGGTGATCGTGCGCCAGATGCTCCAGAAATGGGAGATTCAGGACAGTGGCGACACCACGCTCCTGAAAGGCGAGCATGTCGACAAGATCGAGTTTGACGAGGCAAATGAAAAGGCCATCGCCAAGGGTGGTCGCCCGTCGCAGGGCGAGCCGATCCTTCTGGGGATCACCAAGGCCAGCCTGCAAACCCGCTCGTTCATCTCGGCTGCGTCCTTCCAGGAAACCACGCGGGTGCTGACCGAGGCTGCGGTGCAGGGCAAGCGTGACAAGCTGGTCGGGCTCAAGGAAAACGTCATCGTCGGGCGTCTCATTCCGGCGGGCACCGGCGGGGCGACGCAGGAAATGCGCCGCATCGCACAGGCGCGCGACAGCATCGTGATCGAGGCGCGACGGGACGAGGCCGCTGCTGCTGCGGCCCTCGCTGCACCGATCATGACCGAGGGTGCGAGCGACGCTAAAGTGTTCGATACATTGGTTGATACGATCGAACACACGGACGACTGAGCCCCTGTTCAGACGGTATAAAGGGCCCCGCCGATGGTGGGGCCTTTCGCTGTTGAGGGTGGGGAACCGGCGGTTGTGAACAGCGCCCAGGCGCAGGCGCTGAAGCCATTCAGCCGAGCAGTTCCAGAAGCGCGGCATGAAGCTCCGGTGTGGCGGCGGTGACGACGCGCCCGTCAGATCCGAAATCCAGCGCCGCGCCGGTCCAGTCGGTTATCACGCCGCCCGCCTCCTGCACGATGGCCACCATCGGCAGATAGTCATAGGGTTTGAGCCCGCAATCCACCACCGCATCGACCTGTCCCGCCGCGACCAGGGCATGCGGCTGGCAATCGTAGGACAGGCGTCTCAAGCCCCCCGCGCTGAGAAGCCGGTCAAAGACACGCGGATGGCTGGCATAGATCTTTTCGCCTTCATTGATGAACAGCATGGCCCGGCTCAGTTCGGTCTGGCCGGATGCCGAAATGCGCCGACCATTGAGCGTTGCGCCGCAGCCCCTCGCGGCGGCATAGACCTGATCCAGCGCCGGCAGGCGACAGATCCCGATCTGCGCCTCCCCCCCGCGCATCATCGCCATCAGCAGACCAAAGAGCGGCACCCCGGCGATAAAGGAGCGGGTGCCGTCGATCGGGTCGATCACCCACACGGTGTCGCGCTCGAGCCCCTCGACACCGTATTCCTCGCCATAGATCCCGTCCTGCGGGAACACGCTCTGCAACCGGTTGCGGATCTCGCGCTCGGTCTCCTGGTCCGCGATGGTGACGGGGCTCGCGTCGTCCTTGAGGGTGATGCTCAGCGCGCTGTTGAAGTGGCGCAGCGCAACCTCGCCTGCCACCCTCGCGATGTCGAGCGCGATGTCGAGGCGGCTTTGCAGATCGGAGGCACGGTGCATGGCGCTGGTCCCTGGCTAACTGGCGATGACGATTTCAGTGCCCCAGATCCGGGCGGCATCCTCGATGTCCTTTGGCGGTCGCGCATTGGTAATCAGCAGATCAACCGCCGATGGCGCATCAAGGGCAATCGGCGCGGAGCGACCGAACTTGGAGGTGTCCGCCGCGACGATCCGGGTTGCGGCATTGGTCATGATGGCGCGCGAATACCGCGCCTCCTCCAGATCAAAGAGCATGAACCCGTGCCGCGCATTGATCGCTGCGGTCGATAGAATGGCGAAATCCGTGCGGAACTCCTGAATGAATTCAAGCACGTGAGATCCGAAAATACCACCGTCATGGCTGCGCAACTCGCCGCCCGGCATAAAGACCCGGTTGTTGTTGCGGGCCGCCAGACTGTGCGCCACGGCCACCGAATTGGTCACGACAAGCAGTTCCTGATGGTTCTTGAGGGCCTCGGCGATAAAGGCCGTGGTCGATCCGATGTCGAGAAACAGCGAACTGCCATTGCTGACCAGCCCGGCGACATGGGCCGCGATGCGTTGCTTGGCCAGCGGGTTTTCTCCCATCCGCTGCGCAAAGCTCAACTCGGTCGATCCGTATTGCAGCAGCACGCCACCATGCACCTTGTGGACCAGCCCGTCGTCGGACAGCCGCCGCACGTTGCGCCGCACGGTTTCTTCGGACACGTCCAGCGCCTCGGCAATCGAATGAATCCGCATGGTGCCGCCGGCCCGCGTGACAAGATCGAGGATTTCCGCGCCGCGGTGAGAGGTCGGGCGCAGTCTGGCGTCGGGGGGCAGGGTGCTCAAGTCATCATGCATGTGCAAGTCCACAAGGAACCGTTGGATTTTCAGCAAAAAGCCACACTATCCATCAAATGTCCACATGAAATGACGGTAATCCAAAATCCTATGTTGCAAAATGCCGCAAGCTGTTCGACCCTTCTTCTCAAACGGCCGACGATTCGACTGACAGTGAAAATGATTGAACGACCGACGCGAAAGCACTGAAATCGAAAACACAGGGAACGAAAACACAGGGAACGAAAACACAGGGGGTAAAAAAATGCGGTATAGATCTTTTGTCGCGGCGGTTCTGGTCGGGCTCGGCCTGTCAGGTGCAGCGTTGGCCGAAGCCGAGTCTCAAGAGCCGATCAAGCTGACGCTGCATGACTGGACGGGCCAGTTTCTGACCACGACGATCATGGGCAAGGTTCTGGCCAGTGCCGGATACAACGTCGAATACGTGCAGGCCGATTACATCGCGCAATTTGCAGGTCTGAAAACCGGCGATCTGCATGTGGCGATGGAGATGTGGGAGACCACCGGCCGCGAGGCGATGGATGAGGCCACCGCGACCGGCAACGTCGTGAACATGGGCGAAACCGGCATGAATGCGATCGAGGAATGGTGGTATCCCGCCTATATGGAGGAGGTCTGCCCCGGCCTGCCGGACTGGCAGGCGCTGAACGCCTGCGCCGCGGAATTCGCAACCCCGGAAACCGCGCCAAAGGGCCGTTACCTTGGCGGGCCGGTGACTTGGGGAGGCTTTGATGACGAGCGCGTCGAGGCGCTCGACATGGATTTCGAAGTGGTCCATGCGGGCACCGATGCCGCGCTCTTCGCCGAACTGGAAAGCGCCTATCAGCGCAAGGCCCCGATCGTGCTCTGGATTTATGCACCACACTGGGCACCGACAAAATACGCGGGTAGTTTCGTGAAATTTCCGCCCTACTCGCCAGAATGCTATCAGGATCCGTCTGTCGGCCTCAACCCGTCACTGGCCTATGACTGCGGCAAGCCGACCGGGCCGATCTGGAAGGTCGCGTGGTCCGGCGTAGCCGAAAAGTGGCCCGGCGCCGCAAAGGCCATCACGGCCTTCACGATCAGCAACGAGGAAATGGGTGCGATGGTCGCGGATGTCGATCTCAATGGCAAATCCGTTGAAGAGGTGACGGATGCCTGGCTGGCGGACAACAAGGATGTCTGGTCCGGCTGGATCGCCAACTGACCGGCTGAAGGGTTCGGGGCGGCGACCATCGGCCGCCCCCCGCCGTTTTCCCCCACCGTCACGCAAACCGTTCCGATCGCGGGGCGGTCCAGGCTGCCGCACCCGAGGACGATATGGAACATTCTATCCTGCTGGACTGTCGGGAGGTCTGGAAGATCTATGGGGCGCGTGCGGACGATCTCTTCAAGAGCCATGGCAACCGGTTGTCCGCCGAGGATCTGGCGGCGCACGGGCTGATCGGGGCGGTGCGCGCGGTCAACGTGCAGATCCGGCAGGGCGAGATCTTCGTCATCATGGGCCTGTCGGGATCGGGCAAATCGACGCTGGTGCGGTGTCTGTCGCGCCTGATCGAACCCACCGGAGGAGAAATCCTGTTCGAGGGCAGGAACCTGCTGGCGATGACCGACCGCGAAATGATCGCAATTCGCCGCAAGAAGATGGGCATGGTGTTTCAGCATTTTGCCCTCTTGCCACATCTCACGGTCCTGCAAAATGCCGCCTTTCCGCTGGAAGTCCAGGGTATGCCGCAGGCAGAACGCGAGGCGCGCGCGAGAGAGATGATCGAACTGGTCGGCCTCAAGGGGCGCGAGGCATATTTTCCCCGCCAGCTTTCGGGCGGGCAGCAGCAGCGCGTCGGCATCGCCCGCTCGCTCGCGGTCGAGCCCGACCTGTGGTTTCTCGACGAACCTTTCTCGGCGCTCGACCCGCTGATCCGGCGCGAGATGCAGGATGAATTTCTCAGGCTTCAGGGCCTCTTGCACAAGACGATCGTGTTCATCACGCATGACTTTGACGAGGCCATCCGGCTCGCCGACCGGATCGCGGTGATGAAGGACGGTGCGATCGTTCAAGTGGCCACGCCCGAAGAGCTGGTGCTCCATCCCGCCACCGCCTATGTCGAGGACTTCACCCGCCATATCCCGCGCGCCAAGGTGCTGTCGCTGCGCAGCGTGATGACGCCGGGCGTCCCGGAAGGGGCAACAGCCGGGGATCTTCTGGTGAGCGAGCGGATCGAGACCGTGGCCGACCGGATCGAATCGAGCGCGCTGCCTTACCGCGTCCTCACCGAGGCGGGCGAGGTCGTCGGCCATGTCGGACGGCAGGCGGTCATCGACGTTCTGATCGGGCGAGGGATCACGCGATGAGCCGCCTGCATCGCCTGATCCCGGGCCGGTCGGGGGTGTTCTGGATCCTGCTCTTCGGCACCACATGGCTGCTGTCGCGCCATGCCCTCGACCTGTCGAGGATCCTCGAGGCCCGCTGGATCGTGAAATATCCCGCGGCCTGGCAACTCCCCGTAGAGCGTCGGATCAGCGGTTTCATGCAATGGCTGGTCGAGGACGCGCATTTCGGCCTGTTTTCGTTTCGCGACGTGACGCGCTTTGTCGCCTCCGTGATCGAGTTACCCTATGATCTTGTGCGCAATCTGCTGATCGACGGCTTCTCAGTCGGTTTGGGAAATCAGGCGGTGGAGATCGGGCCATCGCTGAGCTGGATCGCGATCGTGGTGATGGTGACGGCCTTCGGGCATTTTGTGCGCGACTGGAAGCTGGCCGCGCTGGTGGGTGGCTGTTTTCTCTATCTCGCGGTGTTCGGACAATGGGACAGCGCCATGGTCACGCTGGCCTCGGTCCTGATTGCGGTCCCGTTTGGGGCCGTGGGAGGCCTTCTTCTCGGGGTTCTGGCCTATCGCGCCCCGGCGTTCGAGGCGCTGATCCGGCCGGTGCTGGACCTCATGCAGACCGTGCCCGTCTTTGCCTATCTCGTGCCCATCCTGTTTCTCTTTGGCTTCGGGCCGGTGGCGGCTCTGGTGGCGACGATCATCTACGCCATGCCGCCGATGGTTCGGGTCACGATTGTGGCCCTCAGGGGCGTTTCCGACGAAATCCGGGATGTCGGGGTGATGGTCGGTTGCACAAGGCGACAGCTGATGTGGAAGGTGCTCATTCCCACGGCGGCCCCGACGCTCATGGTGGGGGTGAACCAGGTCATCATGCTGACGCTGAACATGGTCATCATCGCCTCGATGATCGGCGCGGGCGGGCTTGGGTTCGACGTTCTGAGCGCGCTGCGGCGACTCGACATCGGCGGCGGGATCGAGGCCGGCGTCGCCATCGTGGTCATGGCGATCGCGCTCGACCGGCTGAGTCAAGCCTTTGCGACCCGTGTCGCCGGGGATTACAGGCTGGACCCCAACCTCAACATCGTGCAGCGCCATCCGTGGAGTGCAACCGTCCTGATCGTCACCGTCGTCACCTATCTGCTCTCGTCGCAGGTGCCCGGCATCCAGTCCTTTCCCGAGGCCGCCGCGCTCTCGACCGGCACCTTCTGGTCGGATGTGATCGGCTACATCAACGTCCATTTCTTTGATACCTTCGAGGCGATCAAGACCGCCTTCCTCACCTATCTGCTCTTGCCGGTGAAACGCTTCTTTACCGGCATCCCCTGGGCCTGGGGCATTATGCTCGTCACGCTGATCGGCTGGCGCGTCGGCGGCATCGGGCTGGCGGCCCTGGCGGGCAGTCTCACCGCGTTGATCGCGGCGGTGGGTCTGTGGGACAAGGCGATGATCACGCTCTATCTCTGTGGCACCTCGGTTCTGGTGGCCTCTGCCATCGGCATCCCGATGGGGATCCTGGCCGCGCGCAACGACACCGCCAACCGGGTGATCGGCTCGCTGATCGACACGCTTCAGACCCTGCCCAGCTTCGTCTATCTGATCCCGGTGGTGATGCTGTTCCGGGTGGGCGATTTCTCGGCGATGATCGCGGTGGTGCTCTATGCCATGGCGCCCGCCGTGCGCTATGCCGCGCATGGCATCCGCAATGTCAATCCGCAACTGATCGAGGCGGGGATGGTATCGGGCTGCACACCGCGGCAACTGCTCTGGCGGATCCGGCTGCCGATGGCCTTCCCTGAACTGCTGCTCGGTCTCAACCAGACGATCATGCTGGCGCTGTCGATGCTGGTGATCACCGCGCTCGTGGGCACCCGCGATCTCGGTCAGGAGGTCTATATCGCGCTGACCAAGGCCAATACGGGGCAGGGCATCGTGGCGGGTCTGGCGGTCGCCTTCATCGCCATCATCGCCGATCGTATCCTGACCGCGACGACCAGACGGGCCCGGCGCAACATGGGGCTTGACGGATGACGACCGCTGCACAAGACGCGCTTGACCGGGCCTGTTCGCTCTCGATCTGGTCTGCGCCGGAGCAGGCCACCCTGCTGGGCGGCGGCATCACCAATTTCAACGTCTCCCTCATGGATCGGGGCAAACGCTATGTGGTGCGGGTGGGCGAGGATATCCTCTTGCACCAGATCCTGCGCTCGAACGAACAGAGGGTGCACCGGGCGGCGCAGGCTGCGGGTATCGCCCCGGGCATCGTCCATGCCGAACCGGGCATTCTGGTGCTCGACTATATCGATGGCACGCCGCTCGACGAGGCCGCCGTGCGGCAGGATCAGATGCTCGGGCGCATCGTGCCGCTGCTCAAGCGCTGCCATGTCGATGCCATGGCCCAGCTGCGCGGCCCGGTGCTGAGCTTCTGGGTGTTCCATGTGCTGCGTGACTATGCGGCGACGCTGCGTGAGGCGAACTCGGCCCATGTGCCCAGGCTGGACGATCTTCTGCGCATCGCCGAGTATCTGGAGGCGGCGGTCGGCCCGGTTCGGATCGTTCTCGGCCATAACGATCTGCTGGCGGCAAATTTTCTCGATGACGGCACGCGGCTCTGGCTGCTGGACTGGGAATATGGCGGCTTCAACGCGCCGCTGTTCGATCTGGCGGGGCTGGCCTCGAACAACGACCTCGGCCCGGCACAGGAACGCTGGCTTCTGGAGAACTACTTCGAAAGCCCCCTGACCGATCAGCTCGATCATCAGTATCACGCCATGAAATGCGCCTCTCTCCTGCGCGAGACGATGTGGAGCATGGTGTCGGAAATCCACTCGGCAATCGACTTTGATTACCGCCAGTACACGGAAAAGAACCTTTCGCGCTTCAAGGCTGCGCTTGCCGATTTTCAGTCAATGTGAGGAAGACCATGACCACCATTCCGCAAAGCGCTCGGGCCGTCATCATCGGCGGCGGCATCATTGGTTGCTCGACCGCCTATCATCTGGCCCGGATGGGCTGGACGGATGTGGTCCTGCTCGAGCGCAAGAAGCTGACCTCGGGCACGACGTTCCACGCCGCGGGGCTGGTGGGACAATTGCGCTCGAATGCCAATATCACCCAGTTGCTTGGCTATTCGGTCGATCTCTATAACCGGCTTGAGCAGGAAACCGGGCAGGCGACCGGCTGGAAGATGAATGGCGGGCTGCGGCTCGCGTGCAATCAGGAACGCTGGACCGAGGTTCGTCGTCAGGCCACCACCGCACGGTCCTTCGGGCTCGAGATGGAATTGCTGACGCCGTCAGAGGCGCGCGATCTCTGGCCGCTGATGACCGTCGAGGACGTGGTGGGCGCCGCCTTTCTGCCAACCGACGGTCAGGCCAACCCCTCCGATATCACGCTCTCGCTGGCCAAGGGCGCAAGACAGGCCGGAGCGACGATCATCGAGGACACCAAGGTGACAGGGATCAGGCTCGAAGACGGGGTCATCAAGGGGGTGATGACCGACAAGGGACCGATCGACTGCGAAAAGGTCATCCTCTGCGCCGGTCAGTGGACCCGCGCCCTTGCCGCCAGCGTGGGCGTCAACGTGCCGCTGGTGTCGATGCAGCACCAATACATGATCACCGAACGGATCGCGGGTGTGCCCTCGAACCTGCCGACCCTGCGCGATCCGGACCGCCTGACCTATTACAAGGAAGAGGTAGGCGGTCTGGTGATGGGCGGCTATGAGCCGAACCCGATTCCCTGGGCGGTGAACGGCATTCCAGAGGGGTTCCACTACACCTTGCTCGACTCCGATTTCGATCATTTCGAGCCGATCGTCGAACTGGCGCTGGGCCGCGTTCCGGCCCTTCAGACCGCCGGGATCAAGCAGCTTGTAAACGGGCCCGAGAGCTTTACGCCCGATGGCAACTTCATTCTGGGCGAGGCGCCGGAACTCAGGAACCTGTTCGTCGGCGCGGGCTTCAACGCCTTTGGCATCGCCTCCGGGGGCGGTGCGGGCATGGCGCTGGCCGAATGGATTGCCAAGGGCGAGCCGCCGTTTGATCTCTGGCCGGTGGATATCCGCCGCTTTGGTCGGCCGCATTTCGATACCGACTGGGTGCGCACCCGCACCGTTGAGGCCTATGGCAAGCATTACACGATGGCATGGCCGTTCGAGGAACACAGCAGCGGTCGTCCCTGCCGCAAGTCGCCGCTCTATGACAGGTTGCGCGCCAAGGGCGCCTGTTTTGGCGAAAAGCTGGGCTGGGAGCGTCCGAACTGGTTTGCCCCCGACGGGATGGAGGCGCGCGACATCTACAGCTTCGGCCGTCAGAACTGGTTCGAAACCGTTGGGCAAGAACACAGGACTTGCCGTGAGGCCGCGGTGCTCTTTGACCAGACCTCCTTTGCCAAGTTCACGCTCAAGGGCCCCGATGCCGAGGCCGCGCTGAGCTGGATCGCCGCCAATGATGTGCAAAGGCCAGTGGGGTCGCTGGTCTATACGCAGATGCTGAACGACCGTGGCGGAATCGAATGCGACCTGACCGCCGTCCGGGTCGCGCGGGATGAATATTACATCGTCACCGGCACCGGCTTTGCGACGCATGATTTCGACTGGATTGCGCGCAACATCCCGCAGCGGATGAACGCGCAACTGGTCGATGTGACCTCGGCCTATTCGGTCCTGTCGCTGATGGGGCCGCGCGCCCGCGATATTCTGGAAAAGCTCACCACCAGCGACGTCTCGAACGATGGGTTCAAATTTGGCACAGCCAGGATCATCGGCATTGCCGGATGTCCGGTGCGGGCGCTGCGCGTCACCTATGTCGGGGAACTGGGCTGGGAACTGCACCTGCCGGTCGAATATGCCACAACCGTCTATGATACGCTGATGGACGCTGGCGCCGTCTTTGGCCTGCGCGATGCAGGCTACCGCGCCATCGAGAGCCTGCGCCTTGAAAAGGGCTATCGCGCCTGGGGGGCCGATATCGGATCCGATCACACCCCCGCCGAGGCCGGGCTGGCCTGGGCGGTCAAGCTCAGGACCGCCATCGACTTCAAGGGGCGCAAGGCGGCCGAGCGCCAGCGTGACACCGGCGTGAAGAAGCATCTGGCCTGTTTTACCACCGACCCGGACATCGTGTTGTCGGGGCGCGAGACCATCTATCGCAACGGCGCGCGCGTCGGCTGGCTCAGCAGCGGCGGTTTCGGCTATACCGTCAACCGGTCGATCGGCTATGGCTATGTCCGTTCCGACGAGGTGATCGGCGTCGATCATGTCCTGAGCGGTGACTACGAGCTGGAAGTCGCCACAACGCGCGTGCCCTGTGCTGTTCAGCTTGGCCCGCTCTACGATCCTGACATGAAACGGGTGAAATGCTGAACGACGGACAAAATCCGGCAAGGTGCGGCGCAGGGCGGGGGGACAGCACCCGCAGCCTGCCCGCCGCAGGCGGGACCGCGCCCCGACAGTTTCAACGATAGGTTCATATGGTCTTGATAATTGTTCTATATGACCTTACCTTTGACGTGTCGTAAGGAAGGGCTTGACCCATGAAAAACCTCGTGATGGCGCAGTCTGCGCCAGCCTTTCAGGCCGTGGGCCTCAAGGCCTTCGCGCGGATTGCCGAGGCCTGGTCGCTGAAGCTGCCCGAGGCGGCGGCGCTGGCCGACATGTCCCAATCCACCTGGAAACGCGCCAGAAAACCGGGCTTTTCCGGCGATCTCTCGCAGGATCAGATGCTGCGGCTCAGCGCGCTCATCGGCCTCTACAAGTCCCTCGAACTGTATTTTGACGCCCCGGTTTCACGGGCATGGATCAAGCTGCCGAATGGCGGGCCGGAATTCGATGGCGCACGGCCCGTTGACACGATGATCGCGGGCGGCTTGCCAAAGATCCTGCGGGTGCGCGGCTATGTTGACGCGCTCAGGGGCGGGGTGTGAGGATCACGTCCATCAACGACCGGGCCTTGGTGCGGTTGATCGCTGAAACCCATCTCAAGCCGCCCGTGCTGCGGGGACTTGTCGATACCGATCAAGAGGCGGCGATTCTTGCGGAACTCGAAGGCAGGACCAGTGCCCGCCTGATCGCCGAGCGGGACGGCAGCCCGGCGCTTGATCGCCGCGAACTGGCCTTTGCCCGCCGGTCGCATGATCTGAAACTCTACGGGCAAAGCCATATCAACGCGGCCTTCTCTTATACCCGGCCCACCGGCAACCGGTTCAACAGCGCTGACCGGGGCGCGTGGTATTGTGCCTGGGACATGCTGACAAGCGCGCAGGAAGTCGGGTTTCACCGGACGCGGGAGTTGGGCTTCATCGGTCGCTTCGAGCATACGGCACAGTATGTGGAATTGCTCGCGGATTTCATCGGTGACTTTCCCGACCTGCACGGCGCCGTGAACCCGGCGCTCGATCCCGACCCCGAAGCAGGTTATCCCGCCGGGCAGGCGCTTGCCGCCGACCTGCGCCGCGGCGGGCATCGCGGCTTGATCTACCCGTCGGTGCGTCATGCAGGTGGCCGCTGCTTTGTCGCCTTCGATCCCGGTATCGTCCAGAATGTCCGACCGGGCGCGCGGTGGAGCCTGGTGTGGACCGGTGCGCCGGAGTTTGCGATCAGGGGTCTCTGACGTGCCGCATCGGCGGATCCGGTGCCACGGCCACGGCCCCAAGCACGTCCCAACTCTCACTCAGAGCCCACCTCTCGGTTGATCCTCACGGCGATGGCTCATCAGCCAGCAGCGCTGCGGCCCGCCGCACGATACGCAGGATGAGACCGCTCTCAAAGTCCTCCAACAAGGCCCCTTCGCAGAACCGATCCCTGCGGATGCACACGCTCAGCAACCGGCTCAGGTCGTCGGCGGAGGCCTCGGACAGCGCCTCTGCATCTTCTCGAAGTCGCGTTGCGGCTTGCGTGCCAGCCCATTCCGGCCAGTTGAAATCAGAGCGCACCCAGCCCTGCGCATACGCCGCCTTAACCAAGGCATCAGCGACGGCGCTGAGCCGCGCGTAAGGCAGGGTGTAGATGCCGTCAGGCCGCAAAACCGGTTCGCTGATTTCACCGGGGATGAAATCCGCCGATTCAAGGTCTTGAAGAAACTGTGCCAATGCTCTCAGATCAGTCATGTCGTTCCGCCACCGCAGTCCATGTCATTACCCCGAAGTCGAGAGGATTAGCCACTTGCCGCGCGATCCAGACGGGTTTCGGCCACTCTCTCCAGCGCCCAAGGCAATCACTGGCAAGGGCTGTCGCCAGCGTTGCGAACCACCGCTTTGCCGACCCGGCTCAGCGTCCGCCAAGGGCCCGCCTCTGGCCAAAACATGCCGCAAGCAAGACCTGTGCACCTCTGACCACTCCCTGACTGCCGAACCGCTGGAAAAGATGCAACACCTGGCTCAAGAGGCCCTTGAAGAATCCTCCGAAGGCGAATTATATTGTCTCAGTCTTGATATTTCAAATATCGACTTTGCGGGATTTAAGGCAACTCCGATGATCACTGGCCTACAGATCAGGGCGGCGCGTGCCCTCCTCAGGATTGACCAAAAGACCCTGGCCCGGATGGCGGGGCTTTCGGTGCCAACGATCCAGCGGATGGAAGCAAACGACAGTGTGGTTGGGGGCGTGGTCGATAGCTTGACCCGCGTCGTTGCCGCGATAGAATCGGCAGGCGTGGACCTGATCGCAGACGGGGCGACAAGCTCTGGCGGCGGACGCGGCGCGCGCCTTCGGCACAGCGAAGTCGATCGGCCAGATGATCTGTCGGCAGAAGCCGCGCGAGGTTCCGAATGATCGGGTTTGCCGTCACCATCGCGCTCTGTCTGCTCGCGCTGTCGCTTGCCGCCACAGCCATGCGCGGCCTCTCGATGGCCTCGGTCGCGATCTACGGGTCGAGCGCGCTTCTCTGCCTTGCTCTGGTGCTGGTTGGCGCAGGAACATTGCTCACCCATGCTGATGCTTCCGGGATGCGCATTCCCATCGGCTTGCCCTGGCTTGGTTCGCATCTCCATCTTGACGCGCTTTCGGCCGTGTTTGTGACGTTGCTCGGGGTCGGCGGGGCTGCCGCCAGCGCCTATGCGATCGGCTACGGCCGACACGAGCACGAACCGCACCGGGTGCTGCCCTTCTATCCCGGCTTTCTGGGGGCGATGGTGCTGGTGCTGCTCGCGGGCGATGCCTTCACCTTTCTGCTGTCCTGGGAAATCATGTCGCTGTTGTCCTGGGCGCTGGTCCTGACCAACCATCGCGCCGATGAGACCCGCAAGGCGGGCTATCTCTACCTGGTGATGGCGGGCCTCGGGACGATGCTGCTGCTTTTGGCCTTTGGCCTCTTGGCGGGCTCCGGTGGCGGCTATGACTTTGCGGCAATCCGCGCGGCCAAGCACAGTCCGGCACTGGCAGCGCTGGTGCTGGCGCTGATGATGCTGGGTGCGGGGTCAAAGGCCGGACTTGTGCCTTTGCATGTCTGGCTTCCGGTCGCCCACCCGGCGGCACCAAGCCATGTCTCGGCGTTGATGAGTGGCGTGATGACCAAGGTCGCGGTCTATGGCTTCATGCGCGTGGCCTTCGATCTTCTCGGGCCTGTCCACTGGTCGATGAGCGTGCCTGTGATCGTGGTCGGCGCGCTGACGGCCGTGATGGGTATTCTCTTTGCCAATGTGGATGGAGACGGCAAGCGGATTCTGGCCTTTTCGACGATCGAGAACATCGGCGTGATCTTCACGGCGCTCGGTCTGGCACTGGCCTTCCGGTCAAGCGACATGCCGGTTCTGGCGGCGCTCGCCCTGACGGCGGGTCTCTTGCATGCGATGAATCACATGCTGTTCAAGAGCCTTCTCTTCATGGTCGCGGGGGCGGTCTTGAACGCGACCGGGCGGCGCGATCTCGACGAGCTCGGCGGGTTGATCCACCGGATGCCGAAAACCGCCTTTCTGGCCCTGATCGGAGTCATGGCGATCACGGCGCTGCCGCCGCTGAACGGCTTCGTTTCGGAATGGCTTCTGTTTCAGGCCGTGCTGCAAAGCCCCAAGCTGCCGCAACCCGGTCTGCAATTTCTGGTTCCTGCCGTTGGCGGCCTTCTCGCCCTCGCAGCGGCCCTTGCGGCCGCCTGTTTCGTGCGTTTCTTCGGCGTGATCTTCCTTGGGCGTCCGCGCAGCGATGTGGCGCGGGACGCGGTTGAGACCGACCGCTGGTCGCTCGCGGCGATGGGCGGGCTTGCGCTTCTTTGCGTTCTCGCCGGGATCCTGCCGGGCTTCCTGATCGACCTTATGGCACCAGCCGTGGACCTTGCGGTTGGCGCGCGGGTGCCGGTGCAGGGCGGCAATTCCTGGTTTACGCTGATCCCGGTGGCCGAGGTCCGTAGCAGCTACAGCGGCTTTCTCGTCATGGTGTTCGTCGCAATCTCGGGTGGGGCGGTCGCCTGGCTGGTGCACCGGCTCGCCTCGCGGCGGCTCAGGCGCGCGCCGGCATGGGACTGCGGCTTTCCGAATGCAGATCCGGTCACGCAATATGGCGCTGGCAGCTTTGCTCAGCCGATCCGCCGCGTGATGGCACCGCTTCTGGGCGCGCGCGAGACGGTGACAATGCCGCCGCCCGGAGACATGTCCGCCGCGCGACACGGCGTGCAGACGGAAGACATGGCGTGGCGCTTTTGCTATCAGCCGATGATCGCCGCCGTGTTCTACGCCACAACAAGGCTCAACGCGCTCCAGTTTCTGACGATCCGGCGCTACCTGACGCTGGTGTTCGGATCCCTGATCCTGCTGCTCACAGGGTTGACGATATGGAACTGATCGAAAACATTGTCCTTCAGGCGCTGCAAATGCTGGTGGTGCTGACGCTCGCACCGGGCCTGACCGGGCTGGTGCGCAAGATCAAGGCACGGCTCACCCGGCGTCGTGGGGCGTCGGTGCTTCAGCCTTACCGCGATCTTGCAAGGCTGATGCGCAAGGAGGTGGTGCTGGCCGAGAACGCCTCTTGGCTGTTCCGGGTCTCTCCCTACATGATCTTCGCGGCAACCTGGGTCGCCGCTGCGCTGGTCCCGACGTTTGCCATCGGCCTGCATTTCAGCTGGACCGCCGACCTGATCGCCATCGTCGCCCTTCTGGGCAGCGCCCGGTTCTTTATCGCCCTCGCCGGCATGGATGTCGGCACCAGCTTTGGTGGCATCGGATCATCGCGCGAGATGATGATCGGTACGCTTGCCGAACCGGCAATGCTGCTGGTCGCCTTCAGCGTCGCACTGGTCGCCGGATCGACAGAACTCTCGAACGTGGTCGCTTTCATGGCCTCGGGGGATGTCGGTATCCGGGTGTCGATGGGCATGGCGTTGATCGCGCTGACCATCGTCGCCATCGCCGAGAATGCGCGCATCCCGGTGGACAACCCGGCAACCCATCTCGAACTCACCATGGTGCACGAGGCGATGGTGCTGGAATATTCCGGCCGGCATCTGGCGATGATCGAACTGGCGGCGTCGCTCAAGCTCCTGCTCTACGTTGCGCTGATCGGCTGCGTGTTCGTGCCGTGGGGAATTGCCCCGGCCAACGCCGGGCTGGATGGGCTCATTGCCGGGCTCCTCCTCTTTCTTGCAAAACTTGTTGCGCTTGGCTTTCTGCTCGCCGTGTTCGAGACCTCGATCGCCAAGATGCGGGTCTTTCGGGTGCCGGATTTCCTCGGCGTGGCGCTGATGCTGGGGCTGCTCGGGACCTTGCTTCTTTTCGTTTCGAGGAGCCTCTGACAATGCAGGGCTACGCCTTCGACATCGCGCATCTTCTGGCCGGAAGTCTCGTTCTGGTCAGCTTCATGATGATCTATCAGGATCGTCTCTACGCGCTCTTGAACACGTTTGCCCTACAGGCGGTATTGCTTTCTCTGGCCGTGGCCTGGCAGGCCTATATCCAGGGGGCGCATCATCTCTATGCCTCAGCGGCCATCGCGTTGGTGTTCAAGGGGATCATCGTCCCTTGGGCGCTGCATCGGATCGTCAGGCGGCTCGGCATTGACCGCGAGGTAGAGACCGTGACAGGCGTCGTTCCGACGATGTTGGCCGGCATGGGGCTGGTGGCCCTGTCAATCCTCTTGATGCTGCAACTGACCCAATCTGCGGAAAATGCGATCGCGCGCGAGGATCTGGCCTTCGCGTTGTCGGTGATCCTCTTGGGGATGCTGATGATGGTCACGCGGCGCACTGCGGTGACACAGGTGGTGGGCTTCATGTCTTTGGAAAACGGGCTGATCCTGGCTGCTGCCGGCGCGCAGGGGATGCCGCTGGTGGTCGAGATCAGCGTCGCGTTCTCGGTTCTGATCGCGATGATCGTGATCGGGGTCTTTTTGTTCCGGATCCGCGAACGGTTCGATTCCGTCGATCTTGAGGCGCTGGACGATTTCCGGGGAGAGCGGCAATGATCGGCGCAAACGCGCTCTTTGCGGTTCTGCTCCTGCCGGTCAGCGCGGCGTTCCTGCTGGCGCTGCTCCCCGACTACCGGACAAGCGCCTGGATCAACGTCGCCACCTCCTTTCTGACCCTTCTCTCGGCCGCTTCGCTTCTGGTGCTTGAGCGACCGGAGGCCGGAATTTACCTGCATGTGGACGACCTCAACATCGTCTTTATCGTGCTCAACACCTTCGTGGGCTTCACCGCGGCCTTCTTCTCGGCCAGCTATATCGGCCATGAGATCGAGACTGGCCGGGTGACGCCCGCCAACCTGCGCTTCTATCACGCCATGTATCAGCTCATGATGTTCGGCATGAATCTGGCTCTGGTATCGAACAATATCGGCCTGATGTGGGTGGCGATCGAACTGGCCACGTTGACCACGGTCTTGATGGTCGGCCTCTACCGCACACACGAGGCGCTCGAGGCGGCGTGGAAATACTTCATCCTCGGCTCGGTCGGCATCGCGCTGGCGCTCTTCGGGACGATTTTGGTCTATGTCGCCGCGCAGCCGGTTCTGGGCGAAGGGATGCCCGCGATGGTCTGGACCAACCTCATCGGTGCCGCCGACCGCTTCGATCCGGCGATGCTGAACGTGGCCTTCGTGTTCCTGCTGGTGGGCTATGGCACCAAGGTCGGGCTTGCGCCGTTTCACGCCTGGCTACCTGATGCCCATGCCGAGGGGCCAACACCGATTTCGGCGGTGCTCTCGGGGCTGTTGCTGAACGTGGCGCTCTATGCGCTCCTGCGCTTCAAGCTGCTGATCGCCGCAAACGCCGCCGCCTTGGCGCCGGGGCCGCTGATGATCGGTCTGGGGCTTCTGTCGCTCGTTTTTGCCGCGTCCATGCTCTATCGCCGCCGTGACATCAAACGCCTCTTTGCCTATTCCTCGATTGAACACATGGGTATCATCGTGTTCGCCTTCGGAATGGGCGGGCCGCTTGCCAACTTCGCGGGGCTTTTGCACATGGTCATGCACAGCCTCACCAAATCCGCCATCTTCTTTGCCGTGGGCAACGTAACGCAGATCAAGGGCACGCAGAAACTCGACCGGATTACCGGACTTACCCAAAGCCACCCGGCGCTTGGCTGGGGGCTGGTGCTGGCGGTGCTGTCAATCGCGGGGATGCCGCCCTCTGGCGTGTTCATGAGTGAGTTTCTTGTTGTCACCACCAGTTTTTCGCGGATGCCGGTGCTTGCGCTGATCCTTGTTTTCGGCTTGCTGCTGGCCTTCGGGGCGCTTCTTCTGAGGTTGACCGGAATAGCCTTTGGCACGCCCACTGGCGAGGATCACCCGATGACCGGCTCGCTGGTGCCGCTCTGGCTGCATCTCGCGCTGGTTTATCTGATTGGCCTGGCCATGCCGACACCGATGGTGGAGTGGTTCCAGACCGTCGCGGCAATCCTGGGATGAGGGCGCATGACAGATCTTTCTGACCTTGCCTGGACACGATCGCGGCATTTCCGCTCGGCACCGATTGCCACGACAACGGTCGATGCGACGCGCTGGATCGGCCTGACGAGCGCTTTGGCGGCGGGTCGCGTGACCCTCCTCAGTCTCTGGGCCGAGGCAGGGGGGGCTGCCCTGATGGCGCTTCTCGACGCTCCCGCACACCGCGTCGCGGTGGTGCGAATCGAGGCGCATGGCGGTGGTTTTCCGTCGGTCGGCGCGCATCACGCCGCCGCGCAACGGCTGGAGCGTGCGATGACCGATCTTTACGGCCTGACGCCGCGTGGGGCCATTGATACCCGTCCCTGGCTCGATCATGGCCGCTGGGGCATCGCCCATCCGCTCGGGGACGCTGCTGCTGTGCCTTCGGATCGGCCACCCTATCCCTTCCTGCCTGTGCAGGGCGAGAGCCTGCACGTGGTTCCGGTCGGTCCGGTTCATGCCGGGATCATCGAACCGGGGCATTTCCGATTTACCGCCCAGGGTGAGACCGTGGTCAGGCTGGAAGAGCGTCTTGGCTATGTCCACAAGGGGATTGATGGGCTGATGGCGGGTGCGGAACTGGCCCGCGGGGCCGAAATTGCCGGGCGCATATCGGGCGACAGCACGGTGGCCTACGCCTGGGCTTTTGCACAGGCGGCCGAGGCAGCACTTTCGCTCACGGTCCCGGAGCGCGCCTTCGGCTTGCGCGGGCTGATGGCAGAACTTGAACGGCTCGCCAATCACCTCGGTGACATTGGCGGAATCTGCAACGATGCCGCCTTTGCGATGATGCTGGCACAGACGAGCATCCTGCGCGAGACGGTGCTGCGCGCGGCCAAGACTGCCTTTGGGCATCGCTTCATGCGTGACCGGATCGTGCCGGGCGGGGTGAGCGGGGATCTCGATGCCCAGGGCGAGGCAGCGATCCGGAGCCTGATCCAGGAGATACGTGACCGCTTTCCGGCGATCGTCGATCTCTATGACGCCACCGCCTCGATCCTCGACCGGACCGTCAGCACCGGCCGCGTCAGTGCCGACCTCGTGCAGGCTTTCGGCGCGGGAGGCTATGTCGGACGGGCATCGGGGCGCAACTTCGACACCCGCCGCGACCTTCGCTATGCGCCCTACGACATGCTGCGCCTTGATGTTCCGGTGCGTGTGGAGGGTGACGTGAACGCCCGCATCTGGCTCCGCATTCGCGAGGTCGAACAATGCTGTTCCCTGATCACCCAGATGCTGAATGCTCTGTCGCAGGGGCCGGTGTTTGCCGATCCAGGCTTTCCCGGTGCCCCCCGTGAGGGGCTCGGCCTTGTCGAGGGGTTCCGCGGCGATGTTCTCTGCTGGCTCGCCCTTGACGCCGAGGGCCGGATCAGGCGCTGCCATATGCGCGATCCTTCGTGGTTCCAGTGGCCGCTTCTTGAGGCGGCGATCGAGGGCAACATCATCGCTGATTTCCCACTCTGCAACAAATCCTTCAACTGCTCGTATTCCGGGCACGATCTCTAGACGGGGGCACCATGCGACGGTTTCTTATCCAAGGCCTGGTCCGCCGCCCGCTGACCGAAAGCGCGCCGCAGCCCGAGGCCGCGTCACGGCACGAACTGGCTGAGACCCTCGCCGGCGTCGTGCGGGCAAAACTGGGCCGGAGCCTGTCGATCCGCCATGTCGATGCCGGATCCTGCAACGGCTGCGAACTTGAACTTCAGGCGCTGTCCAACCCGTTCTATGATCTCGAACGCTTCGGTTTGCACTTTGTCGCATCGCCCCGCCATGCCGACGTGCTGACCGTTACCGGTCCGGTGACGCACAACATGGCCGAGGCCCTGCGCCGCACCTATGATGCCATGCCGGAACCGAAATGGGTGATCGCGATCGGCGATTGCGCCAAGGATGGCGGCTGCTTCGCCGCAAGCTATGCCGTCGCCGGCGGCGTGGCGGCGATTGTGCCGGTCGATCTGCACATTCCCGGATGTCCGCCCGATCCGACGGCGCTGCTCAAGGGGCTGCTTGCGCTTCTCGAACAGATGGATACGGCGGTCAGATCAGGCTGAGCGATTCAGGCTCAGCCTCAGGCTCGGCCCGGCGCATCAGCCATCGCGGAGATATCGCCCGTTGACCCAGCCGGTGGCCGAGATGCTGCCGATCGTGCGCACCCGGCACCAGAGCGTCTGGCCGCGCTGCTCGCAGCCAAGATTCTCAAGCCGCGTCCCCGAGCCAAGCTCGGCAATCACCGAGGCATCGCCCGAAGGCTTGGCTCTGAGGCCCAGTTTCTGACCCGCCGGAAGACCGCCGACGACGTAGAATTCGGGCTCGCTTGCGCCAGAGCCGCCACTCGGCGGTCGGCCGGGCGCCGCCGATTCGCGCAGGTAGCGTCCGGCAACCCAACCGGTCACGTTGATGCCCGTGATCGAACGGATCCGGCACCAGCGCGCATTGCCAGTCATCCGGCAGCCCAGATTCTGCACGACCTCACCCTCGCTGAGCGTGGCGAGGGCAGGTGAGTTCGCCGCAGGGTCGCGTCGGACGTTGAGCCGGTCCCCCGCAGGCAGACCACGCACCGCCCAATAATCTGGCCCGCCATCGAGCGCGTCGCCGCCACCCTGCGAGGTCTCGCCGCCCCGGACGAGAAACCGGGCCGAGACAAAGCCCTTGACGTTGCTGTCATAGGCCTCGATCTGGCACCAGCGTCCGGTTCCGCTGCCAAGACAGACCCCCATGCGCACCCTTGTGCCATAGCTGAGCGTGCCGACCGGGGCGAACAGGCTGGAGGGGCCGCTGCGGACATTCACGCGGGCACCGGGGGAGATGCCACCGATGGTTGTAACATCGGGACCAGTCACCGGCGCGGCGCGTCCCTGCGCATCCGCCGGTATGGCGAGCGCCAGCACCAGATGGCCCGCGAGTGCGGCGGCGAAAAAAGTCCTGCCCGCACGCTTCCAGAATTCAATACTCATGCGTCCTCCAAGTTAAAGCCCGCTGAAATGCAACAATTTTGTATAGCACGCAGAGGTGGCCTGCGTGAAGATATCGTTCCCCATCAGGGCGACAGCACGGCGGTTTGCCTCCTGCGCCGTTATCGGCTATGTCAAGATCAACGAAACCGCCATAGCTCAGCAGGCGCGCGCCGAACGCACATCCCGGCGTTGCCCCGTGATCGACCGCAGTCTCGGATCGGCAGCCCCGGGATGGGCCTCGCCGCGCCGCAACACGCTCTCTCTCGCATGAGCCGCCTTTACGTGGGGCCGCGTGTGTGACAGGGCCCCCCGAGGAGCAAGCCCAGCGATCCTGCGCCGGAGGTCAGCGTCCGCCAGATCCGCCGTTGTCACTGTGAAAAAATGCTTAGGAAATGACGGAAAATCAATCACATAGACTAGCCGTTGCCCCGATGATGGATGGTGGGGATTAAACATATATTTCAATGGTTTGGGTGGATAAGTGTGCAGCACATGTTCATGTTTTGATCGCGCAATATCGTGCTGCGTCGCGTTTTCTTCGGTTCGTCATGTTCGAAACGGCGAAACTCAGTTCTCGAATTTCATCTGCCGAAATGTCAGCGAAATGCGTCGCGTTCGTTGGGACTTCTGGCCTTCGACAATATCCGTCTTTCTGGCCTTCGACAATATCCGTCTTTCTGGCCGCAATAGCATGGGTCCACTCATGGCGGGCTTCACCAGCCATAACCAAAAGGCTGTCGGGCTGGAGCAGAAGATCCATTTTCCGGGCAGACTTCTGCGAGGCAAACCGCATCACGCATGCCGAGAGCAAGCTCAGGGATGCTATCGTCTCCCCAAAGCAGGGTAGGCAGTCGATATGGGCAGAGATGCCCTGTCCTGGCTGATACTCATTGATGATGACCTGATCCGGAACGGCTTGAAATTGGCCTTCAGAGGTCAACCGTTCCGCCAGGTGCTGAAACAGGTCAGGCAGGGACCCAAGATAGTCTTCCCGCCGGGCTTGCCGTGCTTTGTAGTCGTAACGATAGCCGTAATGCTGCACCCGCCGCTTCAGATCGCGACGCCAGGGGGCTGCGTCGATCTCACGGACGAGCCTTTTGGCCTCATCCTCGTGGATGAAATTTGCCAGATAGGTCAGCCCGTCCGGCCACTCATCCGGAAAAAACGAAGGTTGCGAAGGCGGTGTGGCCATCGGTGGCAGACTCCTCGTTGTCCGTGTTCTGGTGGGTATATCCCGGGTAGTCTTCGGGGTCGAAACTGAAGATCGCCGGAGCCGCAAACCCGGCCTTCCGCGCCGCCTCGTCCATCTTGAACGCGCCCTCGTAAAACGGGCTGTCCACTGTCGAGATGACGACCAGGCCGCCCGGTTTCAGGTGGTTCCGAGCGCTCTTGAGAAACTGGGTCACCAAGACATGATTTGGGTTTTGTCCGTAGCGTGGATCACGAGAGGCCACGTTTGGAAACTGGAAGATGATCGTTCGGAACTGGCGTTTCCCTATGGCATCAGTCAGCCGTGTCGCGTCCACGCGGGTCTTGATGCTGCATCCTAGCTTCAGAAGCTGGCGCGCATTGTCGTAGGCGGTGTCCGTCAGATCTTCCTCTGCCTCGTACACTGTCGCGAGGATCGAGTAGGTTGGAGCGCGCGGCTTGCGCGACATCGTCAGAGCAAAGCTCAGATTGCCTTCACCTACAAACAGAACGCTTCCCATGCGCATGCGGGCGGTGAAGTCGAATTTCGCCGCCACCTTGGCCAGCTTCTTTGTCGACAACGCCGGATATCGGAGCGCCTGGTGAATGGCCTCTTGAAGCGTTGCGCCGCGAAATTCGTAAATGGTGATCCTCAGGCCAGTTTTTCAAAACCTCGATAGGTTGCCGCAATGCAGTTAATCCCTAGTTAATCGTTCGTTTATCGTATTCTGCACCTATCGCTGTATCCGGAGCTGTGCGTTCCGTGCGTGCGACATGCAAAAAATCGGAACGCCGGCCGTTCGATGATATTCTCTTGTCCAGTAAGATCGCTGCACCCTGTTTCATGGTTTGACGAAGTCAGTTCAAATCAACCATTTTTGGCAACTTGCCTCCACACGGGCAAGAATAGCTGGGCTCTGGAACATAAGCACTAAGTCAGGCCATCAGATCCAGTCTGCCAGCCTCTGCACGACATCCATCTTCTCGTGCAGGACCGCGATGATGATTGGGCGGTCGATGACTATCCAGAAGATGTAGTGACGCTGGCACCGGTGGAGGCAAACCCCGTCGGGCAATCTGTGGAATGATTGTGAGCGCACCCGACCGACACCGATAGCGTCGAGGCAGTCCTCGATCTGATCGAGGTAATTGTCAGCTTGATCGGGACCCCAGGTATCGAGCGTATACCGCCAGATGCCCCGAAGATCTTCCTCCTCGGCAAGGGTGATCTGATAGCCGGGCATGGATCGGGTCAGACCCCAGCACGCTTGCGTTCTTCGCGCCGAATTTCCTCAACGGACTTTCTGGAAAGCTGTCCGCGCCGCGCCTGCTCGATCCTAGGCTCCAGGAAGTTGGCCAACGCCATGAAAGCCTGGTCCTCGCTCATCCCGGCAACGGAAGGGGTGTCGCCAAGCGCCCGACCCAAGACATAGTCCTTGATGCTCTGCCCTTTGAGAGCAGCGATGGCCTTGAGCTTCTGGTGGTCTTCCGGCGAGATGTCGATCGAGAGTCTGGGCATGCCAAAACGATAGTCGATCATTCCCCACATTACAACATTTGTTGAAGCTGAAGGGTTCAGCAATGCCCCCTTTTTCGAGTCAACCCAACCCAACCCAAACGCCGCCGTCTTCCTGTCTTTGCGCGGGGTGGGGTGGCAGGACAGACGCCGTGTGCGTATGGTGTGCACAGCGGGTCCGTTCCGTTAGAGGGCGCACACGAGGAGAACGCTGAATGCCAAAAAACGCAGCCACCGAGGCAGTGAGACTATCTTGTGCGCCCATGATGGATTGGACCGATCGGCATTGCCGCAGTCTGCACCGGCACCTGAGTCGCCAGACGCTGCTTTATACAGAGATGGTGACGGCGCCCGCGCTGGTGCGGGGCGGGGCGCTGCACCTGCTCGATCATTCCCCCGCAGAGCACCCCGTGGCGTTGCAACTGGGCGGCTCGGACCCGCGCGAACTGGCGCAGGCGGCGCGGCTGGGGGCACAGGCGGGCTATGCCGAGATCAATTTCAATGTGGGTTGCCCCTCGGACCGGGTGCAATCGGGAACGTTTGGCGCGGTGCTGATGAAGGATCCTGATCTTGTGGCCGCGTGCTGCGCTGCGATGATTGCCGCGCAACCTGTTGAAGTGACGGTGAAATGCCGTATCGGGGTGGATCATCAGGATCCCGAGACGGTGCTGCCCGATTTTCTGACGCGCGTCGCGGCAGCGGGTGTCAGCCGCTTTGCCATCCATGCCCGCAAGGCCTGGCTCGACGGGCTTTCGCCCAAGGACAACCGCGAGATCCCGCCGCTCGATTACGGTCTCGTGCTGCGGATGAAGGCGCAGTTCCCCGCGCTCGACATCAGCATCAATGGCGGCATCACCTCGCTCGATCAGGCCGAGGGGTTTCTTGCTGCGGGCCTTGACGGCGTGATGGTGGGGCGCGCGGCCTATCATCAACCGGTAGAGATCCTCTGCGCGGCGGACCGGCGGATCTTCGGCTCGGACGCGCCCGACACCACGCCCGAGGCCGCGGTGCGCGCCATGCTGCCTTATATCGAGTCGCATCTGGCAGGAGGCGGCCACCTGCATCAGATCACCCGGCACATGATGGGGCTCTTTGCGGGCCGTCCCGGCGCGCGGCTCTGGCGACGGATGCTGTCGGAGGGTGCGACCCGGCAAGGGGCCGGGCCGGAACTGGTCGAGGCGGCGCTGGCGCAGGTTGCAGCCAGCCAGCCGATGCCCCCCGCCGCCCCGGTGCCGCGTCAGATCGCGTAGCGCAGGATCACCGCCAGCGCCTCGTTCTGCGGGATCTCGTCGCGGCGCAGCGCCACCACACGCCCACCCGCGCCCACCACACGCGCTGCGATCTCGTCGATCACGCCATAGCTTGCCGCGCTCTCGGTCTCGGCAAAGCTGATCTCGCCCGCCGCGTCCACCGTTCCGGGCACCACTGCGTCGATATCCACCATCAGCGTGTCCACCGCGCCAAAGGTCGCGGCGCGGGCGGCGCGGGCGATCTGGGTGCTGGCGCGCCCCTCGGCCTCGCGCGTGGCATAGAGCGCGTTGAGCCGCGCCACTTCCTCGGCCTGCAAGCCGTCAAGTATGGGCCGGGCGGCTGCGGCCAGATCTGCGGCGTCCATGCGGGTCGCACTGCCGGTGATGGATGTGGCGGCCAGCCCGTCATAGCTGTTGACCGAGCGGTAGATCGGCAGGAGCGGGTCCACCCCGGCCAGGATCAGCGGTTCGTGCCGCCCCGCCAGCACCGGACGCAGCGCCGCATCGACCTGCCGGGCAAAGGCGCGCAGCAGCACCTTCTGGCCCTCCGCGCCGCCGATGCGGCCCGAATAGCTGCGCGAATTGAGATTGGCCACGCCCGCCGCACTGGCGCCGTCGCGCGGCATGTCGGGCACCCGGATCTCCTCGGCCGGCAGATCGGCAAAGACCTCGATCAGCCGCACTTCGTTTTCCTGCAAGGCCAGCACAAAGGCGTGCTGGTTGACCGACAGCGTCCGCCACAGCGGCTTGAGATGAAACCGGTCGGAGACCTGAACCATCGATTTCAGCCGGTTCGGCAGGCGATGGCTGCGCAGATTGTCGGGGGTGACGAAAAGCGCCAGCGCATTGGACTGATGCGCCCAGAACGCGTCATCATCGAGCAGGTCGGCCACCTGTTCCTCGATCGGCCAGATCGTGCGTTTGGGCGTGTCGTTGGCTTCGAGCTGCGCCACGGCCTCTTTCAGCATGTTGCCAAGCGCGGTGCGCGCCGATCCGATGTCCTGCGTCAGCGGTGTGGTTTCAAGATAAATGCTGACGGCGGCCGGACTGCGCATGGCGATCAGGTTCTCCAGTTCGGGACGGGTCGGGATATCAGTATGCATGGCGCGCAACCTCCTTGAAAAATCTAGTGCACAGGTAATGACGATAAAGGTTGAAGTCAAACCAGCTTGACACCGCGCCAGGCAGGCGCGGTCCGGTGGCTTTCCCTTGTCCCGGACAGGGTGTAAGGCTGGCCCGGATCACATCGGAGCGCACCATGCCCATCGCCTTGCCTGATACCACTTTGCTGCTTGAAATGCTGGTCCTGCTGATGATCATCGGCGCCTTTGCCGGGGTGCTGGCGGGGCTGCTCGGCGTCGGCGGCGGAATTGTTCTGGTGCCGTCGTTCTTTTATGCCTTTCAGACGCTGGGTTATGACGCGCCGCAACTCATGCAGATCTGCCTTGCGACATCGCTGGCCACGATCATCGTCACCTCGCTGCGCTCGGTTCTGAGCCATCACAAGAAGGGGGCGGTCGATTGGCAGATCCTGCGGACATGGGCCCCCGGCATAGCCGTCGGGGCGATCCTCGGCATGTTGCTGGCCTCAAGCCTGCGTTCGAGCACCCTGCAAGGGCTGTTTGGGGCAATCGGCATCGTGATCGGCCTCTACCTCGGCTTTGGCCGGTCGCATTGGCGCCTGGCAGAGGCCATGCCGCGCGGCCTCACCCGCGCCGTGCTCTCGCCCATCGTCGGCTTTCTGTCGGTGCTGATGGGGATCGGGGGGGGCAGCTTCGGGGTGCCTCTGATGAGCCTTTACGGCGTCCCGATCCACCGGGCCGTGGCCACAGCGGCGGGCTTTGGCATCACCATTGCCGTGCCGTCGGTGGCGGGGTTTCTCCTGCTTGACATCGCCGCCGAAAACCGCCCGCCCTTTACCGTTGGTGCCGTCAATCTGGTGGCGTTCTTCGTGGTCATCTCGATGACGCTGGTGACGACCCCCTGGGGGGTCAAGCTGGCGCATGCGATGGACCCCAAACCGCTCAAGCGGGTGTTTGCGGTATTCCTGACGCTGGTTGCCCTCAACATGCTGCGCAAGGCTCTGGGCTGGTGAAGGATTTCGCGCAGACCGGCTGGGCGATCTTCGCGCCCGAGCCCGGATTGCGCGCCTGGGCACAAGACGCCCGCCGCGCCGCGCTGGAGCGGATAGCCGATCCGGCGGAACAGGCGCGCAGCCTGACCTGCGAGGGCACGTGGTTCGTGGGCGTCGATTGCCTGCCCAATGATGCGCGCGGGGTCGTCGGGCAGGGCGGGCCACTCCAAGGCACGGCCCTGCGCCGCGCCGAGGCGCTCTATAGCCGCCTGCCGCTGCACCGCGCGCAGGTCTCGGTGATCTACCCCGGCTATCCGCGTCCCCGCGACGGCGAGGATGCGGCGGCCTTGCGCTATCGCCGCACCCGCGACGCGGCCCATGTTGACGGGCTGTTGCCGGTCGGGCCGACGCGGCGCCGGATGTTGCGCGAACGCCACGCCTATATCCTCGGCCTGCCTCTGACCGAGGCCAGCCCCGAGGCCAGCCCGCTGGTGGTCTGGGAGGGTAGCCATCATGTGATACGACGCGCCTTTGCACGGGCGTTGCACGGGATCGCGCCGCAGGAATGGGGCGAGGTGGACCTGACCGACACCTACCACGCCGCGCGCCGCGAGGTGTTCGTGAGCTGCCCACGCCGCGCCTTGCCCCTGCAACCGGGGGCGGCCAGTCTCCTGCACCGACTGGCGCTGCATGGCGTCGCTCCCTGGGGCACGTCCGCCAAGGCTTCGCCCGAAGGCCGCATGATCGCCTATTTCCGCCCGCAGTTTCAGGATGACACGCGCCCCGATTGGCTTGTTCTGCCCTGAAACCTGGCGCTTCAGGGGCCCCCCGGATCCCCCCATGCGCCCCAACCGGACGCAACACGCGCGCCAGATCATCGGCAATCGGGTCGCGCGATATGTCAGCAAAGACCTTGGCCAGCGGCGCTGACAACGGGTTGGCCGTGGATGGCTGTGCCAAGAGTGCCCGGACCGCCTCCACCACCGCATCAAGGGCGAAGCACGGTCACTCCTCCCTCTGCCACAGAACGGTATCGCTTCCGATCACCCGGTCATTGACCCGCTTCAGCCCCGTTCCAGCCGTGCGGCGCGGCCGCCCCGCCGTTTCTTCAACAGATCGGCGCGGTCCGGCAGCGCGGCCATGATCTCGTGACGTTCCTCAGGGCTCATCTTTGACCAGCGCGTGATCTCTTCGATCGAGCGCAGACACCCCGTGCAGATGCGCGCCGCCGGATGGACCACGCAGACCTTCACGCAGGGGCTCTCGACCTCCTCGCGCCGCCAGGGCGTTTCATCCGTCATGCTCTGCCCTCATATGTCCCATCCGGTCCAGCACACCCTGAAGAATATAGGCCGCCGCCACAGTGTCGATCACCTGAGAGCGACGCTTTCGCGACGCATCCGCCTCCAGCAGCGCTCGTTCGGCAGCGACAGTCGATAACCGCTCGTCCCAGAACCCGATCGGCAGATCGGTGAGCCGCGCCAGATTGCGGGCAAAGGCGCGGGTCGATTGGCATCTCGGTCCTTCGCTGCCATCCATGTTGCGCGGCAGGCCAAGGATGATCCCCCCGGCCTCGCGCCGGGCGGCGATCTCCAGCAGGCGCGCCGCATCGGCGGTGAATTTCGTGCGCTGCACCGTCTCCTGCGGGCTCGCCACCGACCAGCGCCGGTCCGACAGCGCCACCCCGATGGTCTTGGTTCCCAGATCAAGCCCAAGGATCGCCTGTCCCGGCGGCAAGGCCCTGGCAAAGCCCGCGATGTCGTCGCAGATCATTCCCCAACCCCGGCATTTTCCGCCGCCGCGCGCAGCATCGCAAGGCGCTCGGCATCCTGCTCAAACACCGCCTGCGCCGTGTTCCAGGCCGCCCGCGCCTTGTCGGTCTCGCCCAGCACGCCATAGGCGTTGATCAGGCGCGCCCATTCCTCGGCGCTGCCGCCATCCTGGTCCAACCGCTCCGCCAGCCCCGCCACCATGCCGCGGATCATCTCCTGGCGGGCCTCGGGATCCATGCCCTGCGCCGCCGCGATCTGTCCGGCATCCGGGCCGGGCGCCCCGGCCAGCGGGGGCAGGCTGTAGCGTTCTCCCGCCAGCGCCGCGATCTCCTCGATCTGGGCCCGGATCGGCTCGACCCAGGGCGCCTCCTCGATGCTCTCGTCCAGCAGATCACGCCACAGTCGGAACGCGGCATCGGGCCGATCGATCTGGAGCGAATAAAGGCCAAGATAGAACCGCGCCGTCGGCTCGCGCGGATCGCGCTCCAGCGCCGCGCGCAGCGCCGCCTCCGCCTCGGTCGAGACATAGCCTCCACTGGCATTGATCATCAAATCGGCCAGCATGGCATGATCAGCCGCCGTCGCCTCCTCGCCAAGCAACGCCAACAACTGCTCCTGCGCCCGTCGCGCGGCGGCCAAATTCCCCATCGCGGCCTCGCTCCGCACCAGAAACCGGAGCCCCATTTGATCCTCCGGGCGCTCGGCCACGGCCTTGCGCAACCGCTCGATCAGACGCATGTACTCGTCCGGCACGCCCTCCGGTACGCCGGTCTCGCCGGGACCAAAGCGTTCCTCCGCCACCCCCTGTTCCAGCCGCGCAGACCGCGCCGCCTCCGAGGCGGCAAGACGTTCGGCCATCGGCAGATCGGGATAGCCCGGCGCTCCGATCCGGTCATAGATCAGCACCCCGCCGCCAGCGATCCCCACCACGATGAGCGCCGCCATGACGATCCCGGCCGCGCGCGGCTGTCCGCCTTCCGCCCCCCCCGCCCGCAGTTGAGCATCCGCCGACAGGATCTTACGCGAGACTTCGGCGCGCAGCCGTCCGGCATCCTCGGCGCCGATCACCCCCCGCGCCAGATCGCGCTCGATTTCCCTCAACTGGTCGCGGTAAACCCGCAGGTCATAGGCCGCAGGTGGCGCATCGCCGACCCGTCCGCGCAGCAACGCAAGGCCCAGAACCGCCCCCGCGCCGATCGCCAGTGCCGCAACGATGATCCAGAACGCCATGACCTCTCCCTCATCTGTCATCGTCCATGTAACCGCACGCGGGCAAGGAAAAAAGAGGCATCTGGTCACGCCTGCGCCGGGCCTGTGCGCCGCACTGTCGCAATGTCGCGATTGAGATGCAAATCGCCGCCCGCAGTCACCTTTGCACCGTCGATCGGGCGCATTACCATGCCAGTTGAAACGACACGCGAATCCCGCCAGATCTCCGCCAACTCCAGAGAGCGCGCATGAAACACTATTCCGTCTTTGCCGTCGCCCGAGAGGCCCTTCGCTACCACATGGGATGGGAGCGCGCCTGGGCCTCGCCCGAGCCGAAGAAGAAATACGACGTCATCATCGTGGGCGCGGGCGGGCATGGTCTGGCCTCGGCCTATTACCTGGGCCGCAATTTCGGCATCACCAATGTCGCGGTCCTCGAAAAGGGCTGGCTCGGGGGCGGCAACACCGGGCGCAACACCACCATCATCCGCTCCAACTACCTGCAAGACCCTTCCGCCGCGATCTACGAGAAATCGCGCTCGCTCTACGAGACGCTCAGCCAGGCTCTCAACTACAACATCATGTTCAGCCCCCGTGGCCTCATCATGCTGGCGCAGACCGAACACGAGGTGCGCGGCTATCAGCGCACCGCGCAGGCCAACGCGCTGCAAGGGGTTTCGACCGAATTCATCTCGCCCCAGCGCGTCAAGGAAATCGTGCCGATCATCAATCTCGACGGGCCCCGCTATCCGGTGCTTGGCGGTCTCTATCAGGCGCGCGGCGGCACCGCACGCCACGATGCGGTGGCCTGGGGCTATGCCCGCGCCTGTTCGGCGATGGGGATGCACATCCTGCAAAAATGCGAAGTCACCGGCATTTCGCGCGAGAATGGCCGCGTCACCGGCGTGACCACCAATCGCGGCGATATCGGCTGCGACAAACTCGGCATCGTCGTCGCCGGCCATTCCGGCCATCTGGCCGAGATGGCGGGCTTTCGCCTGCCGATCGAATCCGTCGCCCTTCAGGCGCTGGTCTCCGAGCCGATCAAACCCTGCATGGACTGCGTCGTCATGGCCAACACCGTGCATGGCTACATGTCGCAATCCGACAAGGGCGAGATGGTCATCGGCGGCGGCACCGACGGCTACAACAACTACACGCAGCGCGGCTCCTTCCACCATATCGAGGAAACCGTCCGCGCCCTCATTGAGACCTTCCCGATGGTCGCCCGCCTCCAGATGCTGCGCCAATGGGGCGGGATCGTGGATATCACGGGCGACCGCTCGCCGATCCTGTCGAGAACCCCCGTCGAGGGTATCTTCATCAATTGCGGCTGGGGCACGGGCGGCTTCAAGGCCATCCCCGGCTCCGGCTGGGGCTTTGCCGAACTCATGGCCAAGGGCCATTCGCCCCTTTGCGACGAATTCGGCCTCGACCGCTTCTATCAGGGCCGGTTCATCGACGAATCCGTCGCTGCGGGGGTGGCGCACTGATGGCTGGCGTCAAACTCTCGGACTTTGTTGCAGAAACACTTGCAAGTATTTCCGATGGAGTACGCAAGGCTCAAGAACATTCAATGAAGAATGACGGTGTACCTATTGCTCCCAGCAATGTTGATGGAGAACCGAGGACGGAGGGCAATCAGATGGTAAAATTTTCTGTCGCTCTTCAGGCGGAATCGGCGTCAAAAGTTGATGGAAAAGGCGAATTGGGCGGTCCAATTGTTTCGCTCGTTGGTGGCCAAGCCAGTTTGGAAGGTTCAAAGGCCTCTTCAAATGCTTCATCGCACACAGTCGAGTTCTCGGTGCCAATGCACTTCAATATGAGTTGGAAAAAGTTCCAAAAGGATTCAAAGCCATGCTAATCCTCACCTGCCCCTGCTGCGGCGTTACGGGCGAAGAGACCGAATTCCACCAAGGCGGCGAGGCGCATCTCAAGCGCTTCGGCCCCGGCGCGTCGGACGATGATTTTCACACCTACATGTTCGCCAAGGAAAACCCCAAGGGCGTGCATTTCGAACGCTGGCGGCACAATAACGGCTGCGGCAAATGGTTCATCGCCGCGCGCGATACCGTCACGCTGGAGGTCTACGGCACCTACCCCGCCCAGACCCATGAGCCGCCAAAACAGATCCGCGACGCGATCACCGCCAAACGCCCCGGCTGGACATGGCGCGGTTTCGCATGAGCTTTCACTGTTCCAAAAATACTCAATCGACGCCCGAAACGGGCAAGAGGGCCTGAGACATGAGCACCAGACTGGCCAGAGGCGGCCGCCTCCTCGACAAGGGCCGCGTCCTCCATTTCAGCTTCAACGGCAAGCGCCTCAAGGGCCATCCCGGCGATACGCTGGCCTCGGCGCTGCTGGCCAACGATCAGATGCTGGTCGGGCGCTCCTTCAAGTATCACCGCCCGCGCGGCATCGTGGCCTCCGGCGCCGAAGAGCCCAATGCCCTTGTCCATTTGGGGACCGGCGCGCGCCTGGAACCCAACCAGCGCGTCACCACGACCGAGCTTTTCGACGGTCTCACCTGCACCTCGCAAAACCACTGGCCCAGCCTCGAGTTCGACATCGGCGCGGTCAATACGCATCTCGCGCGCTTCCTGCCGGCGGGCTTTTACTACAAGATGTTCATCCACCCGCGCCCCTTCTGGAAGCATGTCTACGAGCCCTTCATCCGCCGTTCCGCCGGTCTGGGTCGCGCCACCAACCCCGGCGACCCCGACCGCTACGAGCATTTCTATTTCTTCTGCGACGTGGCCGTGATCGGCGGCGGTGTGGCCGGTCTGCAATCCGCCCTTGCGGCAGCAGAGGCCGGTGCCAAGGTGCTCCTGATCGAGCAAACCGCCCATTGGGGTGGCCGCGCGCCGGTTGATCATAATGTCGATGGCGGCGAGATTGACGGTGCGCCGGTGGACGCCTGGATCACCGCCACCCTTGCAAAATTGCAAGACATGCCCAATGTCACCCTGCGCCTGCGCTGCATGGGCGCAGGGGTCTATGACCACGGCTATCTTCTGGGCTATGAGCGGGTGAGCGATCACGCCCCCGGCACGGATGCCCCCCGTCACCGCCTCTGGCGCATCCGCGCGGGCCAGATTGTCACCGCGACCGGCGCCATCGAACGGCCGCTGAGTTTCGCGGGCAATGACATTCCCGGCGTGATGCTCGCCTCCGCCATCCGCGACTATGCGGTCGATTACGGTGTCTCCATCGGCGACCGCACCGTGGTTGTCACCAACAACGATGACGCCTACCGCACCGCCATCACGCTCAAGAAATTCGGGCTTGAAATCCCCGCCATCCTCGACGCCCGCCAATCGGGCGGCGGTGCTCTGGCCGACGAGGCGCGTGCCTTGGGCATCCGGGTCGAGAACGGCAAGGGCATCGCCAAGGTCATGGGCGGAAAGCGCGTGACCGGTGTCGCCCTCTGTGCGCAGGCGGGCGAGGGCGCGGTGCTGGAGGAAATCAGATGCGATGCGGTGGCCATGTCCGGTGGCTGGTCGCCGGTCGTGCATCTGTGGTCGCATTGCGGCGGCAAGCTCCTGTGGGATGCAGCGCAGGCGCAGTTCCGCCCCGACCCGGCCAATCCGCCGCGCGGCGCGCAGGGCGAGGCCTTCGTCATCGCGGCGGGGGCCGCCAATGGCGCGTCTGATCTGGCGGCCACCCTCTCGGACGCCGACGCCGCAGGCAAGACAGCCGCAGCGGCCACGGGCCACAAACCAAAATCGACCAAGGCCCCGACCGCGACCGCCACGCCGGAAGCCGCACTGGAACCGGTCTGGCTCATGCCCCAAGGCGCAGGCATCACGCTCAGAATGAAATCCTGGCTCGACTACCAGAACGACGTCAAGGTCTCGGACGTGCAACTCGCCGCCCGCGAGGGCTATGAATCGGTCGAGCACGCCAAGCGCTACACCACGCTCGGCATGGCCACCGATCAGGGCAAGCTCAGCAATATCAACGGCCTTGCGATCCTCTCGGATGCGCTTGGCCAGCCCATCCCGCAGACCGGCACCACCACCTTCCGCCCGCCCTATACGCCGATCTCCTTCTCGGCCATCGCCGGGGCAGCGCGGGGAGAGATCTTTCAACCGCTGCGCAAGACGCCCCTCCATGCCTGGCACGAGGCCAATGGCGCGCATTGGGAACCGGTCGGCCAATGGCGCCGCCCCTATTGCTATCCCAAGGGCGAGGAAAGCCACCGCGACGCCGTGAACCGTGAAATCACCCAGACGCGGACCCGCCTCGGCCTGCTCGATGCCTCGACGCTGGGCAAGATCATCGTCAAGGGCCCGGATGCGGGCCGCTTCCTCGACATGCTCTACACCAATGTCATGAGCAGCCTGAAACCGGGGCGTTGCCGCTATGGCCTGATGTGCAACGAAAACGGCTTTCTCATGGATGACGGGGTCGTGGCGCGGCTCGACGAGGAGACCTTCCTCTGCCACACCACCACCGGCGGCGCCGAAGGGGTCCATGGCCATATGGAGGACTGGCTGCAATGCGAATGGTGGGACTGGAAGGTCTATACCGCCAACGTCACCGAGCAATATGCCCAAATCGCCGTCGTCGGCCCCAAGGCGCGCGAGACGCTGGCCAAGCTGACCAATGCCGACCTCGGCAATGACGCGCTGCCCTTCATGGGCTGGGCTGACCTCACGCTGGCCGGTCTGCCCGTCCGCGCCTATCGCATCTCCTTCTCGGGCGAGCTCAGCTATGAAATCGCCGTTCCCGCCAGCCTTGGCCGCGCCCTCTGGGACGCGCTCTTGGAGGCAGGCGCCGAGCATGGCGTCACGCCCTACGGCACCGAAGGCCTGCATGTCATGCGCGCCGAAAAGGGCTTCATCATGATCGGGGATGAGACCGACGGCACGGTGATCCCGCAGGATCTCGGCCTCGGCTGGGCAATCTCCAGAAAGAAGGCGGACTATCTCGGCAAACGCGCGCAGGAACGCTCGCACATGGCCGATCCGAACCGTTGGAAACTGGTGGGTCTGGAAACGCTCGACGGCTCGGTCCTGCCCGATGGGGCCTATGCCACCGCGCCCGGCCACAACGCCAACGGCCAGCGCAAGACCCAGGGCCGCGTCACCTCGAGCTATTACTCGCCCACTCTGGGCAAGGGCATCGCCATGGGTCTGGTCCATAACGGCCCGGACCGCATGGGCGATATGCTCGACTTTCCAAAGGTTGACGGCGGCATCGTGAAAGCGCGCATCGTCGATCCGGTGTTCTACGACAAGGACGGGGAGAAACAGAATGTCTGACGCCGTGTCCGCCCTGAACGGGGCCCGCTACGAGGGGTTTGCCACCATCGAGGATCAGGGCCTCTCGGGCATGATCACCCTGCGCGGCGATCTGGCCTCCAAGGACCTCAGGGCGGCGGTCAAATCCGCCACCGGCCTTGGAATTCCGGCGCAACGTCAGGCGCTGACGGGCAAGGGCACAGCCGCGCTCTGGATGTCGCCGGATGAGCTTTTGCTTCTTTGCCCCTATGCCGAGGTGACAGAGCGGCTCGCCGCCATCGAGGCGGCGCTCAAGGGGCAGCATTTTCTCGCCCAGAATGTCTCTGACGCCCGCGCGCTCTTGCGCATCTCGGGGGCGGGCGCGCGCGAGACTCTCGCCAAGCTCTGCCCGGTCGATCTTGCGCCCGAGGCTTTCACCCCCGGCATGCTCCGCCGCACCCGCATGGCCCAGATCCCCGCCGCCTTCTGGCTCAACAATGAGGGCGCATTTCACCTGATCTGCTTCCGCTCCGTGGCGGACTATGCCTTCAATCTCCTCAAGGCATCGGCCCGGCCGGGCGGCGAGGTCGGGCTTTACGCCTGACCCGGCCAATCCCGACAGAAAATCTCTGCCTATCGGGGTTGACCTTTGCGCAATCCGCCCACCATGTAGGGGCATCCGATATGACTGCAAACGAACAGGGGGCCCCAATGGCTTTTGAACTTCCCGACCTTCCCTATGCCCATGACGCGCTGGCCGCGCATGGCATGTCCGCCGAGACGCTCGAATATCACCACGACCTGCACCACAAGGCCTATGTCGACAATGGCAACAAGCTCATTGCCGGCACCGCGTGGGAGGGCAAGTCGCTCGAGGCGATCATCAAAGGCACCTATGACAAATCCGCCGTGGCGCAGTCGGGCATCTTCAACAACATCAGCCAGCTTTGGAATCACAACCAGTTCTGGGAAATGATGAGCCCAAAGAAAACCGCCATCCCCGGCGCGCTCGAAAAGGCGATCACCGACAGCTTCGGCTCGGTCGATGAATTCAAGGCGCAATTCTCCGCCGCCGGCGCAGGCCAGTTTGGCTCTGGCTGGTGCTGGCTGGTCAAGGACAGCGATGGCAGCCTCAAGGTCACCAAGACCGAGAACGGCGTCAACCCGCTCTGCTTCGGGCAGACCGCCCTTCTGGGCTGCGACGTGTGGGAGCACAGCTACTACATCGACTTCCGCAACAAGCGCCCGGCTTACCTCACCAACTTTCTCGACAATCTGGTCAACTGGGAAAACGTCGCGTCCCGGCTCTGAACCACGTCGCTGACACCGCGATCACCGCCCTGCCGGAGATCTCCGGCAGGGTTTTTCATGCGCGGCTTCGGGCATGGCGGGATTGCGTACGAAACCCACGTACAAAATGCACAGGTTGTGCGCTTTCGCCTTGCCTCCATCCGCCGCATACGGCAGCAGTCGGGCAACGGAACCTGTAGGGCAAAGCCAGATGCGCGAGGCGACAAAGGGCATCATCGCGATGGTCGCCACCTGCACCGTCTGGGGGCTGTCGGGCGTCTATTACAAGCTGCTAGAACACATCCCGCCCATCGAAATTCTCGCCCACCGCACCCTCTGGTCGGTCTTTTTCTTTACCGGCGTTCTGCTGGTGCAGGGACGGATTTCCGTTTTGTGTCAAGCCCTTGGAACGCGACGTTCCTTCTTGCTGATCGGCTTTGCGGCGCTGATGATCTCGTGCAACTGGTTCGTGTTCATCACCTCGATCCAGATCGGCAAGGCGGTTGAGGCCTCTCTTGGATACTACATCTTTCCGCTGGTTGCGGTGCTGCTCGGTGCCATTGCCTTTCGCGAACGCCTTGGGAAGGCACAGCTTTTTGCCGTAGCATTGGCCCTCGTTGCGGTTGTCACCCTTACCATCGGCCTTGGCGTGCCGCCATGGATCGCGCTCATACTGGCGATCAGCTTCGGCTTTTATGGGCTTGTCAAAAAAGGACTTTCCGTTGGGCCAGTGGTCTCTGTCACGGCCGAGGTGCTGCTGCTTGCGCCGATCGCGCTTGGCGTCTTGTGGTGGTTTCACTCAGGCGGGCATGGCGCCTTCGGGTCCAATTGGCAGGACAGCCTGCTTCTGGCCTTTTCCGGTATCCTGACCGGGGCACCGCTCATCCTGTTCAGCTATGCCACAAAGCGCATCACCTTGGCCACGGTCGGCCTTGTCCAATACTTGAACCCCAGCCTGCAATTCGTTGTTGCAACTGTCATATTTCAAGAATCCTTCAGCGTCTGGCACGCCATTGCCTTTGCCATGATCTGGACCGCGCTGACGATCTATACCGTCGCAAACTTGCGTCAGGACAGGGCCGCGCGCAGGGCCGTGGCCAGTTCCTGAACAGAGTCGACCGGCCGCAGAAAGTCGCGCAGCGAGGCGTCGGCAAATCCCTCGGCGATGATATGCTCGGTCAATTGCAAGAGGGGCGCCCAATATCCATTTGTATTCAAAATAAAAAGTGGCTTGCTGTGGAGGCCGATCTGCCGCCAGGTCAGAACTTCGAAGAATTCATCCAGCGAGCCCGCACCGCCCGGCAGGATCACGATCACGTCGGAATTCATGAACATGACCGTCTTGCGTTCATGCATGGTTTGCGTCACCACATAATGTGTCAGATCCCGCTTGGCGACCTCCATGGCCACAAGATGTGCGGGGATCACGCCCAGCGTCTCGCCACCCGCCGCCTGTGCCGCGCGCGCGGTGGCGCCCATCAACCCCACATCGCCCGCCCCATAGACCAGCCGCCAGCCATGTTCGGCCAACATTTCGCCGACGGCTGTCGCATCTTCGCCATATCTTGCGTCCCGACCCATGCGTGAGCCACAAAAGACACATACGGACCGCACTGTCATGAAATCACTCCGGGTTTGCGAATGGTTGTTTTGACCCGTGATATCCTTGTTGCTATTCTGCGGCAACCAGGCACGGCGCTTGGGCAGGGGAAGTGAAAAAATGCGCAATATCGCCGGGTTAGGAGCTGGGCTCGTGATCGGTGCTGTCGTCCTTGCCGGGTTTGGCGTGGGCGCACTCTATCTATCGGGCCGCCTTGCGCCAAAGTCCGCGCCGCTGGTCGAGACGCCCTCCACCGTCACGTCCGATCCCGCGCCGAAACCAGCGGTCACGGTTGCGCCGGACGTTCCCCAGACCCCACCCACGCCGGAGCCTCCCGCGATTGATACCGTCCGGCTCGATCCGGACGGCCAGATGATCATCGCAGGACAGGGAGAGCCGGGGGCTGAGGTCTCGATCCTGCTCGATGGTGCGGTCATCGGTTCGACCCTTCCGGATCAATCCGGCAAATTTGTCGGCTTTCTTCAGATACCTCCAAGCGAGCAGCCCCGCGTCCTGACACTCGGGATACATTTGACCGAATTGGACGCCCCCGTGTCGTCGCACGACGAGATCATCATTGCGCCCACGCCTCAAGCGATCAAGAATGGCAGCCCGCCCCGGCCGGAACCGGATGCGGAAGTGGCGGTCGCCGAACCAGAACAAACCGGGCAAGAACCTGTAATTGCTATGGAAACGGTGCCACATGCTGCGCCAATCGTCTCCGGGCAAAAGAGCGAGGACGCGGAACCCTCCCCACCATCAGAGAGTGCTAGCAGCGCGCCAGAGCCCGCCTTGCAACCGACCGTGCTCTTGTCGGGTGACACCGGAGTTCGCGTGCTTCAGTCGCCGGCGAGAGCGCAGAGTGCAGAGGAATTGTCGAACGTCGCCCTTGACGCGATTACCTATTCCGAAGCAGGCGATGTCCAGCTCGCAGGCCGGGCAGGAGGGGAAGGTTTCGTGCGAATTTACCTCGACAACGCTCCTGTTGCCACGTCGCGGATCGATCCGAACAGGAACTGGCAGGCCGAGTTGCCGGGCGTCAACAGCGGTGTCTACACTCTGCGGGTGGACGAATTGACGGACGACGGCGCGGTGACTTCTCGCGTGGAAACCCCCTTCAAGCGCGAAGATCGTGCCGTATTGGAAAAGCAGCCCCCGGATGACCCCTCTACTCGCGTCACCGCCGTTACTGTGCAGCCCGGCTCGACCCTGTGGGCAATTTCGCGCGCGGCCTACGGAGAAGGCATTCTCTATGTGCGCGTTTACGAGGCTAATCGCGACCGTATTCGCGATCCCGATCTGATTTACCCGGGGCAGGTTTTCAGCATTCCTCAATAGGCTGGGCTGGCAATCCAGTCGGCATCGGGCTATCTCGTGGGCAAGTAATTGAAAAGGCTTGTCCATGCGCCGTTCCCGCATTACCTCGTCCAACACACCAAGTAACGGCTGGACAACGATCCGTCGGGTAGCACCCTACCTTTGGCCGGCTGGGCGGCCGGGAATAAAGCTGCGTGTGGTGCTCGCGCTTGTGCTCCTGCTGATGGCCAAGCTCATCGCGGTGGGGACTCCGCTCCTCTACAAGGCGGCCGTGGATCTACTGGCCGGAGAAGGTCAGAGCGCCCCATGGATGCTGGGCGCGGGGGCCATCGGTTTGACTGTGGCCTATGGCATGGCGAGGTTGATGAACGTCGGGTTTCAGCAATTGCGCGATGCCGTCTTTGCCGTCGTCGCGCAGCGTGCTCTTCGTTTGCTCGCATTGCGGACCTTCGAACATATCCATCAGATGTCGATGCGCTATCACATCTCCCGCAAGACCGGCGGTTTGAGCCGGATCATAGAGCGCGGCGTCAAGGGCGTAGATTTTCTGTTGCGGTTTCTGCTCTTCTCGATCGGTCCCCTGGTTCTGGAGTTAATGCTGGTGGGCATCGTGCTCTGGGTGCTGTTCGACTTCTGGTATCTTGCCGTCGTGATCGTCGTGATCGCCGCCTATGTTGCTTTTACTTTCAAGGTCACCGAATGGCGTGTGCGGCTGCGCAAGGAGATGAATGATCAGGACACTGATGCCAATCAAAAGGCGATCGACAGTCTGCTCAATTATGAGACCGTCAAGTATTTTGGCGCCGAGCGGCGAGAGGCGACGCGCTATGATGCGGCCATGGCACGCTATGAAAGGGCTGCGCTGCAAACCGCCTATTCGTTGTCATTTCTCAATCTTGGCCAATCGCTTCTGATCACCGCGGGGCTGGTGATCGTGATGGTGATGGCTGCGATCGGTGTTCAGAACGGAGCGCTCACAGTGGGCGATTTTGTCATGGTGAATGCCTACATGATCCAGATCACCATGCCGTTGAATTTTCTTGGAACCGTTTACCGAGAGATCCGGCAGGCCTTGGTCGATATGGGGGAGATGTTCGAATTACTAGAGCAAAGACCAGATGTTAAGGAGAAAGAGAACGCAAGTGTTCTAATAGTGAAAAATGCAACGGTTCGATTTGATGCGGTGGATTTTAGCTATGATCAAAATCGTCCCATTTTGAAATCGGTAAGCTTCGATGTGCCCGCCGGTCAGACCGTGGCCGTTGTGGGGCCATCGGGATCTGGCAAATCGACTATCGGCCGGCTTTTGTTTCGCTTCTACGACGTGCAATCGGGGGCGGTGACGATTGATGGACAGGATCTGCGCGATGTGACCCAAGAAAGCCTGCATGCCGCGATCGGCGTGGTGCCGCAGGATACGGTCCTCTTCAATGACACCATCGGCTATAACATCGCCTATGGTCTGGACGGAGCCACACAGATACAGGTCGAAGAGGCGGCACGTGCGGCTCAGATCCATGATTTTATCGCCTCCTTGCCTGATGGCTATGACACCACCGTCGGCGAGCGTGGTTTGAAATTGTCGGGGGGAGAAAAGCAGCGCGTGGGTATCGCGCGAACCTTGCTTAAAAATCCACCGATTCTGTTGCTCGACGAGGCGACGAGCGCGCTTGATACCGGAACCGAGCAGGATATCCAGGGCGCTTTGGCACGCGCGGCGCAAGGGCGCACGGTGATCATGATTGCTCATCGTCTGTCAACTGTCGCGAGCGCGGACAAGATTGTCGTTCTCGACCAGGGGGCGATCGTCGAGCAAGGCACACATGCCGAATTGCTTGCGCGGCAGGGGCGTTACGCGGCCCTGTGGACCCGGCAGGTGCGCGGCGAGGAGGAGGCGGCATGATCCTGTGCTGTCATGCAGTGGTTACGATTCCTCGTTATCAATTCCGTGGCTCTATATATCGCACTTGTCAGACGATCACCGCGATATATAGTGACAAAGAGGATGGGGTGAACCGACGCTCCGAGATGTGCGCAGGATCGAGCAGGTTGAGAGGCTAGTCTTTCGGATGGACGGCGATTTCAGAACGGAATTTGTTAGAGAGCCCGCGGCGTTGCGGAATTATCCCGCGCTTGTCCTGAACGCAGATTACCGGCCGCTGTGCTATTATCCCTTGTCTCTCTGGACGTGGCAGGAAGCCGTAAAGGCCGCGTGGTCCGATCGGGTTGATATCGTTGCCGAATACGATCAATGGGTCCGAAGTCCAAGTATCGAGATCCGAATACCATCCGTGATCGTGTTGAAAGATTATATAAAACCACAGAAGCGCGTGGCCTTCACGCGCTTCAATTTATTTCTGCGCGATGAGTTCCAATGTCAGTATTGCGGGGCGCGTGGTGATCTGACCTTTGACCATGTGGTTCCGCGCGCGCGTGGTGGGCGAACGAGTTGGGAGAACGTGGTCGCGGCGTGCAGTTCGTGCAATCTGCACAAGGGTTCGCGAAGTCTGCGGCAATCTGGCTTGACGTTGTGCAAACCGCCGTGCCGTCCTGAAGCTGAACAACTGCGCAATCTGGGGCGCAAGTTTCCCCCAAATCATCTGCATGAAAGCTGGATGGACTTTCTTTACTGGGATGCCGAGCTCGATGCATGATGGTAGTTGACGAGATGGATACAGGCAGAGAGAAGCCGCTAGAAACATGTTTGGCGGCGCGATTTTCTTCCCTGTCCTCCATCTCAATGGAGAGCGCGCTCATTAGATGAGCGCTCAAATGCTTTAAATCGGGAGGGTATGACATGTGTCTTTCATGCGCGCAGAAGCTGAACGCGAAGGGCGACCCGATTCAGTTTTGTCTCTGCGGTGCGCCGGAGACTCGGGCGGCGTTTGCCCGCATTGAAGCGGATTTGAATCGGCGCACGATGCTGGGGGGAACGGCGGCCATTCTTGGTCTCTTCGCAGGTTTTGGTCTCACGACTTCAGGGGTGCGCGCGCAGACCCCGGGGCGGCCGGTTGTGTTGACAAATCTGCGCTATTTCGATGGCAGCACGTTGGCACTCCAGGGCGGACGCGACATCCTGATCGTGGCGGGACGCATTGCTGCCCTGCCACCGGCTGGGCAGGGCCCGCAAGACGCCGAGCGGATCGACTGTGGCGGGCGCGCGGTGATCCCCGGCCTGATTGACGCGCATTGGCATTCAACCTTGGTGGCGGTCACTCAAGTTCAGGCCATGACGGGAGATATCGGCTTTGTGCATCTGATGGCGGGGCGCGAGGCGGGGGCGACCGTTCTGCGTGGGTTCACCACGGTGCGCGATTTGGGGGGGCCTGCCTTTGGTCTCAAACTGGCGATCGACCGTGGTGCAATCCCCGGACCACGCATTCTCGCGTCCGGTGCCATGATCTCGCAGACCTCTGGGCATGGTGATTTCAGGCTTCTGAACGAATTGCCGCGCAGCTCCGGCGATCTGAGCTACAGCGAGAAGGTTGGTGTCGTAGCGATTGCCGACGGACGGGCCGAAGTGCTGCGCCGTGCCCGCGAACAGTTGATGAAAGGTGCAAGCCAGATCAAGATCATGGCGGGTGGCGGCGTGGTCTCGCTCTACGATCCGCTGGAAAGCGTGCAATTGACGGCGGATGAAATGCGCGCGGCAGTCGAGGCAGCGGCAGACTGGGGCACCTATGTCTGTTCGCATGTTTACACGCCCAACGGCATCCAACGCGCCTTGCGCGCCGGTGTGAAGTCCATTGAGCATGGTCAGTTGGCTGATCTCGACTCCGTGCGGATGATGCAAGCAGAGGGGGCGTGGTGGTCGATCCAGCCTTTCCTGTTGGACGAGGATTCCAATCCGCGTGCCAATCCGGTTCAGCGCGCCAAGCAAGAGGCAGTTTCGGTCGGGACCGTGCAGGCCTTCGAGATGGGGCGGGCAGAAGGGGTGAACATGGCCTTCGGTACGGACATCCTGATGAACCCGTCGGGAGCCGCGAGTCAGGCGCGGCAACTGGCGAAACTGACCCGCTTCATGCCGCCGCTCGAGGCGCTGCGCATGGCGACGGGGGCGGCGGGCGACCTGCTTGCGTTGTCGGGTGAACGCTCGTCTTATGACGGACGGCTTGGGGTGATCGCCGAAGGAGCCTTGGCCGATCTTCTGGTCATCGAAGGCGATCCAGAGGCGGATCTGGACTGGTTGGAGCGACCCGAGGAGAGCCTTGTCATGATCTTGAAAGGTGGAGTCATCCTCAAGGACCATCTTTGAGCCTCCGCCGCTCTCGGGTGAGGAACCTGCCGTAGCGATGACGACCGCTTCACCTCGAGTGTCCTCATCCGGAAGCGGAAATCCTATAGGGAAACGAAAAAAGCACCGCTGTCGTGGCAGGGTGCCTTCATCGGATGTCTGTTTGCATCTCGCCGTGGGACGCTCAGGCGTCTGACGGTTTGGCAGGCTGTGATCCCAACGCGGTCGTCGCCTCGGGTTTCGGCGCGTTCTTGTTGCCAGTCAGCGGATCATCCTGGCGTTGGACTGAGCCTTCGAAATGAGCACCGGACTCGATGGCGATTGTCTTGTGGATGATATCGCCCTCCACCCGCGCAGTAGAGGTCAGCCGCACCTTGAGACCTCGCACGCGACCCACAATTCTGCCATTGATCACGACATCATCGGCGATCACTTCGCCCTTGACAGTGGCGCCTTCGCCAATGGTGAGCAGATGCGCGCGAATGTCGCCTTCAATCGTGCCCTCGACCTGAATGTCACCGGTGGTTTTCAGGTTGCCCGTCACAAGCAGGTCTGACGAGAGCATCGAAGCCGGCGGCTTTGATTTTGGGGCCTGCGCCCGGAATTCGGTCCCGGCATCGGGACGCGCCTGGTCGAGGCGGCTTTCCGGGGTTGCAGGCTTTGCGTCAGCAGGCTTGTGCGCAGGTTCGTTGATCTTGCTCTTAGAAAACATTGTTTGCAGCCTTGATAAAAATCATGGGGTTGACGGGTTCATCGCCGACGCGCACTTCATAGTGTAGATGGCTGCCGGTAGAACGTCCAGAGTTTCCCATATCACCAATCCGTTCGCCACGCGAGACCCTTTGCCCCGGTGTGACGCGGATTTGCGACAGGTGAGCGTAGCGAGTCTCGATTCCGAAGTCATGCTTGATCTTGATCAGACGCCCATAGCCCGAGAGCCAGTCCGCATGTGTCACAACACCGTCAGCGGTCGCATAGATCGGAGTCCCCTGCGGGGCGGCAAAATCGGTACCAGCATGCATCCTACCCCACCGCATCCCATAGCCTGACGTATGGCGAAAGGCATTCTTGACGGGCAGGGCAAACGGTGACTTCTGTGCGGCGATGCGGTAAAGATTGAGTTCATCCATGCGGTTGAGAATGCGATTGGCGCGTTCGGCGTCAGGCGAACGGGCTTCGCCCCTGGTCGAAAACGACAGCGGCATCAGCGGACCGCCTTGTCCCGAGTATCCTCTGCGGACAGCATTGAGCAAGGTTTCGGTGTTCAGACCGGCGGCGCGAAACATCTTGTCCAGCGGTTCGACCGAAATCACCATCGCATCTTCAAGTTGGCTGAAGATAAGGTCGTTTCGTTCCTGCAAAAGCCGCAATTCGTCTGCCATTTTTTCGGCTTCGAGCAATGCCGTCTGGGCATCCGCAATGGTCTGATCCCGTTCTCTGGCCGCGTCCTGCAACGCATCGGCAAGAAAATCAACGGTCGCGTCATTGGAGCCCTTGCCATCCTTGTTCGCCAGAGTGCCGTTGTTCTGTGTGGAGAGAGCAAGCTTTTCGGACTCGTCGCGTGCGGCTTCGCGCTCGGTCATGGTGCGGCGCAGCGTGGCTTGGATGACCTCTATTCCCGTCTCCAATTCGTGGCGACGGATTTCGGAGGCGAGCAACTCCGACTGCATGGAAGAGATCTGTTCCAGCGCCGAACTGAAACGCTCCTGGGCAGCGATCGCTTCCTGGGCCCGTCTGTCGCGTTCCGAGGAAAGAGAATTGAGACGCATCTCATATGTTTGCAGGTCTCGCTTTGCCTGTTCTCGGAAATTGCCGGCGCCAATGCTGTCCATGATGATTATCGAAGACGCGACGATCGCCCATGCCACGATTGCAGTAGCGCCGCTGAAAGCAACAAGTTGGGTTGCGGGACGAAGGCGGATGAACCGAGTGTCGGTGTCGGATCGCAGAAACACGCGCCGTTCAGGAAAATACCGTTCCAAGAGCGAGTTTAGCCGGATTGCAAGTCGTGTTCTCACGCGCGATTATCCCCCACGTCGAACGCTTTGCCCGACGTTTCCCCGTTTTGTCTGAACTCTGTGACATGGGCTTATCCAGACTGATCATCATGGGCAAGGTTTTTGACCACAGGGCATGTCAGATCGCGCCGATTCCCGCTGGTTTGGCAAAAAACCGCCGATCCCCAAGGGCTTGCAGGCTCCGCTACCGCCATCGGCAGCGCCAGTCTTACCCGGCGCGGTTAGGCTCCTTTACACATCGCGATCAAGGATCACTCCAGATCATTGCGGGCCGATGGGCGCGCGAAACCTCACAGTTGCTGATGAGCACGCTCTGGTTTGGGGGCAAGCGCCGCTTCTGACGAGGGCAAAGGCTTTCACGGACCTTGAGGTCCGTGACCCCGCCGTCAAAGGGATTTTACTGCGGCAAGCACCTCTTCTGCATGACCCGGGACCTTGACCTTGCGCCAAGCCTTGACGATGCGACCGTCACCCGAAATCAGAAAAGTTGATCGTTCTATGCCGAAGAACTTCTTGCCGTACATACTTTTTTCTAGCCACACGCCGTATTTTTCGCAGACGTCTGTGTCAGCATCGGAAAGAAGCGGCACGTTGAGGGCGTGCTTGGCACGGAATTTCTCGTGGCTTTCAATGGTGTCCTTGGAGATGCCGAGAACCGTTGCTCCTGCTGTGGCAAACGCTTCCTTGAGTCCGGAAAACGCAACTGCCTCGGTGGTGCAGCCAGATGTGTCGTCACGCGGGTAAAAGAACAGGACGACGGCGCCTGGTCGCAGCTTGGAGAGTGTTATCGCTTCGCCGCGATCCTGCGGGAGGGTGAAATCAGGAGCAGTGTCGGAGATGTCAGGCATGAGGGTTCCTTGTGATTCAAAACTGTGACTTCCATATTAGACTGCAAAGAGTGAGAATAAAGCCCGAGGCAGCAGAGGCGCGAAAAACGTGTCCGGACGGATAGAATGACCACGACACCGGCGCCGTGCGCGCCGCAGGATAAGGCGATGCCGAAGCGCGCAGCTGCAACGCGAGGCCGACGGCTTTTCTGGTATGTCGTTCACGTGGGCTTTGGTTGTTTGCTGCTGGCGCTGGTGCTGGCTGGGGCTCTGGTGGTCATTCTCGGCGTCGGAATGAATCTGCCCTTCTGGGTCAAGAACAACTTGGCCGCCGGCATCAGTAACGGGCTGTCCGGTTATGCGCTTCGGTTTGAAGGGATGTCCCTCAGATTTGAGCATGATCTTGTACCGCGGCTGGTTCTTCGTGGGGTGGCGATTGCACGCAGCGATGGGACTCCGCTGGCCAATCTGTCGGCGCTCGAGGTGACGGTGGTGCCCCGACCGCTGATGAGAGGCGAAGTGCAGCTTGCGACCGTGCTGCTGGACGGCGGTCAGTTGCTGCTGCGGCGTCGCGCGAGCGGTGATTTCGCGCTGGCTCTGGGGGGGGGTGCTTCGGCCGGGTCCGTCGATGAGCAGCAGAACATGACCACGTTGACGCACCAGATCGAGACGATTTTTTCCCGACCGGAGTTCACCGCCTTGCGAGAGGTGACGGTGAAGAACCTGAGTCTGCGCTACGAGGATGCCCGCGCGGGTCGGGCCTGGACGGCCGATGGTGGCCAAATCCGGCTCACGCGCGACGGGCAGCGGCTTGATCTGCGCGGCAACGTGACAGTTCTGGGCGCGCGCGATTATGCCACCACGCTCGAAGTCAGTTATGGCGGTCTGATCGGGAGTCCAGCGACCGAGCTCAGCCTGAAGTTCGACGACATGCCGGCGGGCGACATGTCCGGGCAGTTGCCGGCATTGACCTGGCTTGCGGCGCTTGATGCGCCAATCTCTGGGGCTTTGCGCGCCACTGTCGATGCCGAGGGGGTATTGGGGCCGCTAAGCGCCACGTTGCAGATCGGGGCGGGCGTGATTCAGCCGACCCCGGCGACCGACCCGATCAGCTTCAATTCGGCACGCAGCTATTTCACCTACGATCCGGTGGCGCAGGAAATCGTCTTCAGTGAACTGTCCGTGGATAGTTCATGGGGCAGCGCGCAGGCCGAAGGAAAGGCGCGCCTGGTAGGAATGGACGCAGGATGGCCCCGGGAATTGCAGGCGCAACTCCGCATCGGTGAAATCGTGACGAATCCGGCGGGCGTCTACAGCGCGCCCGTAACCTTTGAAGGGGTCAGCATGGATCTGCGCCTGCAACCGGATCCATTCGTGCTCTCAATCGGTGAAATCAGATTGCGCGATCAGGGCCAGCAGTTGATCGTGAGTGGCGAGGTGCGCGGGCAGAGCGACGGATGGGATCTGGCGCTGGATGGCGCTCTGGATGAAATGGCGCCCGACCGAATTCTGACTCTCTGGCCCAAGGTGCTCAAGCCCAAGGTGCGCAAATGGATCACCGACAATGTGCGCCATGCCGATCTCAGCAATATCCAGTTTGCCCTTCGCGCCCGGCCCGATGAGCGTCCCGACTTTGCACTCGAGTTCGACTACAAAAATCTGGAAGCCATCTATGTCAAGAATGTGCCGCCGATCATCAAGGCATCGGGCCATGCCTCGATCTTTGACAACTGGTTTGTGGTCCATGCTGACCGAGGTGAAGTGATCGCGGCACAGGGCGGGCGGATCGACATCGCGGGGACGAGTTTCATCATCCCCGACGTGCGACTCAAGGAAAGTCCGGCGCGCGCCCATCTGAATACTGAAAGTACGATCACGGCCGCCTTGTCCCTGCTCGATTCCCCACCGTTTCGATTCATGGAAAAGGCCGGACAGCCAGTCACACTCGCTGATGGACGGGCCCGACTTGAGGGTTCGCTCGATTTCATGCTTACAGAACGGTTGCTGCCTGACGAGGTGGCCTTTGACGTGAGCGGAGAGCTTCGCAATGTGCGCAGCGAGACGCTGATCAAAGGCCGAGTGCTGGCGTCGGATCTCTTGACCGTCAAGTCGAGCAAATCCCATCTTGAGATCGGTGGCAAGGCGCGGGTCGGGGCTGTTCCGGTCTCTGCCAGATGGGACATGACTTTAGGGCGCAACCCCAAGGGCGAGAGCCGCGTGCGGGGCGAAATCGAGATCTCCGAGCGATTTGTGGACGAGTTCGACATCGGCCTTCCATCAGGGGCCCTGTCGGGTGCGGGTGTGGCGAATATCGAGATCGGATTTGCCAAGGGGCAGCCCGCACAATTCGCGCTGACGTCCGATCTGGCGGGATTGGGCTTGCGTATTCCGCAGATGAACTGGGCGCTGAGAGAGGCTGAAACGGGACGACTGGATGTCGCAGGAACCCTTGGCGAGCCACCTCAGATCGAGAGTATCCGACTTGGTGGTGCAGGCCTGACGGCCCAGGGTCGTGTGCGGCTTGATGCCAAGGGCGCATTTGAGCGGGCAGAGTTCAGCAACGTGACCATTGGTGAGTGGCTGAATGCACCGGTCGTGCTGATCGGGCGCGGGGGAACCTTGACGCCGAGGATCGAACTGAACGGTGGGACGATCGATCTTCGACAAATCTCGCTGGAGAGTGATGTCAGTGCGCGCAGCGGGGGTGGGCCCATCGTATTGAGGCTGGAGCGGTTGCAGATCTCGGATGGCATCGCATTAACCGAGTTTCAGGCATCGCTTGAGACAACTGGCGGCATGAGCGGCACGTTCTCGGGTAAGCTGAACGGCGTGAGCCCTGTTACCGGACTGGTGATGCCGATGGACGGGCGAAGCGCGTTTCGGATCAAGGCAGAGGATGCGGGCGGTGTTCTGGCGGCTGCGGGACTACTAAAAAAGGCGCGCGACGGCGCGCTGGACCTGGTCCTGACCCCTGCGCCGGAACCGGGAAGTTTTGACGGTGTTCTGGCGATCGATCAGATCCGAGTCAAGGAAGCGCCCGCGCTCGCAGCCCTCCTCAACACGATCAGTGTTGTCGGGTTGCTTGAGCAGCTCTCTGGCAATGGTCTGCATTTTGGCAAGGTTGATGCCCGCTTTAGGCTCACGCCAGACCGTCTGATCCTGCTCGAGGGCAGCGCGGTGGGAGCCTCTGTCGGGATTTCGATGGATGGCTATTACACGGCGGCAAACAAGATCCTTGACATGCAGGGAGTCGTTTCGCCGGTTTATGTGCTCAATGCGATTGGTGGCGTCTTTACGCGCCCAGGAGAGGGATTGATCGGGTTTAGCTATACGCTCAAGGGGCCGACATCTGATCCGGTCGTAGGGGTTAATCCGCTCTCTGCGATGACCCCCGGATTTCTGCGCGAGATGTTTCGAAGGCCCGCGCCGACGGTGCAGGGCGGGCTTCCGGCGGCGGTTTCGGGCCAACCGGATTTGGTGCAGGAAGAAGCGGACCTGACGCTGCGGCAAGGACCGGACCGATGAAGCTCAGCGATTTCGATTTTGATTTGCCCGAGGCACTGATCGCAACACGGCCTGCGAAACCAAGGCGTGCAGCGCGCCTCCTGGTGGCAGAGGGTGCTCGGATGACCGATGCGCTGGTGACGGATTTGGGACACTGGTTGCGCCCCGGCGACCGACTCGTCCTGAACGACACAAAGGTCATCCCGGCACGGCTGAGCGGGCTGCGGCACCGACAAGGCGCGCAGGGGACCACGGCGGCGCGGATCGAGGTCACGCTTCTGGAGCCGGGCGTGAATGGCACATGGAATGCACTGATCAAGCCACTGAAAAAACTGGCGTTCGGCGAAAGGGTCGAGTTTTCATCCACACTGTCCGCGGTTCTGGAGGCCAAGGAGGAGGGGCAGGGGCGGTTGCACTTCAACTGCACGGACGCGGCTTTTGACGCGGCGCTGGCAGAGGTGGGCGCGATGCCCCTGCCACCTTACATCGCGTCACGCCGGGCGGCGGATGCCCAAGACAATCAGGATTATCAGACCGTCTGGGCGCGGGTTCCGGGGGCTGTCGCCGCCCCGACGGCATCCTTGCATTTTGACGAGGTGCTGCTTGCGGATCTGGCGACACGGGGCGTGACGTTTAGCTATGTCACGCTGCATGTGGGGGCGGGCACGTTCCTGCCGGTCAAGGTCGAGGATGTCACCTCGCACCGGATGCACGCGGAACGGGGCGAGGTGAGCGCCAAGGCTGCGGCCGAGATCGCGGCCACGCGCGCGGCCGGCGGACGGATCATCCCGGTCGGCACCACGGCACTGCGTCTCATCGAGACGGCGGCGCGCGCGACCGGCGCGGTGGAGGCCTGGCAAGGCGAGACCGACATTTTCATCTATCCCGGATTTTCATTCCGGGTCACGGATGCGCTGATGACCAATTTCCATCTGCCGAAATCGACCCTGATGATGTTGGTCGCGGCGCTGATGGGGCAGGCGGAGATCGCCGGGATCTATCGACATGCGGTGGCTGAGGGCTATCGGTTCTTCTCCTATGGAGATGCGTCGCTGTTGATCCCGGAACCGGGGTCAGCGATGCGGGACGCCGATGAACCCCGTTGAGTCGCCTTTGGCCTAGCAGGACGGTCGCTATCTGTCACGCTGCGAGCAGTTCGTGAAGGAGAGGCATGATGTTTCAGGTGTTGTCGGGGGCATGGGCCCTGTTGCTGGGGATGATGCTCTTGCAGGTCGGTAACGGCATGCAGGGCACCTTGCTGGGCATCCGCGGCGCGCTTGAGGGCTTCTCCACCTATGAGATGTCGGTGGTCATGTCGTCTTATTTCGTGGGCTTTCTTTTTGGGTCGCGGATGGCCCCCGAGATGATCCGACGGGTGGGTCACGTGCGCGTCTTTGCTGCCTTGGGCTCGATGATTTCGGCCGTTCTGATCCTCTATCCCACCATCGCGGAGCCGTGGGCTTGGGCGGTGGGAAGGGTGCTGATCGGATTCTGCTTTTCGGGCGTGTATGTCACCGCCGAAAGTTGGCTGAACAATGCCGCCACCAACGAGACGCGCGGCAAGGCGTTGTCGCTTTACATGATCGTGCAGATGATCGGCATCGTTTCGGCGCAGGGTCTGATGGTGCTGGCCGATCCTTCGGGTTATGTGCTGTTCGTGATCCCGTCCGTTCTGGTGTCACTTGCCTTTGCTCCGATTCTTCTGTCGGTCAGCCCGACCCCCGCATTTGGGAGCACAAAGCCACTGACGCTGAAGCAGATCATGAAGATTTCGCCCCTGGGCTGTGTCGGGATGCTTCTTACGGGGGGCGTCTTCGCGGCGCAATTCGGCATGTCTGCCGTATACGGTGCCGAGGCGGGGCTGAGCGTGGGGCAGATCTCGGCTTTTGTGGCGTCCTTCTATGTGGCCGCCATGCTGGTGCAATACCCGCTCGGTTGGCTGTCTGACCGGATGGATAGACGCAAGCTCATTGCGGGTGTGTCTCTGGTGACCGGGGGGGGCGCCATGATCGGGATGCTCTTTGGCGATAACTACTGGATGCTGCTGACGGCGGCATTTCTCGTGGGCGGATCCTCAAACCCGCTCTATTCCTTGCTGATAGCCTATACCAACGATTTTCTCGAACATGACGACATGGCCGCGGCGGCGGGAGGGATGGTCTTTATCAATGGTCTCGGGGCGATTGCCGGACCGCTTATGGTGGGCTGGATGATGAGCCAGATCGGGCCGGGCGGCTTTTTTCTCTATATTGCAGTTCTGATGTTCGCGATGGTCCTCTATGCGCTTTACCGGATGACACAGCGCGCCGCACCTTCCGTGCGCGATACCGACCGATACATGCCGGTCTCTCCATCAGCGTCGCCTATGGCCGTTGAATTTGCACAAGAATTTGCCATCGAATCCTCACAGGAGGCAAAGCGCGAATGATACAAAGAGTATATGACGTCCTTGTAGCAATATGTTATTGTGACGGACATGCAGAGTTGCGGTAGAGTTTCACAGTTATCACAAGGTATTGAGAGGCGTTGGATGGTTTCGCCCGAAGAGGTGTTGGATTTCTGGCTCGACGAGGTAGGATCGAAGGGTTGGTACGATCCCACCATCGCCCTTGATCAGAAGGTCCGGGACAATTTCGAAGCGGCGTGGACGAATGCCAGAGATGGCGCATACGCGCTCTGGCTCACTTATGCCAGCGGGACGCTGGCCTATGTGATCCTGACCGATCAGTTTCCGAGAAACATGTTTCGCAACGAGGCGCGCGCGTTTTCTACCGATCGGTTGGCGCTTGCTGCGGCGAAAGTGGCGATCAATCGGGGTTGGGATATGCGGATCGATGAACCGGCGCGCCAGTTTTTCTATCTCCCCCTGATGCATTCCGAAAATCTCTGTGATCAGGAACGTTGCGTGCGACTGATTTGTGAACGCATGCCTCTGCATGGTCCCGAGAACATGGTTCATGCCCGCGCTCATCGCGAGGTGATCCGGCAATTTGGACGATTCCCGCACAGAAATGCAGCGCTCGACCGCCAATCTACAGCGTTGGAACGCGCATATGAGGCGCAGGGCGGTTACGGTGCCACCCTGCGGCAACTGTCCGCCGCCGCTTGAGCGTAGACCCGCCAGAAAACGCCGAACGTTTTGCGGTTGCGGCGTGGCGTCTGATGGTTTTCAAGCGTTGCAAGCCTGCCGCGTTGCGGTCTCTCGAAAAATAGTTTAATGGCAAACTAAATTTCAATCCGGAGGGGCCAATGGCGTCGAATACTTATGACATGATCGTGATCGGCGCGGGACCCGGTGGCTATGTTGCTGCAATCCGGGGCGCCCAGTTGGGCCTCAAAGTTGCCATCGTCGAACGCGAGCACATGGGGGGCATCTGTCTTAACTGGGGCTGTATCCCGACCAAAGCGCTGCTGCGCTCCTCGGAAGTGTTTCACCTGATGCACCGGGCCAAGGAATTCGGTCTGACGGCCGCAGGCATCGGGTTCGATCTCGACGCGGTAGTCAAACGCTCGCGCAACGTGGCCAAGCAGCTCAATTCCGGCGTCGGCCATCTGATGAAGAAGAACAAGGTCACGGTGATCATGGGCGAGGCGGCGCTGCCCGCCAAGGGCAAGGTCAGGGTCAAGACCGACAAGGGCACCGAGGACCTGAGCGCCAAGAACATCGTTCTGGCCACCGGCGCGCGGGCGCGGCAATTGCCGGGACTTGAGGCGGATGGTGATCTGGTCTGGACCTACAGGCACGCGTTGCAACCGCCGCGTATGCCAAACAAGCTGCTGGTCATTGGCTCGGGCGCGATCGGGATTGAATTCGCCAGTTTCTACAACACGTTGGGGGCCAAGACGACTGTGGTCGAGGTGCTCGATCGCATCCTTCCGGTCGAAGATGCCGAAATCTCCGCTTTCGCCAAGAAGGCCTTTGTCAAACAGGGCATGACGATCATGGAGAAAGCCATGGTCAAGCAACTGGATCGGGGCAAGGGCACCGTCACCGCGCATATCGAGTCTGGTGGAAAGATCGAGACGCACGACTTCGACACGGTGATTTCTGCGGTGGGGATCGTGGCCAATACAGAAGGCCTGGGCCTTGAGGCGTTAGGCGTCAAAATTGATCGCAGTTTCGTGGTTACTGACGAGTTTTGCCGCAGCGGTGTCGACGGCCTCTATGTGATCGGCGACGCCACCAACGGCCCGTGGCTGGCGCACAAGGCGAGCCATGAGGGCGTGATGGTGGCCGAACATATCGCGGGCGGCCATCCGCATCCCGTCAAGCCCGAGAACATCGCCGGCTGCACCTATTGCCATCCACAAATCGCCAGCGTCGGGTTGACCGAGGCCAAGGCGAAAGAGGCCGGTTACGCCGTCAAGGTTGGACGGTTTCCCTTCATCGGCAATGGCAAGGCGATTGCCCTTGGCGAGCCCGAGGGCCTGATCAAGACCGTCTTCGACGCCGCCACGGGAGAGCTTCTGGGGGCGCATATGGTGGGCGCAGAAGTGACCGAACTCATTCAGGGTTACGTGGTGGGCCGGCAGCTTGAGACCACCGAAGAGGATTTGATGAACACGGTGTTTCCGCATCCGACGCTGAGCGAGATGATGCATGAAAGCGTGCTCGACGCCTATGGCCGGGTGATCCATATGTGAGAGGGCGCGGGGGCGCTGCCCCCGTCGCGCGAGGCGCGACTGCCCCGGGGTATTTGCACCAAGAAGAAACGATGGTGCGGGCAGGCTTTGCGGCCGGGTTTGGGTCTGGGGAGAGAGGGACGCGTGTGGCGAGCATCAACCGGATCATCATGCAGAAGACCTCGCGCCGCTGGCTGTCGGCTCTGGATCTGGCCGGAATGGAGGCTGCCGAAGTCTCTGGCAAGTTCGGCCGCCGGTTCACGTTCAAGAGCTACACGCGCTTTCGCTACCCCGAGCATGACATCTGTTCGGGGCCCTATACCGACAGCACGGGGCAGGTGCTCCAGTTTGACATCGTGCTGGCCAATCAGGTCTGGGAACATCTCGACCGGCCCTATGCCGCCACCCGGAATGTTCTGGAAATGCTGCGGCCGTGCGGGTATTTCTGGCTGGCCGTGCCGTTCTACATCCCGTTTCATGGCGATCCGGTGGATTGCTCGCGCTGGAGCGCCCGAGGGCTGAAAAACCTGCTGATCGAGGCCGGGTTCGATGAGGCGCGGATCGAGGTCGCGCAATGGGGCAACCGCCATGCCGCGAGACGGAATCTGGCGGGAGTCTGGCCGCCGGTCTACGACCCTGAAACCGACGATCTGCGCGATGAGCCGGATTTTCCGATCTGTGCATGGGCCTTGGCGCAGAAATAGGCGTGTTCCCCCTCTGTTCCCAGAATTGTCTTGGAAGCGGCACGCGTCTCGCCTATGTGTGAGGGAGGTGGATCCCGGGGGTCAGAATGGCCGAACTCACGCATATCGAGGTGCGCGGCGCACGCGAGCATAACCTCAAAAACATAGATGTGGATATTCCACGCAACCAACTGGTTGTGATCACCGGACTTTCCGGCTCGGGCAAGTCTTCGCTCGCTTTTGATACGATCTATGCAGAGGGACAACGGCGCTATGTCGAATCGCTGTCGGCCTATGCGCGGCAGTTTCTCGACATGATGCAAAAGCCCGATGTCGATCACATCAGTGGCCTGTCCCCAGCGATCTCGATCGAGCAGAAGACAACGAGCAAGAACCCACGCTCGACGGTTGGCACGGTCACGGAAATCTATGATTACCTGCGGCTGCTCTTTGCCCGCGTCGGAACGCCTTATTCGCCGGCCACCGGGCTGCCGATCGAGGCGCAGCAGGTTCAGGATATGGTGGACCGGGTGATGGCGATGGAAGAGGGCACGCGTGCCTATCTGCTCGCGCCGATCGTGAGGGACCGCAAGGGTGAGTATCGAAAGGAATTTCTCGACCTTCGGAAGCAGGGGTTTCAGCGGGTCAAGGTCGATGGCATTTTCCACGAAATCGACGAGCCACCGGCACTCGACAAGAAATTGCGCCATGACATAGACGTGGTTGTTGACCGGCTGGTGGTCAGGGCGGGATTGGAGACGCGGCTGGCAGACAGTTTACGGACTGCGCTCGATCTGGCAGACGGGATCGCGGTGCTGGAGACCGCACCGCAGCACGGTGAACCGCAGCGCGTCACCTTCTCCGAGAAGTTCGCCTGTCCGGTGAGCGGATTCACCATTGCGGAGATCGAGCCGCGGCTGTTTTCCTTCAATGCGCCATTCGGAGCCTGCCCGGACTGTGACGGGCTAGGGGCAGAGCTTTTCTTTGACGAGCGGCTGGTGGTGCCCGATGAAGCGCTCAAGGTCAGCGATGGCGCGATTGCACCCTGGCGCAAGGGCAAATCGCCTTATTTCACCCAGACGATCAATGCGATTGCCAAGCATTATGGATTTGACCGCAACGCGGCGTGGAAGGACTTGCCTGCGCAGGTGCAGCAGGTCTTTCTTCATGGGTCGGGCGAGGAGGAGATCCAGTTTCGCTATGACGAGGGCGGTCGTGTCTATCAGGTCAGTCGTGTTTTCGAGGGGGTCATTCCAAACATGGAGCGGCGCTACCGCGAAACTGATAGCGCCTGGATCCGCGAAGAGTTCGAGCGCTACCAGAACAACCGGCCCTGCGGGACCTGCGGCGGATATCGGCTCCGGCCAGAGGCGCTGGCGGTCAAGATCGCCGGGTTGCATGTGGGCCAAGTGGTGCAGATGTCGATCCGCGAGGCATTCGACTGGTGCGAGACGGTGCCAGAGAGCCTTGGCAAGCAGAAAAACGAGATCGCCCGAGCGATCCTCAAGGAGATCCGCGAGCGACTGGGGTTTCTCAACAATGTTGGATTGGACTACCTCACGCTCAGCCGCAATGCGGGCACGCTCTCGGGGGGAGAAAGCCAACGGATCAGGTTGGCGAGCCAGATCGGCTCGGGGTTGACGGGTGTGCTTTACGTGCTTGATGAGCCCTCGATCGGTCTGCATCAGCGTGACAACGGCCGGCTCTTGCAGACGCTGCGCAACCTGCGCGATCAGGGTAATACGGTGATCGTGGTGGAACATGACGAGGAGGCCATCCGCACCGCCGATTATGTCTTTGACATCGGCCCCGGTGCCGGGGTGCATGGGGGCCGCGTGGTGAGCCACGGCACGCCCGAGGCGGTGACCGCTGATCCCGCGTCGCTCACCGGACAGTATCTCTCAGGGCAGCGCGAAATCCCCGTTCCGGTGCAGCGGCGGAAGGGCAACAAGAAGAAACTGACCGTGGTCAAGGCCACCGGCAACAACTTGCGAGAGGTGACGGCAGAGTTTCCGCTTGGCATGTTTGTCTGCGTGACCGGCGTGTCTGGAGGGGGCAAATCGACCCTGACCATCGAGACGCTGTTCAAGACCGCCTCGATGCGCCTCAACGGTGCGCGCCAGACGCCCGCCCCCTGCGAGACGATCAAGGGGCTTGAGCATCTCGACAAGGTGATCGACATCGACCAACGCCCCATCGGGCGCACGCCGCGCTCGAACCCCGCGACCTATACCGGGGCCTTCACGCCGATCCGCGAGTGGTTCGCCGGCCTGCCCGAGGCCAAGGCGCGCGGCTACAAGCCGGGGCGGTTTTCGTTCAACGTCAAGGGTGGCCGCTGCGAGGCCTGTCAGGGGGACGGTCTCATCAAGATCGAGATGCATTTCCTGCCCGATGTCTATGTCACCTGCGAGACCTGCAAGGGCGCGCGCTACAACCGAGAGACGCTGGAGATACGCTTCAAGGGCAAGAGCATCGCTGATGTGCTCGACATGACGGTCGAGGATGCACAGGCCTTTTTCACCGCGGTCCCTGCGATCCGCGAGAAGATGGGTGCGCTGGTGCGCGTGGGGCTGGGCTATATCAAGGTCGGTCAGCAGGCGACGACGCTCTCGGGCGGCGAGGCGCAGCGGGTGAAGCTCAGCAAGGAACTGAGCAAACGGGCCACGGGCCGCACGCTCTATATCCTTGATGAGCCGACGACGGGGTTGCATTTCGAGGATGTGAAGAAGCTTCTCGAGGTGCTGCACGAACTGGTCGATCAGGGCAATTCGGTGGTGGTGATCGAGCACAATCTCGATGTCATCAAGACCGCCGACTGGATCATCGACATCGGCCCCGAGGGCGGTGATGGCGGCGGCGAGATCATTGCTGTCGGGAGGCCTGAAGAGGTCGCCAAGGAGCCGCGCAGCTATACCGGGCACTATCTCAAGGAGATGCTTGCGGTGCGCCGGGTGGCGGCTGAATAAGGGTGATCGGAAAATCTGCAAAGATTGTCTGGCGCTGCCTTCAGATCCTTGCGGTATCTGCATGTCTGGTCTGGATCGGCCTGAGTCTGCATTTTCAGATCAACACCCCGCTTGTGTATCTTTTCTATGTGCTCCTCCTGATTTGGTCGGTCGCGCTTTGCATGTTCGTCGGCCGTGGGCAGTGGGGCCGACTGTGGGGCATGATGTCTGCCGCCCTGGTGATCTGGGGTCTGTGGTGGACAACGATAACCCCGCGCGAGGATCGGGACTGGGCACCGGAGGTGTCCCGCGGTGTGACGTCCGAATTCACAACTGGCGGTTTGATCCGCGTCCGCAATGTCCGTGATTTCCGCTGGTCAAGCCCGACTGAGGCCCATGAGGCCTGGTATGATATTGACGTGGACCTAGGCGCAATCATGTCTGTCGATATGATCATGTCAGTCTGGGATAGTGCCGACATTGCGCACACGCTTGTGAGCTTTGGCTTCTCTGACGGCCAGCACATCGTGTTTTCCGGCGAAATCCGAAAAGAAGTCGGAGAGGATTTTTCTGCGCTTGGCGGGTTCTTCAAGCGCTATGAACTGGTGCTGATTGCGGCGGATGAGCGCGACATTGTTCATTTGCGAACGGACGCACGCGGTGAGACCGTGTCACTCTATCCCATCGAGATGGGCGCGGAGCAGCGTGAGCAGCTCTTTGTTGCATTTCTTGAGTATGGCAACACGCTCGCAACCACACCGCAATGGTATCATACCCTTTGGACAAATTGCACGACTTTGCCCTTTCGGCTGGTACGCAACCTGTCAGATCGCGTCTCCTTTGATCCTCGGATCATTCTGTCAGGGCGTCTGCCAGGGTTTCTCTATGATCTCGGTGTGTTGCCGGAGGCAGGAACCTTGTCTCTGGACGACCTCAAGCAGCGCGCCGCCTTGGCACCTCACTCCGTTGAGGGCCTTGACGGCGTTGCCTACTCTCGCCTCTTGCGAAGAAATTGGACCGGAAAGTGAAGGTCTGCATCACGCTCTGTCACCAATCGCCTCAGGGTGACGATGTCAGGATCGATGGCGAGCTTCAGTTTCATTCGGGCCTCAGGTCGACGGTGCACACTAACCAGGCCCGACTTCTTATCGATTGCGCCCTGCGGCATTGTTGTGGACGTTCCGCGAGACGTGACATCGCCGCACGTCCCTGAGAAACTTGTTAAGGAACGTCTGAAAAACCTGCCGTTTGCGGTGTGATCTGGTAGGATTGGGCGTCCCCGCAAGGAGCCCTCGTTGATGCCAAAGCAACCCGCCTTTCCCGGTCTTCGCGATGCGATGAAGAAGAAGGTCACGCGGCGCGAGCAGTTCCTGGCCGAGATGGATGCTGTGGTGCCGTGGGGTCGGCTGCTGGGGCTGATCGCGCGGCATTATCCGAAAGCCGGGCCGAAGGGCGGTCGCCCGCGGATGCCGCTGGAGATATGAGCCGGGCCAGAAATCGATCCGGGGGATCGATTGTAGCGCAGAACCCTCTACGACAGTGAGGCAATGCGCCGCTTTGCCGGGATCGAACTCGGTGACGACCGGATCCCGGATGAGACCACCATCCTCAACTTCCGGCATCTGCTGGAGCGGCATGGGCTGACTGAAGCGATCTTTGCGGACGTGAACGCGCATCTGGCCGACAGGGGCATCACGCTGTGCTCGGGGACGCTGGTTGATGCGACGATCATCGACGCGCCGTCCTCGACCAAGAACAAGGCCGGTGCGCGCGACCCTGAGATGTCGTCCACCAGGAATGGCAACGACTGGTATTTCGGCATGAAGGCGCACATCGGCGTCGATGCCGAGAGCGGCGTGACCCACAGCCTGGAGACCTTGACGGCGAAACTGCACGACAGTCAGGTCTGGGAGGCATTGCTGCACGGCGAGGAAACCTCGGTCTGGGCCGACAAGGGCTATGTCAGCGCAGAGCGTGAGGCGGCGTTCGCGGGGCCGGGCAAGGTCTGGGGTGTCATGCGCAAGGCTCCCAAGGGCGGGAGAGTGTCTGATCTTCTGTGTAACTGGGATTTGGTCCATGCTTCCTGAGAGGAGCAAGGACGATGACAATATCCAAGGAACTGCTGGACGAACTTCTGAAGGGCTGCGAGCGGCCTGAGGCGAAGGCGCCGATGGCAGTGCCTGTCGGTGACGGTTACATCGAGATCGAACTTGCGGGTGGGCACCGGATGCGGATCAGCGACCCATATGATCCCGAGGCGCTGGCGCGGCTGATCCGGGGTCTGTCGGTTTGATCCCGGTCCCGGCCAATACGCGGGTCTGGCTGGCGGCGGGCGTCA
>Ga0100399_1000092_pt1 | contig 52405 bp, 55 predicted proteins | sample CryGeymeta201523_FD_81545 | JGI IMG/M metagenome (GOLD analysis project Ga0100399, IMG submission 81545) | Groundwater microbial communities from Crystal Geyser aquifers in Utah, USA - Crystal Geyser metaG 2015-23 | ecosystem: Environmental > Aquatic > Deep subsurface > Groundwater | place: USA...
GTCAGCAGTATCATTAATTGTTTCGGTTGGTTCGGGAACAAGAGTAGGGAAAATCTTGGTTGTTTCTATATTACCGGCTGTTTGCCTTTTCCCAATCTGCATCCCAGCATAAACCAGTCCCGTTCCTAAAAGCGAGATAGCGATTAACGATATAACGATTATCTTTAAATTAAATTTCTTCTTTGGTAAAAGGGGGTTCTCTAAAACAGGTTGAACTGACTCTCGAGACTGAATTGGAGTGGCTGGTATTTGCTCTTCCATATTATTATTTCTTTAGTTTTGAATATAATTTTTCAAAAAGCGTCAAATAATCAGGCAAACTGTCGTAAATCTCATCCGCCATTTCTTCTTCATAAAGATGAACTACTAAATTTCTATCTGCCAACATGTTTAGCCAATTCTCGTCATAATCCACTAGTTTTATTCGACACCTTCTTCTCTGGCATGAGTTTTAATTGCCTTCCAAGCTAACTCAAAACAAAGTTGAAAACGAAGCAAAGCAGAATCGCGGGTAATTTTAGTTTTTTCAACCGCTAAAACTTCTTTTAAAGCGGAAATGGCCTTACCAAAATCTTTTAAAATTTCTTCCATTTCAATTGATAAATTCTGAATATTTTAAAGCCGTTTTTTTAAAATCTTCGGAAACTCTCCCAAAGTCCACCAAATCAATTTTATAAAGTATGGGCAGGTTTTGCAATTCTTCTTCAATTTCAATTTTTGTTTTAGAAGAAAGACTATGTGAACTTTCAATTCCCAAGTCAATATCTGATCGTGGGGAATTCACTCCAGATACTCGCGACCCAAAGAAAAAAAGCCGATAATTTTCATTAGGTAAATACTTTTCAAAAACTTCTTTAATAAGTTTCTGCAATTTTGTCTGAGAAATATATTCCAGCTTCATATTATCAATTGTGGCAAAACCAAGATTAAGACACAATTAGTCTAAAAATTTGAAAGCGGAAAGGATTTGGTCAATAATTTTGTTGTACTCCTGATCTTTTTCTTTAACGATTAGTATAGATAAATATTTACTATTGAAAGTTAAATAGCACCATGTTTTTTCAACATCGTCAGTTTTGCATTTTGCATTAGAATCCCCAATCAATATACCCTTCGTTGCTTGCTTTGAACCTAATTCACGGTTATAACTTGAATCATCTATCTCTTCAATCAAAATTTCCCCAACAGACTTTGTTTTATCGGGTTGGTAATAGATTTCAATCTGTTTTCCTTCCGTTAAGTCCAAAAGTAACCAATTTTGTGGATATTTAACCGAATAACTCAACAGACTGTTTGTATAAATCTTCCAGTTGGCCGTTTCATCGGGAGTGGGAATTAAAGTGGGTATTTGAGTTGGTTGAGGAATCAATGTTGGAGTCGCTTTTGGCTGTAGTCCGCCTGCCATCTGTCTTTTCCCAATCTGCATCCCCGCATAAACTCCCCCAGTAATTAACAAGATAACAATCAATAGGATAGCAATTATTTTAAAATTAAATTTTTTCTTAGGTAAAACTGGGGTTTCTGAAACAGGCTGAATTGTCTCTTGAGACTGAATCGGAACTTCTGGTATTTGCTCGTTAATCATTAGTTTAAGTATATCTTTTTTTAATCATATCCAGCTGATATTCTCTGACTTTTTCAAAAATATCATCTTTTGCTTTTTCCCAAGAAAATTCTTTATCAATAATTTCTATTTTTCTTCCTTCCTCATCTTTCAAATCCTCAAAATAAGTCAATGCTCTTAGGGCAAAATATTGGTTAAAATTAGGATATTTTTTCTTTACAAAGGAAAACATTTCTTTAAGGGTAAAAATTTTTAAGAGAAAATAAATGTCAATATAGTCTCTTTTTGCCGGCCTTTGATAAACAGCAATTAACTTCATGGCAGCAATGTCTGCAAAACTGGCAAGCAAAATGCTCTCGAATTTCACCAGTTTATCAATAAGCGGATATTTATACCAAAAAAAAGAAAGGTCAACGCCAAAAACTTTACAAAACATTGTATCTTCTTCTTTTAATGACAAGATTGCATCATTCCCGAAAATATCTTCAATTTTTTTATAAAGCATAACCGAATCAAAGTGAGATTTCGTATAAAAATCAAAATCAAGAGAACTTCGATGACCCAAATGAAGCGCTAAGGCGGTGCCTCCGGCAAGATAAATATTATTATCTTTTAAAAAAGTCAATTTAGGGAGAACTTTTTTTTGATTTTCATTAAGAATTTGAGTATGGAGCTTAATCATCTTGGAAAATTTAAATAGAGTTTAAATTAATAATTGCTTTGCCTAAATTGTTCTGGCTAATTTTAATACCAAAAATATTCAACCAATATAAAAGAACTGATTTCATCCACATTCCGGAAATTGGGAATCGGACAACTTCTTCAATTTCTTCTTGGGAGTAATTTTTGCCCAGCCATTCAATTTCTTTTTCTGTTCCGAAGTTGAGAATTTGCGTCACAATCAGATTCTTATCTTTTTTTATATTCAATCTAGTCAGGTCATAAGAAGGAAAACATGATTGAAAAAATTTAGGCAATCCCATATAGCCTTATTTTACCATAATTTAGTCTAGAAATTTAAGAGTGGAAAGGATTTGGTTATGAGTATCGATAAACTCATAAAATCTAATTATGTGGCTATCGTCATCTTTTTGAAAAAAGGGGTAGGAGTAGCTTTCTTTAATGATCCACCTGTTATTTGTTTTTTTCCCATTTTTGTTATTTTTTAACCAAAGCATTGCCTTTTTTGAAAAAAGACTTGCCAAAACCTTTTTTCCGGGGATCAATCCGGGTATTTGAAGATTTAACTGATTCGGAAATATTTTTTACCGCCTCCTGGGCTGCTTTTTCAACCCGGTCGATCGCCTCTTTCGCTGCCTGGGGAACTCCTTCAACTTCTTTGGCAATTTCATCCTGTCCGGACTTTACTTCTTTAACCACTTCCCCGACTTCCGCCTCAATCACTTTTTTGACTTTTTTCCCTTTTTCCAAAGTTTCATCCTTAATTTCACCAAGATTTTCCAAAAGGAGTTTTGCTTTTCCTTTTATTTCCTCAAGTGCTTGTTTTTTGTCTTCGTTACTGAAAAGATATCCGGCAACCGCACCGACCGCTCCTCCGATAAGGAGTCCAAGCCAAAAACCAGAGGTATTATTTTCTTCTTCGTTCATTTTTCTTCCTCTTTGGTAGACTTATGAGGTTTTTTGCTTAAAAAAAGGTTAATTATATCCATCCCGCCTTTAATGCCGGTAATAAAACCGGAAATACCGGAAATCGGTTTGGCAATAGAAGAAGAAATTGTCTGGCTGTCATCCAAAATTTTATTAACTTTTTTAACCGATTCCCTAAGCTCCTGAAGAATATGAATGACATAAACTCCGGAAATTGCCAGCAAAATCGTCAAAGTAGTAACGACAAGACTCAGTAAAATTTGGTTAAGATATGGTATTGTCATTCGGGCAGTTCAATATAACTTAAGAATAACGATCTTCCTCCCCTTTTGTCAATCACTATTTATTCAACTTTAACTTTAATATTTAAAGTTCTTTTTTTACCTTGCCTGTTGGCCGTTTCAATTGTTAAAAAATTTTCCCCTCTGGGTAAAACAATTTCTTCTTTAAAGCTACCGTCTTTAGAAACAACAATCAAACTGCCGTCAACTTTAACGGTGGCATCTTTATCAGTCTTGCCTGAAATTTCAACTTTTTCTCTAAAAACTTGTTCTTCTTTGGGAGAATATACTTCCAGCTGAGGCGGGGAAGAAAAACGGAAGTATTGGCTGGCAAAAAAATAACAAAAAAACAAAAGGAGCAAACCAATAATAAGAAAAAAAGTTATCTTGGGAGTCCAATGAAATGATTTTTCTTCTATTTCCTTGGTAAATCCCCGGGGAATAATTTGACCTTTTTCGTTTTCAATAAAATCCCGGCGGAAAATTGCCAGAATATTTTCCGGAGGAATTTCCAAGATCAGAGCGTAATTGCGGATAAAACCCTTAACGGTGGTACTTTCGGAAAAAAAACTGTAATTGTTTTTTTCAATCGCTTCAAGGTATTTCTTGCGAATTTTGGTGTCTTTTTCAATTTGATCAAGACTCAAACCCAGTTGATTTCTTTTCCCCGATAATATTTCGCCGGCAGTGCGCATAAAAACTTACTGTCCTCGCTCCGATTGTATTTGCTGGGAAGTCAAAAAGGCTTCGGGATCTTTAATTAAAACATCTCTCGGTTTTGATTTATCTCCAGGGCCGACAATGCCCGCTTCCTCCATTTGGTCGATAATTTTCGCCGCCCGCGTATAACCGATGGAAAGTCTTCTTTGCAGTAGTGAGGACGAAGCCCGGCCAAATTGACAAACAATTCTCACCGCTTCATTAAAAAATTCATCTTTTTCTGATCCCGAAGCCCCAGTACCCCTGCCTCCGGCTGTATCTTTAATTTCAGTTACTTCTTCCGTATAAACCGGCCTGACTCCGGTTTTACCCAGGTAGCCAATCAACTTCCCCACTTCCTCGTCAGAGACAAAAGATCCTTGAATTCTGGTTGGTTTGGCCTGGTCAGGGGGAATATAAAGCATATCTCCCCGACCGAGCAATTTTTCCGCCCCCGGACCATCAATAATCACCCGGGAATCGATCATTGAGGAAACCGCAAAAGAAATCCGGCAGGGAATATTGGCTTTAATCAAACCCGTCAGAACATCAACCGATGGCCGCTGGGTAGAAATTATCATGTGAATCCCCGTCGCCCGAGCCATTTGGGCGACACGGCAAATATTGTCTTCCACCTCGGCCGGAGAGAATAGGATAATATCCGCCAGTTCATCAATAATAATCACCACATACGGCAAGGCCTGAAAACCGGAAATTTCATTGTATGTTTCGATACTGCGGGCTCCCGCCTGAGCAAAAACTTTATAACGCCGGTCCATTTCGGCCGTCGCCCATTTTAAAGCGGAAATCACCTTGTTCGGTTCAATAATGACCGGAGTTAAAAGATGGGGGACTCCGTTATACTGGGTGAATTCGACTCTTTTGGGGTCAATTAAAATCAATCTTAACTCCGAAGGAGAACACCGGAAAAGAAAAGAAGCGATCCATGAATTTAACATAACCGATTTACCGCTGCCGGTTTGTCCGGCGATTAAAACATGAGGCATTCTGGCAATATTGCCGATTTTAGGCCGGCCGGAAACATCCAATCCCAAAGGTACAACCAGCTTGCTTTTTTGCTCTTTCATCTCGGAAGAATTCAAAATTTGTTTCAAGGTCACAATTTCCGGTGAATGGTTGGGAAGTTCCAGCCCAACCAGCGACCGGCCGGGAATCGGCGCTTCAACCCTGATTTGGCCGGTAGGGGCCGCCAAAGCCAAAGCTAAATCATTAGCGAGACTGGTTATTTTGGACAACTTCGTCCCCAGGGCGACTTCAATTGCATATTGAGTAACGGCCGGACCCAAATTTATCTCCACCACCCTGGCGGAAATGCCAAAAGAGTCAAGCGTTCTTTCTATCGTCGCCGCGTTATTTTTCGTATCGCCGCGGTCGGCTTTTCCTCCTGCCTTGTCTTCCAGCAGTGATATCGGCGGATAATTCCAAACACTTGATTGGGCCCCGGGAACATTGGTTGTTACCTCCGGTAATTCTTGATCGTCACGGAGGTTAATTGTCCTGACATTTTCTCTGGCAGCCGCGGACGAAGAGGATAATTTAGACAGAGATTCATTTCTTCCGGAAACAATCGACGATCTTTCTTGAATAAATTGCGGTGTTTTTTTCTTTAAACCGAAAACCAAATTTTTAAACGGCTTGAAAAGTTTAGCCAGGAAAATTACAATCTGGTCAAAAGAAGTATTAAAAAAGACCACCATTCCGATAATCGCGCAGGCGGTTAAAATAATCACCGCCCCGATCGAAGTAATGGCGTAAGAAAGAAGATTAAAAACCCCTGTTCCCGCCAGCCCGGCCTTGGTTAAACCGACCAGGGAAACGGCCGCCAGGCTGCCGCCGACCAAAACTCCCGCCTCATTCCAGGGAATCCTGATTTTGGTCAACATCAACCCGACCAAAAAGAGGAAAAAAGCCAAAAAAACCGTTCCCCAGCCAAGCCACTCCAATAAAAACAAATTAAACTTAAAAAGATAAACCCCCTGCCTGGTAAAAGAGAGAATGATTAAAAAAGCGAGGCAAAAAAGAAAGACATAAGAAATGGAAAAAACCGCGTCTTTTTTTAAGTGAAGCCGAAACCGGCGTTTTAACCAACCTTTTCTCCTGGCCATGAGTAAATTATACCATTTACGCTTCTCTTTCAACAGTAATTTCACACTCGGTGACCAGGGCAGCAATAACTCCGACGGCCGCCAGGATGGGCGCAATCAACGCCCCGACTACCCCGATAGTCAGGGGAAATTTCACAATCGTCTTTTTGGATTTATCTTTGGTAATAATCCGGCGGACATTGCCTTCTTTCACCAGTTCTTTGATTTTTTTTATCAACTGCTCCCCGCTGACTTTAAAAGTTTCTTTATTTTTTGATTTTTTAACCGTTGTCATTTTTTCCTCCTTAAATTTTTCTAAGCAAATCTTATTTCCAACCTCTTACCCAAAGAATCAGCAATCCGTTGAAGCAACTCAATAGAAGGGCTGACATTCATATTTTCAATCCGCGATATTACCGCCTGAGTAGTCCCCACTTTACCAGCAAGTTGCCTCTGAGATATCTTACCTTTTATGCGCGCCTCAATAAGCGCTCTGGTAACTTGATAAGCAGCTTCACTTTTTTCCCATTCCTTCTTAAATTCCGGATCTTTAAGTTGTTCTCCAATATACTCACTTACAGTTAAATCTTTCATAGAAGTATGATATCTGATTAGATATCACAAGTCAAGTACTTCTTGACTTCTTTTAAGGGCAATATTTAATTCCCTTGCGGGGGTTTTCTGCTTTTTCTTATTAAGAATATGTAAAATTTTGACTTCTTCGTTTGGTAGAGACAAACAGAAAATCCGAACATTGTCTTTCCCGAGAATTCTTAACTCCCATAACGAAGTTCCCGAAATTTTTTTGATGTTCGGGATAGCGGGATTCAAACCATATTCTTCCACGTATTTAAGTTGACGAAGAATTTTCGTTCTTAAGTTTGGACTACAATCATCCAAAAACTCCTTTATCGGAGAAATTTTATTTTTCGGAGTAAACAAACGGACTTTAAACACCAATCTTATTTTATCAAATCCAATATTAAAGAAACAGAAAAAAATGATTACTCAAGAAGTTAATTTTTTTTCGTACCGATCTTTGTCTCTGCCGTAACATTTATCCATCATGTGCTTAAAAGCTTCGTCTAAATCAATTCCTTTTGAATTAGCCAAACAAATAATGGTAAAAATTACATCGGCCATTTCGTCGGCTAATTCTTTAGTTTTTTCAGTCGGTTTCTTTTTCTTCAGTCCATACAAGGCACGGTTGCCAATATGGAACCTTAAATTGACCTGCCCAGGCGTCAACTTGTTTTTGATTTTGTTTTAATGTCACAAAACACTTCCTTTAATATTGTCCATCAATTTAATAATTTAATTTTCTTTATCGTCTCTGTTGATGAAATATTAAGATTTTTGTGAAATAAAATCAATTTTGCACCAACTTTTTCAGCATCTTTCTTTTTATTCTCCAAATACTTCTTATCGCAGGGAGATGATATTAAAGCATAGGGCCTTAACTGCTCAAGGATAGAAAGATAAACCTTTGGAGGATTGTTGGAGTCAAACTTTACGTTATTTTTTATTTCAAAAATAAAATCCACAACCCGAAGACTGGCTAAAACTTCTGCTCGCTGAAGATATTTAAAAATTGGTCGTCCTTGTCCTTTATTAACCTTAATCGAATTATCAGATTCCAAACCAACGATTAAACAATCAACCTGACTTCTGGCAAATTCTAGAAATTTAACATGACCTATATGGAAAACATCAAAACAGCCCGTCACTAAACCAATTTTTTTACCTTTTTTTCTTAATGAACGACATGTTTCTGTTAATTCATGGAACTCTTTAATCTTTCCCATTGAAAGTACCCATCATTATTACAAGATCACGCTTTTAATCTTTCTACCACTCCTTCTAAGTCCAAAAGCTCGCTTTCCTTTTTGTCTCTTCCCTTATATTCAATTTTATCTCCATTCCTTTCGGAAACCACCAGTCTTACCGGAATTCCGATCAGGTCCGCATCGACGAATTTCTCACCGGCCGATACTTCCTCCCGATCATCATATAAAACCTCGATACCTGAAGCTTGCAATTTTTCGTAAACTTCGTCCGCATTCAGTTTCGGATTTCGGATTTCGGATTTCGGATTTAAGTTCACCAAGTGCACTTGATATGGCGCAACTGATTTTGGCCAGATAATGCCTTTTTCGTCACGATGAGCCTCAACAATGATCGCCATCGCTCTTTCTATCCCAATGCCGTATGCCCCCATTTGCAGGAATTTCTCTTTGCCGTTTTTATCGGTAAAGGTTGCCCTCATCGCTTTGGAATAAAAATCGTCATATTTAAAAACATGACCGAATTCAATTCCCCGAATTTCTTTCAGTTTTCCTTTCCGGCACTTGCCGCAAAAATATCCTTCGTGGGCTTCAGTAATATCGGCCAAAACCTCACAAGTAAAATCCCGGCCGTAATTTACATTAACGCAGTCAGTGGTTTTTTCTTTTTGGCCGCCGATAAAATTCTTGACTGTTTGTAAAGACAAATCACCAATATACAAAGCTTGGTGCCCCCAACAATGCACCCACCCTGGTTTTGTCTCCATTTTAATTAAATCTTCATCGGTTGCCGGTATCAGCTCCCCTTCGTTTACCACTTTAGTTAATTTGACTTCATTAACTTCCAGATCGCCCCGGATAACGGCAATAATGATCTTTCCTTTAGCTGTTTTATATACCACATTTTTTAAAAAACGGCTTTTCGGCAAATTGTAATGTTTAACGTTATCATCCATACTTTCAACCCATTCCGGCTGACTGACAATTTCCAGCGGTTTTTCTTCTTCGTCAAGATTGATATTTTCCCTTACAAATTCTGCTTTTTCTTTATTCGCCCGATAACCACACTCACAAGTTAAAATCGTGTCCTCGCCAAAATCACAAGGAGTAATAAACTCATGGCAGAAATCACCCCCCAAAGCCCCGCTGTCTGCTTCAACCGGGATCACTTTAATTCCTAACCTTTCGGCTATTTTTTCGTAAGCATGGAAATGGTCCCAATAACACTTAAGCGAGCTTTCTTCATCGGCCGCAAACGAGTAAGAATCTTTCATTAAAAACTCGCGCACTCGGACTAGGCCACCTCTTGCCCGTAGTTCATCTCGAAATTTTTGGGAAAATTGGTAAATCACAAATGGTAAATCACGCCAGGAAGGGGAAAACTTCTTAACGAATTCGGTCATTACCGCTTCAGCGGTCGCACCAATGGCAAACCAAGCTCCTCGCCGGTCTTTCACCCGCATCAATCCTTCGCCAAAAGCAACATCTCGGTGGGTTGCTTGCCAAAGCTCAAGCGGGTGAAGAGTGGGGGAAGAAACCCGCTGGCCGCCGATCGTCTGCATTTCCTCGTCAATGATTTTGATAATTTTTTCAAAAACTTTGAAGCCTAAAGGAGTAAGAAGATACCGGCCGGCAGAAAGATCGCGAATAAACCCGGCTCTAAAAAGCAGTTTATGACTCTCTAAAACCGCATCTTTGGGAGCATTTCTGACTGTTTTGCCAAAAAGTTTTGAATATCTCATGCCCCAATTCTAGCATAAGAAACGGCAAAATGATAAAATACCCGCAATGGCTAACTTATGTGAAGGTTGCCCAAGAAATTGCTGCTTAAATTTCAAATTGACTCAGGAGTTGTTTGATCCTAAATCCGTAGAAAAAGCTCTGAGAGATTATCCGTTTATCCGCCGGTTGGGCTCAAAAATTGTCCGCGCCCCTAATGGCCGTGAAGCTTCTGTTGGAACCTATAAGTGTGATCGGTTTAATGAGCCAACAGGGGAATGTCTTAATTATAATTCGCAACCGAGACCGCCGTTTTGCTCGCAAACAGGGAACGGTTTCTATCCGCACAAAGGTTGTTTGTTAATACATGTATGAAAAAAATTAATCTGGGAGTTGTTTTTGGAGGAAAATCCTCAGAACACGAAGTCTCCATTGTCACTGCTTTACAAACAGTTAAATGGATCGATAAAGAAAAATATAACCCGGTACTGATTTATATTGACAGGCAAAACCAACCTTTTTTATGCCCTTTCCCAAAAAAAGAAAACTATTCTCTATTTATAAAAAAAGTTCTCTCGAACAATCAAAAAATCACTTTTATTAACAAAGGTATTGTGGCCAAAAAACTGTTCCCCCAAAAAATATCTTTAGATTGTTATCTGTTGGCTTTGCATGGCGCTTACGGAGAAGACGGAAAACTGCAGGGGCTTTTGGATTTTTATGGCATTCCTTACACCGGCAGCGGGGTTCTTGGAAGCGCTTTGGGCATAGATAAAGTGATGATGAAAAAGGTCTTTGAAAGTATGAAATTAAATTTAATCCCTTACGAATGGTTTACAACCGAAGAATACCACGATAACCAAAATAAGATTATCACTGTGATTGAAAATAAATTAAGATATCCCTTTTTTGTTAAGCCAAGTCGTGCCGGCTCCAGTATTGGGATTAGTAAAGTAAAAAGTAAAAATGAATTAAAAAAGGCAGTAGAAAAAGCGATGCAGTTTGACAACAAAATTTTAATCGAACAGGCAGTTTCCGACGCTGTTGATATAAATTGTGCAGTCATGGGCGGAGAAAAACCAATCACTTCTGTTTGCGAACAACCTTTAATTGATGGCCAATTTCTGACATTTGAAGAAAAATATTTGAAGGGCGGCAAAAACAAGGGTATGGCCGGACTTTGCCGGATTGTGCCAGCACCGATTCCCGATAAAATTGCCAAAGAAATTCAGGAAACTACCAGAAAAATTTTCCGGGAGTTGAACTGCTGGGGTTGCGCCAGAATGGATTTTCTATTTCAAAAGAAAACCGGTAAGGTTTTTGTTAACGAAATCAATACCATCCCCGGTTCGCTTTCTTATTATTTATGGGAAGCTTCCGGAATTAAACCGGCGCAGTTGATTAACAGACTGGTCGAGCTGGCACTTGAAAAAGAAAAGGAAATCGAAAGCTTGAATTACACTTTCAAAAGTAAAATCTTGGGAACTCAAAAATAGTTGTCCGGCAAAAAATCGTTTTCTTTCAAAATCACCGTTGGCGGACGGAATAATGAAGATATCTCCGGGTCGGTATTTTTATCTTTTGGCCACCAAACAATTTGCCTTTTCCCACCCTTCACTTTGTTTGCTCCAGCAAGCAGTGCATCCTTGTTAGTTTCACCAACAACTACTACCATGTCTGCCACTTTTGCCGCTTCTTCTCCCAACTTACAATTTAACTCAAACTGTTTTTCTCCCAATTCAATCATTCCCGCAGTAACTACAATCCTCTGCCATTTTTTGTAACCTGCCAACACCGTTAACGCTTTTTCAAAACCCAAAGGATTTGAATTATAATCATCTTCAATTATCGCCAGGTTTTCTCTTATTTTTTTCTCTCTTAGCCTATTTTTCGGCGGGACAAAATTTCTTAATCTTTTATCAATTTCTCCTTCTGCCATTCCCAAACTCTTTCCAATTTCCGTTATTGCTTCCTCAAAATTAATAAATTTATGATTCTCCTTTGGATAAAAAAAGTTTTTTTTGTCTTTAACAAAATCTGCCAGTTCCATTTTTGTCTTCCGGATATTTTCCATTGTTCCGAATCTTTCCAAATGCATCCAGCCAATTACCGTGATGGCGCCAATAGTCGGTTTGATCAATTCACAAATTTCCTTTATTTCACCCTTTTTGTAAGCTCCCGCTTCTACTATCAAAACCTCATGTTTTTTATGTAACTTTTTTAGAATCATTTGAGCAATACCAATACGGGTATTGATGTTCCCTGAAGTTGATAAAACTACATATTTTCCCTGCAAAACCCAGGCCAGCATTTCTTTGAAAGTCGTTTTTCCGTAACTGCCAGTTATTATTATTCTTATCGGTTTGGGATAAAAAGAGAGTTTAATTTTCGTCAACAAAACAGATGCTTCTTCTAAAAAAGAAAAGAGTGGAATAGCCAGCTTATTCGCGTCCCCCACCGCTTTCTCTCTTGAAGAAAAAGCAGATAGTAAAATTGTCAGAGCGAAAATTGAACAAATTCTCGCGGTCCATTTCAGACTACTTTTTCTTTCCTCAAAACGGTTAATATCATTTTTTTCCAGCCAAGCAAAGTACCGCCCGATATCATATTCTTCCAGCTGCAACAGATAAAGTAATTTTTTAATTTTTTTCATTTACAAAATCATCAATCAATTCCGCCACTTTCTGCGGATTATCCCAAAAAGGAAAATGATTGCCTTCAACTATTTCCAATTTACTCCCATTAATCATACTGTTTATTTTTTTTCCATTTTCTGCCGATAGTTCTTTATCGTCTTTTCCCCATATAATTAAAGTTGGCACTTTAATCTTCTTAAAAACACCGGAAAAATCTTCTTTAACAACCGTTTTAAAAATCGGCAGTAATTTTCCTGCCTGTTTATAATCCCGGCCGACAAAAAAAGGCCGGAGAAAATCTTTGATCAATCTTGGTGAAAGTTTTTTCAAGTTTTTAAATTTTTCTTTGTCGATAATTCCGGAAGTGGCAATTAAAATCAGTTTTTTTACCAACTTTGGATTTTGACAGGCAACAATCGCCGCTATTTTTCCACCAAACGAATGGCCGACCAAAACTACCTCCTTGAGTTTTTGGTTTTTCAACCATTTTGTTACCTCTTCCGCGTAATCGTAAGAGTTAAAATCAGCCAAAGAAGCTTCACTCCCGCCAAAGCCGGGCAGATCCAGTAAAAACAAATGATATTTTTTAAATAAAAACGGAACCAACGAAGCAAAAGATTTTTTATCCTGCTGCCAGCCGTGAAGGAAAACTACTGCCCTCCCTTCTCCAAATTCCAAAAAATCAAGCTTCATTTGCTTCCGCTTTGGTCGCCTGCACCCGGTCGGCCGGGTGATTCGGCGGGCTGTAAAGGGTGTAAAGTTTTACCGCCGAGACGGCTATCACATTATGCTCTGTTCCCGCCGGTACAATAATCGCAGAACCGGGACCGAAAGCCGTTTCTTCCCCGTTCATTACCACTTTTCCCTCACCCGACTCAATCCGGAAAAATTGATCGACAGTGTCGTGAACTTCCACGCCGATATCTTCTCCCGCCAGTAAACTCATCACCACCAGCTGAGCATATTTACCGGTAAATAAAACCTGGCGGAAATTGGCATTTTCCTCCGTAATTTTTTCTATATTATCGACATATCCTGTCATAACTATCTTCCTTTCTTTTTTAAAAAAATAAATCTACCAATTGAATTTTACCACTTTTTTTCGCTTTCCAAGGTCTCTCCTTGAGTACTCAAGGAGAGACCTTATGAAGAACAAGATAACAAGTCAACAATTTAACAATCGCTTTTTTAATTTTTCAAGACTATCATAGTCATGAATCGAAACCGTTAAGATATCTCTTTTGATCATTTCTAAGTTTTTAATTTTAAGTTTTATTTCTTTTTCTGAAACTAAATCCGACTTGGTAATTAAAACCATCTCCGGCCTTGAAAGTAATTCCTTATCATATTCTCCCAACTCTCTTCTGATCGTTTCGTAATCTTTAACCGGATTCTCCGAATCGGCGCTGATACAATGAACCAAAACTTTGGTTCTTTTAATATGTTTTAAAAATTTAATCCCCAAACCCTTGCCTTCGTGGGCTCCTTCAATCAGTCCCGGTAAATCGGCAATAATCAGCCCATCCATTATCCCCAAATTCGGCTCTAAAGTAGTAAAGTTATAAGGGGCGACTTTGACATTGGCTTTCGTCAATTCATTAAGCAAACTTGATTTACCCACACTTGGCAGCCCGATCAGGCCGATATCGGCGATCAGACGCAGTTCCAAATACAAAGTTCTCGCCTTGCCCGGTTTGCCTTCTTCAAATTCCAGCGGCGTTTGATGAGTGGCAGATTTATAGTGCCAATTGCCCTTGCCCCCTTTGCCTCCCTTGGCAATCTGTATCCGTTCCCCTGCCTTGGTAATTTCCCAAACCTCACTACTTTCTCTGTCTGTTATGACCGTTCCAATCGGTATTTTGATCTCTTCGTCCCCTCCGCTTACTCCCGTCTTGCGGTCAGGTCCGCCTGGTTTGCCGTCACCGGCAGAAAACTCTTTTTGATATCTAAATCTGCTTAGGGCGGACAGGTCGGAAACCCCCAACACATAAAAATCCCCGCCGGTCCCGCCGTCACCCCCGTCCGGCCCGCCTTTAGGAACATATTTTGCGTGAAGAAAATTCACCTTGCCATCCCCACCGTTCCCGGCTCTAATTTTAATCTCAACTTCATCAACCAACATGTTTTTTTAAGTCAATTAAATAAGAAATTATAAATTTTTTAGTTCCATCAACAACCGCGTCCTTAAGTTTAGCCGGGCTTTGTGCCACCCACATGGAAAAGTTATAAAATTCTTGATTATCAACTTTCAACCATTTATAGTTTTTGTAAAGAAATACCAATAAAGTAGTGGTCGCAATCCTTTTATTGCCGTTTTGAAATGGATGGTTTTTTATCATTAAGTAGTACAAAATTGAAGCTTTATCAATCAAGGTTGGATAAATATCCCTTTTGGAAAACTTCTGAAAAGGGACGGCCAAACAGCTCTCTAAAATATTTGGAAACCTTGTTGAAAACTCAGGAATCGGTTCCTCTTTCCCCAACAATTTTTTTGCCAATTGGAAAGAAATGTATTCAACCTCAGCGGTCGTAATTTTTCTCATGCCTAACTATTGCCTAACATCGTTATTGTGCCACCATATTCACTAGTAGTTTTATTGACTGCTTCCTCAATTATTTTTTTTTGTTCTTTGGATAATTCACCGCTCAAAATATAAAACCAGTCTTTTTTGGGAACAGCAAATACTCTGCCAATTTTTATTGCCTTAATTGCGCCAGATTTTATTCTTTTAAACACCGTCACCCTGCTGACTCCCAAAAGTTCAGCCAATTGGGGTGCAGTATAAAATTCTTCAGAAGGGTTAACTTTGGTTAACATATACCCATATATTAACAACGGTTAACATAATTGTCAAGCGGAGTGCCTTTTCCATTCCTCTCTTACCCCTTTTCTCTTATTTTCCACCATCACCAGCTCATCATATATTCCGTCAAGTAAATCATACTTTTTTGCTACTTTTAAGCTTACCCAGGCGAATTCGTCCGTTTCTTCCGGTCGAAGTTTAACTTCGCCTGAAACAAAATCCGCCATACAGGAAATCACCAAAGAAGGACTGCCGTCCTCATGAACTCTGGCTAAACTGGTTACATATTCGACATTGCCGATTTCCAAGCCAACTTCTTCCTTAGTTTCTCTCTTTAAAGTTCTTTCCAAAACGTTATACCAATAAAACTGCGTGTCTTTGGGCAGTTTCAAATAATCGCTGGTTTCCATTTTCCCGCCCGGAACCGTCCACTTTCCGGGAAATCTTTTTTTATTCGGAGAACGACGGGTAATAAGATATTTATTGTCTTTAATGATTATGGCAGTAATCGCCACTTCGTGAAGATATTGATTAGTTTCAGGCATACAAATTTTTTATTCTTTAATTTTATAACAACTTCCCCTTGTTTTTCCTGCTTTTATAATAAACCCTTTTTCAACCAATTTTTTTAAATCATACCTTAATGTTCTTTCGGGCACGACTAAAAACCGCCGGTGGATAAAATCAAAAATCACCATTTGGTGTTCCTTAATAATCCGATAAATTTCTTCTTGGCGGGGAGGAAGTAAAACCGTTTTAGGTTCTTTTTTGGTTATTTCTTCCCTTATTTCAGATGCTTTTTGGAGGAAACCCTTGAGCATAAAAATTAAGTACTCAGATATATTTTTGCTCCCTTCATCCAAATAGAAATAATATTCTTCTTTGTGTTCCTCAATATATTCTTCAAAAGGCACAGACAGCCCAAAATCGTAATTATCTGCTTTCAAAACCAAGCTAATCAGCAGCCGGCCGACCCGGCCGTTGCCGTCGACAAAGGGATGAATCTTCTCAAAAACTAAATGGCCCACAAAGGCTTTAATCAAAGTAAATCTTTCTAGATCGGAATTTAAATATTTCAGTAAATCGGAAAGCAAACTGTCAATTTTCACTGCCGGCGGGAAAACCGCCACTGCCACACCCGCCTGATTAAAAATCGCTTCCGGCATCTTGCGAAAACGGCCGGCGTTGCCTGACAACTCTTTCATTGCCAACCCGTGCAGGGTCAAAATCTGCTTCGGAATAATATTTTTAATTTCAAGTTTTTCAATATAGCTAATGGCGTTTAAAATGTTAAAAACTTCCTGCTTTTCTTTTTGCTTTGATGTTTTTTCGATTTCATCCAACAGCAGGGAATTGCCTTCGATTTTGGCCGAAAAAAGCGAACTTTTGAGCAAGCTTATCCTTTTGAGCTTTTCTTTTCTTTCCGGGGAAATTTCGACGGAAGAAAAAAATATCTTCAGCGCTTCGATTTTGGCAATAGGCTCTAAAATCTCCGAAGTGATTTTATATTCAGGCGGAATCTTCATAAAAACATATTACCACCCATTGCCGAATCTTGCCAGATGTTGCCGAATCTTGCTTTCATAAGTATAAACCGTGTGTTAAATATTTTTATGCCAAAATATAAACAGGTTTTTGACGAAATGCTTAAAAAGAACAAGACTCCTTTTGCCGAATTTAAAGAAATTCACGATCAGTACACCGCTCAACCAAATAAATGGAAAAAAGAATTTAATCAAAAAGGCGAGGAAATCCAGATGATTATCAGACGCTTTGAAAATCAGCTCTGCCGGCATTCGGAGAACGGCGGTTTGGGCAAATTTACCAGCGGACTAGCCGAAAAATTTTGGGAAGAAATAAGAATACAATAAATTACGCTTTTGACCTTTCCCCGCTTTCGCCTCTGGGATAACCAACTCCGCCAACTTTATGCGACTGTCTTTCGCAAGGCGCACCATGGAATTGCCATAATAAACGGGCATTATACAAAACTCCGTTTATATTTACTTCTTGCCCTTCAGAAGGCGGCCGATGGTCAGTCACATCAGGCATGTCATTTCTATATGAATGTTTGATATGCCAAAGACCTCTTTCGTCTTGACTAACCTCCGGCAACCCGCCTTGTAGTTTTACATAATCATCTTTTGTTGCTTTTCTCATCGGCATCGTTCCAAAGGTCAAAACGGTAAATCATCCACAATTGGTGTCTCCGGTTGTTTTTCTTCCACCGTTTCATCATTTTTTATCGGTAAAATATAAATTTCCTGCTTTCTATTTACCGGATCCATGCTCACCAGTTTGCCTTTCCCTTGGGCAATCGAGCGCATGTCGCGGCAAGCCCAACAGGATTCTCCGCCGGACTGGCAGCGGTAAGAATTTGTTTGACGCACCATCTTAATAATCTCGCCCTTCTTTTTTAAATAGTCAGTGGTCTGGCTTATTTCCGGAAGAACAAAGGATACAATACTTTCGTCTTTATCCAAATACCAATAACTGGCTTTAATATTCTTGGTTTTAAAAATGTCAGAAATTAAAACTGCATAAATTGGCAACTGTTGGGAATCTTCCTTTTCTTCGTTCTTGCCAGTTTTAAAATCAACCAGATGATAAGTATCTCCTTCTTTTTCCAGCCAATCAAGCTTACCGGTTAAAATAATATCATTTCCTAAATCAGCTTTGGGAAAGCCGGGAATCTTTTCCATTTCTTTGTTTTTAAAATGTTCGTTTTCCCAAAACCGCTCAAGCATTTCTTCTGCCCGTTTTTTATATTCCTCCTCCTGCTGTTCTGAAGTAAAACCGCCTTTCTCCCCAGATAAGTTGTTCCAGCCAAATTCAAATCTTTCCTGCAAAACCTTTTCGTTTCTTTCTTCAACCGGCAGTTTCAAAAACATTTCCAATATCTCGTGAACCGCTTGTCCCAATGCAAGGGCCGGATTTATAAGCTGGATTTTTAGCCCGCGGGGAGAACGGTAAATATTGCGGTAATAATAAAGTTGGGGGCATTTGTCAAAATCTGACAAACTCGAAGGTGATATAAAAACCGCGTTCGGATTAAAGGCCATAGACAATTATAACTCTTTTTACAAGGTGACACCTTGCCAGAGCAAGGTGTCACCTTAAAGAATAGCTTTATATTTGATAAATATAAGTACTGTTATGTTTTCTTTTTATTTCTTTAATTAAATATTTCTCCCAACCATCAATCCAAAATCTTTGAGAAACAACTATAGTCCCGGTTTTACCCTCTTTTTCAATTTTTTCCGCCATTTTGGACAAATATTTTGGCAGTAAATACATAAAAACAATATCTGCCTTCGCAAAATCGGTCTTAAAAAAATTCTCCCTTTTAAATTCAATATTTTTCAGACCACCGAGTTTGGCAGTAAGCCTCGCCCACCAAACAAACAGAGGGTTTATTTCCACCCCCAAACCTTTAACCCCATATTCTCTTACCACCGTTTTCACCACCCGACCCGTTCCACTGCCTAAATCAATAAAAAAATCATCCTTTTGGGGAGAAATTTCCTTTAACACTTCCTTAATTATCTTCGAAGGAGTCGGCACTGCCGGCGGACCGAAAAAACTAAAAACAATCATTGACCAGGCAAAAATAATCAGAATAAAACAAAGAGCAAGCCCAAAAAAATAAACTATCAACCCTAACATTTTTTAATTATATCTAAATTCTTGCTTCTTTATTCCTGTGGAAAACAATCAATATTTGACAAATTTCTGTGCATATGCATTAAAATTTGTTATGTTTTTAAAACATTTTATAATAATATAGTGTGTGGGTGGGATATAAGTAGCTGTTATTCTGTCATTGCGAGCGTTAGCGAAGCAATCCCAAAAGGAGAGATTGCTTCGGCTATTTTATAGCCTCGCAATGACAATGGGGAACTGTAATTGTCACTGATAATGCTTTGCGTAAAATGGGCCAGTATGGCCTGCACAGAGGCGGGGTGATGGACGCGTTTAACAAGCCAGATCGGGAAGAATGGTCGCCAATCCCGAATTGCAAAAGCTATATTAAAAATTACAAAGACTATGAAATCGGCGTCATCGCCAGACAAAAAGAAGACGGCACCTGGCTGATCATCTCCTGTTGGTATCGAAAATTATATTAACACAGAAAATTTATAACAGAATACTTTCTCCCGGAAGCAAATAAATTATCTTGCTTGTTTTCAAGTCTTTTGCATATTGATTGTGAGTTTCTAAAACTTTTTCAATTCTGCTTTCCCGGTATAAATCACCACCGCTCATAAATTTATATAAATGCAGAGGGATAAATACTTTTGGTTTAAGATCTCTGATGTTGTAGGGATGAAGCAGAATATTGCCCAGTAAAATATCAATATCTTTCATAGCATAAACTTTTTCCTGCTCGCTCTTGTCCTTAAAATCCCTGCCGTCGCCGGTATGAAGTATTTTAAATCCATCAACTTCAACCAAAAACCAAGCGTTGGGTTCGTTAAAATTCCCGTCTCCCCGGTGATCAGTCTGAAAAGCAGTAATTTTAACCCCGCTAATATCAACCGTTTCTCCGCTAGTTAAACTAACCGCGTTTGGAGAATTTAAAATAGAGGAAAAAAATCCTTTAAGAGTAACAACTTTTTTATTTTGCTTAAGAACTTTTTTAAGTAAAATCGGATCAAAATGATCTCCGTCGCCGTGGCTGACTAAAAATATATCAACCAAATTTATTAGTTCGTCGTGCGCTAAAGAAAAGGGCAGATTGGCAGTATCAAAAGCAAGAGTATGTTTGTCCGTTTTTATCACTACTCCCATATTCAAAAAACTCCAAACTTTTATTTCCTTATTTTTAACGGTTGTGTTTTTAATCTCCCCAATTGCTCTTTTTATCCGCAAATCGGAAATTTTTTTCTGACTGCTCCACCAATAAAAATAAAGCTGGGGGTTAGACTCGGGCAGACCTTTTGCCAAAAGATCGCCATAATCTTTTATCAAATTTAATCTTTCTTCACTTAAAACAACCGGACTGGATTGGCTTATTTTTGTATCCAGAGTTTTTATAGAAGACGGCAGATAAAAATACAAAGCGACACAAACTATCGAGAATAACAAAATTAAAATTATTGAAGACAAATTTTTTCTCATTAAAACCAGTTTAACACAATTATTTTCCTTTTAATTATCCGAGCGGTCGGGGATAAATTTAATTCAATTTAACTATTGTTAAATTCAAAAAAGAAGCAAAAGAGACCCACAGTAAATAGGGGACAAACAGCCAGCCGGCGAGTTTGGATATTTTGAAAAATTTTAATATCGTTATCAAAATAGCCAACCACAAAAATATAATTTCAACAAAGGCCAATTTTGGTGATTTAAGACCAAAAAACAAAATCGACCACAGAGAATTTAAAACAAGCTGAACTACAAAGAAAATTATTGCCGTTTTGTTTTTTTATTTAAAATCAAAGCCAAAGAAATCCCCATTAAAATATATAAAGTTGTCCAAACTGGCGCAAAAAGGAAGTTAGGCGGAGAAAAACTTGGTTTTTGCAAAGTCGCATACCATCCCGGAATCGCCGGTGTGGTAAAAATAGACCCCACCAACCCCGCTGCAAGACAAACAAAAATTGAAACAATAAATCTTACCGTTATTAAAATTTAAAAATTTAATCATTAAAAATTGGTATTATATCTCAATAATCACCACCAAAACCATCGGCCGGCGGCCGGTTTTGTCAAAAAAGAATTTTTCCAAAAAGCCCTGAACATTTTGCCGAATCAAGCGATGATCCGAAAGTCCTTGGCTCTTGAACATTTTTTTAACTCCCTCTCTAGCCTCATTAAGCAGTTCAAAATTTTCTTTAATATAAACAAAGCCGCGAGAGATAACTTCCGGCTCGTCTTCCAGTTTATGACTTTGCTGACTGATCGGTAATATCGCCACCACCACCCCTTCTTCCGCCAAAATCTGACGGTCCCGAAGAACTACATTGCCGACATCACCCACCCCTAGGGCGTCAACCATTACCTGGCCAACCGCAATTTTTTCTTTTAAATCCAAACTGCCGTCTTGCCTAAAAATGACCGTGTTCCCGCCGTCCAGAATAATTACCTGATTGCGCTTAAAACCGTTTTTTTCCGCCAATCTCCGGTAAGCAACCATATGTCGGTAGTTACCGCCGATGGGGATCAAATACTTTGGTTTAAGAAGCTCCATCAATTTGCCTAAATCTCCCTGTGAACCATGACCGGAGACATGAAGCGGCCCGCTGGCATCTGAATAAGCCACCTCTGCCCCAAGACGGTAAATATTATCAATCAGATTGTATATCGGAATCTCATTGCCGGGAATACTGTCAGAAGAAAAAACGACTTTATCGCCGGGTTTTATTTTTATCTCTTCAATTTCTCCATTAACCAGCCTTTCCATGGCGGATCCGACTTGACCTTGACTGCCGGCAACCAGCAACGTTAAGCTGTTTGGCGGAAAACGGTTAATGATTTTTTTGGGGATGAACGTCTCTTTCGGATAAGAAAAATATTTTAATTTTTGCGCCAGCAGGGTATTTTTTTCAATTGACCGGCCGACCAGAACAATCTTCCGGCCGTGTTTTAAAGAAACATCAATTGCTTGTTTAAGCCGGGAAATATTGGAAGACATGGTGGTTACCATGAATTTACCCGGACAATCACTAATTTCTCTTTCCCAAACCTCTTCCAGTTTTGCTTCCGGCCGGGTAAAACCGGGATTCTCCGCATTTAAACAATCGGAAAGCAAACAGAGCACTCCTTTTTCACCCACCTGTCTGATTAAATCCTGATTGGCCGGTGAACCCATCACCGGACTTAAATCCAGCTTAAAATCCGCCGCGTGATAAATCCGGCCGATCGGAGTTTCAATTATTAAATGAAGGGTGTCCGGAATTGAATGGGTAACTTTAATAAATTCTACCGAGAAATCACTAACCCGAACTCTTTTCCCTTCAGTCACTTCTTCAATGTTAGGAATCATGCCAAACTCGGAAAGTTTATCCTCAACCAATCCTTTCGCCCAGCGCGGAGCAAAAATCGGCAGCCTATCTGGAAGTTTGGGCAAAAGATACGGCAAGGCACCGATATGATCGTCGTGTCCGTGAGATAAAAACAAAGCCCTAATTTTATCTTTCTTCGGGAGTAAATAAGAAATATCGGGAATCACCAAATCAACCCCCAGCATTTCCTCTTCGGGAAAACCAACCCCGCAGTCAACAATAATAATATCTTTTTCGGTCTCGTAAACATACATATTTTTAGTCACGTTGCCAAAACCGCCCAACGAGATAATTTTCAAATAGTTTTTCATAAAAATAATATAATATTTATAACTTTTATAAGTATTATCAAAGTTATATCAGTCCTAATTGTTCTTCTTTTTCCTCCTCTTGCTTAATAGGAACCTCCACCACCCCATTGATGATCTTTTCCAATCTTTTAATTTCTTCCGGCATTTTAATAAAATCTTCCCGCAGCTGGGCGTCAACTGCGCCGGCCCGCAAGGCCGCCGCCGGATGATACATTGGAATAAAGATATACTTTCTACCGTTATATTCTACAATTTTTCCTTTTCCGTGGTCGGCAGAAATTTTCCCGAAAGGATAAAACTTCACCATGGAAAAACGGCCCAAAGTGACAATGGCTTTGGGGTTAATAATTTTAATCTGTTCATCTAAATATTCCCGGCAAGCTTCCATTTCTTCCAAACTGGGATCACGGTTATTCGGGGGCCGGTGCTTTAACATATTGGCCACGTAAACTTTACTTCTGTCCAATCCTATTGAGGATAAAAGCCGGTCCAAAAGCTTTCCCGCCGCCCCGCAAAAAGGAATTCCTCTTTGATCCTCATGAAATCCAGGCGCTTCGCCGATAAAGATAATCTCCGCCTCAAAATTGCCGTTTCCGGGAACCGGATTGGTAGCGGTTTTATAAAGCGGACATTTCCGGCAAGCAGCCACTTTCTTATCAACTTCTTTTAATAACTCTTCTTTTTCCACAATTTAAACTTATTTACAAGCCAATCTCAATTTGAAATTTACAATTTACAATTTACAATTTACAATCAAAATATACGGAATTTTAAATGATTAAATTTCCAAACATCTACGCGATTATTTTTGTGTTTAAAAATTTAATATTCGTATATTTTTAAAATTGAATTCAAATTTCAAATTTAAAATTTTAAATTCGTTATTACCAGCTTTGTAAAAAATCTTTCAGATTCTCTTCGTTTATCACAATCTTGCCGCGTTGACCCCCGACGACCATTTTTGCTACTCTCCGGCAGATCGTAGAAATATTGCGTTCCAGCGTCCTGACTCCGGCATCAAACCCGAGCGGTCGGACAATTTTCGGCCAAACACCGGGCGCAATTTCCAAATCACTTTTGGTTAAACCCATTGCTTTTAGGGTCTTAGGTAAAATAAATTTCTCCCCTATGGTTGTTTTTTCTTCGTCGCTATAGGAAGGCATTTGCATCGGCTCGAGCCTATCCATAACGGCGGTTGAAATGTTAGTGGTATTATTAGCAGTCACAATAAACAAAACTTCGCTTAAGTCAAACGGGTAATCGATATAATAATCGGTAAACTTTTGATTTTGCTCCGGATCAAGCAGTTCAACCAAAACACCCATTATCGTCGCCCGCGATTCCTCAACCACCCGGTCAACCTCGTCAAGTAAAATCACCGGGTTTTTAGTGCCGGCATACCTCAAAGCCTTAATTATTTGACCCGGATCAGACTGATCAAGCATCTTCGGCCGGCCCCGCAAAAAACCGGGATCTCCCAACCCGCCAAAAGGAATTCGGGCAAATTTACGGCCCAATGCTTTGGCAATTGAATAAGCCATCGTTGTTTTCCCGGTCCCCACTAAGCCGACTAAACACAAAATCGGCGCCCGCAGCTTTCTCTCGATCAATCTTTCCTTTTGCAGTTTTAATACCGCCAAATACTCCAAAATTCTTTCTTTTAATGATATAAGACCATAGTGGTTCTCGTTCAATATCGCCCGGGCACTGCCCAAATCTAAAATATCGTCGCTTCTCTTATTCCACGGAAGGTCGCAAATCCAATCCAGATAGCGGGAAATCTCTTCAAAATTTCGGATGTAATCACCGAGTTTCGAAGCCAGTTTTAATCTTTTAATCGCCAGTGAAATCTTTTCCTTCAGGTCGTCGGGTAAAGAAACCGCCTCAAGTTTTTGTTCCAGCTTTTCAATTTCCAAATAAAAATCTTCTTTTGTATCGGCCATTATTTTATGATACCACAAGAAATGTTAACGACTAAAGCGGGAGCGGGGCATTAAATGAGAAGAAAACGGAGCCGCAGGATGAAAATTTTGTCTCTGGGGACGATAATCCCTTCTTGGCTGACTGCCCCCTTCTTCTTTTTTTTCACCGTTAAGCAGCATTGTCAAATTTATTCTGCCCCGGTCATCAATCTCGGTGACTTTAACTTTAACTTTCTGGCCTAAACTGACCACCTCTTCCGGGTTATTAATGAAGCCGGCCGCCATCTTGGAAACATGGACCAAGCCTTCCTTGCCCGGTAATACTTCCACAAAAGCGCCAAAAGGCTGAATTCTCTTAACTTCACCGTCGTAAGTCTCACCAACCGTTACTTCCGCGGTCAAACCGCCAATTTGTTCTATCGCCAAAGCAACCGAAGCATCATCCGTACCGGAAATATTAACCGAGCCGTCATCATCAACTTCAATATTACAACCGGTCTGTTCAATCAATTTACGGATAATTCTGCCTCCGGGTCCGATAACCTCTCCGATTTTACCCGGGTCAACATGAACAACCGCTACTCTTGGCGCGTATTGAGAAATGTTTTGCCTTGGTTTGTCTAAAACCGCCAGCATTTTATCTAAAATAAACAGCCTGCCCTCTTTTGCCTGATCTAAGGTTTTGCTCATAATTTCATCCGTCAATCCGGGAATCTTAACGTCAAGTTGAACAGCGGTAATTCCCTTGGCGGTACCGGTAATCTTAAAATCCATATCGCCATTAAAATCTTCAATGCCAGCTAAATCGGTTAAAACCACAAAATCCCCCTCTGCTCCTACCTTTTCACCGGTAACCAGTCCCATCGCCACTCCGGCAACCGGAAAAGAAATCGGCACGCCTGCATCCATCAAAGATAAGGTTGAGGCACAGGTTGAAGCCATAGAGGTAGAACCATTAGAAGACATGACTTCAGAAACAACCCTGATTGTATAAGGAAACTTATCTTCGGCTGGAATTACCGGTTCAAGCGCCCGCTCCGCCAACGCGCCGTGGCCGATTTCCCGTCGGGACAAATTCCCCACTCTCCCCACTTCACCAATGGAATAAGGAGGCATCGAATAATGATGAATATATCTTTTGGATTCTTCCCCGGTGGCACTTTCGATCAACTGCTGCAGAGAAGGAGCCCCAAGGGTCGTCACAGTTAAAACTTGAGTTAGTCCTCTTTTAAAAACGGCGCTTCCGTGAGTACGGGGAAGAACCCCCGTTTCAATTTCGATCGGCCTGACTTCAAGAGCACTTCTTCCGTCAATTCTTTTTCCGGCCAGCACTTTTTCGCGGAAAAGTTTTTTCCAATAATATTCAAAAGCTTTCCCTGCCTTATCTTTCTTTGTTTCAAAAGACTCCAAAAAAGCTAATTTTAGATCATCAACGTCGCCCCCTCCGGGCATTTCCTTTTTATTTTTATCAAAAAGCGTTTCAATCTGTTCTTTAACGAATTTTTGAGCCAAAGTCTTAATTTCCGGATCCAACGGCTCACTTTTAAATGAAAGTTTTGTTTTGCCGGCTTCTTTTTGTAATTCCGTAATTAAATCTATTAATTTCAAGTTTTCGTTTTCAGCAAATTTTATGGCTTCAAAAACCTGCGGTTCGGGAACTTCCTGCGCCCCGCCTTCAACCATCACCACTCTTTCGGAAGTTGAAGAAACAATCAAATCCAGATCGGAGAAACTTTTTTCTTTTTCAACCGGATTAACAAAAAAAGTTCCCTCTTTCAAGCCGATTCTGGTTGTCCCGATTGGTCCGTTCCAAGGAATATTGGAAATAGACAACGCCGCCGAAGTGGCAATCGCCGACAAAACACCAGGGTCGTTTTCAGTATCGACCGATAAGACCGTTATGGTTACTTGAACCTCGTTGTTAAAATCTTTAGGGAATAATGGTCTGATTGAGCGGTCAACCAAACGACCAATTAAAACCGCTTCGTCACTTGGTCGTCCTTCTCTTTTTACCCAACGGGATCCTTTTATCCTCCCGCCGGCATAAAGTCTCTCAACATATTCCACACTTAAAGGAAAATAACCCAAATCTGCCTTGGGAGGAGAAGAAACCACCGTCGCCAAAACCATTGTTTCCCCGTACTCCGCAATAACGCTGGCGTTTGCTTGTGGAGCAAGCCGGCCGATTTCTAAACGTAGTTTTCGTCCGCCAAACTCAATTTCTTTTGTAACAATACTCATTTTTATAATTATCCACCAAAGGAGGTTATTTTGAAAGATTAAGATCTTTAAGAATCTTCTGATACCTTTCGCCGTCTTTTTTCATTAAATATAAAAGCAGTCTTCTTCTTTTGGAAACCATTGACAACAACCCACGGCGTGAATGAACATCTTTTTTATTACCTTTTAAATGCGAGCTCAACTTATCAACCTTGTTGGTCAGCAGGGCGATCTGTACTTCAGGAGATCCGGTATCGCCTTTAATCGTGGCGTACTTCTCAATAATTTTTTTCTTTTCGTCAGGTGTTAAGGCCATATACAACCGCCATTATATCCGATTTGGCTTTTTAAAACAAGAGGTTTTAAACATTACTTGAGCCTTTGTAAATTTTGGGTTCCAGCCAGTCGGCGGGTGGAGTTGACGGCAGAGGGGATGGTTGGTTTGACTGACTACGGTTAACGTTAACCACTTTCTGTTCGTTTTTGGCAACAGGCCACATTTTTTGTTTTGGAGCAGGGGGTTCTGCCGACGGCTTTTGTGCTCCCAACCTTAAACAGGTCGCCACCGCTTCATAAGCATCCGGTCCTAAATCCGATTTTTTTAATCCGGAAGTTACCTGCCAAAGACCATTTAGTAAATTTTGGGCAACATCCAAATCAAGTTGTAAACCCAAACCCTCTGAAAGACCCAAAACAATCTCCGAAATTGAAGAAGAGTCAATATCGATAACATTAATTGCGGCAAAATTGGTATTGTCGGACCAATTATCAACATTAATAATTGACTCTGGGCTAATGGAACTAAGACCGGATTGATTTAACTGACTGATATTTTTGATTCCAACCGTAATTAGTAGGTCTGCCCCAACTCCAATATAAGACAGATTGACTGATTTTTCATCTATGTTTGGGGCGCCGGCTTTGGGCTGGACAACCAGATTCAACCGACCGCCATCGTCGTTGTAGCTGATTTTTTCCACATTATCCATTGAATAGTTAAAAGAAACCACCAAGTCTGTTCCTTTGGCCTTGGGAGAAATTTTGTCCACGCCGACCAAATTATTGAACTCAACCATCATCGCCGAAGGACAAATGACGGAGACAGTCTTCCCTGCCTGGGTAAGCAAAAGAAACAAAGCCAAACCCCCAGCCGTTTGGTCATAGCGGGGGTTTTGCGGCAACGCGATTATAATTTTTTGTGAGCCGGTGATTTTTCCCTGAATTTCGGAAAACGGATAATTTTTATTCATACTTCCACCTATTTAATTTTCTTCTAGGCTGTATGATATTAGCACATCTCCGGGTAAAAAATCAACCTTTTGATTGAAAACAGCACCGAATTCCGTCCCTTCAGCTGCCTCATTGATATCTTGTTTTTGCTCTTTAAGAGAAATAATTTTTACATCTGATAGTATTTTTTCCTCACGTTTGATGCAGGCGGGAAAAGTTTTATTAATTTTACCCTCGGTTACCCGGCAGCCGGCAATCTTCTGGCCTTTCATTTCAAAGACTTGTAAAATCGCCGCAATACCTAAAATTTTGCGGTCGATATCCGGCGAGAGAAGTTTTAAGACTCTTTTTTCAATGCTTTGAAGTAGCTCGTAAATAATGTTAAAAGTGCGAACTTTGACTTTTTCCGCCTCAGACAACTTCGCGACTGAAGAGGAAACAGTGAGATTAAAACCATAAATATCCGCCTTAAGGGTCCTCGCCAGCAGCACGTCAGATTCTTTGACCTCGCCGACTGATTTTTCCATTACTTCGACGCTTCTTGGCAAACACTCTGAAATAGCCTCAAGGGAACCAAAAGCATCCGCCTTCAGAATAATTTTCAGGGTCGGTTTCTGACCCTCTGCTATTCCGATATTCTTGATTTCTTGTTTTTTCTCCGGCACTGCTTGGCACGAACCAACCTCCGTTCCGACGGAGGGTAAACCACCAAAACCTAAAACCAGCACCGGATCTCCCGGAAGCGCCTTTTGCACTAACTGCCCACGGTAATCTTTGAGCATTCTTGCCTTAGAACAAACACCGTTAACCCAAAGAGGGGTTCCTTTTTTAAGTTGACCGTTTTGAATAATCAAAGTCGCAGTTGAACCGCAGAGTTTATCAAATTTAGACTCAATCACCACCGCCCTTAGTTCTGCTTGAGGATCTGCTTGAAGGCTCTCCATTTCCGAGCTCAAAATTATCATTTCCAAAAGCTGATCAACCCCCTGTCCGGTTTTAGCGGAAACAGGAACGGCGACCGTGTCACCACCATACCCCTCCACAAAAACCTCATTTTCCGCCAGTTGCACTTTGACCTTGTCAACCGAAACCTCCGGCAAATCAATTTTGTTAATCGCCACGATAAAGGGCACCTTTGCCTGTTTTATAATCTTAAGGCTTTCTTTGGTTTGAGGCATAACCCCGTCGTTGGCCGCAACGACTAAAACGACAATGTCAGAAATCTGCGCCCCCCTCTGGCGCATTTTGATAAAAGCTTCATGTCCGGGAGTATCAATAAAGGTAATTTTTTGACCATCGAGCTCAACCTGATAAGCGCCGATGGCTTGTGTAATTTCGCCCGCCTCGCCTGCCGCCACTTTTGTTTTACGAATATAATCCAAAAGTGAAGTCTTGCCGTGATCGACATGACCCATAATTGTCACTACTGGTGGTTTTTTTTGTAATGCCATATTTTTTGAAGCCCGAAAGAGGTTAGACTTTCATTTCGGTCTTTTCTGTCTCTTTTTTTGGTTTTATTTCTTTTTTTTCTTTAGTTTCCTCAATCGGCCGGATATCGATTTTATAACCGGTCAATTTCGAGGCTAAACGGGCATTTTGCCCTTCTTTTCCGATTGCCAGCGACAGGTCTTTTTCCGGGGCGGAAACGACGGCTGTCCGGGCGGTCTTGTTTATTTTTATCTCCAAATTTTCCGCCGGAGAAAGAGCGGATAAAATAAACTTTTCCGGGTCTTCGTTGTATTGAATAATGTCAACTTTTTCCAAGCCGCCAAGGGCTTCAATTACTGCCTGAACCCGAACCCCCTTTTGGCCAACACAGCTTCCGACCGGATCAATCCCGGACTGTTTGGAATAAACCGCAATTTTTGTCCGGTTGCCGGCTTCTCTGGCAATCTCTCTTATCTCCACCGCCCCGGAAGAAACCTCGGGCACTTCTCTTTTAAACAAGCAGGCCACCAACTCAGGGCTAGAACGGGAAACAATAATTTGTTTTCCTTTAGCGGTTTCCCGGATACCATCAATATAAAAATTCAGCTTCACGTTAAGGCGGTAGTTCTCTTTTTTATTCTGTTCCGGGGAAGGCATGATTGCTTCTCCTCTGCCCAAATCAACCAGAATATTGTCACCGTCAAAACGCAAAATCATGCCGTTAACAAGTGTGCCGGCTCTTTTTTCGTATTCATCAATTAAGGCTCCTTTTTCCGCTTCACGGATTTTCTGGACAATAATATTGCGCGCCTGTTGGGCGGCGATCCGGCCAAAACCGGCGGGAGTAATTTCTTCTTTCTTTTTTTTCTCGCCTTCCGGCCAGGCAAACAACTGCGATTCTCCGGAAGCAGGGTCAATCTTAACCTCGTACTCCAAGCCTTCTTTATCACCATAATCCTTTTTATAGGCAGTAATTATCGCCAGTTCTATCGATTCCAAAACCGATGACGGGTCAATCCCGTGTTCAGAAGCCACTTGTGACAAAGCAGCGGCAAATTCGGTTCTTGGTATATTTAAATTGGCCATATATCTTTATTTATTTAAAAAGGCGAGTTATCCTCGCCCCTCTTTTTATCAAAACAGTCTTAAATTAACTAAAGGAAGTTTAGCACTTTGGACCCAGAAGATCAACCCCGAAGAGAAAATTGTCAGTCCAATTTTGAAAGGAAATATAAATATGAATGTCAAAGAGGCAGACAGGATCACTATTTTACTTAGAAAACATTTTAACCTCGAAAATTTCACCCCCAGCCTCAAAAAAGTTCATTACGGTAGCGTAATGTAGTTCTTGGGCACAGATTTACAAAAATTCGAGGCTAAATTTCAGTATGATTTTTCCAGGTGATATAACTTGACACCTCCGGTAATTTTTGAAGATTAATATAGTTTTACTCCGTAATCTTATCAAGATATTAGAAAATAGCGATTACGCTCAAGCCAATTAAAATCATAAGGAAAAGGTAATAAGGTAAACCTATTCTATCCCGATTTTTTTCAGCCATTTTTTCCGACCCTCGTAAGCCAACACCAGACCGGTTGTTACCCTAGATTAGAAATTCCAAAAAATTTTCTCTGTTGATTATTTGCCAGGTGGAATTTTTGTAATTTTCGATCCAGGCTTTGGGCGGGTTCTTCCCTTTTCCTGTCCATTTTATCTCCCAACCAAAAAGATTTCCGCCTTTTGCCTCTACTAAATCAACTTCCTGCTGATCGTAAGTCCGCCAAAAATAGTAATTTGTTTTAAACCCGGGACCAAGCTGCCGTTTATATTTCTCGGCAATCACAAAGTTCTCCCATAATTTTCCAACATCATCCCGAAGATTTAAGGGATTTTGATTATTGATGATGGCATTCCTGACGCCTAAATCAAAAAAATAGATTTTTCTCATTTTGCCTAATTCTTTTCTCAAATTACTGGAATACGGAGAAAGCCTAAAAATAACAAAGGCTTTCTCCAATAAATCAATATATTTTGCCACGGTCTGTTTGCCAATTCCAATCAGGCCGGCCAGCTCGTTATAAGAAACCTCATTCCCCATTTGTAAGGCAAGCGCTTGCAATAGCTTTAAGACAACTTCCGAATTTTTTATACTATTAAATTTCAAAATGTCTTTGTAGAGATAATTTGAAGCTAAATATTTAATTCTTTGGGCTTTTTGTTCAATTGACCCAAGTTGATAAATTTCCGGGTAACAACCATAGACCAAAAGACTTTCTAATTTTCTTTCGAAACTTAATTTATCCTCGTTTTGACTGATTTCACCAACAGAAAGAGGGAAAAGCCAAAATTCAAAACTTCTTCCGGTCAGCGGTTCGCTGATTTCATTAGAAAGATCAAAAGAAGAAGAACCGGTAGCAATAATCTGCGTTTCCGGATAGTTGTCAACTATTAGTTTTAATTTCAAACCGATATTTTTAACTCTTTGGGCTTCATCAATTACTACCAATCTTTGACTACCGATCAGCTGTTTTAAGGCTTCCGAATTGTCCGAATTTTGAAACCGGCTTAAAACATCAAGTTCGTCGCAATTCAAATAACCATAAGGCTCGTTAATATCGTCAGCTATTTTTCTCACCAAGGTTGTTTTGCCTACCTGCCGGGCGCCGTATAAAATAACAATCTTGCCTTGAAAAAGGCTTTTTTTAATTGTTTCTTCTACTTTTCTTCCAATATACATATGCCTAATTATATATAAATTAGGACTATTGTCAAGCCCCATTTACACCCAAAAAGGACAGTTTACCGTTTTCTCTAAAAAACCTATTCTATCCCTATTTTCTCCAGCCATTTTTTCCGGCCCTTGTAAGCCAACACCAAACCGGCAATTACCGCCAAGACAATAATTGCGCTAAAGACCATTTCCCACCTGTCCAATCCTTCGGAGACTTTAAAAAGCGCCTCGCCGGATTGCCAGCCGACAAAACCTAAAATAATGCCCCTGATAAGTAAACCCAAGAAAGTAAAAAAATAAAAATCCGGCGGCTTGGTTCTGATGGCGCCGCAGGCGGCAGAAACCAAAACCGAAGGAATTAAGGGTATCGCCCGAAAAAGGAATATTAGAAGCTCATCGGTTTTGCGGCCGTGGAAATACCGTTTTTGGAACTTTTCCACATCCTCCCATTTAAACGAAAACCATTTGGAAAATTTATCAATCAGCCATTTCCCCCCATGCCAGGCAATCAGATAAACTATGGTTGAGCCGATAGTTGAACCGACAGCAAAGGGTAGGGCTGCTTTCAAAAAAATATCTCTTGCCGCCGACCAGAATCCAATAGTCGGAGAAACAAACAAAAATCCGGCAACCATCGGCACCAAAGGGGACGGAATCGGCACAATTACCTGCTCAATCAGTCCGCCCAAAATGACGCTTTTAACCCCGTTTTGTTTGATAAATTCAAAAATTACATTGCTAAGCATCAGTAAAAATATCTTATCACATTTTTTTAAAATAGTCGGCGTACGAATTGACTTTCAGATCGTCCTGTTTCTTTAGAAAAAAAGCCTGAACAAAGAGTTTCGCTGCTTGCAGATTAGTAAAAAGGGGCACCCCAAAATCAACCGTACTGCGGCGGATTTGATAATCATCATTAAGAAGTTTTTGGGAAACGAAGTCCGGGTCAGTAATGTTAATAACCAGATCAATTTTTCTCTCCGCCAAAAAATCGGCAATATTCGGTTTTTGCTTTTCGTAAATTTTAAACAATTTTTCCGTTCTAATCCCATTTTTGGTCAAAAAATCACCGGTATGATGGGTAGCATAAATCTTTAAGCCTTTGCCGAAAAGTATTCTTGCCTCTTCTAAAAACTTAAGTTTATTTTCTTCTCCGCCAAGACTGATCAAAACCGAAGTCTGGGGCAATTGCTGGTCAGTGGCAATCAGGGCTTTTAGATAAGCTTCTTCAACATCTTCTCCCAAACAGGCTGCCTCGCCGGTTGAAGCCATTTCCACTCGCAGTATCGGGTCAACCTCATGCAGGCGGGAAAAAGAAAACTGGGGAACCTTCACTCCCACATAATCCAAATCAAGAATTTGGTTTTTTACTTCAACTTTCTTTTTTAACATTATTAAAGTTGCCATCTCTATAAAATTTTTATCGCACATTTTGGAAATAAAAGGGAAAGTTCTTGAAGCCCGCAGGTTGCATTCAATCACCTTAATTTGATTGTCTTTGGCTAGAAATTGGATATTGGCCGGCCCGTTTATATTAAGCGCCTTGGCGATTAGCTTGCAGGCATCTTTAATTCTTCTTATGGTTTCGATATAAAGTTTCTGCGGTGGAAAAACAATACTGGCGTCGCCGGAATGAACCCCGGCGTTTTCAATATGCTCACTGATCGCGCACAAAATAATTTCCCCTTTTTTAGCCACCAAATCAGCCTCAATTTCCTTCGCATTCTGGATAAACTTGCTGATAACAATTTTAATATCCTGTTTTTGTAAAATATTCAAATAGTGAACCAGTTCTTCTTTGGAATAAATAACTATCATTGATTTTCCGGATAAGACATAAGACGGCCGGGCGATTACCGGAAATTCGATTTGTTGGGCAAAATCAATCGCTTTTGAGGAACTCGAAAGCTGCTGCCAGACCGGTTGGTCAATACTCAGCTTTCCCAATAAGGCGGAAAATTTTTGTCTGTCTTCGGCTTTATCAATATCGTCGGCCCTGGTCCCCAAAATTCTTATTTTTTCCCTTGCCAAAGATAAGGCTAGATTGTTAGGAATCTGCCCGCCGACGGAAAGAATGACACCCAACGGTTTTTCTTTCCGACAAATATCTAAAACTCTTTCCAAAGAAAGTTCTTCAAAATACAGTTTATCGGTAATATCATAATCAGTCGAAACAGTTTCCGGGTTGCAATTTACCAAAATGGTTTTGTTTTTGTTTTTTCTCAAAGTCGCTACCGTGTTAACGGCGCACCAGTCAAATTCAACCGAAGAACCGATACAATAAGGACCGGAAGCCAAAACCATGATTTGTTTTTTATTCCTAAAATTAAGATCTTCTTTAATCCCGTGATAAGTTAGATACAAATAATTAGTTTCAGCCGGATATTCAGCCGCTAGAGTATCAATTTGCTTTACCACCGGAATAATCCCGAATTTTATTCTAAGACTTCCGATTTTTCGTCTGGTTGTTTTAAATATTTTTGCCAACTGGGCATCGGAAAAACCGAAACGCTTGGCTTCTTTGAGAATTTCTTTTAAGGAGACTCCTTGAGTACTCAAGGAGTCTCCTTGCGAAAGTTTTTGTTGTAAGGTTAGGTAAAAATCAGTAATTTTTTTAATCTCGGCAATAAACCAGTAATCAATTTTGGTTAAGTGGGCGATTTTTTGGGCAGAAACTCCTTTTAGCAAGGAGGCCGCTATTTGAAAGATTCTTTTCGAATTGGCCGTCCTAATTATGCTTTGTAATTGGTTCTTGTTTAAATCAAAACCGTCAATTATGCCCTCGTGTCCTTGGTTTAACATCCGAACCGCTTTTTGCAACACCTCGGGAAAGGTTCGGCCGATAGCCATCACTTCACCAACACTTTGCATTTCGGTCGTAATTGTTTGATAAGGCAAGCCGAATTTTTCAAAATCCCAGCGCGGTATTTTTACCGCCAAATAATCAAGGGCCGGTTCAAAAAAAGCGCCGGTTGTTTTGGTCACGGAATTTTTAAGCTCATCAAGGGTAAAACCAAGACTTAATTTTGCTGCAATAAAGGCCAGTGGGTAGCCGGTGACTTTTGAAGCCAGAGCCGACGAGCGGGAAAGACGGGCATTAACTTCAATTATCCGATACTCGCCGGTTTGGGGATGAAGAGCAAATTGAATGTTACACTCACCGACAATTTTAAAAAAGCGGATCGCTTTTATCGCCATTTCCCGCAGCAAGAAATATTCATTATTGGTCAGAGTTTGTGAGGGGGAAACGACAATACTTTCCCCGGTATGGATTCCCATCGGGTCGAAATTTTCCATATTGCAAACCGTGATACAATTGTCCCGACAATCCCGCATCACCTCATATTCAATTTCTTTCCAGCCGTAAAGACACTCTTCTATCAAAATTTCGGGGGATAACGCCAAGGCTCTTTTAGCGACTTTTTTCAGCTGGCTTTTGTTTTTAACCACGCTTGAACCTTGACCGCCAAGAGAAAAACCGGCCCGGCAAACCACCGGATAACCGATTTTTTCTCCCGAAAGCAGTGCTTCCTCAATATTGCCGGCAGAAAAACTCCGGGGAATATTTAAACCAACTTTCCTTAAACTGGCGGCAAAAAGCTTCCGGCTTTCCGTTTTCTGGATTGCTTCGATTTGCGTCCCCAGAACTTTTAGATCGTATTTCTCAAAAATGCCTTTTTGGGCCAAAGACAAACCGCAGTTTAAGGCGGTTTGTCCGCCAAAATTTAATAAAATTCCGTCCGGCCTTTCTTTTTCAATTATTTTTTCCACAAAATAAGGGTTGATGGGTAAAAAATAAACCTGGTCGGCAAAACCCTTGGAAGTTTGGATGGTGGCAATATTTGGATTGACTAAAACCGTTTTAATTTTTTCCTCTTTCAAAGCTTTAATTGCCTGGGAACCGGAATAATCAAATTCTCCCGCTTGACCGATTTTTAAAGCCCCTGATCCTAAAATTAAAACTTTTTCAGGCAAAATCACTTATAAAATTTATAATTTTTATAACAGCTATAACAATTTAACAAACTCATCAAAAACCCAACTGGTGTCCGTTGGTCCCGGGCTGCCTTCCGGATGAAACTGCACTCCGGCCACTTTCCCGTCATCGGAAATTACGCCTTCGCAGGTTTGGTCGTTTAAATTAAAAAACCATTGTTTAAAACCTGACGGAAGACTACCGGGGTCAATGGCAAATCCGTGATTTTGAGAAGTGATAAAACAACGACCGGATTGCACGTCTTTAACCGGTTGATTTAAAGACCGGTGGCCGAATTTAAGCTTATAAGTCTGTGCCCCTGCCGCCAGACTGATAATTTGACTGCCCAAGCAAATCCCTAAAACGGGCAGTTTTTTTTCCATTGCCTGTTTGACAATTTTCACTGTTTTTACCGCCATTTTCGGATCACCCGGCCCATTGGAAACAACCATGCCGTCAAAATCAAATCTGCCAAAAGGATCATAATTCCAAGGGACAATTTTAACCGAAAGATTCCTGTCCAAAAGACAATTTAATATTGATCTTTTATGACCGCAGTCGATTAAACAAACCCTCTTTTCCCCCCCGCTTTGAAAGTCTTTGGGTTTTTTTAAACTCACCTTCGGTATCAGGTTTTCTTTATTCGGGTCATAAAAAGAAATTTCTTCATCATTATTTTGAATCTTCCCCAACATGGTTCCTTTATTTCTTAGTTTCTGGGTTAAAGCGCGGGTATCAATTCCCTGCAATCCCGGGACATTATTTTCCTTCAGCCAAAGATCAAGGCTTTTTTGGGATTGCCAATGACTGGGAGATAAACAAACTTGAGTCACAATCACCCCGGAGACTTGGATTTTATCAGACTGAAAGAAACGGCGGTCAACCACCCCGTAATTACCGATTAAAGGGTAGGTAAAAACCAAAATTTGGCCTTTGTAAGAAGGGTCGGTCAAAGCCTCGACGTAACCGATCATGGCGGTGGTAAAAACAACTTCTCCGGCGGTTGAGACTTGCCGGCCGAAAGACTCTCCTTCCCAAACCGAATTATCCTCCAAAATAAGCCGTGTTTTCATTTAAAAAACCAAAAAAAATCCCCTCATGGGGATTCAAAGTAATCCTTATCTTGTTTAATCATTCTCGTCTTGGGGAATAATAAAAAATCAAAGGGGCCTTTGTCAAGAACCAAATTAATTTTCTTCAAATTCTTCCAAGATTTCTTTTTGCCTACGGGAAAGACGGGAAGGAACGGTCACCTTTAAACGGATATATTCGTCTCCCTGGCCGCTTCCGCGGGGATTTTTAATACCTTTTCCTCCAAGTCTAACCATTGTTCCGGGTTGGGTTCCGGGCCGAACCTTAAGACCAATATTCCCTTCCAGCGCCGGAACTTCAATTATCGCTCCCAAAACCGCCTGAGAAAATGATATTTCTTTCTCCACATAAACATCTAAACCCTCTCTTCTGAATGTTTTGTCCGGTTTAACGTCCACCGTCAAATAAAAATCGGGAAATTGCACTACCGAGCCGTCATCTACTCCCGCCGGAATCTTTATTTTCTTTCTTTTTCCTTCAAGCGAAACTTCTTTTTCGCAGCCTTTGGCCGCTTCCATAAAACTCAAGCCAATGCCGTAACGCGGCTTTCGACTGGTCTGCCGGCCGCCGAAAGGGGACGCCCCGCCAAAAAACTGGGCGAAGATTTCAAACGGATCGGAAAATCCCCCAAAATCAAAACCGATATCCGGTCCTTGACCCCCGTCATAGGTGGTATAAGAATAGGAAAAAGGACCCTGTTGATAATTCTGAGATTGGCCGCCAAAAGGACCTTGGCTTCCGCCAAAACCACCTCCAGGTTCAAATGCCGCATGGCCAAACTGGTCATAGGCGGCTCGTTTTTCCCTGTCCGACAAAATCTCGTAAGCTTCGTTTATTTCTTTAAATTTTGTTTCCGCCTCTTTTGATTTATTCCGGTCCGGATGCCAAGCCAGGGCCTGCTTGCGGTAAGCGGCCTTTAATTCTGCCTCGGAAGCGCTTTTGGAAACCCCTAAAATTTCGTAATAATCTCGTTTGTTTGGCATAAAAATGGGTGAGGATGGGAAATGAGAAGTGAGTCGGGAAGTGTGGGTGAGTTATGAGTCCACCTTTCTCACCCTAACTTCTCACCCTCGACACACATCCCACTTCTCACCCCCACCCTAATTTCATTCTAATTTATTTAACTACCTCTCCTTCTTCCACTTTTTCCCCGGCCTTTGGTTCTTCTGCCTTTGTCTCTTGTTCTCCAGTTGGCGGTTGATTGTCGGCAGTTGTTTGCTGTCCAGTTGAGCTGGACTGATACATTGCCGCCCCTACCTTTTGCAAAACATCAGACAATTCTTTTGTCTTGTCTTCGATTTCGGCCGCCTTTTCCGATTTTAAGGCCTCCCGAACCGCCGAAACTTTTTCCTCAACTTCTTTTTTATCCTCCGGCTTAACTTTATCCCCCGCATCTTTAAGCGTTTTTTCACTGGTGTAAACCAAATTTTCCGCCAAATTTCTGATTTCGACCAGCTTTTTCTTTTCTTCATCCTCGGAAGCATGCACTTCCGCTTCTTTGGTCATTTTCTCAACTTCGTCTTTAGAAAGACCGGTTGATCCTTTGATGGAAACACTTTGAGATCTCCCGGTCGCCTTATCTTTAGCTGCCACATTTAAAATACCGTTGGCGTCGATGTCAAAGCTTACCTCAATTTGAGGAATCCCTCTTGGTGCCGGCGGAATTCCGTCAAGGACGAACCGGCCTAAAGATTTATTGTCTGCCGCCATTGGCCGTTCTCCCTGCAGCACATTAACTTCAACCTGGGTTTGGTTATCCGCCGCGGTTGAAAAAACTTGAGATTTAGACGTCGGAACGGTGGTGTTTCTGGGAATTAAGGGTGTTGCCACGCTTCCCAGGGTTTCAATTCCCAAAGTCAACGGGGTAACATCAAGCAGTAAAACATCTTTGACTTCGCCTCCCAAAACTCCCCCTTGGATTGCGGCTCCAACCGCCACCACTTCATCTGGATTAACGGACCGGTTCGGCTCTTTGCCGAAGAAATTTTTAACGGTTTCGTAAACCTTCGGCATACGGGTCATTCCCCCGACCATAACGATTTCGTCAATATCTTTTTTCTCCTTTTTAGCATCAGCTAAACATTTTTTAACCGGTTCAATCGTTTTCTGGATAAGATCGTCAACCAGTTCTTCCAGTTTTGCCCGTGAAAGCTTCATGTTTAAATGAAGCGGGTTACCGTCTTTCCCTTGGGTAATAAAGGGCTGGTTGATTTCCGCTTCCTTGGAAGAAGAAAGCTCGATTTTTGCCTTTTCCGCTGCGTCTCTCAACCTTTGCAGAGCTTGCGGATCTTTTCTTAAATCTATTCCGTTTTCCTTCTGAAAAGTTTCGGCTAAGTAACTTAAAACCACTTGGTCAAAGTCGTCTCCTCCAAGATGGGTATCTCCGTTAGTCGCTTTGACTTCATAAACACCCTCCCCAAGTTCCAAAACGGAAATATCAAAGGTCCCTCCACCCAAATCGTAAACCGCAATCGTGTGGGCGTTTTTCTTGTCCAAACCGTAAGCCAAGGAAGAAGCGGTCGGCTCATTGATTATACGTAGTACTTCCAAGCCGGCAATTTCTCCCGCCTGTTTGGTTGCCTGTCTTTGTGAATCGTCAAAATAAGCCGGAACAGTAATCACGGCTTGAGTTACTTTTCCGCCCAGATAACTTTCGGCGTCAGCTTTGATTTTTTGTAAAATCATCGCCGAAATTTCCTGTGGGGTGAAAGTCCGGCCGTCAACTTCCACCACCGCCATACCGTCACGGCCTTCTTTGATTGAATAAGGCAACCATTTAATATCTCTCTGCACCGATTCGTCTTTATATTTTCTTCCCATTAACCGCTTGATGGAAAAAATGGTTGATCTCGGCTTAACCACCACCTGTCTCTTAGCCACGTCGCCGACAATATGAGAAACCGGGTCAACCACCGAGGGGATAACATTACGGCCTTCGGCCGAGTAAATCACTTTTGGGCTGCCACCTTCCATCACCGCCACACAAGAATTGGTTGTGCCTAAATCGATACCGATAATTTTTCCCATTTTTATTACCTCCTGTTTATATTATAATAACACTAACTTTTACTTTTGCTGGTCTGATTAGTTTATCTTTAAGCCGGTAACCTTTGGATATAACTTCGATTACTTTATCTTCCTCACCGTCAATTTTTTCAATCGCTTCCATCTCTTCCGGATTAAACTTTTTTCCCAAAACTTCAACCTCCTTTAATCCTTCTTCGGACAGCACATTTTTAAATTCTTTTATCGCCAAGCCTAAACCATCGTCTTTTAAATAACTTTGCACTTTCTCCAGATAATCGAGGGTCGAAAGTAACTTCAAAACCAGAATACCGTTTGCGTACTGGGCAAATTCAATCTTTTCTTTTTCATATCTCCTTTGCAAATTCTGGTAATCGGCCAAGGCCCTTTTCCAGTCATTCGTTAAAACTTCGATTTGTTTTTTAAGCTCAGTATTTTCTTTATCTTTAGTGACTTTGTCTTGGTTTTTCATTCTCTTATTCTAACTTCAATTCTCTATTTTCGGTAGTCTTCTTACCACCCCTTGAATACTTCATCTAACAATTCCTTAAAATACCTGACGGTCGGGAAAACCCGGCAAAAGTTTATTCTGGCCGGTCCGATCACTCCAATAGCCCCTTTTCTGGGCCCGGCCGAGAAACGGCTAAAGATAAAACTGCAAGGCTCCATTTCCTCATTGCCAAAATCATTTCCTAAAAGCAAATCAATTTCGTCGATTGGTAAAACCGAACGGTTTATCAATTCTTCCCAAAAATCAACTCCGTCCAGCCTTGAAAGCAGGTTTTTGGTTAAATCGATATCGTAAAACTCCGGCGCCTCAAGAATGTTGGCCGTTCCGGCCGTATAAATATCCCCTTCGTCGGTGATAGAAATCGCCAACTCTCTCGTCCTGTTCGCCAACTCCCGGGTCATTTCCCGAAGTAACTTATCCATCTCATGGCGGTAGTCCCAAACTTTTTCTTTGACCGCCACTTCTTCAGATAAAGACAAATGTTGCTCTTTCATTAAGTTGCTGACATAGTACTTCAGCGCCATCGATGTCGGTATCCGGCCGGAAGAAGAATGAGCCTTTTTAAGATAACCGGCTTGAGTCAGTTTAACCATTTCGTTGCGGATAGTTGCCGGCGAAACTCCAAGATTGTATTTCTTCTCGATTGTCCCCGAACCAATCGGCAAAGCGGTATTGATATATTCTTCAACTACTGCTTTAAGAACTTTTGTTTGTCTTTCTTCTAACCCCATAATTAGCAGTAGATTATCATGAGTGCTAACTGTTGTCAAGTGTTATATTATTAGTAGATGACAAAAAATAAAATCCTTGGATTGTTTATCTTTTTTTTTCTGACAACAACCGTTTTTTCTATCACTCTTCTTTTGAAACAAACTCAATTTTTAGGTAAGTTTGCCGAAGAAAAAACGACAGTGGCTGTTTACGGTATTATCCCACAGGGAAAAATTAACCGCATTTGGCCGAATTTCAGCCAAGGCGGGGAGGAACAAAAACCAATGTTGGAACCGGCCAGCCCCCTTATCCAAGCGTTACAACCTCGCTATGTTCGGATTGACCATCTTTTCGATTTTCCCAATTTGGATTTAAGGGTAAACGAAATAATCAAGGCGGGTGCCAATCCCTTTTTAGCCCTTTCTTATTTTCCCCCTCCTATTTCCGGTGACTTGACCACTTTCCCCTCCGACCTAACAGGCTGGCAGGCTTTGGTGCAAAAAACCATTCAACAATACAGCGGAAAAAACCAAAAAAACTTACTTGGTGTTTACTATGAAGTCTGGAACGAGCCGGATCTTTTCGGGAAAATGACACCCGAGCAGTATTTCAGTCTTTATCGCGCCTCCGTCCTTGCCGCCGAAAATTGTCAAAACTGCAATTCTTTCAAAATCGGCGGCCCGGCCATTACCACCCTAAAGAAAGATTGGATAGAAACATTTTTACGAAGGGCCGGAGAAAGTAGAACAAGACTGGATTTTATTTCCTGGCATTCTTACCAACTCAATCCGGGAAAAACCCTAACCGAAGTCAATAACTTAAAAAACCTGGCCAGTTTTAAAAACCATTTCGCCGATACGGAGTTAATTATTTCGGAGTGGGGATCGGTTCCGGAAATGTCGGAGCTGCACGATTCGTATTTTGACGCCAGCCATACCATTGTGGCCATCGAAAAATTAAAAGATTCACTTAATAAACTTTTTACTTTTGAGTTGGTAGACGGACCCTCTCCGGAGGGAAAAGAATTTTGGGGCCGATGGGGTCTTATAACTAACCAAATTTACGGTCTTACCCCCAAACCCCGCTATTATTCTTTTGCCTATTTAAATAAGTTGCTGGAACTCGAAATAAAGCCACAAGAGCCCTTGTCCGGAGTGACGGTAATCGGCTCCACCGACGGAAAAGAAAATTACTGCTTTGTTTTATCCCGCGAAAAAGAAAAACCAAGCAATTTTGAGATAGGTCTAAAAGATCCCCTTCCGGGAATATACCAAATTAATTCTTATTTTCTTGGCCCCTCGCGCGAGCCGTTTATTCCCGAATCAAAAACAATTTCGGTCAACAACAACCTAAGCACCAACATTGATCTTGCAGCCAACGCTGTTGTTCTCTTGGAAATTAACCGCGCCTCGCCGGCTTTAGTTATCGCCAAGGGAGCGACCGATCTTCCGCAAGATTCCTCCGCTAAGCTCACCATTAATACTCCACCCTTAATTTTTCTCTTGAATCAACCAGCAGTCAGCCAAGCTGAGTTTTCGTTTTTGTTTAAACCAAACTGGAATACCTTGGAAAAACAAAAACATATTTTTTTGGAAAGTAAAAATCCGGTTGGAGACGGAATTTCCGCTTGGTACGAAAACAGTGATAGCCCGAAAATAATTTCTAGTTTTGTTAACTACGGAGAAACCGTCGAACAAGTTGTTCTGCCAATCGAATTTTTAGACAGAAATACCTGGCACAATCTTTCTTTTTCTTTTGATAATAATTTAAAACAAATGAAGGTGGTTTTTAACGGTAAAGAGTCAATCACCAAAACAACTTCCAATATTAAGCTTGGAGATTTTATTCTAATCGGAGGCAGCCGCCGGGAAAATAACTCTGTTGAAGGGTTTATCGACAATCTTTCAATCACCACTAATCAAGAAATCCTTTATCAAAAAAATTTCGACTAGGATCCGCTGGTTGTTTCCGGCGGAGAACCAATCGCCTCTTTAACGGAAAACAAAGTGTCTCTCCATCTTCCGAACGAACGAAAAATTCGAAAAATCATCTGCATTTCGTTTAATTTAAAAACAAGAGAAAAGAAAAAATACACCAAAATTCCCATAACGGCACAAATAAGGGTTAAAAACAAGAGCGGAATGGTTTTCGTAGTGTCAAATACGGTTCCATCCAAAACTCTTAATAAAAACCAAGAAATAAACCCGGAAAAAATCGCCGCCAGAAACATCTTTGAATAACGATAAAAATCAGAACGGAAAATAAACCTGATTTTGCGAAAGTTTAAAAAAAGAAATAACAACAAAAAGTTGACAAAACTGGTAATCGAAAAAGCCGCCGCCAACCCCAGTATCCCCAAGCTCATTTTTTTAACCAGCAGTAAACTAAGTAAAACATTCAAAGCCACACAAGTCACGCTGATGACAAAAGGGGTGATTGTGTCATGAAAGGCATAAAATCCACGGACCAAAAGCTGAATCGCACTTTGAGAAAAAATCGAAAGAGTAATCATCGCTAAAGTTTGACTTGTCATCACGGTTGCCTGCCACGGAAAGGTTTTTGCCCCATAAGCAAAACGAACCGCTTGAAGCCTTAAGACTAAAAACAAAGCGGTGCATGGAAAAGCAAGATAAAAAAGCTGGCTTAGAGATTGATTTAAAGTTTTTATAAAATCCTCTTTTTTTTCTTGAGCCAGTTGAGCCGAAAGAGTCGGCAGGGCAGCTTGGCCGACAGAAGTACCCATTAACCTAACCGGCAAATCAGCCAGACGTTGAGCCAGGTTGTAAAGAGTTAGTGATCCGGCAGAAAGCGAAGTTGCCAAAAACACGCTGTAAGTTAATTCTATTTGACCGGCCGCTAAAGCAAGGGTTCTTGGCACCATTAATTTAAGAACCCGGCGGACTCCAGCGGTTTTTTCCAAAATAAAAGCATGGCGGTATCCCAATTTGTAAACCAAAGGAATCTGAATCAGCAAGTGCAAAAAGGCACCCAAGACTACCCCGGCGGCGGCTGACCGAATTCCCCACCGGCCGGCAAATAATAAAATGGAAACAATAATTCCTAAGTTGTAAACAACAGGCGACAACGAGGGTAGTAAAAAACGCTGTTGAGATTGGATCATCGCCGAAAAAAAATTGGAGATCAGAAAGAAAACCTGCGCCAACAGCATTAACCTGGTCATTCCCACCATTAAATCAATTTGAGAAGAAGAAAAGTTTCCTGTTATAAATAAAGAAAGCGGCTTGGCGTAAAAATAAACAATTAAACATAAAAGTAAAAATGAAATTAAAAAAAGATTTATTAGGGATGAAGACAACCGGTAAGCTTCATTTCTATTTTTTGTTAATTTTTCCGAAAATACCGGGATAAAAGCTGAAGAAAGCGCGCCGATAACTACCAGTTGAAAAATTATATCCGGAAGCCTAAAAGCCGCATAATAACTGTCAAGTTGGCCACGGCAGCAAGTGTAAAACTTTGCCACCAAAATTCTTTCCCGCAATATTCCTAAAACCATCGAAACTCCATAAGTCAGAGCAATTACCAAAGCCGCCGAAAAAATACCCGACTGCGGCCGGATTAAAAGCTCGCGTCCATTTTGCCAAAATTTCTTTATCATCTTTTACTTCCGAGTATATTAATAAATTATTGCTTTTTAAAGGGGTAATCGGGTATAATTCCCATTATGCCGATTATCGTTGGAGCCAAAAAGGCTCTCAGACAGAGCAAAAAAAGATATCTTCTAAATTCAAAGAAGAGACTCGCATTGAAAAATTTGATTAAAAAATTTATAAAGTCTAAGGCCAAAGACGACCTTTCCTTGCTTTATTCCGCTGCCGACAAAGCGGTAAAATCAGGAATCATTCACAAAAATAAAGCCAAAAGAATTAAGAGTAAACTCGCCAGGCTTTGACAACTCCAGGAACTTTCCACTATACTTTAGTTAATGCTCGGAAAAACGAAGGTTAATCTCTTTCCTAAAACAGGTTTTGAAAACACCAACGCGGGAAAATTGTTAAATTGGGCTACCTCGACCGGCCGGTGGATTGTAGTTTTAACTGAATTTGTGGTCATCTGCGCCTTTCTATCAAGATTTTATTTTGACACCAAACTCTCCAACCTGTTTGACAGCCTAAGACAAAAAAAGGCAATGGTCAGTTCTATGGCTGACTTTGAACAAGAATTTCTTCTTGTTCAAGAAAAAGCAAAACTGATCAAAGGTATTCTGGCTGAAGAACAGAGGCCCTCGGTCATCGTCAATCAAGTAAGCCAACTGATTCCACTGGATGTGACCTTTAATGCGATTCAGATAGAGAAGAGCAATTTAAGAATAAGCGGAAATAGTCTTTCCGAACAAGGAATCAGTCTCCTTTTGACCGGAATTAAAAGACAGCCAAACTTCTCCCAAATCAGTCTAGGGACAATAAGCCAAAAAGAATTTGCGCCTGGTATTAATTTTGAAATCAGCGCCGTGTTTAAAAAATGAACACAGACCAAAAAAAACCTCTTATCTGGCTTTCATTATCTGTTTCTACCGTGGCCTTTTTTTTAATTGTGGCGATCAGGCCGACAGTTATTACGATCACTAAACTAATCAAGGAAATAGAAGAAAAAGAGGCGGCCAGTCTTCTTTTAGACAAAAAAATTAACTCACTGGTTGCCGCCCAAAAGGTGTATGCGATAAACAGCCAACGGCTGCCAATGTTAAATCAGGCCTTACCGGAAAAAAGTGAGTTTCCCTGGCTGGCAAACTTTTTAGAAAGCACCGCTTTATCCTCACAAGTTGAATTATCATCTCTAACTTTTGAGAAGATTGATCTTAACCCTGCCCCACCGGTCAGCCAATCCCAAAAACCCTCTTCCGGTCAAACGATCAATTTTTCTACTAACGCCAAAGGCGATTATTTAAATCTAAAAAATTTTGTTTCGCTTTTGGAAAGCTCGCGCCGCCTGATCAAAATTGAGTTAACCGGTATCTCCGAAACAAAGAAAAAAGAAGAGGAAATAATTAACACCACCCTTCAGCTAAATATTTCCGGTGTTATATTTTTTGAAAATGAATAAAGTAAAAAAAAGATTAAGTAAAGAAATATTTTTAATGGCGGTTTTGGCCTTATCAATCGCTATTGTCCTGATATATTTGGGTGTTTTTAAAGTTTTAAATAAGCCGGGGGAGGAGCCGGTTTTAACTCCTCAAGAAACAAGGATTATTAATCCGCAACTTGACGAAGAGGTCTTTGATGAACTTGAAAAAAGAAACTATTAAAATTAAAAAAATCCCTGTTTTTGCGGCAATTTTTTTAATTATTACAGGACTAGCCGGAGGGGTTATTCTTATCGACAAAGGACAGGGTTATTTTTTGAAAGCATCTTCTGAAAGTTTTCCCCAGCAAGTTAAAATTACAAACATTGACAGTAGTTCGTTCGTTGTTTCCTGGATAACTGACTCTCAAGCCTCAGGAGCCATCCTTTATGGAGAAAGTTCTTCGGTTGACAAAACCCAAAAAGATATTAGGGATGAAGAAAAAGAAGTGCTTGGCAATTACAAGATACATTATGTCCTGCTTGATAATCTTAAGACAAGCACTAAATATTTCTTTAAAATTTCATCGGCCAACAAAAGCTACACTCAGGCAGGTAAACCCTATGAAGTAACCACTGCCCCAGAAAAAGCCCTGCCCGCCAGTGATATCGCCCAAGGAAAGATTTTGACCTCCCAGGGAACTCCCGGAGTCGGCGCCATTGTCTATTTGTCCTTATCCGGGGCTGTCACCCAAGCCGGCTTGGTAGAAGAAAACGGTTATTGGATGATTTTGCTTTCTAAAACCAGAACCGACGATTTGCAAAATTATTTGAATTACGACCAGTCGGCTCAAATAGAAGAAATTTTTGTCCAGGCAGGCGGACAAACCGCTTCCGCCATTTTGGCCGCCGGGAGCGACAATCCCGCTCCGGATATTGTTTTAGGACAAAGTTATGATTTTATTAAGAACCCAAACATCCCCACTCCGACGGTAGCCATCGGTTCTAACGTTTTTCCTACCGGGACACTGAATTTTGCCGGCTTTGAATCTGTGGGCCAAAATGAAGAAGTTATTATTGTCTATCCGTCGGAAGAAGAAAATATCAATAACCCGATACCGGAATTTTTCGGCACCGGCCCAAAAGAAAAACTCCTTAACATTGTCGTTGAGTCCGAAGAAAAAATTTTAGACGAAACTAATGTCGACAAGCAAGGACAATGGAAATGGTCGCCGGCAAAACCGCTAACTCCTGGAAATCATCAGATAAAAGTTTCCTATGTCGATAAGGATGGTTTTATAAAAACCGTCAGTCGTGGTTTTATTGTTTTGGCCGCCGGGACAAGCGACCTCCCAACTTATACCGCCACTCCTTCAGGAGAGATTATCTCTCCAAGCCCAACCCCCACTCTTTCCCCAACCCCGACCGAAAAACCAAGCAGGACGACCGTCCCTTCAGGCCAAGTTCTAAAGTCGGGGACTGATCTGCCGACCTGGATTTTCTTAGGCGGAGGAGTCATGTTTGTCGCTATCGGTTTGGCTTTCCTTCTTCTTTAAAAAATGCCCCCCAGGAGTTAAAATTCAACCATGAAAGTAGCGGTCATCGGCGCCGGGTTCAGTGGTTTAACCGCCGCTTATTATCTAAGTCAAAAAGGGCACTCTGTTTTTGTTTTTGAAAAAGAAAGTGAGCTTGGCGGACTAGGAGGGTCTTTCAAGAATAATAATTGGGAGTGGTCGCTGGAAAGATATTATCATCACTTTTTTTCTTCCGATAAAGAGGTTTTGGAACTTGCCAAAGAATTGGAAATTGAAAATAAACTTTTTTTCAAAATTCCCAAATCGTCCATTTTTGTTGACGGAAATATTTACCGTTTTGACAACCCGCGAAGTGTTCTCTCTTTTTCAAAGTTGAATCTGGCCGATAAAGTAAAAACCGGAATCGTCAGTGCTTTCTTAAAAATAAATCCCTTCTGGAAACCCCTGGAAAAAATCACCGCCGAAAAATTTATTCGAACATTTATGGGCGAGGGTTCGTTTAACACTCTCTGGAAACCGCTTTTGGAAAGCAAATTCGGCGGTGATTATCACCAAATTCCCGCTTCTTGGTTTTGGACCAGAGTTAAAAAAAGAAGTTTTTCTTTAGGCTATTTTGAAGGCGGAAATCAAATATTAATTAATAAATTAGCGGAAAACATTAAAAACAATAAAGGCAGAATATTTCTTAACACGGAAATTAAAAACTTAAATGATTTAAATCATTTTAACAATTCCGATAAAATTTTTGTTACCGCTCCGGCACAAGTTTTTTTGAAAATAACGCCAGATCTGCCTGAAAGTTATAAGAATAAAATTCAAAATCTGAAAATGATCGGCTGTTTAAATTTGGTTTTATCGCTAAAAGATAAATTTTTGGCAGATAATACTTATTGGCTGAACATAAACGAACCGGGCTTCCCTTTTATAGCGGTGGTTGAACATACCAATTTCATTGATCCCAAACATTACGGCGGAGAACATCTTGTCTATGTCGGCGGTTATTATCCCCAAAACCACCGCTATTTTAAAATGAAGAAAGAGGATATTTTAAAAGAATTCCTGCCATATTTAAAAAAAATCAACCCTAATTTCAAATTTCAAATTTCAAATTTCAAATTATTTTCTGATTTATACGCTCAACCCATCCCCACCCTTAATTACTCTCAAACCTCGCTTCCTTCAATAAAAACGCCAATTCCAAATTTATTTTGGACAAGTCTGCACCATGTTTACCCATATGACCGGGGCGTAAACTATGCCATAAAATTAGGGAGGGAAGTCGCCGATGATATTATTAAAAAAACTAAAAAATAATTGGTCTATTACTGCCGTCTTGCTCTTGGCGGTGGTTACCCGTTTTGGCGGATTGACTTGGTGTTTTCCTTACACGCCTCATCCCGATGAATGGAATATGGCCCGTGCCGTTACCCAATTAAGCTGGCAGGATAAACTTAATCCGCACTTTTTTGCCTACGGCCAATTTCCTCTTTATCTATCCTATTTTTCCGCCGTTATTTATAATCTAATTCCCTGGATAAAAATTAGTTTTATAAACAGTCAGGAAGCGATTTTTTTTCTCCGTTTCTGGTCCGCCCTTGCCGGAGTTGGTACGGTTTATTTGGTTTATCTTATCTCAAAAAAGCTCACCCCCACCTCTCACCCTCGACCCACTTTCCACTTCTCACCCCCGCTTCTCGCCACCCTTCTTGTCGCCCTCACCCCCGGTCTTATCCAAATCTCTCATTTTGGCACGACCGAATCTTTACTTTCTTTCTTTTTTCTTCTTATTTTATTTCTTTCTTTTAAAATTTTTGAGGCTCGAAAATTAAAATATTTCATTTTTTTAGGAATAGTTTTTGGTTTGGCAATCGGTACCAAAATCAGCGCACTTGTTTTTGGCTTCCCTGTTTTTATAACTTTCATAATTTTTATAACGGTAACGAAATTTAAAACTTTCGCTGATTTCCTGAAACTCTTTGGGAAATATCTTTTTGCTCTTATTTTCGCTCTCATTTTTACCCTCATCAGTTCTCCCTACCTCTTACTTGCTTTTAAAGAATCGCGCGGAACCTTACTTTACGAAACTTCTGTTGCCACCGGCCAAACCTTGGTCTTTTACACCCGTCAATTTATTGACACAAAACCAATTTTATTTCAACTCCAAAAAATCCTTCCTTACGCTCTTGGGGCACCAATTTTCATCCTCGGTATTCTCGGTTTTCTTGTTTCCCTGATTTCTCTTGCTCCCATTAAGAAAAAAACTCAGTATTCCCTAATTACTAATTACCAATTATTAATTACTACTCTCGCTTTTTTATTTTATTTTCTCTCCCAAGCCTTTTTGTTCACCAAATGGACCCGTTTTATGTCCCCGATTTTCGCTTTTTTCCCCATTTTTTCCGGTTTATTCTTAGGTCACTTAAGACACTTAAGAAACTTAAGATACCTAAGCTACTTAGCCGTCTTCTTTGCGGTTATTCCCGGAATCATTTTTTCTTCTATTTATTTTTCCCCCGATATTCGTTTTACCGCCTCCGAATGGATTTATAAAAATATTCCCGCCGGTTCCCAAATTCTTTATGACACCGGCAATGTCGTCGACCTCCCGATTTCTCGTCCTAATTACTCAATTACTCCCGTATCTTTCGATTTCTATCATCTTGATGAAAATCCAGAACTGTTCCCAAAATTATTAGACTCTCTTGAAAAATCAAACTTTATTATTATCCCTTCCCGCCGGATATTTGCCAACCACCTGCGCCTCCCAAGAAATTTTCCTTTAACCACCAAATATTACCAACTGCTCTTTTCCGGTAAACTAGGTTTTACAGAAATAAAAATATTTCGTCCTTTTCCCCAGTTTCAAGTTTCAAATTTCAAATTTCAAATTGACGACGAGCAAAGCGAGGAGACATTTACTGTCTTTGACCATCCAACAATAAGAATTTATAAAAAAAGAACTTATTTAACCGCAAATGATTATGAAAATCTTTTTAAATAAAATTAGTTATAAAATAATTCTTTTTTTCATCATTATCCTTGCTCTATTTTTCCGCCTTTATGGCCTTAACTGGGACCAGGGCCAGCATCTTCACCCGGACGAAAGAATGCTCGTTATGGTGACCGGGAAAATTCAGTTCCCGGCAACTTTGTCCGAGTTCTTTTCTGCGGAAAGCCCGCTTAATCCAAAATTCTTTCCTTATGGCAGTTTCCCTATTTATTTATTAAAAATATTTTCAAGTATTACTGCCTTTGTTTTTCAAAATCCGCTTCTGTCAACCTATTCTTCAATTAATTTAACCGGAAGAGTGCTTTCTGCCTTGTTTGATATTGGTACAGTAATATTATTGTTTAAATTAGGAAGAAAAATCTTCTCCCCGGCAATTGGTGTTTTGGCTTCTGCTTTTTACGCCTTTTGTGCTTTCCCAATCCAGCTTTCCCATTTTTTTGCGGTAGATACCTTCTTAACATTTTTTGTTTGTTTAACTCTTTATCGATTAATTATTTTTTATGAAAAACCTTCTTTAAAAAATTCTTTTTTAGTGGGGATCCCTTTTGGTTTTGCACTGGCAACGAAAGTCTCGGCTACCGTCCTGATTGCCTCCGTTGGAACTTCCATTGCCATGGGCTTGATTCTGGTTATCGGCCGAAGAATGCGCTTATTTTTTAAAGATAAAAAAATCTTTTATTCTACCGAAAAGAAAATTGTCATCTTTAAAAACAAACTGTACCGTTTGGCAAAGTTTATTTTGGTCAACGTCAAATATTTAACCGTTATATTGTTTATAACCATTATCACCTTTATCATTCTTGAGCCGTACGCCATCATTGATTTCTCCACTTTTTGGCGCCAAACCAAGGAACAGCAGGCAATGACCAAAAATGCCTATGTTTTCCCTTACACACTGCAATATGTTGGAACAACCCCCTACCTCTACCATTTGAAAAATATGATTTTTTGGGGCGCTGGTATTCCGCTGGGGTTGACTTCGGTTATTTCCGTTGTTTATTTAATTTTTTATCTACTAAAGGAATTTCCCAAACCAGGGAACGAAGAACAGGAAGCAAAAATACTGATTCTGTTTTCTTTTTTCTTCGCCTACTTTTTGGTTGTCGGCTGTTTTGCGGTTAAATTTATGCGCTATCTTTCCCCGCTTTACCCGATATTTTTTCTGTTTTCCGCTTGGTTTTTATCAACCCTCTTTCGCCGTTCAAAAAAAAGATTAGTTCTATCGGCTCTGTTTATCCTATTCTCCACACTTCTTTGGTCAACCGCTTTTCTTTCTATTTATTCCCGCCCAAATACCAGAACCGCCGCCAGTGAGTGGATCAATAAAAATATTCCTGCCGGGTCGTCTCTGGCGCTTGAACACTGGGATGACGGTTTGCCGACTTTCGGCGGAGAAAAATATCAATTCTTAGAAATGCCTATGTATGAAAATGATTCTTCAACTCTTAAATGGGAAAAAGTTAACTCAAACCTCCAA
>Ga0100399_1000103_pt1 | contig 50110 bp, 47 predicted proteins | sample CryGeymeta201523_FD_81545 | JGI IMG/M metagenome (GOLD analysis project Ga0100399, IMG submission 81545) | Groundwater microbial communities from Crystal Geyser aquifers in Utah, USA - Crystal Geyser metaG 2015-23 | ecosystem: Environmental > Aquatic > Deep subsurface > Groundwater | place: USA...
CCAACCCAGCACGGGAGCGGCCAAGAGGTGCGCCCGCAAGCCGGCAAGAGCAAATCCTGCCAGCACCAGCGCCACCGCCCAGAGCGCCGGTCCGCCCCATTCGCGCCCCCGTCGCGCGACGAGCATCAACAACAGCGCGCTGCCGCCTGCCGCCACAAGCAGGAGTGGCGCAGGTTCGATCCGCAACGCGAAATAAAAGCCCACGCCGCAACCGATCAGGACTGGAACCCAAGGAAACAGTGCGCCACGCTGCAAGAGCCAGACCGCCTCGACCTGGGGCCAGATGCGCGCCACTTGTGTCCCTCCCGGCGGGTCGATAGACAAGGCCCTAGCGTACTGCACGCATTGTTACCGAAAGGTTAATACGCCCCATGACAGGCCCGGTCGTGACCCGCTTTGCCCCATCGCCCACCGGTTATCTGCACATCGGGGGCGCGCGCACGGCGCTCTTCAACTGGCTCTTTGCGCGCGGGCACGCGGGCAAGTTTCTGCTCCGGATCGAGGACACTGATCGCGCCCGCTCGACGCCAGAGGCAACGCAGGCGATTCTCGATGGGCTGAAATGGCTTGGGCTTGATCACGACGGCGCGGCCGTCAGCCAGTTCGAGCGCGCGCCGCGCCATGCCGAAGTGGCGCATCACCTTCTGGCCGAAGGCAAGGCTTACAAATGCTTTGCCACCCAGGACGAAATCGAGACCTTTCGCGAGACCGCCCGCGCCGAAGCCCGCTCGACGCTGTTTCAGAGCCCGTGGCGCGATGTTCCGCCCGATCAGCACCCGGACGCCCCTTATGTCATCCGAATCAAGGCTCCACGCGGCGGAGAGACCGTGATCGCCGATCGTGTGCAGGGCAACGTGACCATCCGCAACGATCAACTCGATGACATGGTGCTGCTCCGCAGCGACGGAACCCCGGTCTACATGCTGGCGGTCGCAGTGGATGACCACGACATGGGCGTGACCCATGTCATCCGTGGCGACGATCACCTCAACAACGCGGCGCGGCAGATGATGATCTATGCGGCGATGGGCTGGCCGCTGCCGGTCTATGCCCATATCCCCCTGATTCACGGCCCCGACGGCAAGAAACTGAGCAAGCGCCATGGGGCGCTTGGCGTCGATGAATATCAACGGATGGGCTATCCGGCGGCGGGGATGCGCAACTATCTGGCGCGCCTTGGCTGGAGCCATGGCGATGACGAATTTTTTACCGACGCTCAGGCGCAGGCGTGGTTTGAATTAGAGGCCATCGGCCGATCACCGGCACGATTCGATTTCAAGAAGCTGGAGAATCTCTGTGGCCGGCACATCGCCGCGACGGAGGATGCTGCGCTGCTGCATGAACTCGGCGAGTTTCTGGCCAGAACCGGCCAACCACCGCTCGATGATTGCCAGGCGGATCTGTTGTCGAAGGCAATGTACTGCCTCAAGGAACGTGCAAAGACATTCCCGGAACTGATTGATAAAGCGGCATTTGTTATGAAAGTCAGACCGCTTGTGCCAGAGGCTGCCGCTGCTGTGTATCTCAATGATGTATCCCGTGGTATGCTGAGAGAATTGACGCTGCACCTGCAAAGTGCTAGGTGGACGCGTGATGATCTCGAGGCAGTTGCCAGCCAAATTGCCGAAAGCCACGGAATGAAATTCGGCCAACTCGCCGGCCCGCTCAGGGCGGCCTTGGCAGGTCGGACAACGACGCCAAGTGTGATTGACATGATGCTTGTAATTGGGCGGGATGAAACCATCGCCCGTCTGACCGATGCCGCCAGCGAAGGGACTTAACCCTTTGGCAAGGCCTAACGTTTACACAGCCCGAGGCGCAGACGACCTGCGGGCGCTCAGTGGGAGGATCCCAGATGTCAGAAGGCAAGAGAGTCGCGAAGCTGGAAATTGACGGCAAGACCCATGAATTGCCGGTTCTTTCGCCCACGGCAGGCCCTGATGTGATCGACATTCGCAAGCTCTACGCCAATGTTGGTGTGTTCACCTATGATCCCGGCTACACGTCGACCGCGAGTTGCGACAGCACGATCACCTTCATCGACGGCGACAAGGGCGAACTCTTGCATCGCGGCTATCCGATCGACCAACTGGCGGCAAAATCGCATTATCTCGAAGTTTGCTATCTCCTGCTCTACGGGGACTTGCCCAGTCCTGCACAACTTGAGGACTTCGAGAGCAGAGTCACCAATCACACGATGATTCACGAACAGATGATGTATCTGTTTCGTGGCTTGCGCCGTGACGCCCATCCGATGGCGATCATGGTCGGTGTGGTCGGGGCAATGTCGGCCTTTTACCACGACAGCACCGATATCAACGACCCCTGGCAACGTGAAGTGGCGTCGATTCGCCTGATCGCCAAGATGCCGACGATTGCCGCGATGGCCTATAAATACACCATCGGCCAGCCTTTCGAATATCCCCGCAACAATCTCGACTATGCCTCGAATTTCTTGCGCATGTGTTTTGCCGTGCCAGCCGAGGATTACGAGGTCAATCCGATCCTCAGCCGCGCGATGGACCGGATCTTCACGCTGCATGCGGATCACGAACAGAACGCCTCGACCTCGACGGTGCGCCTTGCGTCCTCTTCGGGGGCCAACCCCTTTGCCTGTATCGCCGCCGGCGTTGCCTGTCTCTGGGGACCGGCGCATGGTGGCGCCAATCAGGCCTGCCTCGAAATGCTCCGCGAAATCGGCACGCCGGATCGCATCCCGGAATTCATCGCCCGCGCGAAGGACAAGGACGACCCGTTCCGCCTGATGGGCTTTGGTCATCGTGTCTACAAGAATTTCGATCCCCGCGCCAAGGTGATGAAGCAATCTGCGGACGAGGTTCTCGAGCTCCTGGGCGTCGACAACAACCCGACCCTTCAGGTCGCCAAGGAACTGGAGCAGCAGGCGCTGGCAGATCCCTATTTCGTCGAGAAGAAACTATTTCCGAATGTGGATTTCTATTCGGGGATCATTCTCGAGGCGATGGGCTTTCCAACTTCGATGTTCACGCCGATCTTTGCGGTCAGCCGCACGATTGGCTGGATTTCGCAATGGAAGGAAATGATCGCGGATCCGCAACTCAAGATCGGTCGCCCCCGCCAACTCTACATGGGCGAAACCATGCGGGACTATGTTGATATCGAAAGGCGTTGATCTGTTGCGGGGACGATCCGTAAGTCAGAGCCGCCCTGTCCTTAACGGCCATCGAACTGCGGCAGACGTTTTTCAAGGAAGGCAACCAGTCCTTCCTTGAAATCACGCGACTGCCCGCAGGCACCCTGGAGTTTCGCTTCGAGGTCAAGCTGGGTGTCGAGGCTGTTGTCCCAAGTTTCTCGAATTGCCTGCTTTGCGGCCGCGTAGGCCAGGGTCGGTCCCTTGGCCAGGTGAGCGGCGCGGGCGCGCCAATGGGCGTCAAAGCCCTCGTCGCTCACCGCTTCCCAGATCATTCCCCAGTCGCTCGCCTGGCGGGCGGTGATCGGTTCGGCAAAGAGCGCCGCCCCCATCGCCTTGGCCATCCCGATCTGGCGCGGCAGAACCCAGGTGCCGCCTGCATCCGGGATCAGTCCGATCCGGGCAAAGGCCTGAAGGAAATAGGCGCTGTCGGCGGCGATCACCACATCCGCCGCCATGGCCAGATTGGCTCCGGCGCCCGCCGCCGGCCCGTTCACCGCGCTCAGCGTCGGCACCGGGCAGTCGGTGATGGCGCGCAACATCGGGACATATTCCTCGCGCAGCACCCGTTCCAGATCGAGTGTTGCGGCACTCGTCCCGTCACTCAGATCCTGCCCGGAACAAAACGCACGGCCCTTGCCAGTCAGCACCACGACCCGCGCCTCGCGCCCGGCAAGGATGACCGCATCGGTGATTTCGGCGCGCATCTGGGCATTCAGCGCATTCATCTTGTCGGCACGGTCAAGGCACAGGACGGCGATGTCTTCGGCAATCTCCAGGGTGATGGTCTGATAGTCTTTCACGGGTTTTGCGCCTCTCGCTGGGGTTTCGGCCATCAAAGCGCAAGCGCGCCATCAGGCCAAGCGAAACCACGCGTCAGTCCTTGAGGATTTCGCGCAATCGATCCTCTTCGGCCTGGCTGAGGCGTGCGACTTCCGGTTCAATGGCCCCGGCCCGCCCCCGCAGATAGAGCGCCGCCATCAGCACGCCGACACCCAGCATGATCGGCCCGGCCAACCAGAGCAGGACATTGGCCCCCCCCGACTGTGGCTTGAGCAGAACGTATTCACCGTAGCGGTCAACGATGAACGCCACCGCGTCTGCATCGCTATCCCCCGCCACCAGCCGCTCGCGCACCAGGAGCCGCAGATCACGCGCAAGTTCGGCGTTGGAATCATCGATACTCTCGTTGCGGCACACCAGACACCGCAATCCGGCGGAAATCGCCCGGGCCCGCGTTTCGAGTGCCGGATCGTCAAGCACTTCATCGGGCTGCACCGCCATCACCGGGGCCGCGATGAGGCAAAGCGCCAGGATCAGTCGTTTCATTCCGCCGGCACCCCGGCGGGCAGCTTGCGTGCCCCCGCCGCCACCCGGTAGCGCCGGTCGCTCAGCGACAGGCAGCCGCCAAGCGCCATCAGGATGGTGCCACCCCAGATCCAGTTGGCGAGCGGCTTGTAGTAGCTGCGCACGGCCCAGCCGCCGCCCTCCTGCGGATCGCCGATGACAACGTAGATATCGCGTAGAAACCCGTTATTCAGCGCGGCCTCGGTCGTTGGCATCCCGGCCACGGGATAGACCCGCTTCTCGGGGAACATCTCGGCGATCACCTGACCGTTCTTGCTCAGGGTAAAGGTCGCCTTGGTGGCCATGTAATTCGGACCCTGCTCGGGATGCACCTCATCGAGACGCAGGCCATAACCCGATAGCTCGAACTGCTGTCCGACCTCTAGCACACGAATATCCTCGGCCTGCCAGGCCATCATCGCAGCGATCCCGGCCATGGTCACGCCAAGCCCGCCATGCGCCACCGCCTTGCCCCAATCAGCGCGCGGCAGCCGGGTGAGGCGACCGAACCGCCCCTGCCCGAGCCCGGTGCGTGACCAGAGATCAACCCCCGCACCGCCAATCAGCCAGGCTGCAAAGAACAGACCCAGCGGCCCAAGCGCCGAGCGCCCAGATTGCAACGCCCAGGCAAAGGCTGCAACGGCGACGGCCAAGACAAACACCGGCGCAAGCTGCCGCAGCACCCGCCCGAGCGTTGCCCGTTTCCAGGGCAGCATCGCTCCAATTGGCAACACGAGCCCAAGTCCCGCCATGAACGGCGAGAAGGCGGCGTTGAAAAATGGCGCACCCACCGAAAGTTTGCGGTCAAAGAACAACTCGGCCACGAGGGGCCATATTGTGCCGATAAAGACCACGAAACAGGCCACGGCGAGAAGAATGTTGTTGAGCACCAGCATCGATTCACGGCTCAGAACGCTGAACACACCCTTGGCTTGCATCACACTCGCCCGCGCCGCAAAGAGCGTGAGCGCGCCCGCCATGAACACCGCCAGGATGCCGAGCAGGAACACCCCGCGCTCGGGGTCTGTGGCAAAGGCGTGGACCGAAGTCAAAACGCCCGAACGGGTGATGAATGCGCCCACCATCGAGAAGCCGAAGGCGAGGATCGCCAGCAGGATTGTCCAGCTTTTCAACGACTCGCGCTTTTCCACCACGATGGCGGAATGCAGCAGCGCGGCGGCGATGAGCCACGGCATGAAACTTGCGTTCTCGACCGGATCCCAGAACCAGAACCCGCCCCAGCCCAGTTCGTAATAGGCCCACCACGAGCCCAGGCCGATGCCGATGGTCAGAAAGATCCACGCCGCCAGCGTGTAGGGCCGCACCCAGCGCCCCCAGGCTGCATCGACGCGCCCCTCGATGAGCGCTGCGACCGCGAAGGAGAAGGTCATCGAAAGCCCGACATAGCCCAGATAGAGAAACGGTGGATGAAAGGCGAGGCCGGGATCCTGCAACAGCGGGTTGAGATCCTGACCGTTGAAGGGGGGGACCGCCATGCGCAGGAACGGGTTGGAGGTGAGCAGGATGAAGGCAAAGAAAGCCACCCCGATCATCGCCTGCACGCTGAGCACCCGCGCCCGCAGGGTGGGCGGCAGGTTGGTTCCGAACCATGCCACCGCGCCGCCGAACAGCGTCACGATCAGCACCCAGAGGAGCATCGAGCCTTCGTGATTGCCCCAGACGCCGGTGATCTTGTAGAGCATCGGCTTGTCGGTATGGCTATTGAGCACCACCAGCCGGAGTGAGAAATCCGAAGTGACAAAGGCCCACATCAGCGCGCCAAAAGCCACCGCCGTCAGCAGAAACTGTAGGGTCGCCGCAGGTTCGGCAAGCGCCATCCAGCCGGGCCACCTCCGATAGGCGCCAATCAGCGGGATCGTCGCCTGACAACAAGCGACCAAAAAGGCGAGAATGAGGGCGAAGTGACCAAGTTCTGTAATCATGCAAGTGTTATAGGACAGACGCTGCCGCAGGCCAATCCTATTCGCAACGTCCGCCGGATCACATTGTCGCGGCCCTGCGTCGCCAATCGTCAAGCGCCGGGTTTTCGGAGGGCGTGATGGCGGCCAGCGCCAGCCCCGAATCCGGCCCCGCATCCGCCGCGCCGGGGCTTGCGGGCCGGAGCGCATCGAGCGCCGCAATCGTGCTCACCACCTGCGGCGCACGCGCCATGGTGGCAGCGATGGAGCGCTGGAAATCCTGCCCCTTGGCCTGATGGCGCGCCCCGAAATAGAAACTGACAATCGCGCCCAACAGCCACCAGAGCGGATCAGGCACCAGGGCAAGACCGGTCATGCGGGCCCCAAACCAGAGCGGATCAACCATCGCCGCGACAAAGAGCCCGAGGGTGCCAAGCGCCATCGCCGGACGGGGTATGCGGTTCAGTCCGTCAATGAAGCGGTCGAAAGCGCCACGATTCTGAAGCTGAAACTCGCCTGCCATTTGCGCAAGCGCGGCGCGTTGGGTCTCGGTGTTGCGCTGATCGGCAGCTTCGGCATTGACCCGGAATACTTCTGCCGTCTCGCGCACCACATTGGTGCCGCCGCCAAAGAGCGCCCTGAGAATATCGATCACCATGCCGCCACCCGTGCATTGAAGTCCGCTAGACTGAGATGAAACCGGGGGCTTATGAACTCCTCCGCGCGCCGGATCCAGCCGCCCTTGCCGCCCGCCTGCGTGCGCGCGAACTTGCGGCTCGCCGGTCGGCCATCTGCCAGACGAAAGTAATAGTTGCGCCGCGCGATCCCATAGGCATCGACGATGTGATCGGGGGCCGTGCGCGCCGCCGCCGCGGCGGCCTTCTCCGTCTGCGGCCCGATCAACCCGTCCAGCTCGATCGTCTGCCCCATCTCGCGCAGGAGCCGTTGCAGGATCTTGACCGCGTTGGCCCCGGCGTTGACATACATGTCGAACACGCTGGGCTGGAGCAGGTCCGGCAGGCGCGCGATGCCGGGACGATGATAATAGTGATCGACGAAAAGTCCGATGGCCTGCGCGCGGGTCAGTGCGCGCAGATCCGCCGCATCAATCACCCCATCGCGGGTGAGATCGAGGCCCAACCGCCGCAACGTTGCAAGCGTCACGCCAAAATTGGTCGCCCCGCCCGGATCATCGGGATCGTCAACATATCCCCCCTCTCGGGCGACGATTTCTGCGGCAATGTCCTCAATGCTTTGCATCTGCCCCACCTTTCGCATCGCTTGGATGCAAGGCTGCGGGCAAAGTGGTTAACGCGGGCCTTAACTACCGTTCGCCGGATCGACATAGACGCCCTGTGCCTTGAGCGCCTCGATCACTTCTTTAGGCATGTAGGTTTCGTCATGCTTGGCGAGGATCTCGGTTGCCTCGAACACCCCGTCACGATAGCTGCCGGTGCCGACCATCCCCTGATTTTCCTCGAAGAGATCGGGCAGGACGCCGCGATAGGTGACCGGCACGACGCCACCGCCATCGGTCACGTTGAACCGGATCACCTCGCCCTCGCCGCGTTTCAGACTGCCCGACTCGACGAGCCCGCCAATCCGAAAGACCTCGGAGGGGCCGGGCGGCTCTGCCAGAACTTGCGAGGGGGCTCGGAAGAAATTGATACCGTCGCGCATACCGTATCCGATCAGGGCGGTCGCCGCGACCAGCGCAATCGCGGCAATCGCAATCACCTGCACCCGGCGGGTTTTCTTGAGCGACTTCATCGGTAGCGCCTCCTACGGAAAGACCGGGGCCAACATCAGGCCGCTGATCTCAGGTTCAGATAACATCAGATTGGCATTTTGCAACGCCTGACCGCTCGAACCCTTGGTCAGATTGTCGAGCGCTGCGATGACGATTGTCCGGCCGGAACGACGGTCCGCCACAACGCCGATATGGCAGAAGTTGCTACCCCGGATGTGGCGCGTGCTGGGCGTCTCATCCAAGGGAAGAACCACGATGAACGGCTCTTCGGCATAGGCCGCCGCCAGTGTGGCATGGATCTCGGTCGCCTCGCCCCTGACATATCCGGTGGCGAGGATGCCGCGGTTGGCCGGAATGAGATGTGGAGTAAACTGGATCTCCACGGGCCGACCGGCAAGCGCAGAAAACTCCTGATCGAACTCGCCCAGATGGCGGTGCGTGCCACCCACCGAATAGGCGTGATAGCCCTCGCTCAATTCCGCATGGAGCAGATTTTCCTTGAGGCTGCGCCCTGCCCCCGACACGCCGCATTTCAGATCGAGGATGATTTCATCAAGGTCGATCACCCCGGCGGCGATCAGTGGACGCAGCATGTATTGCCCGGTCGCGGCATTGCAGCCGGTGCCCGCCACCAGCCGTGCGTCGGCAATTTCGGCGCGGTAGAACTCGGTCAGGCCATAGACCGCCTCGCGCTGCAATTCGGGGGCAGCATGGGGATTGCCATACCACTTCGCGTATTCCGCCGGATCGCGCAGCCGGAAATCCGCCGACAGATCGACGATCCGCAGATCGCGCGGCAGTTTGGCGATCACCTCCTGGCTGGTCTTGTGCGGCAGGGCGCAGAAACACAGGTCGATGCCCGCAAAATCAATCTCCTCGATCCGCACCAGATCGGGCAGCTTCAGATGTCGCAGATGGGCAAAGACCTCGCCCATGCTCTGCCCCGCCTTGGCATTGGCGGCAAGTGCCACGATCTCGAAGGTCGGGTGCGTGGCGATCAGCCGGACAAGTTCGGCCCCGGTATAGCCAGACGCCCCCAGAATGGCGATCTTATGGGTCATTTCGACCTCTCTTTCGGATTTCTCGTGAAAAGGGCAAGGACAGGACTGTCCGGTTCAAGCGGCCTCGAAGATGATCTGGCGGCGCAGGAACTGCGTCGCGCGGTTCGACACGCGCCGCGGATCCCCCGTCGTGAGGAAGCGTGCCTCTTGCCCAGGTCCCCGCATTTCCGGACGCCGCGCGAGATAATCCGCGAGGCTCTCCGCGACGAGATCCGGCTGCGAATAGACCACAACGTCGGGCCCGAGCGCATCCTGAAAGACCTCCTGCACCAGCGGATAATGGGTGCATCCCAGCACCGCGGCCTCTGGGTGTGGCATCTTGCGTTTCAGGGCTTCGACATGGCTGCGCACCAACGCCTCGGCGAGGATCATGTCGCCCTCCTCGATGGCATCGACCACACCGCCGCAGGCCTGCGTCTCGACATCCACGCCGATGGCACGGAACGCCAGTTCGCGCTGGAATGCGCGGCTCGCCACCGTGGCTGGCGTGGCAAAGAGCCCCACGTTCTTGACCGCCACTTCCCTCGGGGGCGAATTGTCCCCCCATTGCCGTTCGGTCAATGCCTCGATGAGGGGCACAAAGACGCCAAGCACGCGCTTGTCCCTCGGCACCCAGGATTCCTGCATGCGGCGAAGGGCGGCGGCGGAGGCCGTGTTGCAGGCCAGAATCACCAGATCACACCCCGCCTCAAAGAGACGCGCGACCGAGGCCGTGGTCAGAGCGTAAATGTCATCAGGGTTGCGCACCCCATAGGGGGCATTCGCATTGTCCCCAAGATAGACGAACGGCACATCAGGCAAGCGCCTGCTCACCGCATCCCACACCGTCAGGCCGCCAAGCCCGCTGTCGAAAATTCCTACCGCCATGTCCCGCGCCCAAAGCTGTCACTCGAAGTCGAACCCGATTTCAGAGGTGACAACCGGGCTTGGCGATAATTCATAGGTCCTCGCGCGCAGGAATGCCATGAGCGATTTCGTATCGCCGCCATGGACTGACAATGCGCTGCGCGGGATCGGTTTGCCCACCACGACACGCACCGGCGTATCGACCCTCTTGCGAAACTCCTTGAGCAGCAGACCCATGCGCAAGGTGACATGCAGATGACTGGCAACTTGAAAGATACGGCTGGTGTGACCGTCGAAATAGATCGGCACCACGGTGGCCTCGGACTTGGCGATCATGCGCGCGGTGAAGCCGCGCCATCCCGGATCCATCGGCCGGGAAAACGGCCGCGCGCCCGTGCTCACCGTTCCGCCCGGAAAGATACCGATGGCCCCTCCCTGCCGCAGATAGTCGAGCGCCATCCTGCGGGTTTCCAGATTGAGCGCGAGGGCCTCTTTGGTTTCATCGAAACTGATCGGCAGAATGACCTTGCTCAGATCCGTGGCGCGCGAAAAGATCTGATGCGCCATGATGCGAAAGTCGCCGCGTGCGCTGCTCAGGATATGCCCCATCATCAGACCGTCGAGAATACCATAGGGATGGTTGGCAATCAGCACGACCGGCCCGTCGCGCGGGATCATCTCGAGACTGCCCGCCACGACATCAAGGCTGAGCCCGTAACGTTCGACCATCACCTGCCAGAAGTCGCGGCCCTGCGCGACCTCACGCTCATATCCCGCCGCGCGCTTGATCAGGGCAATCCGCCCGGTCAGGTTCTCCATCGTGCGAATGACGGCCCGTCCCCCTCTGGTCTGGGCGGAAAAAGCATAGGATATTTCGCGGGCGATATGGCGGTCCTGACGCATGGTCGCTCCTTGGCTGAGTCGCGTTCTGTCAAAATGATGAGACAGGTGTGACCCCGGTCCATGACAGTTTCGTGACACCTATTCCGCAGCCCGTGACAGCCCCGTCCCGCCATCCCGGATCACCGCCAAGAGTTCCTCTCTTCGCTTCGCTGCCTTGGTCTCGCTGGCCTGTTTCACAGGACCAAAGCCCCGGATACCAAGCGGCAGTTCGGCAAGGGCAATGACGGCATCGCGCGTGGCAGCGCTCAGCCTTGGCAGCACGTCGGCCATATCCGCCTCGTATTGCCGGATCAGGGCGCGCTCCATCCGGCGCTCGGCGGAACGGCCAAAGGGGTCGAACGGCGTCCCGCGCAGCCCCTTGAGGCGCGCCAGAACCCGGAAGGCGCGCAGGATTCCGGGACCGAATTGCCGCTTTACTGGCCGCCCGTCGCTTCCCAGCTTCGACAGAAGCGGCGGCGCGAGGTGAAATTTCATCCCGAAATCGCCGCCGAACTCGGCGCGCGCCTTGGAAGCGGTCTCAAGATGCAGCCGCGCCACCTCATATTCGTCCTTGTAAGTCAGCAGCTTGTGATAGCCCTTGGCAACTGCCTCCTTGACGCCCGCATCTGCAATGCCGTCGAGCATCTTGAGATAGCGTTTCACCAGCCGTTTGCCCTGATAGGCATTCAGGTGGTCGGCGCGGTAAGTGATCTTTTCGGCCAGCGTCCGGGGTTTGGACACGACCTTGGCGCTCAGAAGTTCGTCCACCTCTGCCGGATAGAGCGCGGCCCAGCGACCAATCTCGAACGCGCGCAGATTGGCAGCGACGGCAGCGCCATTCAGCCGGATCGACTCGCTTATCGCCGCGCGGCTCAACGGCACAAGTCCGCGCTGCCAGGCGGCGCCAAAGACCATCATGTTGGAATAGATCGAATCGCCCATCACCGCCTTGGCCAGATCGGAGGCATCAAACAACTGCACCGCATCGCGCAACCGCGCCTCCAATGCCAGTTTGAGCCGGTCGGTTGGCAGCGAAAACTCTGTATCGCGGGTGAAGTCGCCAGTGATGATTTCATGGCTGTTGACCACCGCGCCGGTCTGCCCGGCCCGGGTCAGCCCCAGCGTCTTGGCCCCCGCAGAGACCACCAGATCACCCCCGATCAGCGCGTCGCACTCGCCTGTTGCCACGCGAATGGCGCTGATATCTTCGGGGTTTTCCGCCAGACGGCAGTGAATATGCACCGCGCCCCCTTTCTGCGCGAGGCCTGCCATCTCCATCATGCCGGCGCCCTTGCCATCAATCTGCGCCGCCTGCGCCATGACTGCGCCGATGGTGACAACGCCGGTACCGCCCACGCCGGTGATGACCACGTTCCAGGTGCCGTCGATCCGCGGCACGACAGGCTCTGGCATCTCGGGCAGGGTCAGATCGGCGGTGCTGTCCTTGCGGATCTTTGCCCCTTCGAGCGTCACAAAAGACGGGCAGAACCCCTTGAGGCAACTGAAATCCTTGTTGCAGCTCGACTGGTCGATCGCCCGCTTGCGCCCCAGTTCGGTCTCCACCGGCACGATCGAGACGCAGTTCGACTGCACCCCGCAATCGCCGCAGCCCTCGCAGACATCGGTATTGATGAAGACCCGGCGGTCGGGATCGGGAAAGCTGCCGCGCTTGCGGCGGCGGCGTTTTTCGGCGGCGCAGGTCTGAACGTAGAGAATGACGCTGACCCCCTCGATCATCGACAGCCGCTCCTGCACCGCCATCAGGTCAGCGCGTTCCTTGAATTCAATACCTTGCGGGAAGGACTTGACGTCAATTTCCTCTTTCTCGTCATGGACCACCACCAAATGTTTCACGCCCATGGCCAGCAATTCGGCTGCAATACGCGGGGCATCGAGCCCGCCCTCATTGGCCTGTCCGCCGGTCATCGCCACGGCATCGTTGTAGAGGATCTTGTAGGTGATCGTCGTGCCCGCGGCGAGCGCGGCCCGGATCGCCTGTACGCCCGAGTGGTTGTAGGTGCCGTCCCCCAGATTCTGAAAGACATGCTTGCGGGTTGAAAACGGCGCCTCGCCGATCCAGTTCGCACCCTCGCCGCCCATATGGGTGAATCCGGTCGTCTCGCGGTCCATCCACTGCACCATGTAGTGACAGCCGATCCCGGCATAGGCGCGGGCGCCTGCGGGCAGGCGGGTCGAGGTGTTGTGCGGACAGCCCGAGCAGAAAAACGGCAAACGCGTGGCGATCTCCTGGGCATTGTCCCCCGCCCTCGCCTCGTCGATCTTCGCCAGCCCCGCCTTGATCCGGTCGGTGCCGCGCCCCTCCTCGATCAGGATGTCGCCCAGTTTTTGGGCAATCCAGATCGGGTCAAGCGCACCGCGCGTCGGGAACAATTCCTCGCGATGCATGCCGCCCGCGCCGCCCTTGTACCAGCCATAGACACGGCGCCCGCGGCGGTCGTCAAAGATTGCTTCCTTGATCTGGACCTCGATCAGCTTGCGCTTTTCCTCGACCACGACGATCAGGTCCAGCCCTTCGGCCCAGTCGTGAAATCCCTGCATGTCGAGCGGAAAGGTCTGCCCGATCTTGTAGGTGGTGATCCCCAGCCGCTCGGCCTCGGTCGCGTCGATCCCCAGCAGATCGAGCGCATGAACCAGATCGAGCCAGTTCTTGCCCGCCGCAACCAGGCCGATCTTGGCCCCCGGTTTGCCCAGCATGCGCCGGTCCATCCGGTTGGCATGGGAAAACGCCTCGGCGGCAAAGCGCTTGTAGTCGATCATCCGCGCCTCTTGCGCATGCGGCGTGTCGATGAGGCGAATGTTGAACCCGCCCTCGGGCATCGGAAACTCGGGCATGACAAGTTGCATCCGGTCGGGGCGGCCATCCACCACCGCCGTCGCCTCAACCGTGTCCTTCATTGTCTTGAGGCCCACCCAGAGGCCGGAAAAGCGGCTGAGCGCATAGCCGTAGATGCCAAAATCGAGGATTTCCTGCACGCCTGCCGGGCTTACCACCGGCATATAGGCATCGATCAGCGCCCATTCGCTCTGATGCAGCACGGTGGAGGATTCGCCGGTATGGTCGTCCCCCATGGCCATCAACACGCCGCCATGACGTGATGTCCCCGCCATGTTGGCATGGCGCATGACATCGCCCGAGCGATCCACCCCCGGTCCCTTGCCATACCAGAGGCCAAAGACGCCGTCATACTTCCCTTCGCCGCGCAACTCTGCCTGTTGCGTGCCCCAGAGCGCAGTGGCCGCAAGATCCTCGTTCAGCCCTTCCTGAAAGCGGACATTGGCGGCAGCCAGAACCTTTTCTGCCCGGCGCATCTGAAGATCCACCGCCCCGAGAGGCGAACCGCGATAGCCGGTGACATATCCCGCAGTCGTCAGTCCAGCCGCCCGGTCGCGCGCCGCCTGCATCAGCATCAGACGCACCAGAGCCTGCGTTCCGTTCAGGAGAACCGGCGATTTCTCCAGATCAAAGCGGTCGTTCAGCGTCACTTTTTGCGTGGTCATCCTTGCCTCCCCTGTTTGAGGGTCATGCCTCAATATAAGGCAATATTAGGTCATAATTTATGACCTACCAAGCAGAATTTCGTCATTTGCACGGCCCTTTCCTATAGCCTGACAAGTATTATCTGCTATTGCGTTCGAGACACGAATTTCCTCAGAAAGTTAGCGTCATGGATTGGGATAAACTCAGAATCTTTCACGCAGTGGCGGATGCGGGCAGCCTCACCCATGCCGGTGATCAACTGCATTTGTCGCAATCCGCCGTCAGTCGCCAGATTCGCGCGCTGGAAGAGTCGCTCAACGCCACGCTCTTTCACCGACATGCGCGCGGGCTGATTCTCACCGAGCAGGGCGAGTTGCTGTTTGACGCCACCCGCGCCATGCTCAAGCGGCTTGAGACAGCCACCGCCCGGATTCGCGACAGCGAAGAAGAAGTGTTCGGCGAATTGCGGGTGACGACCACCACCGGCTTTGGCACGCTCTGGCTCGCGCCGCGCCTGCGCAAGCTCTATGAAAAATACCCCGATCTCAAGATTGACCTCATGCTCGAAGAGCGCGTGCTCGATCTGCCGATGCGCGAAGCCGATGTCGCCATCCGCATGAAGGAACCGTCACAGGCAGACCTCATCCGCAAACGCCTGATGAGCGTTCACATGTGCCTGTTTGCCACAAAAAGCTATCTCGAAAAGAACGGTACACCTGAAACACCCGAAGACCTTCAGTTTCATCGGCTGATCTGTCAGAATCCGCGCTCGGCCCAGGTGGGTGCGGCGGCGATGCTGGTCAACGAATTGATGACCAACGATATCCAGTCGCTGCTGACGGTGAACAACTACTTCGGCGTGCTGCAAGGCGTCCTTCAGGATCTTGGCGTTGGGGTTCTGCCCGACTATGTGATTCACGATCTGCCGCAACTGGCGCGCGTTCTTCCTGATGTGCAATCGATCGAAGTGCCGGTCTTTCTCGCCTATCCCGAGGAATTGCGCCAATCCAAGCGGATCGCGGCCTTTCGGGATTTCATCCAGGACGAAATATCCAACTATCGGAAAGGGATTAAGGATCAGGCAGTTGGCTGACATTGTCAGCACGTTGTCCACCAGATATGCGCGTTTCGCATAACGGCCATGTTGCAGTTGCGGCATTATTTCCCTTGATCGGTTGGAAGTGGGGCCTTACCTGCGCGTCATGAGAATGATTACCGAAAGGCCGTCATTTTCATACCTCCCTGTTGGACTTGGGCCGAGCTTAGTGCTCGGCCTCTTTTTTTGACGTGCCTCAAGTTTGGGCATGGCGATCAGCTTTGCGGCGCCGCGATCGTTCCGCAACACCGACTCAGCGCCCCTTCCCCCCGCCGCTGCCATGCTTTAAGACGCGCGCATTCACAGTGTTGAAGGGTCGCTCGCATGCAGGAACCGTCCATCACGCCAGAGTTGGTCGCGGCGCATGGCCTCAAGCCCGAGGAATATGCGCGCGTTCTCGAGATTATCGGGCGCACGCCAACTTTCACCGAGCTCGGCATCTTTTCTGCGATGTGGAACGAGCATTGTTCCTACAAGTCCTCAAAGAAATGGTTGCGCACCCTGCCCACCACCGGAAGCCAGGTGATCTGCGGTCCGGGTGAGAACGCGGGCGTGGTGGATATCGGTGACGGCCAGGCCATCGTGTTCAAGATGGAGAGCCACAACCACCCGTCCTATATCGAGCCCTATCAGGGCGCCGCCACCGGCATGGGTGGGATCCTGCGCGATGTCTTCACCATGGGCGCGCGCCCCATCGCCTCGATGAATTCGCTCAGTTTCGGCGCGGTATCGCACCCCAAGACGCGCCAGCTCGTGCATGGCGTGGTGGCGGGCATCGGCGGCTATGGCAACTGCTTTGGCGTGCCTTGCGCCGGGGGTGAGGTGCGGTTCGATCCCGCCTATAACGGCAACTGCCTGGTCAATGCCTTTGCCGCAGGGCTGGCTGATGCCGACAAGATCTTCTACTCTGCCGCCTCGGGCGTGGGCATGCCGGTGGTTTATCTCGGGGCCAAGACGGGACGTGACGGGGTGGGCGGCGCCACCATGGCCTCGGCTGAATTCGATGACAGCATCGAGGAAAAGCGCCCCACCGTGCAGGTGGGCGATCCGTTCACCGAAAAACGCCTGATGGAAGCCTGCCTTGAATTGATGGCCACGGGTGCCGTGATCTCGATTCAGGACATGGGAGCGGCGGGCCTGACCTGTTCGGCGGTGGAAATGGGCGACAAGGGCGGGCTTGGCGTCAGGCTGCAACTCGATGCTGTGCCGCAACGCGAGGAGGGCATGACCGCCTATGAAATGATGCTCTCGGAGAGCCAGGAGCGCATGTTGATGGTGCTGCGCCCCGAACTGGAGGCCGAGGCCCGCGCGGTCTTCGAAAAATGGGATCTCGACTTTGCCATCGTCGGCGAGACCATCGCCGAGGACCGCTTTCTCATCCTTCAGGGCAACGCGGTCAAGGCCGATCTGCCGCTTGCGATGCTTGCGGGATCGGCGCCTGAATATGATCGGCCCTATTTGGAAACCGCCCCCGCCACGCCGCTTGATCCAGCCTCGGTGCCGCATGTCGATCCGATCGACGGGCTAAAGGCGCTGATCGGCTCGGTCAATTACTGTTCGCGGCAATGGGTCTATGAACAATATGACACGATGGTCATGGCCGACAGTGCCCGCACACCCGGTCGGGGCGCTGGCCTCATCCGGGTGCATGGCACCGACAAGTTGCTCGCCTTCACCTCTGATGTGACGCCGCGCTATGTGGCGGCAAACCCGGTCGAGGGCGGCAAACAGGCCGTGGCCGAGGCCTATCGCAACCTCTCGGCCCTCGGGGCCGTGCCGCTTGCCACCACCGACAATCTCAACTTCGGCAACCCCGAAAAGCCCGAAATCATGGGGCAATTTGTCGGTGCAATCAAGGGCATCGGCGCGGCCTGCGCGGCGCTCGACATGCCGATCGTGTCGGGTAATGTCTCGCTCTACAACGAAACTGACGGAGTGGCGATCCTGCCCACGCCAACCATCGGCGCGGTCGGCATCATCCGCGACCCGGCCACCGCCATCACGGGCAAGGCGCGCGAGGGGCATGTGGCGCTCCTTGTGGGCGAAACCCATGGCCATCTGGGCCAATCCGCGATTCTGGCAGAGGTGTTCAACCGTGCAGAGGGCGACGCCCCGCCCGTCGATCTTGCCACCGAAAGGCGTCATGGCGACTTCATCCGTTCCAATTACGCGCTGATCGAGGCCTGCACCGACCTTTCCGATGGGGGACTGGCCCTTGCCGCCTTCGAGATGGCCGAAGCAGCGGGTGTCGGCATTCATCTCGTCACCGAGGCCACAGCGGCCCTCTTTGCCGAGGATCAGGCGCGCTATCTCATTGCCTGCGACTTTGATCAGGCCGAGGCGCTGATGACCACCGCCGCGCGGGCTGGCGTGCCGCTGACCAGCGTCGGCCGGTTCAGCGGTGACAAGGTGCGCTTTGGCCGGTGCGAGGCACCTTTGGCTATGCTATCGGACATCTTTCGCCTCACCTTTGGCGCGACCTTCGACTGACCCACACGCAGCTTCACGTTTTGCGGAGCGGCATGGCGGGACGAGACGCGCTGTGGCAGGCTCTGGTGGAGCCCTCGGAAAGGATCCACCATGCTTCGTCTGTTGCCCGCCCTCTGCCTCGTCATGCTGCCGGTTGTGACCATGGCGCAGGACACCACGCCGGACCCCGAACCCGAAGCCCCGATGACGCTGGACCGGCTCGACGAGATCATCCGCGCGCTTGATCCCGAGGCGCAGAGTAATGGCAGCGTCTGGCAACTGACGATCAACGAGGTGCAGGTGCTCATCGTCACCGATGCCGCCGCCGACCGGATGCGCGCCATCACCCCGGTCGCCAAGACCGACGACCTGACCCCCGCGGATGTCACCCGTGTCATGCAGGCCAATTTCGACACCGCGCTCGACGCCCGCTATGCCATCGCCAAGGATATCCTGTGGTCCGCCTTCATTCACCCGCTCTCGCCGCTGGAAAAGAAAGAGTTCATTTCCGGCCTTGGACAGGTGGTCAATCTGGCACAGAGTTATGGCACGCTCTACTCGGGGGGGGCGCTTCAATATGGTGGCGGCGACAGCGGCGCGCTGCAACGCGCGCTCCTCGACGACCTGCTGAAAAAGGGCGAGGAGATCTGACCGGCCGCACGCCAGGACCAGTGGCGCAGCACCACCAATGCGCCGCCATCGGGGTCTTTGACCCAGGTCGAAATGTGCCCGGTTCGGCAGTCGGGGCTGCGGTGTCTCTTGCACTCGGGCCGGGTGCGTTCTAAATCGTCAGTGACAGACAACACGGAGATGCCCGATGGCCTTGCTCGCCTCTGATCTCGAAGCGATGATCCGCGAAACCCTGCCAAATGCCAGGATCAATGTAGACGGTGATGACGGTGTGCATTTTTCCGCCGAAGTGATCGATGAAAGTTTTCGGGGCCTCAACCGGGTGCAGCAGCAAAGGGTTGTCTATGCCGCGCTCAAAGGCAAGATGGACGGGCCAAGCGGCGTGATCCATGCGCTTGCCCTGACCACCAAGGCGCCAGATTGATCAGGCCCCGCCAGACAGGAAGAAACAGATGATGACCGACGCCAAGACCCGTATCGATCAGACCGTGAAGTCCAATGACGTGGTGCTCTACATGAAGGGCACCAAGGCGATGCCGCAATGCGGTTTTTCCTCTCGTGTAGCGGGCGTGCTCAACTATATGGGCGTCGATTTCACCGATGTGAACGTGCTCGCCGACGCCGAAATCCGTCAGGGCATCAAGGACTATTCCGACTGGCCGACGATTCCGCAGCTCTATGTCAAGGGCGAGTTCGTGGGCGGCTGTGACATCATCACAGAAATGACGCTTTCGGGGGAACTGGACGCGCTCTTTGACAAGTCCGGGATTGCCTATGACAAGGACGCCGCCGCCAAGATCCGCGAAGCCAACGCCTGAACCTGTGCGCTCAGCCCAGCGGCTGCGCCCGCTCGACCAGACGCGCAAAGAACGACGCGCCGACCGGCGCCACCGCATCGTTGAAGTTGAAGCCCGGATGATGCAGGCCCGACCCCGCGCCCTGCCCCAGAAAGAGATAGGCGCCGGGCCGCTCTTGCAGCATGTAGGAAAAATCCTCGGCGCCCATCTCGCGCGGGCGGTCCGCGATCACGGCCCCGTCTCCCACGACCTCGCGCGCCACCTGGGCCGCAAAGGCAACCTTGGACGCATCGTTGAACGTCGCCGGATAGCCGATTTCGATCCGCACCTCGGCGCGCACGCCGTAAGCCGCCGCCGTGCCCTCGGCCACCTCGCGCAACCGCCGATGCGCCATCTCCTGCACCTCCGCGGTAAAGCTTCGGATCGTGGCGTTGATATAGGCCGTTCCGGGGATCACGTTATCGACCGTGCCAGTGTGGATCTGCGTCACCGAGATCACCAGATCATCGAGCGGATTGCGGTTGCGGCTGACGATCGTCTGGATCGCCTGCACGATCGCCACCGCCGCCACCACCGGATCGCGGGTCTCATGCGGCATCGCCCCATGGCCACCCTGCCCGATCACCTCGACATGCAGCGTATCGACGGCCGCCATGATCGGCCCCGGCGTCGTCTCGAACGTGGCCGCGGGCACGCCCGGCAGCGTGTGGAGCGCGTAAACCTGATCGATCCCGTAACGCTCGAGAACCCCCTCCTCGACCATCACCTTGCCCCCGCCCGGCCCCTCCTCGGCGGGCTGAAAGATGAGCGCAACGCGGCCCCTGAAATTGCGCGTCTCCGCCAGATACTTTGCCGCGCCAAGCAGCATCGTGGTATGCCCGTCATGGCCGCAGGCATGCATCCGCCCCGGCACCGTGCTGGCATAATCAAGCCCCGTCGTCTCGGTCATCGGCAGCGCGTCCATATCCGCACGCAGCCCGATGCAGGGGCCCTCCCCCTGCCCCTCGATCACCGCAACCACGCCGCTTGTCGCAATGCCCGTCTCGATCTCGGTGATGCCAAAGTCGCGCAGCCGCGCCACCACGAACGCCGCCGTCGCATGGCAGTCGAATCCGATTTCGGGATTGGCATGCAGATGCCTGCGCCAGGCCGTCATTTCCTCGTCAAAGCCCGCTATGCGGTTGATCACGGCCATCTCTGGACATCCCTTTCCTGACAGGTCAGGGTTCACTCAACTCCAAAGACGAGACATCCGCAATGCCCGACGACAGGCTTCTTCACGACCCCGAGGGCGGCGTGCCGCGCCTCATCGCCATCATGGCCCGGCTGCGCGACCCGGCGTCGGGCTGCCCCTGGGACATCGAACAGGATTTCGCCAGCATCGCCCCCTACACGATCGAAGAGGCCTATGAGGTGGCCGACGCCATTGATCAGGAAAACTGGCAGGAGTTGCGCGGCGAATTGGGCGATCTTCTGTTACAGGTCGTCTTTCACGCTCAGATCGCAAAGGATCGTGGACTGTTCGACATAGAGGATGTGGCCCGCGCCATCGCCGACAAGATGGTCGCGCGCCACCCGCATGTCTTTGGCGACGAGAGCCGCGACAAGTCGGCCGAGCAACAGACCCGCGACTGGGAGGCGATCAAGGCCGCCGAGCGCGCAGCGCAGGCCAGAGTTGGCACGCTCGACGGCGTGGCGCTTGGCCTGCCGGCGCTGCTGCGCGCGGTCAAGTTGCAGAAGCGCGCCGCGCGCGTCGGGTTCGACTGGCCGCAGACGGCACAGGTGCTCGACAAGATCACCGAAGAGGTGGCCGAACTGCACGAAGCGGCGGCGAGCCTGCCACATGACAAGATCGAGGAGGAATTCGGCGACCTGCTCTTTGTGATGGCCAATCTCGCACGGCACATGCAGGTCTGCCCCGAAACCGCGCTGCGCCGCGCGAATGCGAAATTCACCCGGCGCTTCGAGCGGATCGAGGCCTTGCTTGCCGACATAGGGAAAACGCCCGGCGAGTCCGATCTTGCCGAAATGGACGCGCTCTGGAACCGTGCCAAGGCCGAAGAGCGGCAGTAGCACCGCAGCGCCGAAAGAGGGTATTTAGACCAAGAAGAAAGATCTCTTCATCTTCTTCTTGGTCTAAATACCCATGATCCAACGCCGTGTCGCTCTGCAACGTTTGATGGTCAGCCGAGCGCCTCGTCACACCGCTTGCAGGTGCCGGGATGTCGGTGATGGCCGACATCGGGCAGGATCTTCCAGCAGCGCTGGCATTTCTGCCCCTCTGCCTTTTCAAAGACCACACCAACCCCGTCCACCTCGGGCAGACGGAATGCCTCTGCCGGGCGCGGATCGCTGGTCAGCACCAGATCGGAGGTGATGCAGATATCGGCGAAATCGACCGATTTCAGCGCGCTCAGCATCTCGGGGTCGCGGACATGCACCACCGGGGCCGCCTCCAGCGAAGCGCCAATCACCTTGTCGGTCCGCTGCACCTCGAGCGCCGCCGTCACGACGCGCCGCGCGGTGCGCACCATGGCCCATTTCGCCGCCAGCGGCTCATTCAGCCACGCCGCGGGGGTCTCGGGAATGTCCGTCAGATGGATCGAGCCATCTGCATCCGGAAAGCGCGACAACCAGACCTCCTCCATGGTGAAGACCAGCATCGGGGCGAGCCATGTGGTCAGCCGGTGAAACAGCAAGTCCATCACCGTGCGCGCGGCCCGGCGGCGCGGCGTATCACCATCGCAATAGAGCGCATCCTTGCGGATATCGAAGTAGAAGGCGCTCAGATCGAGCGTGCAAAAGTTGAAGATATGCTGGAACACGCCTTGAAAATCATATGTTTCATAGCCTTTCCTCACCGTGTGATCGAGTTCTGCCAGACGGTGCAGCACCCATTGCTCCAGTTCGGGCATCTCTGATACCGCCACCCGGTCTGCCTCCGAGAACGGGGCGAGCGCGCCCAGCAGGAAGCGCAGCGTGTTGCGCAGGCGACGGTAACTGTCGGCCACACCCTTGAGGATTTCCGCCCCGATCCGCAGGTCGGCCGTATAATCCGCCTGCGCCACCCAGAGCCGCAGGATATCCGCGCCATACTGCTTGACCACCTCCTCGGGGGCGACCGTGTTGCCCAGCGACTTGGACATCTTGTTGCCCTTCTCGTCGAGGGTGAAGCCATGCGTCAGCACGCCGCGATAGGGCGCGCGGCCGATCGTGCCGCAGGCCTGCAACATCGAGGAATGGAACCAGCCGCGATGCTGATCGGTGCCCTCAAGGTAGAGATCGGCGATGCCGTCCGCGCTGCCATCTTCCCGGTCGCGCAGCACGAAGGCGTGGGTCGAGCCGGAATCGAACCACACATCGAGAATGTCATCGACCTTGATCCAGTCGTCGGGGTTGACGATGCCCGAGAGGAAACGCTCCTTGGCTCCCGCCTTGTACCACGCATCCGCACCCTCGGCCTCGAACGCCGCAAGGATGCGGGTGTTGACCTCCTCGTTGCGCAAAAGATATTCCGGGTTAGTGGGTTGCGCGCCGTTCTTCACAAAACAGGTGAGCGGCACACCCCAGGCACGTTGCCGCGAAAGCACCCAATCGGGCCGCGCCTCGATCATCGAATAGAGCCGGTTGCGCCCGGTCTTGGGTGTCCAAGTCACCAACGCGTCAATCGAGCGCAACGCGCGCTCGCGGATCGTGGTGCCGTATTGGTCCTGCCCGTCGCCCACGGGCCGGTCGATGGCGGCAAACCATTGTGGCGTGTTGCGATAGATCACCGGCGCCTTGGAGCGCCAGCTATGCGGATAGGAATGCTTGATCTTGCCGCGCGCCAGAAGGCCTCCCACCTCGATCAGCTTGTCGATCACCACCTTGTTGGCATTGCCCTCCTTGCCCTTGCGGTCAAGAATATGGGCGCCACCGAAGAACGGCAGATCGGGCCGGAAGGAGCCGTCGTCAAGCACGTTATAGGTGATGACCTGCTCGAGCATCCCCAGATCACGGTACAGTTCGTATTCCTCCATCCCGTGCGAGGGCGCGCAATGAACGAAACCGGTGCCCTCCTCGTCGGTCACGAAATCGGCGGCGCGAAAATCGCGGGGGTCGTCCCATTCGCCATTCGAGCCTTCGACACCGGCAAGGGGGTGGAGCAAGGAGATGGACGACAATTCTTCCGCGCTCACATCGCGAACGCGGGTATACATAGACGGATCCAGCCGCGCACGGCTCATCACATCCTCGGCGCGCGTGTCGGCGAGGATGAATTTATCGCCGACTGCGGCCCAGCATTCCTCGGGCGTCGCGGTAACTTGGTAGAGGCCATAGGAGATGCCCGCGCCATAAACCACGGCCCTGTTCGAAGGCATGGTCCAGGGAGTCGTTGTCCATATGACGACAATAGCATCTTTCAGAGAAAGAAAATTCGTGCCCTCATTTTGAATACGAGTATCTAGCTTGTGTTGCCATTCAGCAGCCCTTTCCTTCATGAATTTAACGGTTCTTTCGATACCCTGAGGATTCTCGCTAACCCTAACACTTGAATAGGAAGGATGAGCCTGCATCGCCAACCAATCTTCGCGGGAATGCCCATTGAAGTCGAAGTCACCCGCTCCATACGCTCTGAACTTCACCCAAACGGTGAAACTCTCCTTGTCGTGATACTCCACCTCCGCCTCTGCGAGCGCGGTTTTCTCCACCGGCGACCACATCACGGGCTTTGACCCCTGATAGAGCACGCCGGTCATCAGGAACTTCTGGAATTCCTCCGCGATGATCCGCTCGGCGCGGAAATCCATGGTGAGGTAGGGACGATCCCAGCAGCCGGTGATGCCCAGACGCTTGAACTCTTCGCGCTGGATGTCGATCCAGCCCTCGGCAAACTTCCGGCATTCCTGACGGAAATCAACGACATCCACCTCGTCCTTGTTGCGGCCCTTGGCGCGGTATTGCTCTTCGATCTTCCACTCGATCGGCAGGCCATGACAATCCCAGCCAGGGATATAACGCGCATCGCACCCCATCATCTGCTGGCTGCGCACCACCATATCCTTGAGGATCTTGTTCAGCGCGTGCCCGATATGCAGATGCCCGTTGGCATAGGGTGGGCCGTCATGGAGCGTGAAGGGCTTGCGGCCCGCGCTCCGCTCGCGCAGGCGCTCATAGACGCCGATGCGTTCCCATCGGGCCAGCCATTCGGGCTCGCGCACGGGCAGGCCCGCGCGCATCGGGAAATCGGTTTCGGGCAGGTTCAGCGTGTCCTTGTAATCGGGCATATCGGCGCACATGGGCGGCGTCCTTCGTCAGGTCTGGGATTCATGGTTGGGTGGCGCGATGGCTCGAACGCCCGATGTCCCGGCGGCTCGATTGTCTCAGAGCGCCGGGCATGTAATTCGAATGATGATCGCGATGGCATGGATCATGCGCCGCCTTATAGGCGCGCGCCCGCCAAGCGTCCAGAGGCGCAACGCTCGCTTTCTTGAAAAGAAAGCGGGCCGAACTCTTGAAAGGATTTCGGCGACCGCCGCGCTCTTGCCTATGGCGGCGGAGAGGCGCATCTCTGTGGCATGACCGAAGCTGCCCTGCCCCCGCGTTTTCCCGTCACCCGCGCCGAGATCGAGCGGGTTGTTGCGGCCTTTTATGCTGCCGTGCGCGCCCATCCCGGCCTTGGTCCGGTCTTTGCCGTGCATGTCACCGACTGGCCCGCGCATGAGGCCAAGGTGGCCGATTTCTGGGCCAACTCGATCCTGCACGAGCGCTGCTATGACGGCAGCCCGATGGCGGCCCATGTCAAGGCGCGCAATGTGCAGCCGGGCATGTTCTCGATCTGGCTCGCACTGTTTGATGCCGTTCTTGCACGCGAACTGCCCCCCGCGCAGGCCGCCGCATGGTCAGACCTCGCGCATCGCATCGGGCGGTCCTTGCGCGCGGGCGTCGTCGAGCGCTCCACCCATCCCGGCGGCGTCCCGAAACTGCGCTAGTCGCGTCCCATATGCGCCGCAATTCGGGCATTGAGCCACGCAAGGCCCGCCAGAGACAAGCCTAGCCCAAGAAAGGATGCGACGCGTACCAGCCCCGCCAGCCCGGACATGTCGATGACAAAGACCTTGACCACGGTCAGCGCGACAGCCGCCATGGCCATCCGCCGCAGCGCCTCCGAGCGGCGGATCAGCGCCAGCCCCAGCAGCAGCACGGACAGCACGATGAGCGCAACCGTGTAGCTGTAAAGCTCGCCATCGCTGACCCCCGACACACTCAGATCCCGCCCCTGCCAGAGCCGCCGGATCTCGAGCCCGAGAGACCATGCGGCATAGGCCGCTCCGGCCACCGCGAACCCGCCCCGCAGCCAGCGCGGTAGATGCCTGAGCCGCCACGCGCCCACCGCTAGGACCGCCGCCACCGGCAGATAGGCCGCCGCCAGACTGTCAAGGATCGGCGGCCCGCTGACCAATTCCTTGCGCCAGAGCACGGGGAAGAGCGGGTTGGTCAGCACCGCCTGCGCGGCGAGGCTCGCCAGCGCCACCGCCCCGCTGCCTACCGCCAGCAGCAGACGCAGCCCGCGCATCAGCGCACTGCCATCCAGTTTGTGCCGGTAAAGTTGCACCATCATCGTGGCCAGCCAGACCACCGCCAGCAGGCCCAGCCCGGCATGGCCCATTGCTCCCGGCTTGCCCAACCAGCGTTGCAGAAGGACACTGACCAGGATCGCCAGGATCGACCACAGCGCGCTCTCGATCACGCCCCGCGTGGTGCCACGCGCGCGCGCCGCCATCACCCCCCAGGCCACCGCGAGCAGCACGAGCGGCCCGCCATGCGCCAGCAGCACGTCGAGGAGACTGGCCTCCCGCACCGCCCAGCCCAGACCGGGATCGATCACCAGACGGTAGCCGATCACCGCCACGCCGATCTGCGCCAGCCCACCCAAGAGCGGCAGGTCGAACCGCCGGTCGATCATCGCCGTGGCCAGCACCATCACCGCCAGCGCCAGCGTCAAAGCCGCCTTGCTCAACATGACGAAGAGCGCAAGCGTTATCAGCACCAGAGCCGCCCCGGCAAAGAGCGCTGCCAGGAGCCGCGCCTGGGGTCCGCGCGCGCCCTGCGCCCACCAGACCATCACCCCCGCCAGCGCCATCAGATGCAACGCCCAGGCGTAGCCTCCGATCACCGCGCCGGGCGCCCAGAGCAATTCGAGCAGCAGCGCCAGCGCGGGCGCCGTCACCGCCGCCGCCAGTGCCCAGAGGATGTCTGCCAGCGCCGCTTCCCTGCTCCGGATCCGCCCGTGGCAGAGCCAGGATGCCACCACCCCTCCCGCGAAGAGGATCGAGGCCGCGAGCGGAATCGGGGTCTCGGGCAAGCGTTCCGCCGCCGCCTGAAATCCGCCCCAGACCGAACCGCGCTCCAGCGCCTCGAGCGCCACCAGAACCAGCGTCGCCACCGCGGGCGCGAGGGCCGCATCTTCGAGCGCGGGAGCCCGCCATGTGCCCAGCAGCAGCGCCGCCAGCATCAGCGCCAGCAGGCCGAAGGCCAGCCAGACGAGCAGAGCCTGTTGCGTGTCCAGCGCCACACGCACCGTCGCGATGGAGGCCAGCGCCACCATCGCCAACGCCAGGCGTGCCGGAAAGTCGGGAAAATCCCCGCCCACGATCAGCCGGCGCGAGAGCGAATTGCCCGCGTGCTGCGGCAGCAAACGCCCCTCGGGCACCAGCACCGCCAGGAGAACCGCCAACGCCCAGAAACCGAGGTAATGCTCGCCGCCCGTGCCGCCCTGATAGAGCAGCGCCGCACCCGCCACCGCCACCGCCAGCGCCAGCACCGAGATCCAGGCCCAGCGGCGCTGTGCATCCACCGCCAGCCCGACTCCGGCAATCAGCGCGAAATAATAATAGAACATCCAGGCAGCCTCTGACGCGCCACCGACCAGAAACGGTGCCCCGCCCGCGCCGATCAACCCGAGCGCCGTCATCACCGGGCCGTAGAACCAGCCCAGAACGATCGCCATCGCGCCCACGCTCACCAGCCCGCTCAACGCCAGTCCCGGCCCGATCAGCCCATAGAGGGCGCGCGCGGCCAGCACCGCGGCAAAGAGCGTGACGATGCCTGCCCCCGAGAGGACCGAGGGCACGCCCGCCGCACGCGCGCCGTCACCGTGGCGGCGGCGGATCACCTCGCCGCCTCCGATCAGCGCAGCGCCCAGCCCCAGCGCGCCGATGATCCGCGCCAGCGGCGTGAGCAATCCCTGCTCTACGCCGTACTGCACCATGAACACGCCCGCCAGTGCCAGCGACACCCCCGCCACCGCCAGCGTCCAGTTGCCGCGCAGCCAGCGCCAGAGCCCCGCCAGACGATCGGCGCGCAGCACGAAGGCGCGCGGTGGCGCGTTGACCTCTGACGCCTTGGTTTCGGGCAAAATGGGCGCCGAGGCACCGGTTTGTGCCGTCACGGTCTCTCTCTCTGCTTGCATATCGGGCACAAGGTCAGGCGCCGTGCTCTCCGGCAGGGGCAGCGGTGCCTGTCGCGCCGCAAGCCCGGCCTCAAGCCGCGCCACCCGCGCCTTGAGTCGGTGATGAGAGATCAGCAGGTATGGCACGCCCACCAGAATGAGGGCCGCAAACGCCAAGCCGAAGAGAGCCATGGTCAGATCCGACATCCTCATCCCTGTCCAAAAAGCCCGCTCAGCGCCCGCCGCACCAGCCCAGTGACCGATGGCTTGCGCGCGTGGATGAACGGCATCGGGCGGCAGACCTCGATGGTGGCCACACCAACCCGCGCGGTCAACGCGCCATTGACCACCCCTTCACCGAACCGCCGCGACAGTTTCGACAGCACGCTGCCCCCCGCCACGCTGCTGATCAGATCGTCGCCCACGGCCACTGCTCCGGTTGCCACCAGATGCGCCATCACCGCGCGCGCCACTCGCCAACTGCCCAGAAATCCCGCGCGCCCGCCATAGATCTCTGCCACCCGCCGGATCATCCGCAGGTTCGACACCAGCGCGCCCACCACATCCGCCAGCGCCAGCGGCACCAGCGCCGTGATCATCGCCACCTGCCGCGCCGCCTGCTCCACCTCGCGCAGCGCCAGGATATCGAGCGGCACCAGCAGCTCGGTCTCGGCCAGAGCCAACAGGGCTTCGGCATCGAACTGTTCGGCCTCGCGCCCGGCCAGACGGTCAAGACCCCAGCGGAGCTCGCCGCGCCCGCTATAGAGCGCCTTTACGTTTTTGACGACTACCTGCGCTCCGCTCAGATCCGCCTCGGCCAGCGCCGCCCCCGCCCTCCGATGCAGGCTATCGAGACGCCCCAGCCGGGCAAAGCCCGCCAGCTCGCGCAAGGCAATCCCCAGAGTCACGGCCAGGAGCCCGAGCCCCATCGCCGCCACCGCATAGCCCAGGAGCGGCACCCGCGCGATCAGGCCCGTGGCGAAATCCCAGGCGGCCACCGAGACCACCGCCCCCGTCAACCCGAGTGCCAATCCCCAGAACAGCCTTGCCAGCCGCGACGGACCGCGCGCCAGACCGGCCATCACGCCCTGCATGACCTGACCTTCGGGGGCCGGCAGATCCGGCACCGGCGGGGCCCGATCCGGACCGGCCGACGCGCGGCCCTCCATTTCGATCAGAACCGGTCCCTTGCTCATGCCCCGCTCCCCCGGTTGCGCCAGATCATCCGGATATCCGGCAATCCCTCGTCATTTCCCATGCCCTCGCCGTGCTCGACCTCTACGAACCCTTCACGCAGATAGAATTGCCGTGCCGCGAGATTGGCCTCCAGCACCCAGAGTTGCAACGCCGGCGCTTCGCTCTTGGCCTGTGTCAGCAGCAACCGGCCCAAGCCCTGCCGCCAGCGCAGCGGATGCACATAGAGGGCATGCAGGATGGCCCCGTCGCAGACGCTGAACGCCGCCACGCCCTGCGGATCGCGCACCACCCGGACCCAGCCCTTTACCACTACCGCGCAGAGCGTCCGCAGATCCTCGCTCCGGCTGCGGACGATGGGCAACCACGGGGTCGCGCGGGAGAAGGCCCAGAGAATGGCTGCCAGCCGGGGCACATGCCACAGATGCCCGCGCACCACCTTCAAAGCCGGTCCCCGATCAGGAACTGCGCTGCACGATCGAGCCGGATATGCGGCGGCCCCTCGCCGGGACGCAGGCTGAGCGGTGCGGGCGCGAAATGCATGACGGCGTAATCGGCATCGAGCCAGGTCTTGGCACCGCTGCGCGCCGGACCAATCAGTCTGGCAGGATCGTCCGGCAGTTCCCCGGCATGAAAGGCCGCCTCCTTGCCGCTCTCCAGAAGCCGCCCGCGCACGCAGTCAAGGTCGCGCCCGTGATGCGTCACGCGCTCCTCCGTGGTCGCCCTCAGCGCCGCCAGCGCCATCGCCTCGACCCGGGCCCCGGAGAATTCCGCCCGGTCGCGCGCCTCGCGCAGCAGCGCGACCATGATCGCGGTCAACCGTGGGTGCTGGCCATGATGCAGATGGTCCGCCTTGGTTGCCGCAAACAGGATCTTCTCGACCCGTCGGCCGAGCAGAAGCTGCGTGAGAAAGGCGTTGCGTCCCGGCCGGAACGCGATCAGGATTTCTGCCATCGCGTGGCGCATGTCCTCGAGCGCCTGTGGACCCTTGTGAATGGCGTCGAGCGCATCCACCAGAATCACCTGCCGGTCGATCCGCGCAAAGTGGTCGCGAAAGAAGGGTCGCACCACCTCGCGTTTGTAGGCCTCGTACCGCCGTGCCATTTCGGCCCGCAAACTGCCTCGTTTCGCCGCCGGTGCCTCTGGCAAGGGCGCGAAGGTGACTACAGGCGACCCCGCAAGATCGCCCGGCAAGAGAAATCGTCCCGGCGTGCAATCATAAAATCCGGCGGAACGCGCCGCTTCGAGGTAGGTTGTGAACTGCCGCGCCAGCGTCTGCGCGGCGGCCTCATCGAGGGCCTCTGCCGCATTGCACGCCACCGCGGCCGACAGATAGGCCGCAGCCTCGGCGCGCGGCGCGATTCGCGCCAGAACATCGGCCGACCACTGATCATAGGATTTGTCGAGGAGCGCGAGGTCGAGCAGCCATTCGCCGGGATAATCCACGATGTCGAGATGCACCACCCGCGGTCCGGTGACGCCCGCCAGCAGCCCGGCTGGCCTGATCCTGAGTGAGAGCCGCAGTTCGGACACCGTGCGCGTGCTCTCGGGCCAATGCGGCGCGGAACCGGTCAACGCCCCAAGATGGGTCTCGTAATCAAAACGCGGCAGCATCACGTCCGGTTGCGGCTGAAGATAGGCCGCGAGGATCCGCCCCTCGGCGACGGCCCGAAGCCCCGGCATCCGCGCCCGGTCGAGGAGATTGGCCACCAGCGACGTGATGAACACCGTCTTGCCCGCGCGCGCGAGGCCAGTCACACCCAGTCGGATCACCGGCTCGAACAATGCCTGCCCCACCCGATCGCTCAGGCCCTCGATCCCGCGCGTCAGCCCCTCTGCCAGTCCTGCAATCGCCAAACACTGCCCTTTCCCATTTCGAGATCAGGATAGACGTCGTGCGCCGGGCTTGCTAGGGGGCTTTCCGCTTGACCCAAAGCGCATCGGACGAGCGTCGGTCTTGGGTATTTTTACCAAGAAGAAGCACCGTTGCGGCAATGGTCAAAGCCCGTTTCCCGCGCTATGAGAGGCGAAATCATCTGGAGGGCCCGCAATGGCCGAAACCGAGCAACCGCAAATCTACCTCATCACGCCGCCAGAATTCGAATTGAGCAGTTTTCCAGACAGGCTCGGGGCGGTGCTCGATGCGCACCCTGTCGCTTGCGTCAGGCTGTGGCTGACCACCCGGGACGAAGATCGGATCGCACGCGCCGCCGATGCCTGCCGCGAGGTAGCCCATGCCCGCGATGTGGCCCTTGTGCTCGACAGCCATGTCAGTCTTGCGCAGCGGCTCGGCCTCGACGGCGTGCACTTGCCCGATGCCGCGCGCTCTGTGCGCACCGCCCGCAAGACATTGGGCGAGGATGCCATCATCGGCTCGTTCTGTGGAACCTCGCGCCATGACGGGATGACCGCCGGCGAGGCGGGCGCGGATTACATCGCCTTTGGTCCGGTCGGGCTCACCGGTCTAGATGATGGACGCCATGCCGAGTCCGAGCTTTTCGAGTGGTGGTCCGCGATGATCGAATTGCCCGTGGTAGCCGAGGGTGCGCTGGAGGAAGACGTGATCCGCCGCCTCGCCCCGATGACCGATTTCTTCGCCTTGGGCGAAGAGATCTGGCAGACGCCCGATCCTGTGGCCGCGCTGGCGCGGCTGATCGCCGCCATGGCGTGATCACGCGGCAGCTCAGCCGCCGCGTCTGTCGGCTGGCATCCCCGCGCGCACCTGCGCCTCGGCATCGGCCGCCAGAGCTTTGCGGCCAGGAAAATCATCAACTTTCAGAGGCGGATGATAGATGACCCTCACGCGCCCCTGCCGCCTTGCTCCGAGCACCTGCATCAGATGCTCAGCAAAGCTCATGTCGCCCCACCATCCATAGAACCGGGGATCGACATCCGCCGGAGCGTCATAGATGACACTGACTGGTTGGACATAGAGCCGATGGCACAGAGCTTTACTAAAGAACGCCTGAAAAAGCGTTGATTTGAAATTTAGAACGCGCATTCCATCCGTTGAGCTTCCTTCCGGGAAGAACAGCAGCCGATGACCGATCAGCAAACGTCGTTCAAAAACCGCCGTCTGTGCGCGCGCCTCCCTTGGATTGCGACGGATGAAAACCGTTCCGGTGATCTTGGCCAGCAGCCCGATCCCCGGCCAGTCCGCCACCTCGGACTTCGAGACGAAATAGACCCGCTTGCACGCATTGAGGGCAAAGATATCGAGCCAGGAGGAGTGATTTGCAACCACGGCCCCGGGTTCGAGCATCGGCGCACCCGTCACTTCATGACGGATTCCGAGGATCACGAAAGCCATGCGACAAACCCCCTGCGTAATGAACGGTGTCCATGGGCGATACAGCCTGAAGAGGGGGGCCTCGATCATCCGCAGGCCGAGCGTTGCCAGAACACCAAGCCCCAAAACGAGGACAAGTGGTCCGCCGCGCAGGACGACACGCAGGACATGCCCCGCGTCACGCTGAAACTCGGGCGGCGCTTCGCTTGAAAACCACGTGAATTTCACGCACCAACATCCCGTGTATAAATGGCTTTTTGTGCTTTCGTCAGGTTTGCTGTGTCGAGGATCAGACAGACATCGGTGGTATTGAAGGCGTGATCCAGATAGGCTCCGTCCCCGACATAGCCCCCCAGCCTGAGATAGGCCTTGATCAGGGCGGGCACCTGAAGCATGGCCGCAGGCCGGTCAAGACGGCTCTCCTCGATCAGGTCCATACGCTGGTAGTGATCGCGTCTGGCGCGCACGCGCATGTCGGACGGGGCGAGGTGCCGATGATGCAGAAGCGACAGGGGCTGCGCCAATTTTTCCACGTCCGTGCCGTGAAAACTTGCCACACCAAACAGGATTTCGATGCGATGTTCGGCGACATATCGGGCCAGCGCATTCCAGAGATGATACATGCCACGCCCACCACGATAGGGTCGCGCCAGACAGGATCGGCCGAGTTCCATCAGTCGGCGTCCACTGCTCTGGAGTGCGGTCAGATCGTATTCATCTTCGGAATAGAATTGCCCGGCGCGGGCCGCTTGATCATCGCGCAGCACCCGGTACACCCCGATCAGTTCGCCACCCTTTGCATCATCAACGAGGAGAAGATGGTCAAAAAAGGGGTCAAACCGGTCCCGTTCCAGTCGCGCGACATGATCCACCATCTCGCCATCCCCGCCAAGTTCCTCGACAAAGACCTCGTAACGCAGCCGTTGGGCCGCCATGAGGTCTTCCGGGGTCTGGGCAAGCTGGACGCGAAACAGCGGGTTGTGAGGGGTCATTGGCATGGCCTTTGCGCTCTGCCCCGCCTTCTAGGCAAGACGCGGGAAAAGTGCAACGCTCACCGCAAGAACCCGTTAACCCTTTGCTAACCTAGATCAGGGATCAAGGAGTGGTAGAAGTTCCACGCGCGCACCATCAATGACCACCTTGCCCGCATCACGAAAGTTGACGGTGATGCGCCCGGCGATGTTGGATTGGACCTGTCCCACGCCCCAGTCGGGTTGGTCAGGATGCCGCACCAGCATCCCCGGTTCCAGTATTGAGTTCAGATTGTTCATCTCGCCCCTCGCCGGAGACTGGCCATGCCGCAAGACCGCCTCGCCCTCGCCACCTTGACAGGCTCGCGTATCTGTCACGATCTGGCAAGCCCTCTTGGCGCGGTCGCCAATGGCCTTGAATTGCTGGACCTTTCGGGCACCCCCGAGAGCCCTGAATTGACCCTGATCCGGGACAGTATCAGCGGCGCCAGAGCCACGCTCGCGCTTCTGCGGTTGGCCTTCGGACAGGCCGGTCCTCAGGAAACGCTCGCTTCGGAGACGCTGCAGGACATCGCGCGCGGATATTATCGGGCCAGACCGCGCCTGACGCTGGAATGGTCGGCACATGGGGAGCTTTCCCGCGCCCGGGCGCAGATCCTGCTTCTGGCCCTCCTGTCCGCCGAACAGGCTTTGCCGCGTGGCGGAAGGCTGATCGTCCAGCAAGACGGGCCGGTCTGGCAGATCACCGCCGAGGCAGAGATCCTGAGCCCGGACATGACCCTGTGGAACGCCGTTTCAGGGCATACTCCCCTGCCCGGTATCGATCCGAGGTCCGTCAATTTTATCACTTTGAAAGAATGCCTTGACCAGCAAGGTTCATCCCTTTCGATCAGCCTCGACGCGACCGGACTGCGCCTTTCGCTCTAGGGGCGCACCGTGCCGTCCCCTTCGACCAGATACTTGAAACTGGTCAGTTGCACGGCCCCGACCGGCCCGCGCGCATGCATCTTGCCGGTGGCGATTCCGATCTCGGCCCCCATGCCGAACTCGCCACCATCGGCGAATTGGGTCGAGGCGTTGCGCATCAGGATCGCGCTGTCGAGCCGGGCAAAGAATTGTGCCGCGGCGGCGTCGTCCTCGGTCACGATGCAATCGGTGTGATTGGAGCCATAGCGGCGGATATGCGCGATGGCGTCGTCAAGGCTATCGACAACCTTGGCGGCGATGATGCGGTCAAGATATTCGCGCCCCCAGTCCTCGTCCTGCGCCGGGACAGTGCCTGCGATCCGCTGGATCCGGGCATCACCCCGCACCTCGACCCCGGCGGCCAGCAGGGCCAGAATCACCTTCCGCCCGATGCTGTCCATGACATCGCGATGCACGAGCAGGCATTCAGCGGCGCCGCAGATCCCGGTGCGTCGCGTCTTGGCATTGAGCACGACGCGCAGCGCCTTCGCGGGGTCCGCTGAGGCGTCGAGATAGACATGAACGATCCCCTCGAGATGGGCAAAGACCGGCACCCGCGCCTCGCGCTGGACAAGGCCCACAAGCCCCTTGCCGCCACGCGGCACGATCACGTCGATCGTGTCGGTCATCGTCAGCATCGTCTGCACCGCCGCTCGATCCCGTGTCGGCACCAGCTGGATGGCATCCTCGGTCAGGCCCGCCGCCCGCAACCCAGCCACAAGACCGGCATGGATGGCCCGCGAGGAGTGAAAGCTTTCCGAGCCACCGCGCAGGATCACGGCATTGCCCGATTTGAGACAGAGCGCCCCGGCATCCGCCGTCACGTTGGGGCGGCTCTCGTAGATCACCCCCACCACGCCGAGGGGCGTGCGCACACGCCGGATATGCAAGCCCGAGGGCATGTCCCATTCGGCCAGAACCTCGCCCACCGGATCCGCCTGCGCCGCCACCGCGCGCAACCCCGCGACGATGCCCGCGATCCGCGCCTCATCGAGCGCCAGCCGATCCATCATCGCCTCGGACAATCCCTTGCCGCGGCCATCGGCGAGGTCGAGCTCATTGGCCGCCAGAATATCCGCCCGCGCCGCCCAGACCGCATCGGCCGCCGCATCCAGCGCGCGGGTCTTGCAGGTGGCACTGGCCACGGCCAGGTCCGCCGCCGCGGCACGCGCCCGGGCACCGATCTCGGTCATCAGCGCGCAAATGTCGGTCTCGTCCGTCATGTCCTGCCCTCCGCCCCGGCTCAGAATGCCATATCGTCGCGATGCATCAAGGGCCCGCGTTGCGGATAGCCCAGCACCGGCTCGATCTGATCCAGACGCAGCCCCCGGATCCGCAGCGCGTCCGCCGCGTCATAGCGGGTCAGGCCCTGCCCCAGAACGCGCCCGGTCTCATCGGCCACCTCGACCGGATCGCCACGGCCAAAGCGGCCTTCGACGCCCGTCACCCCGGCGGGCAGGAGACTGCTGCCACGGGCCAGCGCCCGCGCGGCCCCCGCATCGACATTGACCCGCCCCTTGGGCTTCATCGCCGCGATCCAGGCCTTGCGCTTCTGCTGCGGATCGCCCTGCGCCAGAAACCATGTCGCCGCCGCCCCCTCCTCCAGCGCCTGAACGGGATGCAGGACATTGCCTTGCGTGATCGCCATGTCACAGCCGCCCGCGGTGGCGGTCTTGGCCGCCATCAGCTTGGTCTTCATGCCGCCTTTCGACAGTCCCGATCCGGCATCCCCCGCCATCGCCTCGATCTCCGGCGTGATCGTCTCGATCACGTCAAAGCGCCGGGCGCCCGGATCCTGCGCCGGATTGGCGGTATAGAATCCGTCCACGTCAGACAGCAGGATCAGCTGATCCGCCCCCGCCGTCACCGCCACCTGCGCCGCCATCCGGTCATTGTCGCCATAGCGGATCTCGTCGGTCGCCACGGTGTCATTCTCGTTCACGATCGGCACGGCACCCAGACGCAAGAGCTGCTCCAGCGTGGCGCGGGTATTGAGATAGCGCCGCCGGTCGGCGCTGTCCTCGAGCGTGACCAGCACCTGCGCCGCGGTGATCCCATGCGCGCCCAGAGCGCGGTCATAGGCCGCGGCCAGCCGGATCTGTCCCACCGCCGCCGCCGCCTGCGATTGCTCCAGCGTCAGATCGGTCATCGGCAGGCCCAGCACCCCGCGCCCGAGCGCGATTGAGCCGGACGACACCAGAATCACATCAGTGCCCCGGTTGCGCAGACGCACCACGTCCTCGGCCAGCGAGGCCAGCCAGGCCTCGCGCAGCGCCCCGGTGGCGCGGTCCACCAGCAACGCCGAGCCGATCTTGATCACCAGCCGTCTGGCCTTGATTACGGTTGCCACGATGCCTCGTCATCCTCTGCCCGCACCTTGTGGCGCAACCGGTCGTCGTCGATCTTGCCGCGCAGCGCCCGCAGGACTTCGGTCAATCCCTCTCGGGTGACACCCGACATCATCAGCACCGGACCGTCTGCCGCCTCTTGCAGTTTGGCCCGTGCCACGGCCCGCTCCTCCTCGTCAAGCGCGTCGATCTTGTTCAGCGCCGTCAGCCGCGGCTTGGCTGCCAGATCGCCGCCGTAGAGTTCCAGTTCGGTGAGGATGGTCTGGTAGTCCTCTGCGATCGTCGCCGAGGTGCCATCGACCAGATGCAACAGCACCGCACAGCGTTCGACATGGCCCAGAAAAAGATCTCCGAGGCCCTTGCCGTCATGCGCGCCGCCGATCAGGCCCGGAATATCGGCGACGACAAACTCCACCTCATCCACCCCGACGACCCCCAGATTGGGCACCAGCGTCGTGAACGGGTAATCGGCAATCTTGGGCCGGGCGTTTGAGCAGGCCGCCAGAAAGGTTGACTTGCCCGCGTTGGGCAGACCCAGCAACCCGACATCGGCGATGAGCTTGAGCCTGAGCCAGAGCGTGCGCTCGATCCCCTCCTGCCCCGGATTGGCGCGGCGCGGCGCGCGGTTGGTGCTGGTCTTGAAATTGAGGTTGCCCCAGCCGCCATTGCCGCCCTTGGCCAAGAGCACCCGCTGCCCCAGCGTGGTCATGTCGGCGATCAACGTCTCCATGTCCTCGTCGAGGATCTCGGTGCCCACCGGGACGCGCAGCACGATATCCTCGCCACTGGCCCCGGTGCGCTGCCGCCCCATGCCGGGGGTGCCGCTCCTGGCAAAGAAATGCTGCTGATAGCGAAAATCGATGAGCGTATTCAGCCCATCGACCGCCTCGGCCCAGACCGAGCCGCCATTGCCGCCATCGCCGCCATCGGGTCCGCCGAATTCGATGAACTTCTCACGGCGGAAACTGACACAGCCTGCGCCGCCGCCGCCCGAACGGATATAGACCTTTGCGAGATCAAGAAACTTCATGCACTGTCCTCACGCAAAGATCGGCCGGACCTCACTTTGCCTTTCTGCTGTAGGTCCATGTCGGCACGGTTGCCCCGCGCGCCACACAAAACGCTTCCGCATCCCCCAGATACCGAAACCCGCAATTCGTCAAGACCCGGGCGGAGGCGGCATTGTCCTGAAACACCGACGCAAAGATCGTGCTTGCGCCATGCGGATTGGCCGCAAGCAGTGTCTCGACCGCCGCAGAGGCGACGCCCGTATTCCAATAGGCCGGGGCCACCCAATACGAGATTTCCGACTGGCCGTCATCGACTCGCATCAGGCTGACCAACCCCATCACCTCGGAACCACCGGATTTTGTGCCGTCAATGGCCCAGATATCCTCGCTTCGGTCGTCCGCCTGCGCGCGCGCGATCAGCGCCTCGGCCGTCCCTGGCGGGAGCGGGTGCGGAATGTTGCTGCTGGAGCGGGCCACGCGCGCATCACCTGCATTCAGGGCAATGAGCCCTGAATCCGAGAGCCGCAGCGGCCGCAGATCGAACCGCTCTGCTGCGATCAGGGGTTGATTGATGATCGTCTCGTATTTCATGCGCCTTCTCCTCCGATCAGCGCCTCTGTCATGGCAAAAAGATGGGCACCCCTTGCCAAAGCACAACCGGCATATCGCGAGATTGTGCAGTCATTCGGGCAAGGTTGTGCAAATTCATGCCGCAAACGAGAAAGGGGACCGGCATCCTCGCCGATCCCCTTCTTGTTTCAAACACCTTAAGGTCGGCTTACTCTGCGGCCTTTGTCGCGGGCAGAACCGATATGAAGGTGCGGCCCTTCATGCCCTTGTGAAACTTCACTGCCCCTTCGGCGACCGCAAAGAGCGTGTGGTCCTTGCCTTCGCCCACGTTCAGGCCGGGCCAGAAGGTGTTGCCACGCTGACGCACGAGGATATTTCCGGAAATCACGGCTTCACCGCCGTATTTCTTGACGCCAAGACGGCGGCCGTCAGAATCACGACCGTTACGGGATGAACCGCCTGCTTTTTTATGTGCCATTTGGTTTCTCCTTAGCCTTTTGTCAGTTCTTTTGCCTGTGCGATCCAGCCTTCCCGCTCGATCCGGCCCTTGAACGACAGTTGTTCATCGATTGCAGCAACATCTGCCTCGGTCCATGCCGCGACCTGCGCGAAGGTCGTAACCCCCGCCGCGTGCAGCTTTTTCTCCAGCGCCGGGCCAACGCCGCTGAGCAGCTTCAGATCATCGCCAGCCTTTGCCGATTTTTGTGCTGGCGTCGCCTTCACCGCGGCCCCGGCGACCGATCCGGTCGCGGCGCGCACACCGGTCGCCTCGGCACCAGAGGCCAGAATGTCGGTGATCCTCAACAGGGTCAGCGTCTGGCGATGCCCGCGCGTGCGTTGCGAGCCATGCTTGCGGCGGCGCTTGATGAAACTGATGACCTTGTCGGCCTTGACCTGATCGATCACTTCAGCCTGCACTGCGGCACCGGCCACGAGCGGCACACCGAGAACCGGCGTGTCGCCGCCCAGCATCAGAATCTCGTTGAATTGCACTTTCTCACCGGCATCTGCCGCAAGCTTTTCGACCCGGAGCATGTCACCCGACTGCACCTTGTACTGCTTGCCACCGGTCTTGAGGACCGCAAACATCGCATTTCCTTTTCGTTTCCGCGCTCTGTGGTCCCCGCCTTGCGGGTGTTTCCGGCCGGATCGGCCACCTCGAACAGCGCACCCTTTGGGTGTCATTCAAAACCAAACCCGGCAGGATCATCCCGCCGGGTGCGCTGCTAATGCGGCACCGGCGTGTGAAAGTCAAGGGGCCGAGGCCGCGCAATCCCCCCCTGCGGCCTATAAATCCTTGCTCTGCATCTGCGCCACGACGGCCCGGCCCAGACGATAGGTCAGATCCTCGTGGATCGCGTCTTCGCGGGCAAAGAGCGCACGATCACCGCCCGCCACGACCGAGCGCATGTCAAAGATCCTCCACGGGTTGCATTTCGGCCATCCGTCCCGCCAGAACCTCGAACCGGTTGGCCATGATCTCGTATTGCACCGCGTTCATCAACGCATAGACCTGTTGCATCAGCGGATCCTCCAGCGCGACGACATAGGCGCGCAAATCCTCCGTTGACAGATCCCGATAGGTCGCGGCGGCATTCGCCAGAGCCGAGGCATCGAGGGCGTCTCGCAGGGCCTCCTCGCCCTCGGCCATCACCGCGCGCAGCGCCGCCTCGTCGATCTCGTATCCCAGCACCCCGGCATAGGACGCGGCCAGCAGAAAGCGCACCTGGATCTCCTGCACCGCCCGCACGCCGCTATCCCCGCTGTCGATCGCCTCCCCCATCGCGACGAGAATATTGATGCGCTCGGTCTCCATCTTCGCCAGCAGTGCCTCACCCTCTGCCCGCTTTGCCTCGTCATCTTCCACCAGATGCGAGGCGTTCTCGACGGCGACGAGAAGCTGACCGAGATCAGAGGCGTAAAAGCCGGCCGCATGATTGAGCATCGCGTCATCGAGGGTTCCCGACAACAGATCCAACCCCATCTCGCGCATGTGTCCGGTGTCGAAAACCTCGTTTGCGACCTTGCTCCAGGTCACGCCGAAATCGCTGGTGGTCAGCCCCAGCATCGCCGGCGCATCCGACGCCGCCAACGCGATACTGTCGAGCGCCACACCAAAGCCGGTGACATCAAGAAAGGCCTCCAACCGGTCGCGATCCGCCGCCCGAAGCGATCCGGCCACGACAACCGCACAAAGAATGCCCGCACCAAAGCTCCGCGCAAGGCGCGCCACAAGGCGAGAACGGGGAATGAACATACCGACGATCCTTTGTGTTGCAGCGCGCCGAAAACACGCAAATCACTCTTGCGCCCAACCTAGGCAAATTATCCTGTGAAACAATGGAAAACCCCTTGCCCCTTTGGGCAAAGGCGATTAAACGCCTCCTCCAGTCCCCCGCGGAGAGATGCCGGAGTGGTCGAACGGGGCGGTCTCGAAAACCGTTGTGGGGGCAACCCCACCCAGGGTTCGAATCCCTGTCTCTCCGCCAATAAATTAACGTATTTTATTGATATTGTTACTGTAAATTCGAAATCGCTTTACATCAGGCGCGGGCTTGCGACTGACTTTCGCGCCGGCCTCGGCATGGTCACGGATACCGGCCCGTCCGTGACTGGCAATCCGCCACGACGTCCGATTTTCGACCGTTCAGAAGATGGGTTGTGATGGCATTTGTCAGACGATCCACAAGAGTCCTTGTCGGGGTCGGAATTGACCTTGCGGGAGTTGATCCAAGTCATCGCGTGGCCGTCCGATATGATGTTGACTGTTGCGGCGTGCTTTTTTCCCCTTGGCTTCTTCGTGCGGGACGTGGACGGCGTTTCTGACCTGCCACTTGCCAAGCCTCGGAACGGGGGGCCGGACGAGGATATCCAGATGAACCAGATCACTCCAAGCGATGCCAGCGTCGGATGTGGCGCTTGGGTGACCGGATGCCGCCGTTTGGTCTGTCGCCTTGATCGTGCTGTAAGGAACCCGGCGTCCTGCTTGCCTTTCCGGCAAGATCCTGTCATCTGCGGGCTGCGAGGGCGGGCTACCTCTGCTTGTCTCATCCTCTTGTGCCTTCTCATGCTGGGATATGCGGCTGCGCCGGTCAAGGCGGCTGACGGGCAGGCAAAGACCCAGAACTGGCTGATGATGGATGCGGTGGAGCCGGAGGGCGCGCCGAAGTTCAGCGCTACGGTCTCTGCAAGCCTCGAATACCAGACCACGCAGGATACCCCTCTTCTTGCCGGGCCTTGGAGCGGGCAGCCCGATCAGTTCAACCGTTTTGCCCCGCGATATGGCGACGGCGCCGTGTTGCGAATCCCGCAGGCCGGCGTTGCGGTGCATGGGCGGCTGATGGACGGCGCGCTCAGCTATCGCGCGACGTTGCTGGCCGGGGACAATCAGCTCTTGCGCAACGAGCGCGGCTATTACGACGACCTCTACATTCGCCCCATCGATGCCAGCGTGACCGTGAACGCCTTTCCGCAGGGGCGGTTGCGGCTGGGTCTGTTCCGTCAGCCGCTGGGGGACGAGGCGGCGTCTCCCCGGCAGCGCTTTATCTGGCGCACGCATGTCACGCAGCAAATGGTTCAGGAACGCTACTTTCGCTCGGATGGCAGTGTGAACGGCGATCCGAACCTTGATCTCGGACCGGTCAGCGGGTTTCGCGACATTGGCGTGCAACTCTTCGACGCCTTTCAGACCGGCGCGTGGGAACACACCTATGCGCTGATGCTTGGTCTGGGGACGGGCATTGACCCGACGCTCCCCCAAACCGGCATCGACACCTATCTCTACTGGAGTTCGGAGCGGATTTTCGGCCGGACCGGGCGCAACCGCGATGGCCTGAAACTCTATGCCTGGGGCCAGTTCGGCACACGTAGCTTGCAGGTCGGGCCATCGCAGATCACCCAGGAATTCGACCGCCGCAGAGCGGGTATCGGCGCCAGTCTGCGCAACGGGCGGTGGTCGCTCAGCAGCGAATGGATCGTCGCCCGGGGAATGATCTATCACGGACCCGATGGCGGCACCATTCCGGGCCGTCTCAGCAACGATGGAACGCTGGTGGCGGGCTACAACGTGCTGCCGGACTCGGAGTCTGACGGCGGATATGTCGATCTGGGTTATCGGCCGATCGAGCCGCTGGAACTGATGATCCGCTACGATGTTCTCAACCGCGGAACCGACGATCCGAATACCACCGTGCGCTTTCAGGGGCTCAGCCTTGGCGGCATCTATCGGATCACGCCAGCCTTGCAGGTGATGGCAGGCTACCAGCTGCGCGACTACAGCGCCCCCAGGCTGTCCGCCGACAGCACGACGAACCGCCTGCTCGACGGTGTGGATAATCGGTTCGGCATTCGCCTTCTCTATCAAGTTGCCTTCTAACCCGGCGGGGTGAAATCCATCGCCCCGTCAACACGCAAAGGAGATCAGGATGAAACGATGGAGCCTTTCCGCCTTGTGCTCTGCGGGGCTGGCGCTGATCCTTGCTCTGCCTGCACAGGCAGGCCGGATCGTGGACACTGCCGCCGTGACCGAGGCCTTGGGCCGCGGAGCGACCCTGTGGGATATCCGCGATGCCGAGGCCTACAAGGCCGGACACATTCCCGGCGCCGTGAACCTTGGCACCCGGGTCTGTTCGCAGGTGCGCACGCCGGTCAGCTGGGATTACATCCCGATCAGTCGGATCATCGACCATCTGCAAGACTGGGGCATCGATCCGGGCCGGGAAATCGTGCTTTACAGCAACAAGGGCAACCTGTGCCCCTATTTCATCCTGCTGACCCTCGAACTGGTCGGCGCCCGGGATGTCCATGTCTATCATGGCGGGATCGACGACTGGCGCTCCGGCGACCGCCCGATTGATACCGCGACCACGACCTTGCAGCCGATTGCGCTTGATCTTTACCGCAAGACTGGCGTGATCGTGTCTACCGACGAGGTCCGCGCAAGCCTCGTGCGTCGTGACGTTCAGCTCCTCGATGTCCGCACCCGAAAGGAATTTGCCGGTCTCGATGTCCGTGCCCTGCGCGGTGGCCACATCCCCGGTGCGATCAATATTCCCTATGAAGAGAACTGGGTTGATCCGGACTCGCTGATCAAACTGCAAAACGACAGCACGCTTGGACGTGACGGATTCGCGCTGAAGCCCATCGCAGATCTGAAGCATCTTTACGCAGGGCTTGATCCCACGCGGGAGACGATCGTCTATTGCCACACCAGCCCGCGCGCCTCGGTCACTGCTGCGCTGTTGAAGGACATCGGATTTCGGGATGTCAGGGTCTATGATGCGTCCTGGGCCGACTATGGCAATCGTTTTGATCTGCCGGTCGAGAACGAGACCTTCTTTGACATGTTTGCCCTGACCAGTCGTATCGAAACGCTCCAGCGCCGCGTTGACGATCTTGAACGGCAGCTTGCCGACATCAAGAAGGCACAATAGCAGGATCGGCGCCGACAAGGGTCTGTGCGGCGGCCTGTGCTGTGCGCGGGACATTTTTGCAGATCTGGCCCGTCTACTTGATCGAGGTCAGGGCGCCATGCGGCCATCTGTCTTACCGATTCATTCGGCCATGTCGGCCGATGTCGCAGCGGAGGTTTCCAGCAATGCCCGATCCGAAATTCACCAAGCCCTGGCACGGGATTCCGCGCGAGAATATTTTTTGGAATCCGACGATTCTGGAGGATGTCTGCATCGGCTGCGGCACCTGCGTGACCGGGTGCAGCCGTCTGGTGTATCGGTTCGACTTCGACCGCAAGAAGCCAGTGGTGGTGGACCCGCTCAACTGCATGGTGGGCTGCACCACCTGCGCCAATACCTGCCCGGCCCATGCCATCGTCTTTCCGCCGATCGAGACGGTGCTGTCGCTGGAGGGGTTGGCCGAGGTGCGCCATGCGGTCGAGGACGATCTCATCGCCCGCCACGATGTGCTGGCGTCGACGGTCCCGGTGCCGCATCCTGACCGGATCGTGACGCTGAAGGTTGTGGCCAAGACGCAACTGACCGCCGATGTGCTGGATGTGGTGCTGGCCCCGATGCAGGCGGGGGTGTGTTTCTGCGAGTTTGTGCCGGGTCAGTATATCGAAGTCTGGCAGCCGGGCTCGGATCATCTGTCGCGGTCCTATTCCATAGCAAACGCGCCGACCGGCGATGGCCGGATCGAGTTGCAGTTGCGCCGCGTCACCGGCGGGCGGTTGACCGAATGGGCCTTCGACGAGATGGCGGTGGGCGACGAGCTGCGCGCCCGCGGACCGCTCGGGGCCTTCACCATGCGCTCGGTCGCGGATGTGCCGCTGCTGTTTGTGGCGGGCGGCACCGGCTATGCGCCCATCCACGCCTTGATCGCACAGCAGGCGCGGTTTCAACCCCAGCGCGACATGGTGCTGATCTGGGGGATGCGGGCGGCGGCACAGTTCTACGCGCTGGACGATCTCGCCGCCATCAAGGCGCAAGCGCCGGGGCTGCGGGTGATGCTGGCGGCCGAGGAAGGCTCGGTGCCGCTGCCTCCGGGGACGCAGCTTGTGCAGGGCACGGTGCTTGATGCGCTGGTGGGGGATGATCTGGTTGCGGGCCGCGACATCTATGCGGCCGGGCCGCCGATGCTGCTGCGCGGGCTGGTGGACTACTGCGCCAAGGCCGGGGTCGATCCGGCGCGTCTGCATGTGGACAGTTTCGGGGTGTGATGACGGCAAGGCTGCCCAAATGCCAGCCTGGTTTCGTGCTGCTGTTCAGCACGCCACTGCGCGCCGGTTTCGACGGGTTTGACGGGGCGGCGAACGTTGCCCCGCTGCCCGGCCTTGCCCGCAATCCTGCCAACCTCTGGCGCAATGCAGCCGAGGCGCATGTGCTGGGCGCCGGCTTTCTGGCGGCGGCGCGGTTGCGGCAGCATGAGGTTGGTCGGATTGATCTGGCCGGGCCGCAGGGCGAACCGGATCATGCCGACGTGACGCTGATCACCCATGTTGCCGGGGTGGCGCTGTGGGAGGTATGGCTGCCCGCACCGCTGCAGGCGTTCGACCCGCTGCGCTGGATCGGCTGGCTGGACATCGACGCACCGGACAGTGTGGCCGCCCGCATCTGGGCGCTGCTGGCACCGCAGGCGGTGCAGGTGTCGGGCACGGCGGGCTTTGGCCAATACCTGCCGGTCTGCGCCCTGCGCCTGCCCGAGGCCGACCTTGACCCGCTGCTGGAGAGCGAGGCGCAGGCGCTGGTGCGTCTGTTGTGGCGCGACCGGCAGGACCGGGCGCTGAAACCATCGGTTGTCGCCGATGAACTGGCGCGCAATACCTGCGCGCGGGTCGGTGGCCTGTCGCTGATCGGGCGGCGCTCGGCGCTTGATCTGCATGACCGCCACGATGAGACGGCGGCCGAGGCCGCAGCCCTTGGCCTTGCGCCGCGCAGCCTGTTGCCGTTCCTGATCACGGTCGAGATGCTGTGCATCGAACGCGCGGTGTTGCAGGGCCTGCACGACCGGCTGACCCGCTCTGCCCCGACGACGGTCGATGGCCTTCTGGCCCTGCGCGCCGACGTGGCGACCGGGCTGGAGGAATACTATGGCACGACGCTGGCTGGAACCCGGTTCGGGGACGAGGTCAGTCTGGCCGGCGAAGAGGTTCTCGGCATCACCAATCTGTTCGACGCTGTCATCAACCGCCTGGACATGGTCAGCTTCACCCTGACCACCCATGCCGAACAGCGCATGACGCTCTTGCAATTCTGGCTGACGGTGGTCTTCGGCGCGACCGAAATCGGCTTCATCGCCTCAAGCATTGCCACCTGGTATTATGACAGCGGGCTTGCCACGGTGCTGGCCTGGACGGTGGGGGCCACGGTGGTTTCTGCGATTGCTCTGATTGCGGCGCTGCGGAACCGGTTGTCTGCTTGATGTGTCAGTCAGCCAGATGGGTAGCGGTCGTCGGGCGTCATGCAACGCCGGTCTCACGTTTACCGATGATCTGGCCGTCTCGAAAGACCGCAACCTCGCCTTCGGCCATTGCTTGCCAGGGCTCTGCGGTCAGGGGGACGCTGGCGACAAGCGTCATGACTTGATCCATTCCGGTCACGGAGACGCCGTTGGCGATGATCGCCCCGCTGGTTGACGAACAGTGAGGCTGCAAGAAGACCAACCCGGGCGCCCTCACCGTGCCGGTCACCGCAGACTTGCGCCGGTCGCCATGCGCAAACAGGGCGTCGCCGTCCGCGTACAGAAAGTTGGCGGGGCCGAGCGCGCGCATGTCCCGCCCGAAGGCCGTCACGACCGCGCGCCGGTGTTCAAGCGGCGGGATGTCATGCGGTTCGCGCCAGATCGTCGCCAGCCGGTCCAGCAGGGCACAGAACGCCTGTTCCGAATCCGTCTCGCCCACCGGCGCGAAACGGGATGACCGGAAACCGGGCGCCTCAAGGATACCGGGCAGCCAGCCGTTATGGGCAAAGCTGTGCATACGCCCCGCCAGCTCACGCACGAAAGGCTGGGCATTGCGATAGGTGGGCGCGCCCATCGTTGCCTTGCGGATATGGGCCATCACGATGTTGCTGCGCAGATCATGCTGACCGATAAAGCGCAACCAGTCACTGGTATCGGCGGGGCCGGCATCCTTGATCAGCCGGATGTCCCCACCTTCGTACCACCCAACGCCCCAGCCATCGCGGATCGAGCTCGGCGGCCCGCCATGTTCGGCCAGTCGTGCCAGCGACAAGTTAAGCTTGGCGGGAAGATTGCTGGAAAGGCCAAGAAGTTCACACATGAACACTTTTCTCCAAGCGAGCTGGCTGATTCCGATCCGTCACGCTCCGAACATCGCGGCGATGTAGGTCTGCACCGTGCCCGGCCCCACGGCGCGGGCCAGATAGATGGTCAGCGCATAATAGCCCCAATGCAACGCATAAGCATAAGCAAAGCCGTTGCGCACCCGCAGGATCAGCACCGGAAACACCAGCCCGAATATGGTCGCCAGCACCACGAAGCGGATCACAAAGCTCCACGGCACCTGATCGAAGACCAGAAGCACATGCACGCCGCCAAACAAAAGCGCGCAGAAGATCGAGGTCTTGCGCAGGCTGAACCCTTCGGCCGCCAGGGTCAGAACCAGGGCAATCACCAGAAGCTGCTGAAACAGGATCTCGATGGATTTCGGCAGGAAATAGAGCGTGTTGGCCAGCGGCAGATCCGGCGGCACCCCCCAGTCCGCAGGCCACTGGAAGGGCGGCAATGCGGGCAGGATGACGCCGGTAAATGTGGTGGCCGCGGCAAAGAACCCGACCCACAACGCCAGGCTGAGCGGGAGGTTTTCAAACGCGATCCACTTGGCGTAAACGGGCCAGGTGCAATAGACCCGAAAGAACAGGATCACCGCCACGCCCACCCAGAAGAAATAGTAGGTGGCGATGGACACCGGGCTTTGGTTGTAGTCGGGGATCAGGCTCAGCCGCGGCAGGATCAGGTAATAGCCAAGATCCGATGCCACCCAAAGCCCGCCGATCAGGGCGAGCGTCCGTATCAAGGCGGTATTTGCCGTCCAGAGCATGGCGTAATCCCCGAGCTCCACAGGCCCGCCTAGAAACTGATGACCGTGGCCCCTTCGGCGGCAAACCGCGGAAAGGCGATGGCGGCAGATTCGAGCGCCAGACCGCGTGCAGTCAAGGCGGCCTCGGCCCCCATTTTCTGCGCGATGCCGATGCAGGTGGTGACGCGCACCCCCGATTTCACCAGCCCGTCGATCTGGTCGTTGAAGGCCTTGGCTTCGGGATTGGCCAGCGCCTGCTCGGCCGGGCCAAAGAGATAGACCTCCAGCGCGCTGCCTTGCGGGGCGCCGTGGATGCGTTCGGCCAGGGCGGGCACGGTGGCAAGCGCGGCCGGATCGGCGTGGAAGATGTGCAGGACGAGTTTTGACATGGTCAGGTTCCTTGATGGGATTGTGGGGATATGAGATTTCTATGCGCCTGTGGTGTCTGTGCTGCCATGATCCATGTCAGGCCACGCTCTCGATCTTGAGAATTGCTGTCATACCGCTGTTCCCACCAGCGCCCCGATCCCGGCCGTCAGCGCCATGGCGAGCGCGCCCCAGAAAGTCACGCGCAGGGTTGCGCGCCAGACCGTCGCACCTCCGGCATAGGCGCCGATGCCACCCAGCAAGGCCAGGAACAACAGCGAGGCGATAGTGACCGTCCAGACCAGCAGATCGGCGGGCGAAACCACGACCATCGCCAGCGGCATCGCCGCACCGATCGCAAAGGTCAGCGCCGAGGTCAGCGCCGCCTGAATGGGACGCGCGGTCGTCACTTCGGAAATCCCCAACTCGTCGCGCATATGGGTGGCAAGCGCATCCTTGGCCATCATCTGGGCCGCGACCTGCCGGGCCAGATCCGGCGCGACTCCGCGGGCGACGTAGATCTGCGTCAGTTCATCAAGCTCGAACGCGGGCTGACTGGTCTGTTCCGCGCGCTCGCGGTCCATGTCTGCGTTTTCGGTGTCGGCTTGCGAGCTGACCGAAACATACTCGCCCGCCGCCATCGACATGGCCCCCGCGACCAGTCCGGCGATCCCCGCGACCAGAACCTCGGACGTCGCAGCCGAGGCCGCCGCGACGCCGACGATCAGGCTCGCGGTCGAGACGATGCCGTCATTTGCGCCCAGCACCGCCGCCCTGAGCCAGCCGATGCGAGAGACAAGATGGGTTTCGGGATGGGATGTCACGGCGCGCATCAGCGCCCACCCCGTTCGGCGCAGCGCCGGAAGGCGGGCAGGTGCCGCTCCAGCGAGGCTTCGCGCAAGGCGCTGTAAACGCTTAGGATATCGGGGCGGGTCGTGCTGGTCAGAACCCGGTCATAGATCGCCACATTGAGGGTTTCGCCCTGCACGGCGGCCACGCAGGCGGCGTGCAGGCTGGCAAAACGTGGGGCATGACCGCGCCAGCGATCCCTGGGCGGGGTGATCCCGTAAGCGGTGAACAGCGCCAGCAGGGCCGAGACGTGCCGCGCCTCCGCCTCGACGATGTTCACAAAGGGCCGCTCGGGGCCAAAGTCGGCGATCACCTGCGCATAGGTCGCGCAGGATTTGTATTCGTCGTCCAGCGCATCGGACAGTGCCTGGATTTCGGGGTCTGAGAGGGGTGTCATAGGCGTATCCTTTCGGGATCGGCGGAGTGTCGTCAGCTTGCCAGGCAGGCTCCAGCGCGTTCGCAGGGCGCGCGTTCCAGTTGCAGCGTGACGTGGCCGATGCCGAAGTCATGTTCCAGCTCGTCGGTGACATGGTCGAGAAAGGCGTCGGCATCGGCGCCGTCCCAGACCAGATGCACCGCAAGCGCCGTGCGGGTGGTGGACAGCGCCCAGATATGCAGGTCATGCACGTTGGTCACGCCAACCTGCGCGCCCAGCCAGTCGGCCACGGCCCGCCGGTCGATGGCTTCGGGCACGCCGTCCAGCTCCAGCCGCAGCGAATCACGCAGCAGGCCCCAGGCTGTCCAGGCGATCAGAACGCTGACCGCGATCGCCACGGCCGGGTCGAGCCATTGCCAGCCGGTCAGCATGATCCCGGCCGCCGCCAGCACCACAGCCCCCGACACCGCCGCATCGGCCGCCATATGCAGATAGGCCCCCTTGGCGTTCAGATCGTCCTTTTGCGAGCGCATGAACAGCAGCGCCGACCCGGTGTTCACCCCGATCCCGACCAGCGCCACCAGCAGGATCGTCAGCCCCGGCACCTCGACCACCGCCTGAAACCGGTGTGCGGCTTCCCAGACCACCACGACGACACCGATCAGAATGGCGACGGCGTTGAACATCGCCGCCAGAATGGTCGCGCGGCCATAGCCGAAGGTGTAGCTCGCGGTCCCGGCTCGCTTGGCCAGCACCGCAGCCCCCCAGGCGATCAGCAGCCC
>Ga0100399_1000119_pt1 | contig 47430 bp, 48 predicted proteins | sample CryGeymeta201523_FD_81545 | JGI IMG/M metagenome (GOLD analysis project Ga0100399, IMG submission 81545) | Groundwater microbial communities from Crystal Geyser aquifers in Utah, USA - Crystal Geyser metaG 2015-23 | ecosystem: Environmental > Aquatic > Deep subsurface > Groundwater | place: USA...
GGCACGGCTGGCGCACAGGCCCAACAGCCCATCACCGTCACCCACCATCAACCCGCAGGAGCCTTTCCCAATGCAACTGACATTCAGTGGCACAATCCATGACGACGAAATCCGCACATTTGGCGATAATTCTGTAGAACGAGTTTTCAACACCTCAATTCGCCTTGTGCGGAAAACAGACGATGAAGATACGTGGATCAACCTTGAAAACCTTCAAGCATGCAAACCACTTGCCGCCCGCATATGGGACGCGGCTCGCAACGAATTGTTTAAGCAACAGCTTGCAGCGCAGAAAATCCGCACATTTGGCGACCCGTCACCATGACCCATCACCGATCACAATCACCGATCGCAATCACAGATCACCAATCACCAATCACCGATTACCGATAACCGGAACGCCCCGGACCCATCCCCGCACCCCAACCCCGTCCCCGTGCTCGTCCTGCCCCTTTCCCCGCCCATCCAGCCACCCAATCGCGCTTTTCCCCGTTCCGCAGATCAGTCTTTAGTTTTAACCTTCCGCAATTTTATTACTCTATATTTTGCGCAATAGGAAAGGGGAGGTGGACGTTTCCCCGCGTGGTAGGGTGTCAGTCCGGGTGGACGTGTGCGGGGGGGGGTCAGGCCGCTTGCGGTTATCGGTGACCGGTAATCGGTAATCTGTGATTGTGACCTGTAATCGGTAAAGCCCGAATGCAATCGCTAAACGTAACCCCGACCGTGACGACCTAATTGCACCTGTCACGCATGGCCTTTTAGGCGCATTATCACGCCACTAGCCCGCGGCAATCACGCCCCGGCACAACCCAACTAAAGGAACCTATCCCAATGTCCAAGATCATCAAAGACACCGTGTTCACCAGCACCGCCTTTGCCATGGCGGCCTTGCAAGAACACGAAAAGACCCTCGCCGACACTTTCGCACTGGACCTTTCCGAAATCCTTCAGACCAATATTCCGGCCGTCGATTACACAGACCCGGAGACAGGCGAAACCACCGCCTACGCGCAAGTCGGCTTGAACGACGAGAACCTCTGGCAAATCGTCGCGCCCGCGTCCGACATCGGCACCCTCGCCCTTGTCACCGTCTATTCCGACCGGACCATCAGCCAACCCGAAGGCGCGCCGCTGGCCATCCCGTCTGCCCTCTACCTCATCAACCTGCCGACCGCAGATGACATGTTCTCGAACACCCGCCTGACCGCCGCCCGTGACGAATTGATGCGCCGTCACGCACTCGCCGCCGCCCGGAAGATTGCCAAACTTGCCAACACCGGCCAAGCCCCGCTTGTCGCCGACCGCGTCGCCCAACTTCTCACCGTCACCGGCACCGGTAGCGCCGCCAAACTGGAATCCGCCTTCAATGTCATGTGGCGCGGCATTCAGGGCGTTATCCTCGATCAGGTGGACAAACTCGCCGAAGCCCTCAAAGCCAATGGCAAGCACGCCAAGGCCCGCGAGGTGAAGGCAGTTTTTTCCACCAGCCGACTTTCCAAAGACATCTTGCGCGCCTGTTTCCAGTCAAAGACCGCGGCGGAATACTACTTTCCGTCCCTGCCGCAAGCCCAGTGGGAAAATCTTCTTCGCCGCGCCATCAAATCTGCGCCCTCTTTCGCGCCGGTCATGATCGTCAAAGACGCCAACGGCAAAGCCACACGCAACGCCGCAGGCGAGATTGTCCGGGCCAAAGTCAGCAAGCCCCAGTCCCCGGCCATCTTCCAACAATGGCTTGCCACCCGTGACACCGCTGGATTCACCGCCCAGACCGGCACCGAAGCCGAACTCTCTTTCGATGGCCTTTCCATCTAGCGCCCATTGACCACCCCCGGCCACACTCGGCCCTTGTGACTGGCACCTGCCCCGGCTCTTGCCAGTCACGCCTTGCCCGCCCCCTGCCCGCCTGCCCTGCCCTGCCCTGACCGGCACTTGCTAGGGGAGGGTATTCCCCCCAATTTTCTGGCGGGTCCCTCTCTTTATAAAAAGTCCCCCTCGCAATTCCGCACAGAAAACAGAACCTCTACCCCCAGCGGCTGGAAATGGAAATGGAAATGGAAATGGAGTGGCCCGGCGGAAATTTTGTGGTGAATTTTTCCGGCGGCCGGAGTAGCGGGATGATGCTGGTGATGCTAGTGGCGCTGCATGATGGGCAAAACTACCTCGGCAATTGCCAGGCTTGTTTTCTTAAATCAGAGTCTGCGCTTGTTCAAGTCTCAATTGATGCCCCCGAGGTTTTTGCCAAGTTTGAGCAAATGGAATATGATAGCGGCAGGACTTTCAGTAATCGGTTCAGTTACGCGCAGATCAGGGCGCAGCAGGATTTGGTCAATCTTCCAGGTGCGCTATGCCAAGAAAACGATGGCGAATGCACTATGTAGAACTAGAAACCGGCAGCCAAAACGGAGGGCCCCGCCGTGGAAATTACGCCCATCCCGACGCTAACAGAAGAAGAGCGCATTTTGCAGTTGCTGGTCCAGTATGACGTGGCCGGCGTTGACGAGCAGAAATTGCGCCAGATTTTCAACTGCACCGCCGAAAACCTCGCGGACGCCCGGCAGCAGGAATACTACTTGCAAGCGCGCGCGGAAGCGCAGGAAATTGCCATGTCGCGCGCCGTTACAATCGACACCGCTTGGGACAGCGCCGAGGCGACCAGCGTCAAGCAGCTGAATGATCTGATGGAGTTCAACTCGGACCCGCGGCTCGCTCTGCTGGTTGCATCGAAGGCAAATCAGGCCACGCGGCGGCTGGCGAATAACCCGCTGGCGGCTATGCAAAAACGTGCCAACGCACCGGCGGTTATTCACACCGAGCAGCTTGCCGGGCCTACGCGCACCGTCCGCGTCCGCACAAAATTTGCCGATACGCTGCAAGAAATCACGGGTGTCCGGCGGCTGGTCGAGCGCGAAGTTGAAATCACCGAAACGGACACCGGCAGCCTCGACGAAGGCATGACCCCGGCCAAACTTAAGGGCCTCATGACGCGCGCGCTTGGCGTGAATATGGACGATGTGGCCATCACCCGCCGGTCAAATTCGACTTCGCACGGCCTCGACGCGACGCTGGATTTCAGCCAAATTTCCTTCGACGAGGAATAGCCGTTGAATACCACCGCGCTGTCCAACCTGTCGATTGTCGAACTTGATCCAGTGGATTTCCGCGCTCTGCTGCGGGCGTCCAAAGAGGCTTTTCTCGAGTTTTTCCTGGCCGAAGAAATGGTCGGCGAGAACGGCGTTCCGGACTTTCACCTGCTAGTTTTCAACCGTTTCACCGATCTGACCGTGCGCAAAGACGTGGCCGCGCTGCCCCGTGAACACGCCAAAACAACGCTGCTCCGGCTGGCCATGGTGTATCTGATTTACTTCTCGCCCGTCCAGTTTTTCGTCTACTTATCATCCGCCCACCACATCGCGGTGCCGTCGCTGGAGTCAATCTGGGCCCGGCTGTGGTCAGACGACGCGCTGCAAATCTTCGGGCCGCCGGAAACGCTGAAAGAGCGGATTGCGCAAGGCCACATCGAGTTCAACATCACCGCCTACGACGAGGAAATGCGGCCGTATAATAAGCTGGTGATCCTCAAAGCGCTCGGCGCCGGGCAAGCACTCCGCGGGATGAACGAGCACAACCTACGCCCGCAATATGTCGCGGCAGACGACATCGAGGACGAAACGGCCGTCAAGACCGAGGAAGGCTACCTGAAACTTAAAGGCTGGTTTGACAACACGTTGGGCCGAGCCGTCGCGCGCACACCGGGCCGCAGCAAAATTGCGCAAATTGGCAACCTGATCGGGCTTAAGACGCTGCTGAACGACAACGTGAACGACCCAGACTGGCGCAGCATCCGGCTCGGCATCATCCGCAGTAACGGGCAGCCGCTTTGGCCCGACAGTTTTAGTCTGGAATTCATCCGGAACGACTTCCTGTCCGCGCGCCGCCGGGGCCAGCTGTCCGCGTGGTTTGGCGAATTGATGAATATGCCGCTGAACACCGAAAACGCGCTGATCCCATACGACCAAATCACCACCAGCCCGTTACGCAATCCGGACGAAGAGGGGCGCGCTTACCGCAGCTTCATCACCATCGACCCGGCAATCAGCAAAAAAGCCTCGGCGGACGAGTGCGCGATCGTTTTGCACACGCTTGACGAAGCCGGTATCCCGCAAGTCACCGAATACGTCCACCAGCAAGGCATGGACCCGTCGGATATGGCCCGCGAAATTATGGACATGGCGGACCGTTGGAATTGTCGGGTCGTTGGCTGCGAGGCCGTTCAGCTGCAAGTCGTCCTGCTGTCGTATTTCGAAATCGCGTTCGCAATGGACAACCGGCACGGCTTCGAGTTTGTCCCGATCCACGTCGGCCAGCAGCACAAAACGGCCCGGCTGCGGACTTGGGCAGCGGCTTTGCGCGACGGTGAATACACGTTGGCCGAAAACGACTGGGACGTTATCCAGCAGCTGGTTCAGTTCGACGTGCGCCGCGACAACAATTCTGACGACCTTATCGACGCCTGCTCGATGGGGCTGTATATGCTCAGCAACTACGCGGATTTGATATTCGCGGAACGGGCCGGGACGCAAGGGAAACGCTATTACCCGGTGCGTCAAGCACAAACATCGTTCTGAAAGGACGGAAAATGAACCAAGCTTTCACCCCGCTGACGGTGCCCGAGGTCTTGAAGCCGGTGCGCTACGGCCCCGATCCGGCAAATCTGCTCTCGCCCGCGCAGCACAAAGCGCTTGTCGGGCATTTGTTTTCGCTGCTGGACCGGGCGCAACCGGAATTGGGCAAGCGCCGGGCGAACAATGAGGCGATTGAATTGGACCTGCTCGGGACCGTCATTCCGGAAGGCACGGACAGCGAGCGCAAGCAGAAGCGCGACGAGGGCACGGCCGTTTCGGTGCCGGATGCGATTTACCCGTTCGGCTGGTTCACGCTCCAGCAATTCGCGTCGGAATTGGCCAGCATCGTCATGCCCGCCGAAATGCCGTATGCCGTTGTCGCCAGCGCAGATACGCAGGAATTTGCCAACCGGCTGGCCAAAGCGTTCCGGCATCAGGGCGTCATGTTCGACCACCGGAACAACGTCAATGCGGCCATCTTCGACATGATCGCGCTTAACTGCGGGGCCGTGCGGTTTGAATGGAGCAAGATCGCGAAGGCCAATTTGGAGACGAATTACACTGGCGCTGCCACGTCGCGGCCCGGTGAAATGACCGGCCTGAAAGTGCACCACCTCGACCCCTACAACGTGTTCTGGGACCCGGCCGTCAGCGTCCCCGACATTCCGTATGAAGCTGAGTTCTTCGGCGATTACGTGCTGCGGACTCCATTTGCGCTGCGGCGCGCGGCCAGCCGGGGCCAGTGTTTCCTCGACGACGCGCTGCTGCGGGCCTTCGCGAAATACGCGGCGCGAGACAGGGACGGCCAGTTTGCGTTCGAAGATACGCTCAGTGTGCCCGGCTGGCTGGTGTGCGACGGCGCCAATTCTCGGCTCCAGCCATACTACAGCCCGGTTGTTGCGCGCGGCCGCGAGTTGGCGCACCGGCTTTGGGGCAGCAGAAACGATGGCCGGCAGACCAGTTTTGCGGGGCTGTTTTCCGGCAACGAAACTGGCACCGAGCGCAAGCAGGACCGCATCCACGTCACGCGCATGTTCGTGCGGTTGCGGCCGAGCGAATGGGGTTTGGGCGAAAAGCTGCCCGCCGCGGCCAAGGCAGCGGAACCGTTCTCCGTCTGGGAAATTCACATTGCCGGGCCGGGCGTTATCTGCCTCGCGCGACAGCTGGACAGCGGGCTTGACCGTTTCCCCTGCGCTGTTGGCGACATGAATTTTGACCGCGGGTTCGATCGCAGTTTTCAATTCGGCGGCCAAGCTGCGCAAATCGGCCTGCTGGCCAGCACGATTCTCAACATGCACAAGCGCGGCATTCGCAAGGGGCTTGAAGGCGGGGTCACGATTTACGACCCGACGGTAATTCCGCTCGAGCGGCTTGACGATATGTCCGGCGGCCGGGTGCCGATCAGCCAGTTGAAAGCCGGCGAAAGCATCCGCGACCGCATTTTGCAGCTGTCCGATGTGCCCGACACGCAGAACAGCATCCGCGACGCCGAGGGGCTGGCCGCTATGTTGCAGGGCCTTTTCCCGACCAACAGCCAGCCGGCAATGGCAGGGCTTGAACGCGCGACCACATACCAAGCGCAGGCCGTTATTATGACTGGAATGCGCAGTCTGCTGTTGTATGCGGCGTTGGCCGACGGGATGCTTATGGTGCCGTTGCGTTACCACTTGCAGCACGAGACCATGAAACACCGCGCCACAATGGACTACATCGACGAGCGGACGAACCAGCTGATGGAAATGAACGCCGAGGAATTTGGCGCAAATCGGTTCATGCTGGTGCAGTCGCAGCCGCTGATCGGCATCGACAAGCTGCGCGCAACGACGGAATTGAAGGACATGATCAACACGACCTTCCAATCCGGCGGGGTGCTGCCGCCCATCGCGGCCTTCTATATGCGGCACTATATCCAGCTTTCCGCATTTCCGATCGACCCGGACGAATACGAGCAGGCCGTCCAAGAGCAAATGGCGTTCAACGCGGCGCAGCAAGGGCAAGTCCCGGCTGATGGCGGCGGTGTCCCCGCTGGCCCCGTTGGCGCTCCGCCTGCCGCTCAAGCCCCGATTTAACCCACCAGCAAAAGGAACTCAACCAATGCAAAACGAAAACACTCCGGCAGTCGGGCAGTCTCCCACCGGCGCACTCCGCGAAGGCATCGGCACCAAAATCAGCACCAAGCTGGTCCCGCCGGCGCTGGCCGCCTACGCCGCTATCGGCCTGAATTATGGCGCGCAAAAGTATTCTGAGCGCAACTTCGAGCAAGGCTTCACGCTCAGCCAGCTGCTGGACAGCATCGACCGGCACACGCGCGCGCTGATGAACGGCGAAAACATCGACGCCGACAGCCAGTTGCCGCACATCGCGCTGCTTGCGGCGAGCGTGGCCATACTGTGCCAAAACGACATGAACGGCGTTTTGATTGTCGATATCGTCCCGCGCGAACCGGCTGACTACACCAACACGGTCGAATACGCTGCCCGGCAGGCGCAGGTCTACTACGACGATGCATCCGCGCGGCGGGACGACTTGCAGAACCTGGCCCAATCGGCCAAGAAAGGGTCGCGCAAATGATGGACGACCGGCTCGTCGTCTTGGCCCACGACACAAATGTGCAGCTTTTCATGTCGCAGCTTGGTATGTTCCTGTCTGAAAGCCGGAACAAACTTGAGCGCGAGATGTTGACGCTCAGCCCGGCCGCGCATGATTTTGCGCTCAACTACGCAATCCGCCAAGCCCGCGCGGAACAACTTGAAATCGTCATGGCAAAGCTTGCGCACGTCCGCGCGAACACGGCGCCGTATGACCACAGAGAAGGATAAGAGACTATGTTTGGAAGCATGTTTGGTCGGCAAAACGCCGAAGCTGCCCCCGCCGCACCGACCCCGGCCCCCGCTGCCCCGGCCCCGCAGCCGCAACAGCCGCAGCACACGGCCAGAAATGAACCGCTGAATGCAGCCGCGCAGCAACCGCAAGGCCAGCCCGCGCAGCCCGCGCAGCCCACGCAGCCAGCCGCTCCCGCGCCGGTGACGCTGAATTCTATCATCAGCCGCCTGTCCACGCAGCCGCAGGCGCAAGCCGCAAACCCGAATGATCCTGTGCAGTTTGCGCAAGATTTCATCGGCTCGATGATGAACGCGCCCGAGCAGTCAGCCACGCCAACCGCCCCGCGGATCAATGCAGAGGCGCTGCGCGAGGCGTTTGGCCAAGTCGATTTGACCAGCGGCCTCGACCTTGCGCAGCTGACCGAAGCATTGCAGGGCCGCGGAAATGGCGAAGTTGACGCCGCCACGCTGACGCAGCAAGCCCTGCAAAACCAAGGGCTGAACATCATCACCGCGATTGCCCCGCTGATGAACCAAATGGTGCAGCGCGCGATGGAACAGGCCGTCACCGATGCCACGTCGCGCACCCATCACGGGCTCACTTCGCAGTCGCTCGTCACCGAGTTCCTTGACGCTTATCCGTATGCCCGGAATCCGATGATGATGAATATGGTTCGGGAATTCTGCAACACGATTGTTGCGCAAAACCCGACAAGTATTGATCGGCCCGCGGTCTTTAAAGCCATCGACCTTGCGTTTCAAGGCATGTCCAAGACCATCCGGCCCGATGTTCCGCAGGGACAAGAAAACCTGCCGCGTGGTGCGCAAACCGGGTTTGGCGACGTGTTCAGCTGATCCTCGTTTCCGCCCCTTTACGGCGCAGAAACCACAAAATGAAGGAGTTAGCCAATGGCTATCAAAGGTATCTTCGTTTCTGACGCAGGCGCGTTGCAGGAACGTGACGACGGACTTTCGAGTGTGATCCTGCGCGAGGCGCGCGGCGGCACTGTTCCGCTTTACGCGCTCTCGTCCGGTATGGCAAACGACATGGCGACCAGCGCCGTTATCAGCTGGTATGAAGAAGGCATCTGGTCCACGCGCACCATCATCACGGCCGTTCCCGTGCCGACCGGCAACTTGATCACCGTCGAGGACAGCAGCTGGCTGCATGAAAACCTGATGTTCATGGTTGAAAGCACTGGCGAATACATCATGGTCCTCGGCGTCACCGGCAACGTGCTGACTGTTCAGCGCGGCATGGGCGGCACCCCGATCACCGGCATCACCATCGGCGTTGACGAGCAGGCCATCCAGCTTGTTGGTTCGGCTTTCGAGGAAGCGTCGGAGCGGCCCACCGCGATTGCCACCAACCCCTATCCGCGCACGAACATGACGCAGATTTTCCGGCGCAGCTGGGACATTTCCGGCACGGCGCAGGCCACCGCCTATCGCTTCGGGGCGCGCCTTGACAAGAACAAGAGTGACGCCGCGATGAACCACGCGACGGACATGGAGTATGCGCTGCTCTGGGGCCGGGCTCACCAAGGCGTCGTGCACAACAAGCCGTTCCGGACGATGGATGGTGTGATCAATCAGCTGCGCAGCAACATCTTTGCGTCTCCGGCTGGCGGTCTCACGCGGCGCGCGCTGGACGATTATGCCGAGCGGCTTTTCTCGAAGAACATTCAGGGCCGACCGAACGAGCGGATCACCTTCTGCGGCAACGTCTCGCTGCGGGCAATGAACGAGATTGCGATGCGGTATTCGTCCTACAACATCGAGAAGCGCGAGAACGAATTCGGCATCAAAGTCAATACTTTCGTGACCCCGTTCGGCGACCTGACGATGATCCCGCACCCGCTGATGAACGACAGCCCGGTGTTCTCCAGCGACATCTACAGCTTCCACCCGGCGGCGATGTCGCTGGCTTGGTTGCGGCGCACCTTCCACCTTGACGAGGGGCAGAACGGCGGTTCGTCCGACCTGCGTGACGCCAAGGCCGGTGTGTATACGTCCGAACTGACGTGCAAGTATGGCCTCGAGGCCACCGGCGCGATCATGACCGGCGTGACCGTGGAGCACTATACGGTCTAGGAATCCGGTGCGGGCTAGCGCTTCGCGGCGGTAGTGCAGGCCCCCGGTGTTGGGGATCAGTTGCTTTTCTCACCGAGGCGACTGGTCCCCGACTTTTATACGCCGCTTAACTCAACACAAGGAATGAGCAAAATGACCGACGAAAATCAAAAGCCCCTGCTGAAAAAAACTGCTGCTGCTGCGGCGACCGCGACCGCGCCGATGCCGACGCCAGAAGACAGCGCCCCCGGCATTTCTCCCGCGACAAGCCATCAGGCGCTTGCTGCATTGGCCGTTACCGCCAACCGCCGGGACGACATCGCGCCCAAGGAAATGAGCGATGTGCAGGTGCTCGATCCGTCGGCGAATGTGATTGCGCGCGCCGATGCGATGCCGAAAGAGACGGCGCAGTTCATTTTCATGTCGCGCTACCCGTTGCTGACGATGTATGTCCCCGTCAAGCAGCGTTCCGATTTCCGCATCGACTTCAAGAACGGCGTTTTTGCCACCTCGGACGCTGATATCGCCGCCGGTATGCGTATGCACCCGCGGTTCGGCAGGTTGTTTCGCGAGGAAGCCAGTGTCAGGACTGCGGCGATCAGGGCCGAGGCAGCGCGCCAGCGGGAAGGTATGCGCACCCCGACTTTCTCCGGCGCAACGACCAGTGTGGACGGGTCCGAGCAGGTGTTTTTCGGCGCCGACCGGACGCTGGCAGACCTCGAGCGGCGCGCGATCGAAACCGGCAGCGTGGAGTAACGGCACATGTTTTCTGAACTGGTTGATCGCTGCATCAAGATTTCTGGACGGCCTGACCAGCTGACCAGCATTGCGATGGCAGCCAATGAAGCGATGCGCGCGATCAGCAAGGCAGGAAACTGGCCGGATGATACGTTTGAGGAAATCGCGGTGCCGCCCGCCGATCCTGCCGCGCCCTTCGTTTGGACGCCGGAAGTTGGGCGCGCGCGATTTCGCCGGGAAGAATACATCGAGGACTCACAGGGGCGCGAGCCGACAGCTGTGCGTCCTTCTCGGCGTATCCGCGACCTCGGGTTTTTCTACTACCGGAGCGGCGGCAGTTTCGTTTTTCACGGCAACCGCGGGCAAGTGCGCGTTTACTACTACGCCTACCAGCCGTGGCTCAGTTACTTCCCGGTCAACTCGCGGCCTGCGCAATTCGATATTGCGACTGGCGAATGGAACACCGCTGACCCCGCCGTCATTGACACGGTGTCGAATTGGATGCTGGAACGGCACAACGCCACGGTGGAAGCCGGAACGTTGGCGCGGTTTTTTGCAGGGAAACAAGACCCGCGGCAGCAGCTGCACTACAGCATTTTCCAGCAAGGCTTGACGACAATCGAGAAGTCGGAAGGCATCGAGGAATTGCTCGGGCGGCGCCGCGGGTAAGAGGTAGGGCCGGGATTTTCCTCCCTGATTACTGGCCCGAACGGTGGGTGCGCTTTTCTGGTTGGGTTGGCGCACCCATCTAAACACACAAAGGACACATGCTGATGTTTGCGCAGTCGTTTATGCTGACCGAGTATATGCCCGCAATGAAGGCTGAGCAGGTGGGCAAGCTGCAAGATCAGCTGGCAGTTGTAGACGGGCGGAATTTTGCTTGGCGGGCGAGTGGCGTTTTTTCAGCATACGAGAATGTGCCCGCGCCAAATGCGCCTGAAAATACTACCCGCCACCCGGGCGCGTTTGTTATTCAGAATGTGGTCTACGTGTTCACTGGCACCGGCGTTTCACGGCGCAATGCGAATAACACGTGGACGACTGTCGCAACGTGGGCCGGAATGGGCCTGCCGGTTGCGGGTGTCACGAGCGAATGGGCGCTGGCAAATTACGTCTGGAGCCACGCGTATGTTGGCACGGAGCACTGGTTTTGCCACCCGACGGTTGGGCTGTTTTCGTATGACCAGTTCACCGGCGTGTGGGCGGCTTTTCGTGACTACTGCTGGAGCGGCCCGGTATACAGCATTTGCGCGGCCGATAACCGGCTGGTCGTCCTGCTGAACGATGTGGTCGCGTGGTCGTGGTTCGATCAGGGCCGAAAATTTGATCACCTGTGGCAGTCCGGTTCTGGCGCGCAGAGCCTTGCGCTTATCAAATACGGGCAGCCATACGCGGTGCGGCCGTATAACGGTGGGTTTTTGACGTTCACTTCGATGGGCGTCATGGTCTCGCAGCAAGAGAACAACCAGACGATGCACCCGGAAGGTGACCGGCTTCAAGTCGGCGCGCTCGTTTTCAACCACTCGCTGGTGACGCATGACGAAGTTTGCCTCGGCCCCGCAGCCAGCTGTGCAGCCGGCGATGGCTTGGTCGTCTGGCTTTCGCAGCAGGGGTTTCGCGCGTTTCAGCCCACACAGGGCGGCGGCTTTGGCGGCATGGCAGTTTGGCAGCCGGCCATGGGCGCGTTTTACAAGGAAGTTGTTGTCGCCGCCACGAGCGCGCTGCCCAGCGACCACTTCATGCTCAGCTACTGCCGCGAGTTTAACGCCATTTTCATGTCTGTGCGCGCGCCCGCTGGTGTCGGCGGACCGGCTGGCAGATACGATAAAGCGCACGTTTTTCAGCTGGATTACGAGAAGTGGGGCAGCTTTGATAAACCGCATCGGTTCGTCGGCCCCGGCTTTTACGGCGCACTTGGCGCGAACAACACGCAGCTTGCTGGCTTCATCGACGACAATGGCGCGCTTTGCGATATCACGCACGGGCCCGGCCAAGACAGTTGGGTGAAGTTTTCGCCGTTCCGCTTGCAGCTGCCGCAAGAACCCAGCTTGCCCGCGACGACGCTTATCAGTGTGCAGGAACTGCGGTTTGGCGCTGAAATGGCCCTCGGGCGCGAAGTCGCGCAGCACCCGTTTGGCCTTGTTTCTGGCTGGGAGCAGGAGCGGTTTCGCGCCGTCGAGCCGACAAAATGCGACGTGCTGATTTCTGGCGGTTGGGACGCGAACACGCAGAACAGCGACCAAGGCGAATACGCGATGCTGACTTACGCGAACGCTGAGACTGCGGTTTACGTTTGCGATGTCACCGGCCTGACGCACAGCGTTTACGTCGAATGTTCCGCGCCAGATCACCACTTCACAATCTCGCATGTAGAAGCCTCGTTCTTCTTCGCGGGCCAACTTTAGGAGCAGCAGAAATGCGGAATAAGAACCTTGCCGGGGCGGAAGCGCTGCGCGTTTCGGTGTTCATGCCGGACCTCGACGCGACTGCGGCATTTCGGGCCAGCCGGTATGTGGGAACGCAGTATGATTTGTCGTTGATTTTGCGGCACAACGGAACGCACAGAATGCCCGGCGGCCGCGTTGAAATGCGCCAGTGCTACGAACTATACATGCACGACGAAGTGACGCCCGGCGGCATTTTGGTTGCGGACAGTTGCCAGCTGCCGGAGTATTTTCTTGATGAAGTCACGCTCGACGGCGAAGTGATCACGCTGGTCATGAATGACGGGACGGAATTTACGGTTGACTTGGCGCCGCTGCTTGCCGCGTTTCGTGTTACCGCCAGCCGGGACACGAGTGGCGTCTGGTCGATGTGGCAAGGCGATCCGAGCGCGGAAACGCTGTTTGCGCAATTCGTCGAGGGCAGCACGTATGCGCGTGACGATGCTGCCCAGACGATCACCATCTTTGCGCCGGATGGGAACGAATACGTGATTTCGTCGGCCGTTTGGGACTTCACATACGATGATGCTACCGGGCTTTTCCGCGTGTATCTCGGCGGCGTGGAGTATCTCAGCTTCCTGAACGTGGACACAAATACCGTGACGGAAGTTGTCTACGACGAGGTCGGCCAGTTCTACGAAGCGACGCACAGTGAAGGCCCGCCCGACGTGCGCTGGTATCCTGTGTTTGCGAACGAAGTGCTCGAGGGCGTTTACAATATCACCGTTTTCAATCCGGACGGAACGCCTGTCAGTTTTGTCGTCGAGGGCAGTGATCCGAGCGTTCCCGGCGAGCAGATCGTCGTGCTGAATAACCCGGTGATTTACGTCGACCGCGACCTTGGCGTTGAAAATCCGCCGATCAATACGCAAGCAGATTTGACGCCGGCCAACGCGTTCAACTCCTTCGACGCCGTGCGTAATTTCATGACGCGCACACTCGTCGTTGGCACCGTGACGCTTGACTGCCGCGGTGATTTTTCTGCGCCGGGCTACACGAGCGCGATGGAAATCAGCCCGCTGACGATGAAGAATGCGCAAATCATTGTCGTGCGCGGGCAAGCAGGTGATCTTGGAGCGTTCAAGTTGCCGTTCGGCGGCAGCACCAGTGGTCGTCAGCTTGGCATTCGCTGCAACGGCGGGACGCTTGTGGTGCAGGACGTGACGTTTGTCGCAATTGACGAAGCTTTGTCCGCCGGGCTTAGCGTAGTCACCGCCTGTTCGTGCATCAGCGGCCTCATGCAGCTGGCTGGGACTGTCGTGTTTGAGGGCTACTACAACGTTGACCGGGCCGGAGCCTCGCCGTGTGTTTGCTTCAATATCCAGCCGAGCAGCGCGATTGAAATTTCCGCGAACGCAACGTTGCGGTTTGATTTCGACCCGACGACGCTGCTGGAGTCCATCGTGAACACCGCCCCGCAGGCCACTTTTGTCATTGACGGGAACGTCACGTTCGACTACCAAGCCGCATTCGGGCTGACCGACAGCATGTTCAACATTCGCCCCGGTTCGCTGTTGCGCGCGCTGGTTTCGCCGGGCAATCCGAACCCGCTTCTGGTCACTGGCGGGCAGCGAGTTTTGACGCCGGTTTCTGCGCGCGTCCGTGATCTTGGGATTGCCTCGACGGCAGCTGCCTATGGAAATCGCGCCGCTGCCATTGCATACGATTGGGGCGGCGAAACCAGCCTTGGCGGCCCGGTGGCGACGATGTTGATCGCCGATGTTGCCGTGCTGAACAATACTGTTGGGCCGTAAGGAGAACGCAAATGAGCACTTACAAGAATGGCGCGGGCGCAGAAGCTGTCCGGTCTATGGAATTTCGGCCGTATATGGACCCGGCGGATATCGGCAAGGGCGAAATCTGGATTGGCCGGCCTGGCCAGCACAGCATCATCTGGCTCGCCGACGACGAATTTACCGTGTATGTCCATGACGGATTTACCCCCGGCGGGCACCCGATCGAGGGTGAAGGCGGTGGCGGCGGCACAACGGAAACAGTGACCGGGACGCACCCGATTGCTGTGACTGAACTGCCGGTCGGCACGTTTGACGTTGAAGTTTTGATTTCTGACGATTTCGGCAATCAGATCGAGACGCGCGTTGACGGGCTGTATGTTCCGCCGGCTGACCTTGTGCCCGGCGCGGTGTATGTCGATGGCGACGGGATCAGCATTGATGAAGTTGTTGACGTCGGCACGGTCATTTCCGCCCGGCTGAGCACCGACGCTGACAACGCTATGTCCATCGGGACCGACGGCGGGCTGTTTGCCACGGACACCGACACGACTTATACTGGCAGCGAGACGATCGACGTCAGTGCGACGGAAGTGATTGCGGCCATTCTGGACCCGGAACCGCACGAATACTTGCAAGCCGGCGCAGGTGGGCTTGTGGTCCCGCCGATCGACACGGTGACTTCGGCCGCCGGTTCCGTTGATCTGGTGGGCGGCATGGCCGGTGATCTGCTGGTGCTCGACAATGCGACGCCGGTTTTGAATGTCCTGCTGGATGGGCCGGGCGGTTATGTTGCCGGGCAGGAGACCACCGTTGTCGCTTATCAGGCGTGGACGATTGAAACCGCCGCCGGAGTTACGCTGAATGGCGTTGCTGGCCCGGCGGTTTTTACCGTTGAAGGACTGCCTGATGGCGTGATGTTCAAAAGGATTGGGGCCAATACGTGGCTTGGGCTTGGCGACGCCCGGGTGATCCTGTGAGCCACGGCAGATTTCATACAATTGTGGGCGCGCTTTTCGGCACCACGGCTTTGACCCCGGTTGTGTATGGGATCATTGAGCCGAGAGAAAGCGCGCGGCACGTGCCGGTGATGGTCGAGCCGGGCGATATGGGTGTGCCGGCTGGCGGGCGCCATGCGATACTTGCGGTAAATCCCGGGTTCATCGGCGCGATCAAAGCCAGTCGGCACACGTCCGTCATGGTCAAGCCGGCCCACGCCGCCGGGCTGTATACCTCGCGGCACACCGTTGTCAGCGACGGATTTTCCGCGGTGGATTGGTCGGTGGCCGTTGACGCGGTGGACAAGTTTGACGGATTTGTCACGATGCTGCGGCCCGGCGAGACGTATGACGATATTGAGTATTCGCTGGACGGCGGCGCGTGGGTCAGCACCGGCGTGACAAGCGGGTCTGCGACGTTCGTTATTCCCGGCGCGACCGGGACCGCTGTTCGTCTGCGCGCGGTGATTTCGGCGGTGGCTACGGCGCCCAGCAATAGCGTAGTCTGCGCCCCGCTGAAAGTCGTCGGCGTTTGGGGATCGGTCAGCGCGGTGACGACGTTTGATACCAGCGCTTACGTTTTCGACGGCGCGAAGAGCTATCTGGTGCTGGTTACTGGCCTCAGGTCAGTGCCGGCGGCTATGACGTTGTCGGTAAATGTCGGTTTGGCGGGGCGCGCCCCCGGTGCTGGCACGGACTTTGCGGTGCAAGCTTCTGCTGTGTCGCCGTCAAACAACCCGAATACGTCGGCGTTTATTGTCAGCGGCATGAGTGGCAGCTTGACTTTGCGCGTTGCTTCCAGCCTGTCGTCGACGACACTTTCTGTGTGCCTTTATGAGTTTGAAGGCGCGTGGGCGGGCATCGGCGCGTCGGCAGGAACTGGCGCGGATAGTGGCACGGCAACGCTGACGGTCAGCGCGTTTACACCCGCCTCGCTTCCGGCCGTTGTTATCAATTTCATGAGCCTGCGGTCGCAAGTTTATATTCCGTCATACATCGTCAGCACTGGCAATATCGTGCAAGGAAACGTCTTTACGCCCGCGTTCATCGACCAAGCGCCGGGATTTTTCTGGCCGATTTTGCGGGTGCAAAGAATGACTGCGGCAAGTGACGTGCAAACTGCTAACGGTGTTTCCGTGCGGCGCGCTTTTCTTGTTGCTGAACTCACATAGGAGAAAACAAAATGACCATCATCTACGCCGGAGCGTATGAGCATGAGGCTGTCCTCAGCCGCGTCAGCACTGACGTGACGAAGTATGACGAAAACTATGCGCCGTATGCTCTGCATCTGTTCCCGAACACTGGATCGCAGACGCTGAGCAATCCACCGGCTGTCTGGCTGGCCTACTCGCCTGTGCCAATTCCCGCGCCCACATACGTCAACTGGATTCACTTCAAGTGCGTTCGCCAAGGCGCTACGAGTGGGACAGCCGCACCTGCCGTGATCATGCAAGTTTTCGGCGCGGGCGGCAATCTGCTGTTCCACATCATCCGCGAGACGAACCACTCCGGCGGCTGGGGCCTGCGTGTGAACGGCTCTACAAGTGGCGGCTCGTCGTTGCTGCCGAACGTCGACGGCTTCTTCCCGATCGGGGATTTGGTGACTTACGATTTCAAAATCACGCAGGACGGCGTCAACCACCTGCTGGAATTCTACGTCAACGGCATTCTGCAAGGCACGGCGAGCCGGGCAAATGCGGCGCAAAACCAGCTTGACGTTGTGCGGTTTACGGCCATTCCCACGACGGCGCAGAATTTCGATCTTTTCATCTCGGAAATGATCATGACGGACAACGAGAGCACCATCGGCGCGCGGCTTTCTTCTTCGCGGCCAGTCGATCCTGCGGTGCTGAACACTTGGTCCGGCCTGTGGGAAAGCCTCGGCGACAACGACACCGGCTCGGGCATCAGCACGGACATCGACGGCGCGCGGATTGCGGGCGCGTTTGAAGTCTACAATGGGACGCCCAGCCCCGTCGGCATTCGCGCGGTCGTGCAGGCGAACTACTACGTGGACAACAACAGCGGCTTGGAGATTTCCAGCTTCCTGCGGTCCGGTTCCACGAACAACGATGTCTACACTTTCCAAGCGGCCGACGTCAGCCGCGTGTTCACGGTGTGGGACGAAAACCCGTTCAGTGCCACGTTCTGGGCGGTCGCCGATTTGGCCTCTGTTCGCGGCGGCATCCGGACAAGTCCGGTTTAACAGAGGCACATGTGATGGCTGTGAGCCCTACGAACTTGGCAAATGCCGAGCGCATCGCGAAACTTGAGAATGAAATATCTCATGTCAACAAAACCCTCGGCGAGTTGCGGGCCTTGATGCTCACTCAAGCCGAAGCTACGAAAAATATCCAAAGCGAATTGGCTACTCGGCGAGATTTTGGCCAAGGCATGAGGGCCGGCATTGCGCTTATGTGGATGCTGCTTGGTGGCTTGATTTTGTCTGTCGTCAATCAATTCTTCAATATCAATCTGGGGATAAACTGATGATACCTACAATGATCATCGTCCACTACACGGCCACGTATGAGGATCAAGACGTGTCGAAAGCCGACGTGGACAAGTGGCACCGTGCCCAAGGCTACAACGGCTTCGGCTACCACGGGCTGATCCGGCTGGACGGGACGTTCGAAGCTGGCCGCCCGCTGGACGTGCGCGGTGCACATTGCCGCGACGGTTTCAACAACTTCGCGCTTGGCATTTGCTACGCTGGCGGGCTCAAGCGCGCAACCGGGCCGAACGTCGGGCACGACACGCGGACGGCCGAGCAGACGGCGCGGTTGATTGAAGTGATCAACGAATGGCGCGACCGCACCAAGACCATCAGAGAGGTCGTCGGGCACAGAGACTGCGTGAAAACGCAATGCCCCGGCTTTGACGTGAAGTCGTGGTGGGGCGGCGTGTTGACCGGCGAGCCCAAGCTGCCGCTGATGTCTGATCCGTCGGCGCGCGCGGTGACAAATGCGCTCGTCGTCAAGGGGCATCGCGGCGATGTTGTCCGCCGGCTGCAAACTCTGCTGCACACGCAGGGGGTGGCGCCGGGCAAAATGGACGGTCTTTTCGGGCCCAAAACCGAGCAAGCCGTGAAGGATTTCCAGAAGTTGCGCAAGCTGACGGCGGATGGCAAAGTCGGCCCTGCGACTTGGTATGCACTTTTCCACTAGAAAGGAACAAAGATGAAAAACGACATGGACTTCCGCGAGACGCTTGCGTTCTGGAAAGCGCGCAGCACGATCGCCGCGGTGTTGGCCACGCTGGCCGTCGGCCTTCAACTCGTCGGCTACAGCCCTGACTTCCTGCCCAGTCCGGACGCGGTCCTTGAAGCCATCTCCGTCTTGGGCTACCTCTGGGCCTACGTCGAGCGGCTGACCGGCACCAAACGGCTCGTGATCGTCGAGTAAAACGCAACAAAAGGAGATTGACAAATGACAACGAAAATGCGGCGCGGGCGCGACCCGGAGCAAAATGAAGTCCTGCAAGCTGGCGCGCAGGCGAACAACTACACTGGTCTGCTCGGGCAGATCACGGCAACGCGCAGCGGCCAGTTCATGGTCGGATTGGCCGTGCATGATGGCGCAACGCCTGGCGGTTTTGTCGTCCCGCTCGCCCCGAGTGATGGCGTGGCGTCCGTGTTCTACGCGCCCCCGGCCAATGCGCAATGGACAGCGGCCGACAGCGTGACCCCGTTTGAAATCCCGGCTGGCACGGCTTACCCGCTGGTGCAAGTTTCCACGGCCGCCGGTGTTGTCGTGACGCACGACTGCACGATCACCATCACGCTTGTTGACGGCGAGTATGTCGTCGCGGTCGTGGTGCCGGCCGCTGGCGATTACGTCGCTGTGATGCGCTAAGCTGTCGAAAACAACCTGACCGAGGATTGGCGAAATGAAAATACTGCACGAAACTGACACGCTGGTCTTCGGTCAGGAAGCTGACCAGATGCGCGCGCTGGCAATGGTGGCTATGATCGGCTGCCTGAGTGCTGAATACGGCAGCACGGCGCTGTTCACTTTCACCGAGAATACGCGCATTCCGATTTCGCGCGGGCAGTATGGGCTGCTTTACGAACGCGTGGACAAAGACGCGGTGGCGAAAATGCCGGTCGCGTTTGTCACGTGGGCATGGCTGTCGCGCCCGGCGGAAGTGATCTTCTCCAAATTCCTGCGGCCGCTGATGCCTGACGAGTGGAAATCCGGCAGCGCGATGTGGTATATGGATTTCTGCGCGCCGCTCGGCCACGGGAAGGATTTGCAGTTGGCGTTCGGTGCCAGCGTCGGCAAAGACTACGACGAGTTTCACAGGATGGTCAGCAGCAACGGCAAGATGCGGCGCGGCAAATTGCCTAACTTGGCCAAGCGAGAGGGCGGCAAATGACAACGATCAATTTCAACGATACTTCCGAATACATGTTCCGCAATTCCTCGACGCGCAAAGGCGGGTTTGAAGGAAATGTCGGGACGAAAATCGTCAACGTGGACCTCAAAGTCGACGGGACCGAGGACATCACGCGCACCGGGACGCTGCTGACGGACGACGACCGGGCGCAGCTGCGCGAGGCGATCGTGAGTTTGGAGACCTGCACCGTTGACACGTTTTGCACGGACAAAGCCGACTTGACGACGCGCGCCGGGGCCGCTTGGGATCGCGCGATTTCACTTTACCCGGATTTCCGGACGCTGCTTGGCGACGAAATCGACGACCTCAAGACGGAAATGCTGAACCATATTTACCTCAACTCGAACCAGTGGGCGCGGACGGCCGGTAGCAGCCTCAACTGCCTCGTGCAGGAAATGACGACAAAGGCGGAAATCGAAGTCACCCGCCGGATCGCCGGTCACATTGCGGAAAGTCTGCGCCGGTTCAAGGAGCACGAAAGCACCGCCATTGCGCAGGCGTTTGAGATGCAGATGAACGCGCGGGCGAGAATGCAAGAGGTCGGCTTGAGCGGCTTGAACATCATGTGGGGCGTTTTGCGCGGCGCGGAGACAATCGAACTGACCGACCGCGACTACACAGAGAACCGCGACGAGGGCAACAGGACGTTCGATCTGCTCGGCCGGTTTTACCACGAGGGCGTGGACGTGGCGGACAACGACGGGGCTTACGGGACGGCGACGGCGGCAATCGGTGACAGCTTGGGCATCGCGGCTTTGATCCCCAGCGCGCCATAACACGGAGAAAAACGATGGAGATGTTGAGAAGGATTTTCGGCGCCGGCCCTGCTCGTCGGCAACCGCGGCCGGATATCGTGCAGATGGAAGGCCCCGACGCCCGCCTCGTTTACCGCGAGACTGTCAACCCCGTTGCCATTGCGGCCCGCGAGAATTTCGCCATGCTTTACGGCCGGGACAATTTGCCGCCGCATATGGCCATGGACGGCGTGATCGAGGTGCGCGGGCCGCAGGGCAACTGGACGCCTGTGACCGGCAGCACCGGGTTCAATCTCGGCATGGAAGCGCAAGTCGCGGCGTTGCAATCGTTCCGCGAGACCGGCATTATCGGCCCGCAAGCTGTCAACACGTCTGGCTCCATGATGATTGATCAAGCCGTGCTGGCTGGCGACGCTGCCGTCCGCGGGTCTGGCGCGGTCACGGGGCCGCAAGACTTGACGCCCGAGCAGATCAAGGCGGAGCAGAAGGGCAGCAATTCGACGACGGCGGACAAGGCTGCTGCGCTTGCGCTGGAAAATAAATCCGTGGTCTCTCCGGACGAGGCGAAATTGCTTGCGCAACTGACGGCGGTTCCCGGCCCGGAACGTCAACGCAATGCGCCCGGCGCCGACCGGCTGCTGGAAATGATGCTGACCGGCATCGAGCAGCGTATGCTGGAAGGGCTTGACCAGCAGATTGCTGACCGGAAAACTGGCCAGAAAAACACGCCCGATCAGCCTGCGCAACCTGCTCAGCCGCAACAAACGCCGGACCGCAGACCGCGAAATCAGACGCGGCTTGTTGACGAAGACGGCACCGGCGGGCAGATTATTCAACGCGATCGCGCGGTCCAAGGTCGTCCTGACCGTATTGCGCCGCATCCGCTGGCTGTTGGCTCCGGCCCCATCATGAGGATGTTCTGACATGACTGATTGGATGGTGGGCAGCAACGTGCGCCCCGGGACGCCTGCCTTTGACCAGCTTGTCGAAGCCGTGATCTGGCAGGAAAGTCGCGGAAATCCGAGAGCCGTTTCGGGCGCCGGCGCGGCTGGCTTGATGCAGGTCATGCCCGACACGGCGCGCGCCCCCGGTTTCGGTGTTCGGCCGCTGGACTGGAACCGGCGATTTGACGCGCAGGAGAACCGGCGGTTTGGCGAGGAATACCTAGGCGCGATGCTGAACCGCTATGACGGGAACGTCGAGCGCGCGCTGGCCGCGTATAATTGGGGCGCCGGAAACGCCGATCGGTGGAACGGAAATCGCGCAAATCTGCCCGCCGAAACTCAAGGCTACCTGCGGAACATTCTGTCTGGCGCGCGCGGACCGGGCGGCGGACGGGTAGCGGGCCAAGGCAGTCAACCGGCGACCCCGCGTTTGGACGTTGCGGAAGGGCCGTCGTCTTCGAATGGCCAAGTTGCGCAATTGCGCGGGCCGCAAGACATGAACCCCCGGCGGGCCGCTTTTGAGGCCAATATGCAGTCGCTGGCGAACGCCCGGCACAATGCGGCCAATACGCCGTTCAGCCAGCCCGGCCTGCGGATTGGCGACAGCGGGCAAAGTCGCGCGGCTACGGCGCAGGTGATTTCCGGCGTCCAGCTGGCTCGCCTGTTTGAATGATGGAAAGGGAATAACCGATGGCAAACGACAACACTTTCATGCGCGGGCTGGCCGAGCGCTACGGGACCGGCATTGCGGCGCGCGCTGATGCTGCGGGCAATCACGTGTTTTCTTCGGAAATCGCCAACTCCTACGCGCAAGCTGGTCAAGTCGTGCCCGCCAACTTGCAAGGTGCGCTGCGCGAGTTGAATGATATCACGCAATCGGAAAGCCTGCTGGCCAACGCGAGCCCGACTGCCCGGATGAATTTGCGCGGCGCTGGCTACGACGCTACCGGCAGGCGCGCCCGCGTGGCCGAATTGGAGCAGTTTCTGATGAACAGTTCTGCCGACGTGCGGAATTTGTCGCAGCGGCTGGAGAACGACTACAACGCGCAGCGCGTCCGCGACCTCGAAATGACGAACAATATGAACGAGGCGACGTTCCAGTCCCGGCTGGACGCTACGCTGTCGGCCAACTCTGCCGCGATTGCGCAAAACCGGCAGGCTGCGACCAGCATCGAGCGCGCGGCCGAGACGGACAAGATCATCGAAGCGACGATGAACAGCGGGCTTTCCATCGACCAGCTGTATGAAATCTGGAACGGCAACGACCCCAGCCTTTTGCGCCAGACGTTCGGGACCGCAAACCGCGCAGCTGCGCACGACGCGCTGGCCACCATGACCACCGCGCTGAACCAGCAAGACGCGCAGATGATCACGCGGATGGGGAACACGGTCACAATGCAGGCGCACCAGCTGGCCAGCAACGGTGATATCTCGACGGCCGATTTGATGAAATATGCCAACGGCGAATTGGAGTTGCCGCAGGGCGTTTCGATGCTGGCTATCGGCGAGGCAATGCAGCGGCGGCAGGAAATCGAGGCTGCCCGCGTTCAGTTTGGCGCGATTGATTTGGCCGCCGAAACCAACGCCGCGCAACTCGCGCAAATGGCGACGGCCACCATGTCACCGCTTCAAAAGCTGCAAGAAATCGCGACGGCTTTGGGCGCGGACATGGCGACGATGCAGGAGCAAGTCTACAACGACCCCGGCGCAATTTCTGAAATCTCCGATGCGCTGGCCAAACTGCCGAACATTACGGTGACAACGGCCAACGGGACTACCGTGTCCATGGCACCGATGGCGCTGTTGCAATCGTTCATCACCGACATGCAAAACCAGCAGGCGGCCGCCACCGTCGCCTTGTCCACTAACGTCAACATGCGCCGGTTCATGCACGAGCAGCGCGACACGCAGCGGATCATCGAAACGACAATGTCGATGGCCGTCGGCCTGCCCAGCGAAACGCGGATCGGAATGCAGGCAATGATGGGCCAGTCGGTTGACCTTTTCGCTGCGGCGGCGCGCGAGCAAGACCCGGCCCGGCAAGCGGCGCTGATCGAAACGGCACAGCAAGCGGCACAGCAGGCGCGCAATTTGGCGGCCGATGCATTGCGGGCTACTGGCGCGCCGGAATACGTGGTGGAAGATATCACGCAGGGCCGGTTCAGCAGCGGGGAAAGCGTCAAAGCTGCGCTCGTTTCAGCCGTTGGTTTCAGCGACGCGAGTTTCCGCGGGCACCCGTTTGGCGCTGCCCTGAGCGCGCTGCTGAAAGAACGCGGCATCCGTCCGGCAGATTTCGACCGCTGGGCGCAAGACCCGAATGCCAGTCTGACTGATCTTAACCGCGACCGGCTGATCGGCACCAGCGGGCAGGTCACGGACGGGCACATCATCAGCATCGTGCAGGACAGCGCCGGTTATGTTGCCGGAAATGTAATGCTGGACGCGCTGTTGAATTCCAGCCTTGCGCAGTTTCTCCCGGACGACGCGCAGGAATTGCTCTCGCCGCTGGTGGACGGCAGTATGCAGGGCGTTTCGGCGACGGATTACCAGCGGCGGATCGTCTCGGCGGGCGTTATGCTGGAGCGGATGATCCTGCGCGAACAGGAACAGGCGGCGCGAAACGGCGATGAAAATCCGGGGCCCGCATACCAGCGCGGCGCGATCTTCCGGGTCATGCAAGACGCGCTGAACAACAGCGACGAGTTGGCGAAATTCATCGCGGGCAGTCCCAACGGCGTTCCAAGCCGCGAAATGGCCGGGTTCCTGACAGAGTTTAACCGCTCTGTCCTTGGCGTTCCGACGCATGGCGAAGGCGCGGTTGCGTTCGAAGACATCGTGCCGACAACCGTCCGCGCCCTGCAAACGACATTCGCGCAGAACCTCGCGGGCGTCAACTTGCAGCAGCAGGGCACGACGCAATTGCAAATCAGCAGCCGGGCGTATGCGTTTGGCGAGCCCGGGGCGGTGTCTCAGACAGCGGCGGCTATCTTGCGGCAGGGCGGCCCGGCGCGTCAAACGGCTGGTCAGCGGCAGGCACAGGCCAGCGTGGAAATGGCGATCATGCGGTTGATGATGCGCGATTTGTCAAACCCGGACAGGCGGCGGCCGGAGAATTTTCTGTCTGGCTTGGTCTACGATCTTGGCGCGAAGGGACTGACGCGGGCCGACATCGAAAATGAACTGCGCTCGATGGGCTTGGACCCCGACGCAGTTCGCACAGCAATGAAATCGCGGGAGTAACTGAGCAATGGCAATTTCTGATCAAGTCAGCGAAGGCATCGGCATTCCGACGCGGATGCTGCAAACAATTCAAGACGAGCAAAACGCGCGCCTCGGCGACGGGCTGGCCGTCTGGAATTACCCGCTGGCCGTTGTGGACACCACGGCCACGTCGCTGCTCAACGCTGTCCCGAATGTGCTTGGCTACGACAATGTGGTCGACAGCTTTGTGCCCGCGGGCGCGACGCAGTATCACCGCAGCAAAGGGCTTTACGACATGGTCGGCAACACGGCCGCGATGTTTGCGGGCGTCGGCGTGGTCATGCGCGGGGTGCAAGTTTCAAGCCGCGCAGGCCAGCTTTTCCAAGCGCGTTTTGGCGAGGATGCGGCGCGCGCAGTTTTCAGCACCATGCAGGAAGTGCGCGACGTTGACACGATTATGGCCGCAACGCGCAGGCTGCATGCCGTCGAAGTCGGCTCCCGTTTGCGCCGCAACAGCCCCGGGCTTGACCTTGCGTCGTCAACTTCCGGCACCGCGCTGGCTGCCTACGGGCGGACTTTTGGCGACGTGCAAGACTGGATGCGGACGGCGCGGACCACGCAGGCGATCAAAGAGGGGGTCGCGGTTGAAATTGCGCTGGCCGCGACGTTCAATAATTCCGACTTTCTGTTCCCCGACGAAATGGGCAGCATGGCGTATCTTGCGTTCGGCGGGCTTGGCGTCGGGCTGAACGTGGGTATCGAGCACATTCTCGGCCGCGCGGCTATGCGCAGAGGGCTGCGGGCGGCAAGTAAGTCTGGCGAACGGGCGGCGGCTGCGGCGCGGGCAAATGCGGGCGGCAGCTTGGACGTTTCCGACACGCTGTTCAACGTCGTCGGCGAGGAATGGCAGGGGCTTGTGGCGGCGCTGCACGGCCAGCGTTTGGTGCGCGAATTGGAAAGTGCTACCCCGGCGCTGGCTGGCAGGCCGAATTCGCCGCTGTCTTATCAGGCGCTGATGGCGACCGTGCGCGCGGAAGATGCGATGATCAGCAACCTGATGAACGGCCACTTGTCCCGGATGGCGAAATACCAGCTGAATAACAACAACACGCTTCGGGCTGGCTTCGGCAACATGCCTGCGATTTCCGGCGAGTATGCGCTAACCCCGGCAGAACTGGCGGCTATGCGGCTGCGCGTGACGAACAACGAAGCGACCACGCACGGCCTTGCGTCGCTGGAAAATGCGCAGGGCAATGCGAAAGGGCAGCCCGGTGTCGTCGGCAGGTTCGAGCAAATCCGGCGCAGAATGCAGGACATGGAGAATAAACTTGTCAGCGACATCGACCTTGCGCTCGAGAAAAACAGCCCGGTCGATGATATTCGGAAGCTGCAAGATGAACTTGACGCGCTGCGGGCAGAGTTCGTTCCGCTCAAGCAGTTCCGCGCGGCGGTGATCGAGCGCACCGGCGTTGCGAATTACAGCCCGGACCGGCAGGTGCCGTGGGAAGAAACCGCGTTCGCCCAACGCGCGCAAATCAGCCAGAACAACAACGGCATCAGGTTCACTGAGGGCCCTGACCGCACCGGCCAAATCGCGCTGACGAACCGCGGGCACCTCGTCCTCGAGACGCGCACTGACCGATTTACGAAGCAAACTGCGCTGGACGCGGGCGCGCTTTCGTTCAGCGAGGCTTCGGCGCTTAGCGGACTGGTGGCGCGCGCAGCGGAAAACAAGACGTGGACATACAATTTCTGGAAGGAATTTCTGGCCGATCCCGACGCGCGTTTTGACCAGCTGCCGTATCAACTGCTGGACGCCATCGCTGACAAGCGGCTGACTATCCCGGCGGATTTGGCGAACATGCCGAAGGCTGCGCAAGTGCGGGCGGCGGTTGACATCGGATACGCCGCGTCGGAAAGTCTGGTCAAGAAATTCGAGGCTTTCAGGGCCATGCGGGCGGACAAGGGCTTCACGCTCGAAGCTGACCTCGACCCGTTTGACTTCGAGAAGCTGTTCAACATGCGGCTGACGGACGAGCGCGGCATGAAGAATTTGCTTTGGGATGCGTTCGTGGCAATGGACAGTCAAAGTCTGCCCGCCAGCACGGTTTTGAAGGCCGACGGCGATCTGCCGAATGCGATTTTTGACTCCGCGTTTCAGCTTGGCAAGGGCTTCCGCGACTCGCCGATTGATCTGCCGGGCGATGAAAGCCTGTTCCAAGAGAGCCTGCGCAGCCTCGCCGTGACGCTGAAAGACGATCCGGCGCAAGGCATTGGCGCGCTTTACCACCGGCTGCGCGAACCGACGGACACCGACATTCAGCTGGCAAAATTGATCCGGAACCGCAATGCGCTGCGCAATCACGCGTTCACCAACGAGGCGCCGGAATTGGTGCAGAACGTGGCGCGCGCTGCGCAGGAAGATGAAATCTCATTTGCCGGCGCGCAAAAAGGCAGCGAGATTTTCCTGGACTTTACGACGCGCAACAACACGCTGGCGCAAACGACACACGCCCACGCGCTGCAAGACACGCTGCAACACGCGCACACGCAGGGCCAAATCGCGCAGACGGCCATCGACGCGATCAAGCAGGAGCAGCTTCTGCCGATTGCGCAATTGGACCGCGAGTTGTTTGCCGACACGACCGGCATGGGCGCGCGGGTGCTGGCGGAATACGGGCAGACTTACGCGCTGGTCTCGCGCGGCGTTGCGCTTGTCGAGGAAGCGTATGTCCCGGGGCTGAACGCGATTGACATGACCCGGCCCGGCGCGGCGCATCTGCTGGAAATCCTCGGGCCATTGCGCGGCGCGCCTGACGCTGGCCAACCGTGGCATCTTTTTGACGTGACTATCGCCGCGACTGAGGGCCGGTATGTGCCGATCCAGCTTTCGGAACAAGGTGCGAAGCGGCTTAATATGTCGACCGCCATTCAGTATAAGCTGCTCGAAGCTGAGAATTTTCTGCGCCGGCAATCGGGTCTGCACGTGAAGAGCAAACTGAACGGCCACTTGCCGGCTCCGGATTTTTCGCGATACGAAATGCGGTATATCTCTGACCCGAAAACCAACCGCGTCGTCGGCTACATCAAGGGCCGCACCGTGCAGGAAGTTGAAACGGAAGTGCGGCGCGCCCTCGATGCGCACAATGCCAAACTGCCGCCGGAGCAGCATCTGGTCCCCATGAAGGCCGAGCAAATCCGCGAATACTTCGAGCAGACTGACCAGAATTTCTTGTCCAACTTGCAGGACTGGAGCGGCTACCGGCAGACTGGCGCGGGCGGCGGGCGCAATTTCGATTTCCGCATGTCAAATCCGGAAGAACTGATGGCCGAACACATGATCGCGATGCGGAACAGCTTTGACGACATCAAGGACCGGACGCTGACTGGCTTGTATTCGCAGTCTTTTGCCAACACGCGGCGGACGGCGCACATCAACGGTGACAGCGGCGGCGTCCGCGGGCAGAAAACGCACTTCTCGGCGGCCGAACAATGGGAAAATCTGCTGCTGGCCCGCGACCGCCTTCCGGTTGACAGCCACGCGCGCCGTGCCCACGATTGGGTGGACAGCCTCTACAACACCACCGTCGGGCGCATGACAGACATCATGCCGTGGAACATGCGCGCGGCGGACGCCATCATCAACGGCACCGACAACAAACTGCTGGCCCGGCTGACGGCGCCGCAGCGGAAACACGTCGAGGACGCAATCGCGAATTACGCGCCGTTTACGCATCTGGTCAACCGGCCGGATTTGAAGGACGTGTTCAAGGGCCGGATCAGCGCGGACCCTTACAAACTGCGCCGCCAACTGCAATCGGCAAATCGGATCGCGGCCAGCTTTATGCTCAAGCATATGAACATCGCGCACCCGATCCTCAACATGATGGGGCTGGCGGTGACTTTGCCGGCGGTGCGCGACCAGATGATCCGGCGGACGGGCGAAACGGCGGAACGCTTTGCGGAACGGCTCGGCTACTTGGCGGACTACATTGACCCGGAGCGCGGGTTTGCCACGGTCAGCCCGATCAAAGCGTTTCTCGAAGGCTGGCACATGGTGTTCAATGACCCGGCGGCGTATAAGTTTGCCGCGCAGCGGGGGTATCTTTCGGCAAATATGCTGGAAGAATTGAACAAGCTGAACAACTACGGGCAGCGGAACACGGCTGATATCCTCGAAGACTTCATCGGCATGACGGACATCTACAACCGCGTGATCAACTTTGGGATGAAAAACCGGGGCGCCACGCCTTCTGCGCCAAGCCTGTCCGAGCGGTCTGAAACGTTCTCGCGGGCCGTTGCGCACATGGCTGGCTTGGCGCTTATCCGGCAGTCAGGCCGCGAGGGGCTTTCCGAAGCTGCGCAACACGCGTTTGCCCATAAGTTTTCCAACCTCAACATCGCCGACTTTGCGCCCAATATCCGCGGCGAGGCATTCCGCGGCAGCGCCGGTATTCCGTTCGGGCTGTTCCAGTCCTACTCGATCAACATCTACCAGCGGCTGTTCCGTTATATCCAAGACGGCAACAAGCGGTCGCTGGCCATCCAAGCCATGACGCAGGCGGGGATTTTCGGGATGGCCGGGCTGCCGGGATGGGACCAGCTGAACGCGCTTTACTTCAACGGCAGCAACATGCAGGCGGACGAGCGCGGCGCGACCAGCCTGAACGAGCGCATCCACCAAAATCTGGGCAAGGGCATGGGCGATTTGCTTATGTCTGGCAGCGTGTCCAGCTTGCCAAAACTGCTCGGCGCAGACACCGGCTTGAACCTCTATTCTTCCGGCGACCTCAACTTCCAAGCGCCGGTTATTCCGCCCGCAATTTCTCTCGCCATGCAAACGGGGGAAGGGCTGCGCGAGGGCGTCAAGCGCACCAGCGAAGAACTCTCCAACGCCGTAAATGGCCGCGGATTTGACACGGCGCGCATCGGCGAGGTCATTGCCAACTACGGTCCGTCGCGCGGTTTCCGCAGCATGGCTGACTTGGCAATCGGCGAGCGCATCGACCGGCGGGGCAATCTGATCCTCGACGACACGCGCAGCGGCATGGGCTTACTGTCCCGACTGATCGGCGTCCGGACCATGAACGAAATGCAGGTCTCGGCGGCGCTCTGGGAAAACTCGCAAGCCCAATCGCAGCGCGTGGCCGACATGGCGCGGGTCCGCAGTCAAATGCTGCGCGGTTTCCGGGACGGGTCGCTCGACGAGGAAACGGCGCTGCGGTTTCTGGACAGCTACATTTCGGCGGGCGGCCGCGAGGACCAGTGGCCCCGGTGGCTGAATTACACGGCTGAAATGGGGACAAAAACGCGGGCGGAACGTGCGCTGGATCGAGTGGTCGGGCAACTCGGCGAAGTCTACGGGCACGATTACGCGTCTGTCATGCGGTTGCGGGCGGCCGGAGTGGAGTTTAACGCGCTGCTGAACCCGGAAGCCGGCACCCCGCCGGAATAACTTCGCAGCTACTGAAACGAAAAAGGCCCCGGTCAGCGTTATGCCAACCGGGGCCTTTTTGTGTGCGCGCGAGGCGGCTGCGGGGTCTACGGCGTGTAGCCGAGCAGGCTGGACATGGTCGCCCAGAACGTGACGAACATGATCACGGCGAGGATGAAGTCGTCCATCAGAATTTCTTCCCGCCGGGTGCCGCGCGCGCTTCCGGATTGTGGTCGGCGCGGATGGCGTTGTAGATCAGCTTTTCCCGCAAGGCGAGTGCCACCGGCAAATTCAACGCGCCAGCGAGGTCGGCGACCCTGATCAGCACGTCCGCCATTTCCACGGTGACGCCGGAAAATTCGGGCAGCTTGTCGTCTTGCGCGTCTTTCCGGTAGGCTTCCAGCATTTCAGAAACCTCGCTGTGGATCAGCGCAATTTTCGCGGCCACGACATACGGAAACCACGCGGCCAGCTTTTCGCTTGTCGGCCCTTCCGCGCCAAGTCCGAGTGGCAGCAGGTTCTCGCCGCTGACCGGGTCTCTCCACCAGCCGCGATTTTTGCTGGCCCTGTGCGCGACGAGTTGCAGCGCCTCGATGCCGGTCTCGATCTGCTCGAGCAGCATGGCACCAGATTCAAGATCATCCATCATCACGCAATCCCCCGCATGTTGTCATACGCCCGCAGATTGTCGCCGAGCAGGTGCACTTGGGCTTGCGCGTCCTCGAGCGCGTTGTGGCTGGGCGCCGGTCGTTTGCTGTCTGCGCCGATGCCGTGCCGCAGCAGGCCGTCCATCGTGCGCATACACATCAGGTTCTTGTAGTGCCACGGCTCGTTGCGGCCCGCCAGTGCGAATTGGTATTTCAGGATGCTGAAATCAAACTCCTTGCCCTTGCACCAGAAAAGCGCATTGTTGTCCGAGCCGTTGTGCAGGCGAATTTCCAGCGCCAAATCCGCGATGCTGTAGACCGAAAAATCCATATCGACCTCGCCGCCGCTGTTGAACGCCTGCCACCACGGCATGAAGTTTTCCGCGTCGCCGTGACTTTGCGTCCACCTGATTGTTTCTTCGTTCACGACAAGCCGACCAGCCGCCGCGTGTTGCAGTTGTTCTGCCGGGTCCATCAGCACCATCTTTCCCGGTCCGTCGAGCGAGGTGGTGCTGCCGACCAAAATGAACGGCTGGATTGCCACCGCCCACACGACGCTGTTATGTGCCAGTCCGCACGTTTCGATGTCGATCATGTAATTACGCATATGCGTTAACTCCTTCTGGTCAGGTTGATGATCTTATTCAACTTGTCTTGCACAGATGCAAAGCCCTGCTCGGCTAGGCTCTTCCCGCCCGTATCCGCTTCTCCGGCTTCCGGCAGTTTCGCCAGTTTATTCCTCATTTCAGCGCGCAGTATCGGCCGCTCGGGTGGTTGCGCGTCGTCGATTTGCAGCGTCGAGACGCCTGACTTGCGCGCAGAATTTCCGCCCGCCGATTTGCTGCCGTCTTGATCTTTGACCAGATACTCAACGTCCACCATCTGCCCTTTGCTGAACGGGTTCTTGTCCATCGGCCGGGCAAATCCAGTCGTCTGCGCATTGTTTGCGTCGCGCAGTTTGACTTCGATTACTTGCCCTGTCAACGTCATTTCCGTCAGCGCGCGCGTGATGTCCGCCCTGTTCAAGTCGCTCCCGCAGGCCATCAGCACCCGCTGCAATGTCATTGGCTCTTCGTGGCGGCGCAACAAGTCGCCGATCCGGGTCCGTGCCAGCGCCATCGGGGTCAGCCCGTATTCGCCGAGGCTTTCGATCATCTTCAACTCAGTCAAAAGCAGCAGATTGTGGGCGTCGTTTACGTCCGCGACCGACACCACGTTGTCCATCCGGATTGCGCAAAGTGCCATGGCCGCTTTCAGCAAATGTGACTGCCGGCGCTCAGCGTAGTGGATGAACCGCGCGTCTTCGATCTTCGGCTTGAAGGAATACAATTCGATAATGCGGTCCTTCACGTTCTCTCCAATTTCAAACGGCCCTTCCTTGACCTCGAAAATCCAGCGCATTATCTTCTTCACCTGCCGGACAGTATCCTCGTCAAGCGGCTCGGGCCACGGCACGTTCTTCCTGTAGTCCGAATAGACCAGCATGATCCGGCTGGTAAACCCCTGCCCGACAGCTTCGATCGGCAAGTAACTCGTGATGTGCACCGGCGTGATGCCGCCGATCATATTCACGCACGGCAAACGCACCGTTAATTTCTCGCGCTTGATCTGGTAGACGTGCTGCAACTCGCCAGACTTGTCCCACATGTCGCCGAGGAAGTTGATGAAAGTGTCCTGTTTCTTGCCGAGAAAACCAGTCAATTCGCCCTCGGCCACATACAGCGCGCTGCGGTTCATGACATGGGTCGGCGCCAATTCATCTTCGAGGTCGGGTGCGAGCGCGCCAAGATTGAAATTATCCATCTGGTCGATCGCTTCATTCAGCCCGTGGTCCTCTGCTTCTTGCCGCTCCTGCATTTCATTCATGGCCGCGATGAAGCCCTGCAAATGGCCGCCGGTTGAATTTGGCGCAAACCGGATGCCCTCAATTTCTTCGACAAGTTTCCTCGCGAAATTCACGGCGGTAGATTTCCGGACGCCCGGCGCGCCAACAAGCATGATATACTGGTTCGGCATAACTTTCAGCTGGCCAAGCGGAAACCAGCACCGGCGGGTCATGCAGGCGCTTGCTGCACTCAGCAAAGACCAGACGTGAAACAGCGGCGGCGATTCGGTGTTCCGCATCAGATGCAGATATACGCGCACTGTCTCGTTTTCCAATTTCCCCAAAGCGTCGCTTATTTTATCCATTAGTCTTGGACCTGTTCTTGTGCGGCGTAAGTAAAAGAGGAAGAGCCGCGTTGACCCTTCCTCTCAGTTCGTAGCTTTCCGGCTGCCGGATTTACGTCGCGCTGGCTTGCACTTCCGCGATTTCCGTCAGGATTTTCAGCAGCATCCGGAGCGCGACCGGCCCGATCATGTCCAAGTCGATGAAGGGCATGGGGGCGCCGCCGTATTGGACAGCATAAGCCCCGTCGTTGAACAGCGCCGTGATCAGTTCACCGGCCAGCGGATGCGTCGGCCCGTAGCGCAGGATGGGCGTGTGCGTCAGCGTGGTGGTGTTCGACTTGTAGGCGAGGTGCCCCTGTTCGTCCAGATAGTAGGGCAAGCTGTTGAGGAAAGCGGCCAGCGGGCCTGCGATTGCCAGCGCGTCTTCGGGTGCAACGCCGGTGCCGGTGATGGGGGCCAATTCAAGCAAATTTCCGCCGAGGCGGATACCGCTGTCGTCGATGGTGCGATTACGATCGGGCATAGGAGTTATCCTTTCTCATGCCAAGTGTGTGAAGGGGATGTATTTTTCAAAGCTGGAAGCCAGTTTGGCCTCTACTTCATTGATACGTGTAAGGTAGCTTGACTGCGCTTCGTTGTCAAGGCCGGTGAAATGGACGGTGGCTTTCTTGCTCCAAGAGCGGGAGATTTCTGCTTCGACCGGAATGGTGAATTTGCGGCCGTGGATTTCGCACGGCGTTTCCATGATGGCGATCTTCGCGCGGATAAGGTCGAGGTCATTTTCGGGGACGGTGACGACCAATTCGTCGTGGACTTGCAGCACCATTTTGAACCCGCGCCGCCACATGTATTCCGCGAGGAAGTAAAGCCGCAGCATTGCGTTGTTGATATTTCCCGCCGTTCCGCCCTGCCCTTTTGCCGCCGGAACGAACCGCGGGTTTCTAGCCGGGTTGCAAACCATAACTGCCGTGCTGCCGCCGAACATCGGGATCAAACCGTGCATCCGCGCTGCGTCCCCGATGGAAAGTTTCTTCCAGTCCGCCAGCGTTTTATACCGCAAGTAATACAGCCGCTGCGCAAATTCGCAAGCCTTCTCCAACTGCGGCGTGGACCACAGGCTGGCGTGACCGATGTAGTGCTGCGCCGGTTTTTCCATGTCCAGCCCCATGTATTTCATGAACAACTTGGCGTTCCGGCTGGCGAGCAGCGCATTGCACATCGCGATGGCCGCGTCTTTCCGCACGTTCAGCAGCATCGTCGCGCCGCCCATGTCGTAGTTTGTCCCGTGGCTGACTTTCTTGATGATCTGCCGCCTGCCGGTGACCGGGTGCACAACCCACGCAGCCTTCTCCGCCACGCCCCGGACAACATCTTCATACTTATCCCCGAAGAAAAACTCGACGTGGACAGCGTGGGTATCACGGTCGTCCGTCACCGTATCCATCATCGTCTTGTCTTGGCTTTCAAACGCGACGAAATAACTGTCGGACTGGCTGTAGTCTGTCGAGACAAACACGGTGCCGTCGTCGGCCACAAGCCACTCGCGCATAGAGGACGGGTAATTCTGGAAATTCGTGCCGACCCGAAACGCGTGTTGACTGCTGGCCAGCCGCGTCGTGACAGTGTTCCCGGCTTTCAGGGAATAAAGTATCCGGCCGCCCCAATTTGGCATGTCGCCGTATTTGCTGGCGTTATTCCGCGGCTCTTTCACGGCTTCGATGGCGTGGATAACGTCGGCGTAAATCGGGTGCATGTCGGCGAACGTGGCGGTCACGCGCTTGTCGGTGGTCTTGCCTTTGCGGGCCAGCGGCTTGATGTCCAGCACGTTGTAAATCAAATCGGCGACTTGCGGCGGGCTGTTCGGGTTGAAATTGGGGTCGTCCACCAGCACCTCTAGTTTTTCCGCAGCTTCCCGCGCCTCGGCCACCAGTTTATTCTTCAAACCAGCCTGCCGGGCGATGTCAGCTTTCATGCCGTGCATCGACATATACAGGCACGGGCCGAGTTGGAGCGCGATTTCGCGCACGTAATTCCGCCACGCGTATTTGAACCCGGCTTGCCATTCCGGAATGCGGGGCGCAATCGCGGCGTCCTTCTCCCACATGCGCACGATGGCCACGAACAATTCCAACGTATTCGCGCAGTCCAGCCCGTTGTAGTGCCAGTATCTCAGCGCCGCATCGGGCCGCGTCGGCACTTGCCATTTCGCTTTGCCCTGCTCGTCAACGTCTTTCCCGTCGTCTTTCCAGTATCTGTAATTCCCAAGCAGCAGCCCGGCGCCGTTGTAAAGCGCTTTCGGCATCGTCGGCCACGTCGCGTGGATCATATGCTGCGTGTCCCAGACGAAATTGCTCGGGCACCAGCCGTAGCGAAACAGCCAAGCCGCGTCAAACGTGCCGCCGTTGTGCATGATTTTCGGCACGTCATTGCCAAGCACCCGGCCGATCGTATCGAGCGCAAAATTCAACGTGATTTCATTCGCCCAATAACTGCCGTCGCCAATGTTGACCATCAACGGGACAACAAAAACAGGGTTTGCGGCGCGGCCGGGGCACTCCATTGCGAAACCGACGCAGCTAATGAACCCGCCGGAAGTCTCGATATCCACCGCGATTGCTTCGGAGCCGGCTGCCAGTTCCTCAAGCGCGCGCAGGTCGGCCACACTCGTCGTCACCGCAACTTGCACAGGCTTTTCCAGCACCGGCAAACCTTGGAGCGCCGCCCACAGCTTCTTCAAATGAAACATCATCATCAAAGTCCGCACGGCCTGCGTTTCCGCGTCGTGACTGCGTCCGTATGTCCACAGCGGGTCCATGATGAACAGCACCGGCAGACCCATATGCCGCACGACCATACCGGCCAGCGGATCGGTGGACTTAATCGTGGCTGCGTCACGCGGTGGCAGCACGTGGTGCGCTAGCCCGGCGTCGAAACAAACGACAGCATCGTAGCGGCCGTCCGCCAATTTCGCCCACGTTTCCGCGAACCGCTCGTGCCCGCCTTCGCCAACGTGCATTGTTTCTTTCGTGCCGGGCTTCAATTCCCAGAAGCCTTTGACGTAACTGCGCATGTTGACCAACGTGCAGCGGGCGTAAGGGAACACGGCGTTGACAAGTTTCGTCGCCGCGCGCCCGCGCTGATCGTGACTGTTCTGCACAATGATTGCGATGCTAGTTGCCATCGGGCTTTTTCTTTCCTCTCGTGCTCTTGAAAACCAGCGCGCAGAATTTGTCTTTCTCAGCCTGCGCCGGGTGCGGTTCGCGCTGTCTGGCGCGCTTGCGGTTGAACTGCGCCGTGCCAACCTTGACCGCCACGCTTTTGCTGTCCTCTTTCGAAAGCCGCAAGCCGCGGATCAAATGCTCGCCCTTCCAGCTGTCATCGCTCATACGGCCAGCCTCACGCGCAGCCTCATGGAAATGACGGGAATGTCGTCGGCGCCAATGCGCAGGCTTTCCGTGTCCACATCAACCACGAGAAAAATCGTGTCGCCGACCATAATCGGCTGGCCAACTTCGGGCTCTTCGGCGAATTCCGCCATGACACCTTCCCACATCGCGGCTACAATTTCCGATCCGGTGTCCACGCAAATCCTGCACAAAAACCGCGCGAGAATTTCGTCGTCCTCGATAACGACTGTGCCGGGCTGGTTGCCGTTGTGCAGCACGGGGCGGCTTCTATCATCTTCTGGTCCGGGCATTTGAGGCTCCTGTGTGATAACTCAATAAGCGAGCGGAACAGCGCCATGCCATTCCGCTCGCCCGGTTCAGCTATCAGTCAAGGTATTGCATCGCGTTTTCGGCGTCGATGAAGTCCTTTTCCCGCTGGCTGATGTCGCAGTTTTCGTAGCCGCCGGATTCCTTGTTCACGATCTTGAAGCCGAACGCGACCTTCTCGCTGACCAGCTGGTCGATGAACTGCTTGAGGCTGCTGTTCAGGCCCTCGATCGCTTTCTTGTCGCGAAACGAAATGCCGAGGATGCCGAGCACCAGCTTGACCAGCCCGGCGACGCCGTATTCTTGCAGCACGTTGTAACGCTGGTAGTGGACGCGGTTGACCAGCGCCTCGGCGTTTTCGGTCGGATCGGCCAGTTGCAGAACGCGCAGCACTTTCACCTGCACCGCAACGTCGATGCGGGCTTTCTTGATCCGCTCACCGCTGGCGTCGGCGGCTTTCTTCGTCACGTCGATTTTCTCGATGAAGCCGATGTAGGTGCCATCGGGCAGATTGCTGCCCAGCTTGTAGTCGGCGATGTTGTTGCCGAGCAGGTCGTCGATGGACAGATTGTCCAGCTGGTCCATGGACAGCGTTTCGAGGTCGAGCGCGTTGATGTCGGTATGTTCAGTCATTTCGTAACCTTGCTGTGTTTGTGGTTGGTTGGGTTAGAGTTGCGCACAGTATTCCCCGCCGTGCGCTTCGGGATTGCGTCACTTCTTCCTGAACGCGGAAGTGATCGGCTGCTTGCCAGTGACGTCAATTGCGGGCGCGGGAGAAACTTTGCTGCTCCTCTCCGCGATGATTTCGGCGCCGTTGACAACGGTGATTGCGGCGCTGGAAAACTCTTCGTTCTGCCGGACCTCGGCGACGATTTCTTTCGTCAACATCTTGTCCGCGGTGAAGTCGTCAAACTTGTATTCGCCCGGCGCAAAATACCGGCTGCCGGCATCGAAGTCGCCAGTGCCTTTCGTGCTGATGCGGACGCCGAGAGTGCTGCCGTGGTTCTCGAAATACAGCACCTCGTTGAACTTCGCGGCCATGGTCTCGGCGTGTGCGCGGGTGATGCTGGACGGCTGGAGCCTGACGCTTTCGATCTGCAAGTGCAGTTTCTCTTTCGGGTCAGCGTCTGGCCGTTTTTTCGCATACGTCTCACTGTGCGCAACGAAAATGGAGTGGCAATTCAGCTTCATCGCGTTGACCAGAAAGTGGTCCAAAATCAACCGGACCTTCTGATACTCGTCCCATTCCAGCTTCTCGATGGCGATCGGCGATTTCGTCATGACCGTGTTGGCGGTCAGTTGCTGGACAAATGCGGTCCACGTGTCGATCACCAGCACATCGCGCGAAGTTGATTTCGCCAAGTCAATGCGGACGTAATCGCGTTCAGGTTCGATCCGCTGGACGGGCACATATTTCCGCTCGGCTTCGTCGAAATAAACCACCTGCCCGCCCATCGCGTAGCTGAGCGCCGCGGCACCTGACGTTCCGTAACTGTCCACGTTCGGCCGCATGTCGATGCGGAAAATGCGCTTGAGCGCCGACGGGTCGAGGACTTGCGCAATGCCCGCGCCGTCGTCGAGGTCCGCGAGGATCACGTTGAACCCCAATTCGGCCATGCGCAACGCCCACCACGTCTTGCGGCTTTTCGGCGGGCCATAAATCAGCGCGCGAATGAGGTTGCCCGCGTCCTTGCTTTCGTCCATTCTTGCCATGCTATAGTCCTTCCTTATGAACTGCCGCCTCACCTTTGATCGACAGATTTCTGATTGCGGTCTGAATGTCGAGCGGCACATCGACGCCTTCGACTGCGAGAAACGGGCGGACGTGCGGGTATTGCTGCATCATGTCGTTGACATCGACGCCGTAATTCATCGCGAGCCGTTGCGCGATTTGCTTTGGCGCGACAACAATGTCCTGCGCGTCGTCGTATCGCAGGTGCTGCTTGAACGACTGGTCAAGAATTACGCAGCTGGCCACCACGCAGCCGCTGAACGCCGGGCCGAAATGGCGCATCTTGTTTGGCACCAGCAACGGCACCTCGGTCAGCCGCCGGTCGAAACGGTAGCAGAAAAACGTGATGCCCATTTGCGGGTCGCGCCGTTCGACCATCCTGCCGCGAAAGTAGATGCTTCTGTTCGGCCCGAACGGCAACTCGATGGTGGCGTATTCGCTTGACGGCATCATCAGCTTGTCCCTTCCATTCTGATCGTAAACATCGGGTCAACTTCGCGGCCGACGTATCCCGGCTTGCGGCTCGGGTTCACCAACATCTGCATCGCTTCGAGACCTTCGACGGCACATTGCGCGTGATAGTCACAAACGCGGCCGTAACTGACGCAAGCATTTGGCCCGCGGGGAAACACATTGTCTCGATAATACTGTTCGATCCGGCGGCAGTTGTCAAGCAGATAATAATTGTAGGCGTCGATGTCGTGCTGCGAGCGCATGTGCCGCGAGAAGATAACGCGCGGTTCACGGTCTGACATAATGACGCCGAAAATGCCCGTCTCGAAGTCGCCGCTGTTTTGCAGCAAGATGTTCAGCGGGATGCCGTATGACGTAACTTGCCAGTCCCACTTGTATTTGTGCTCCATGTTCATGGCGCCGCGCTCGGTCGTTGTCTTGATGTCGAGCGGCAGGAAAAGCCCCGTCTGCGGGTTCTGCACGATAAGGTCAACAAACCCGCGCAGGTGAAACATCAGCGTCGGAAATTCAATCTCGACCATGAACGCGATTTCGGTTGCCGGGACTTCCTTGCCGTCGCGGATGAAATTCACCAGCCCGTAAGCCGGTAATTCCGAATTGTGGATCACGTGCTCCAGCGTCCACACGCAGGCTTCCAGCCCGTATTGCGACGCGTTCGTGTTGCTCGCAAGGTCAATCGGGTGGTGCAGCGCGACAGCTTCCAACGCCGCCGCCAAGTTGCGGGTGCGCATGTATTCCTGAATGCCCTCGTGCATGGCGGTGCCAACACTGGCCGCGTCGCTGGACCCTCGGTCGTTCTGGAAATTCACCACCATCTTGCGAAACGCGAAACGCTTGGGGCAACTGTTGAAGCTGGCCAAACCCGAGTGTGACAACTCGACGATTGGCTTGCCGGTGCGTTGACAGATTTCCATGTCACACCATTCCTTTCTCGATAGCCAGCCACTCTGGCAACGTAACTTCGACCAGCATGATGCCGCTGTTTTCAAACTCGATTTGGCTTTTCGGCAGCCAGATTTTTTCCGGGCTTTCCACGTCATCATCCATCGTCACACAGATAGCCTTGTCCGTGATGACCAGCAATCTGCACTCGATATCAATTAGATTACTTTTCATCCTTGCGCTCCAGCAATTCGAGGAAGCCGTAACGTGTTTGCCGCGCGCGCTGGCCATTTTTCCGCAACTGGTAGGCCACGTGATACAAAGCAGTTCTCTTTGCGCCACTCCAAATTTCCGCAGCGGCTATCGTGGGAAACCATTCGCCTTCGAGACGGCACGGTTGACGCTTGGCCACGTTGCCGCCGATGGTATAGCCCTTTTCCACAGACTGCCTGATGCTGTTCGCATACACGCCCAACTCGCGCGCGGCAGCATTCATGGACGGATATTCCACGCCGTTGATTGTGCACTTCCTCGGTTTTCTCCCGCCGCTCATAGCCCAAACCCCGTCAAATCGAACCCGCCAAAATCGGCATCATCTTCCGCGCCAATCCCCATTGCGTCGAGTGCTTGCGACAGCTTCTCCGCCTCTTTCGGCCGCACGTTTTTCACGCTGCTGTTACGCTTGGCAGCCATCGCACGCATACCTTTGATCAACTGCGCACGGTCGGCGAGGTCCAGAACGGCATACGCGCCCGGCGTTTCTTTCACGCGCAGGAAAGTCAGCTTCACGATATTGCTGATCTCTGTCAACGAAAAATCGCCAGCCGCAGCCACCGACAGCCCCTTCAATTCCGCATCGAAAATCTGCTGGATGCGGGCGCAGGCTTTGCGGATGATTTCGGCGCGCTCGTTGTTGAATTTCTCCAAGTCCACGTGGTCCGCATCATCCGGCAAATCATCCAACTCGCGCCAGTCGGCCAGATACTGCTCGACGCTGTAAATCTTCTCAACTTTTGCGTCCTCGATGAACTCGCGCGCATTGGCCGAAAGCCCCGACATGGCCGCACTCTGGCCGGATTTCGGCAACGTCATGCCGAGACTGGTCGATTTTGTAACTTCCGCAGCGTCTTTTGCGGTCTGCGCATGGCCCGGAATTGAAGCCGCGCGCAATCGGCCAAGCGGGGACGACGGGTCAATGACTGGCGCACGGGGCGCACGGGGCGCTGGCTCGGCACGTGTGGGCGCTGGCGCGTCTGACGGGGCAGATGGGGCAGACAAGTGCGCTGGCTCCTTAGTGCGCTGGCCAGCACTCAACCGCAGACGCGCGGGCGGGGGCGCTACTGGCACGGCCGCTGGCACGGTGGTTTCTTCCGGCTCGCCATCGCCAATCAGATACGCATCATCCGCGCCATCATCATCATCATCATCATCCTCGTCATATTCCCCGCTTTCCATGCCCTGCATCGAGTCAAAATCAATCTCCGGCTCGGGCGCGGGTTCAACGCGGACATTCGGCGGCAGTTTTGCTTGCGCTGTTACGCGTGACAAAATGGGCGTGACTTGCCGGGCCGGCGGCACAGGCGCACCCGCGGTTCCAGCCTTCGCGGCCTTGATCTTATCGAAAATGCTGGTCATAGCAGTCCTTTCAACCCCTCGATTGTATTGCGCATTTTGTCGCGCACTTGCTTTTGCTCACTCGCCCACACCGAGTAATTCTTCTGCGCCATCCGCGCGACGCTCATTGCGACGTGTTTCCTGTCTGGCAATATCTCATACTGCACCAGAACCATGAAGAAAAACGCCGCATCCGGTGACGCTTGCCGCAGGCGTGACAGCATCGACCGACAGCGGGACATGTATTGCTTCACGTCCTCGTCGTTCACCGCGCGTTTGAACGGGAACCGCAAAATGCACTCGTAAACGCCGACGCCGGTCGCAGTAAACGCATCGCGCGTATTCGGCAAATACAGCCCCAAAAACCGCTCGACACCGCCGCGCGCCTCGACTTGGATAATGTCATACGCGCCAAGGTCCAAGTCCGACAATTCCGGCGGCAAAAGCTGGTTCGGCGTGTAGATCGACGGTTCCGCTGTGTGCCGGGCTGCCGCACTTGGCGCTGGCATTTTGTCGTCGTCATCGAACACGTTGAAGCCGTCGTCGTCATCGTCATCGTCGCCGAACATCACAGCGGAAAAGTCGATTTCCGGCAGTTCGTTGTCGGCATCTTCGTCTGCCGGTTTGCGCGGATCACTTGTCATGCCAGTTTTCCTTCGCGACAATCACGTCGTCCAACAACATACGCAAGTCGTCCCGCATGTTGTAGGTGCGTTCCCAGAATGCCGAATTGCGCGGGAAACTATCGGCCAATTTCTCCAGCCGGCGTTCAATCTGTTTCAGCCGCCGTTCGGCCTGATCGTATTTCATCTTGTGCATCATTTCCATTCTCCGTTGCTCCATTTTTCCATCCATTCAGCGGCCATTGCAAGCGCGATTTCGTTGCGCGAATGCTCAAGCACCGCTATTGCGTCACGCGGGTCCGAGCGCAAATAGGGGCTGCTCATGCTGGCAAAAACACGCGAAATTGACCATGCGCAGGTTCCGTGCATATAGCCAATTCCGCGTATTTCTTCTGCCGATTTACCCTCGCAGACAATTTGCCCGCAACTCGCGCACACGGGCAATTTTGCGCGCCAATCCATCTTGCGGCACCCTCACAGCGTATGCCGGTCGGGCAGGCGCGGGATAGCCCAGTCGCGGACACGCTCGTATTTCTCGATCAGCGCGTCGGCTTTCTCATAGGCGTTTCTGCCCGGCAACTGGCTGTTTTCCACGGCCCGGCCAAGCGCGTTCGGCTCGTGCATGAGGAACACCTTCTTTTGCGCGCGCGATGCCGCTGTGTAAAGCCACTCGCGGTTAAGCCCGAATGACATGGACGAATGGCAGATCACCAGCACATGCCGGGCCTGCGAACCCTGGAATTTGTGCGCCGTAACAGCGTAGGCGTGTGCGAGCGATGCCACTTCGGTGCTGCGGGACAATTCGTAAATGTCGCCCGTGGATTGCTCGATGACCGTCACGACGTGACTTGCCTGCCGGGCCTTGTTTTCCTCGATTTCGGCCACGTCGTTGATTTCGGCAGATGCGCTGTCGTCGGCGTCCTGCCCGTCATTTTCGCGCTCGGCGGCTTCCAGTTCATCCCACATGGCCAGCATTTCTGCGTCGGCGTTGTTGTGGATTTCGCCAAGCCCGTCCATGTTGCCTTGATAGCGGTCGTTCGGCCGGATGCCGATGATAACGCCAATACTGCCGTTGTTGAACCGGATTTCGCGCGCCGTGCGCCCGCCGTTCGTGGTGGCCATGACTTTATCGCCAAGCGACAGCATAACTTCGCCGACGGCGGTCCGGATCATGACGGGCGGATTTGTCTGCTTGCCGTTCGCGTCATATTGCGGCGGATTGAAAGCCTGCTTGAAGATTTCGTTCCAGTATTGCTGGCCAAGCATAGCTTCGTTTTGCGGCGTGATAATCATGTCCTGTTTCGGGTCCCAAATACCCATGCGGTAGAGCGTGGAAATGTAGCCGGCGATTTTCTGCCGGGACGCGAGGACATTTTGCGTGAGGACTTCCTTGGAAACTTCCAGCCCGTTGACAATGCTGCTGCTTTCGCAACGAAATTCGTTGTTGTCGTGGACAGGCGGAATGCCGCGCCGAATGTTGGTGAGATTGGAAATGATGCGCCCGCCTTCCTTCTGGCGGTAGATTTTGTCGAGGACGGCCGTCGGCCACTTGCGCATTGCAAAAGGCATTGGGCTTGCGCCGTGCATGGCTGGAAGTTGCGCGAGGTCGCCGAGGAAATAGATGCGCGTATGGGGCTGGCAGGCGTCAAGGATTTGGTGCCAAAGTTGCGTGGACACAATGCCGGTTTCGTCGATGGCGATGATGTCGAGCGGCAGGCGATAGCCTTCATTATACGCGGGCTCAAAGCGCATGGAAACGTCGCCGTTGTCCAATTCAAAATCCACCGGCCGGAAAGCGAGCATTGAGTGGATTGACATGCAATGTTCGGCCCATTCCACCGGCAATTTGCTGGCCAGATTTTTTGCGGCAACATTGGTGAATGTGCAAAGCGCGATTGCCGGGCGCTTGCGGAAAGTAGGCTGCTGACCGGCGCTGCGATAGCCGTCCCAGTCAATTTCCCGCACTTGTTTGCGCCATTTCGGCAGTGCGCCGCGCATGAGCGTTGTTTTGCCGGTGCCCGCGTAGCCAATCAAGCAAGCATATTGCTCAGTTTCCAGCATTTTGAGCGCGGCAAGTTGATCGGCGTCAAATTGCACGTCGTCGCGTTCGTGGCGGGTGAAATCGAGCGATTTGCTTTCGGTCGCGTAACTTTCCGCTTCACGCGCCTCGATGATGTGCGCCGTGCTGGTGGCGGTCCGCTTGACGAATACGCGGCGCAGGTCGTTTCTGTCAGTGTGAACCGCTTGCATGTCGTTCTGCGGGGCATCGGATGCGCGCTTGCCAAGGCGCAATTTAACCGGCGGCAATTTTGCCATAGCGTTATTCCTTTCCGTGATTTGATTGTGTGATGATAGCATATGATGCGTGATTGTCAAGCGTCATGTTATGGGCTGTTTGTCATGCAAGCCCGCCATAACTTCGGCCCAGAACGCTTGCGTGATTTCGTTGTCGGCCAAGCGCAAAAGGCCGTTGCGGGGCAGAAAAACGTCGGCAATGTCGGGCCGTTCGTCGCGGATGCTGGCGAGCAATTGCGCGGTAGAGATTTTGCGCCAATCCGTAACTTGCGCGCCATGGCCAACCGCAAACGAAACGAGCCGCCCAGCGCGCTTTGACGCTAGCTGCGAATTGAGCGCATATGCGAAGCGGGCATTGGCTTGTGGCGGGTCAGCGTCGCGTAACTGCACAAGGCAGTAGTCAAACGGAACCGTGAAGAAATATCGCGGCAGGATTTCAAGTTTTTTCATGCGTAACTTTCCTTTGTTTTCAGGCTGCACCCGCCGGAATGGTTTTGCGGTGCCGTAACTTTAGTAATGGTCCGGGGCCGTGGCAAAAATGCAACAGTTTTACCGGCCCTAGTTTCCCAGGGTGACAAAAATGCCGCACTTTGCTGGTGTGGTGGTCGCGCGGGTTAACTCCTATTGGGCGGTAGTTTTCCGACTGGACGCGCCCCAGCGATTGCCCGTTCTAGCGCCGCAGCCTTAATGTCAGACACGCTTTGCGAGAGAGAAACAGGAACGTGACGCGGGGCGGGTTCAGCAAAGGAAAGCGTAAGCCCCGTGTCGCCGTCGCTTTCGTCGTCGTCAGCCATGGCCAGCAATTGCGCCAATTCTGGATCGTCGGTTTCGCCGTCGCTTTCGTCATCGGGCGCAGCGTCAAAGAGCAAGTCAAACATGCTATCTACGTCGGTTTCGTCGAACAGACCGCCCGACAGCGCGTCATCCTCAAGATCGCCCCCGTCGATTAGACCGCTTGCGGCAATCATGGAAAGGTCCAGCGATATATCCATCGTGGGCGTGTCAGGCGCATCCTCTTGCGTCAATTCTAGCGCGGCTTGGCGGATTGTGTCGCGACGGCGCAATAGTGCTTCATGCTCGCGTGTCGTGCCGACTTGGAGCGGTATCTTTCGGCCCGTGATCCGCAGCGCGCTTTGCAAGTCCAATGCGGCGGCGAGGTCGAAATCAGCCCAATTTTCCGCGCCTAGGCCAGACTTTTCAGCCCGCGCCCCAGACTTGTTTTGCCCCCGGACCAATGCCGCGACGATTGCGCCGCGCCGGACCTTTTGACCGCGATATTCCGGCAGGCCATGCCAATGCACCCGCAAGGCGCGCATGTCCTCGATTGATAGTCCCTTTGTCGGGATCAGGCGACGCGACTGGACAAGTTGCCAGAGCGTTAGGACAAGCCGATTGCAAAGGTGAGACGCCGCAGCACTAGACGCCAGAACGCCAGACCAACTTTCCAGCGCGTAGAATTGGAGCGCGTCGTGGCGGATAGGATATGTGCCGGGTCGGACGTGACCGAGGAACAACGTCAGACATTCAGCGACATATTCCAGCGCCGCGCGTGGCAAGTTTTCAGCATCGCGGCGCAGTTGTCCCAGCATCGCGGCACGTTGAGCCAATGCCAGACTTTGCGCGCCCGGACCGACACGCGGCACAGTAGGCAAGAGCAACCGCAGACTTTGAACGACATAATCCGCTGGATGCAATTCGCGCAGCATGGCGAGCGCATCAACGGACGTGACGAGGAAAGGCGGCGCGACCGTATGCCCCATTTGCGCGACAACAGCAGCGAACAAGCGTTCTAGCGCCTCATCAGCAGCCCGAGACGCGCCGAGACGTTCAATCGCGCGCAAATGGTCAAGCCATGGTCGCGGGTCAATCTCGCCTAGGTCGCGGCCCGACTTGGAGCAATAGACAGTCGTGGAAAGCCCAGCATCGCTAAGCAATTCCACCATGTCAGCCCAAATCAGCGCCGCGAGAGTGTTATTGTCAGGTAGTGCCCGCGAGGCGGCAATTTCCGCGCGCGTCACCAGGTCAGCGACAACAGATGCTAACACGTCCTGCCCGCGCGCCAAGTTTTCCGCGCCGAGGTGTAAGCCAGCAGTTGCCGCAGCGCGCGAGGCAGTATTCAGCGCCGCGACCGTCGCCGCACCATAGCTTGCAGGATCAGGTGCTATAGGGCGAGGCGGAAATTGCGAGGCAAGCGCCGCAGCATCAGACAGCACCCGATCATCCTGCCCGCCACGAGGAACAGGCGAGACACGCGATACAGGGGAAACAGACGCGGGAGCAGCAGGTGCAGCAGGTGCAGCAGGTGCGGGGCCGGTAGCTTTTCGCAAGGCCGCAGGCGCAGCAGGCGCGACCGACGCGACCGGCACAACAGGCGCAGAACCCGCGCGCAGATTAGGCGGTAGGAGCCGAGATTTATTTTTCATAGTCAATCCTCACAATTCATCCTTAGCAGTGTCCGCGCGGCAAAAGCAAATGTCAAGCCCATCGTAAAAGAGCCATGCGCGCAGTGGATATGCCCCGTAGAGGCGCAGAAACGGCCCGTAGAGGCGCAAGTCGTGTTTCGGCACCCCTAGGCCATAAAAAACCGACTTGGCGTTTGTTATTGTTCCGTTATTTTTGCAGTCACGAAATGTTACAGACTGAAATAGCTTGTGATTAGACCTAGGCGCGGCAATCTGTATGATATGCGGCAGGGATAATTGTGTCCCGCAATTGGAGCCACAAGACCATGAACACCGCTACCGCCTTTGCTATTCTCACCGACGCTTGCGCCATTGACCAAATCTGCTACAGCGAAGCCGAAGCCAAACGCGAAGCCCTGTCACTCAATCAAATGGGCTTTGACGTTCAAATTTGGACCGGTAGCGCCGAGCAGGTGGATAACGCCGAAACCATCATCCACACCTACCACAGCGCCACCAGCGCCTTGCGCGAAGCCGGATGTCGCCGCGTCCACCTTTAGCGCACCTGCACCTACCGCGCCCCGCGCCACCACCACCCCCCTTGTGCGCCGGTCAGCTTGCTTTTCGCATGGCTTTCGCACAGGGGGCCAACCCGCCAACCAACTAGGAGCCTTTCACCATGCACAACCACCCCGCCGCCCCGCCGCCGCGCGCGAA
>Ga0100399_1000145_pt1 | contig 43543 bp, 37 predicted proteins | sample CryGeymeta201523_FD_81545 | JGI IMG/M metagenome (GOLD analysis project Ga0100399, IMG submission 81545) | Groundwater microbial communities from Crystal Geyser aquifers in Utah, USA - Crystal Geyser metaG 2015-23 | ecosystem: Environmental > Aquatic > Deep subsurface > Groundwater | place: USA...
AATGGCTTTGTGACACTTGGGATGCGTGATCCTGTCACGAGCCTTGATGGACTTGACCAGCGCTTGCCAGCCATTGCCACGGTCGAAGGTGAACTCGAAGCCTGAACCTGTAGCCTTTGCGTAGCATTTCAGGCTCAATCGTATGGCATCCTTCACTGCAAGATGAACGATGTTCCCATCGGGTTTTCTTTCGTCTTTAAGCCAACGCAACTGGTCTGCGTCCGATTGAAGGTCGCAGAATGCGAATATGCAGTCTGTGGCTGTGGCCCGATTCACAACGTATTGTCTCATAATGTGTGTGCATCCCTCTACCCATGCGAACAACGTCCGGACATAGGTTCTTCGCCGCGGCTGGCGATCAGGCTGTGCGTCGAGCAACTTCTTCTCTTCCTCCACGTCTGCTCTCAGCTCTCCCATTAGGCAAATGGTTTCCTCAAGGAGCTTCTCGTGTTGATTCAATTCTTCAGTGGTTTGAACTTCAGTACGTTTAGCCAATTCCGTATCTCCATTCTGAGGGCAACCACCGATGCACGCGCGGCGGATTACCTCTCCATTGTCAACACATCTCCGGGTTGCATGGGGCCACGCCTTGACCGTGCGGGTGCGCAAAGTGCGGCAGAAATCCGACGTGGTTCCGGTATGCGGTGGATTCTACCAGACACAGTGAGGAAGTCAAGGGGAAGAAGGTCGGAATGCCATCACCTTATGTTGCAATTCTAATACAAGCCCTGTATCATACCCATCACAAGGGAGGCGTTGAGTAAGATGAACCGTCCAGTCCTGCAAATACTTACTGACCTGCACGCTGCCGAAAGAGAATGCGAGCGATACGAGGCCGAATATCAGTTGCTGTCGGAGGACTTCTTTCGTCTGTACCTGGCGGGTCAGGTGGCGGATGCCCCAGACCTGCAAATGTGGGCTGGCTTCTGTAAGGCACACCGGCGTTGTTTGCAGGAGCACATGGTTCGATCCGCAGCCTCATCCCAATGACCCAAGCCTGGCGTCTACCTTTCCTCACCACCAGCATGTCCCACCCGACATCAAACACCATCGAGTGCCAGCGCCGGAGTTGTCCTTTGAACGTCCGAATCTTCCTGTTCTCCTTGAGCGCATCTCACGCTGGATTCAAGGGGGAGACGAAGACGCTTCAATGACAAGCGCTGGAGGGTCGCATACATATTCCTCACCCGGCGTGAACTTGTGAGAACAACACTCTTTAACGCTACTGCGTGAGGCGTGAGTCAAGCCGACCTGCACCTTGCGCAACCCGGCGCCGTGTGCTACTTTTCAGGAGCTTCCAACCATTGACCAGCAACCATCAAGGGGGTATTGCGATGGGTAACAAGATCCGCATCGGAGTGATCGGCGCCGGGGCGAACACGCGCGCCATGCACATTCCCAAGCTTCAGGCGATAAAAGATGTCGAGATTCTCAGCGTCTGCAACCGCAGCCGTGCATCCGGCGAGACGGTGGCGAAGGAGTTTGGAATCAAGGAGGTCTGCGACAGTTGGGAACAGGTCCTGGATGATGACTACATTGATGCGGTGGTCATCGGCACGTGGCCTTACATGCACTGCGTCCTGACTTGTGCGGCTCTGGAAGCAGGCAAGCACGTCCTCTGCGAGGCGCGCATGGCCATGAACGCCGAGGAAGCGCACGAGATGTGGGAGACCTCCAAGGTTACTCCCGGATTGGTCGCGCAAATTGTCCCATCCCCGTTCACACTGAAGTTTGACCGGACGATTCAGGACTTGATCTCGGAGGGCTTCATCGGAGATCCGCTTGCCATCGAGGTCCGAGGCGTCTCGTCCACTTTCGTTGACAAAGCCTCTCCCCTTCACTGGCGGCAGAACTTCGACCTCAGCGGCTACAATACGCTGGCGATGGGCATCTGGTATGAGGCGCTGATGCGGTGGGTCGGGGAAGCAAGGCAAGTGATGGCGATGAGCAAGACCTTCGTGAAGCAGCGCAACGATCCCGCGACCGGTCGTCCGGTAGCCGTCCGAGTTCCCGAGCATCTGGACATCATCGCCGACATGGTGTGCGGCGCCCAGGCGCACATGCAATTCAGCGTGGTGACGGGACTGGCGACCAACACCTCGGAAGCCTGGCTCTTTGGCAGCGAGGGAACTCTGCGACTGGACATTGATGCGGGTAAGCTCTACGGCGGAACTCGACGGAACAAGAAGCTTCGAGAGATTCCGATCCCACCGGAGAAAGCCGGCGGCTGGAGAGTGGAGGAGGAATTCATCAACGCGATCCGCGGGGAAGAGGCGATCCAACTGACGACTTTGGCGGATGGGGTCAAGTATATGGAATTCACTGAAGCCGTCGCCCGCAGCGCGGCGAGTGGATCGGCGATCGGTCTTCCACTGAAGAGTATGGGGTGAAGGGTAAATGCGTATCTATGAGTTTTCGGGAACACATGTTGAAGCCGGGTTGCAGCACGGCCGGATGCTCTCCGACGAGATTCGAGAGTCTGCCGAGTTGAGATTACAGGGATGTCTCCGAGCCAGTCAACAATCGGGACGAGAGTTGAGTCGTGAGGAAGTCCTAAGGTTGGCCTCTCTCCACCTGCGCTTCGTTGAGGATTACACTCCCGGTCTCTCTCAGGAAGTCAAGGGAATTGCTGAGGGAGCAGGGATGTCGCCGGAGGAGATTTTCATCATCAGCGGATACACCGATTTCGTGGATGTGGTGCGTCGCTCCTCCGGTAGCGCGGTGGCGTGGGGATGCTCCGCCTTCTTCGCTGCCCCTCCGCGACACGGGGGAAGGACACCCTCATGGGCCAGACGTGGGATATGTTTGCGGAGGCGGAGAAGACCGTCATTGGGATGCGAATCCGCATTGATGACGAACCCGAGCTGGTGACGCTGGCGTACCCGGGGTGTGTTGGGATGATGGGAATGAATTCACTGGGGGTCGGTGTCACAGGAAACAACCTTCGACCCACCGATGCTCAGCCCGGTGTGCCGTGGACGTTCCTCTGCCGCAAAGTGCTGACAAGTGAGAATGCGGAAGACGCCGCCCGAGTGCTCACCGAGGCGCCCCTGTGTTCGGGTCACAACTTCATTGTCGGCGATGCGCAGGGAGTCGGCATTGACATCGAGACAACGGGAGCGCGGTGTGGCCGTTTCGACATTAGTGAACCGACGTTCGTGCACACCAACCACATTACGCATCCCTCGCTCCTGTCACTGGCGGAGCCGATTGACCCGATGGGCTGCACCGTCGAGCGCGGATGTCGTCTGGACTCGCTGTTGCGATCCGAGAGAGGCAACATTGATGTCTCTTCCGTTCAGCGGGCTTTCAGAGACCACGAAGGCAAGCCACGCTCGGTTTGCAGCCATGACTATCCCGTAGCCTCCGGCAACAGAATCCGTACCTGCGGGGCGCTGATCATGAACCTGACGCAGCGAAAGGCGCACATGGTGAAGGGGCTGCCATGCCAGGGAGAGTTTGAGGAGATCTCCCTCGCGAGTATAGTCACGGAGAAACGGAGTGCATGGAGCAATGAAGCAACAACGTATCGGAATCATCGGTATGCGCGGGATGGGAGACATCCGTGCGAAGGTAGCGGCAAAACGTGACGACTGTCAGGTTGCCTGTATTGCAGGAAGAGATGAAGCGTTCCTACAATCAAAGGCCGATGAGTTTGGCTGCCCCTACGTGCTGGACTCTCAGGAGCTTATCAACTCACCTGAAGTTGATGCTGTCGTGGTTGCCACACCAAATCACCTGCACTATCCGTTCGGACTCCAAGCCATTGAGGCAGGCAAGCACGTATTCCTTGAATATCCTCCGGCGATCAGCCTCGAAGAGTTGGACCTATTGATTGAAGCACGCGATGCTAAAGGCGTCACGCTCGGCGTCGGACTCTCCGGTCGCTTTGAGGGCCCCCATCTCTTCCTCAAAAGGAACCTCAGCAAGATCGGTCGTCCCGTGCTGGCCCACGGGTCCGTGGCGTTGGAGTATATCTGGAAATGGTCGAAGTGCAATGACATCATGGGCGATTTCTTCGCGCTTGCGAACTTCCACCACATTGACCAGTCCATTGACCTTTTCGGCGCGGTTGAATGGGTGAATGCGACATTGACTGAGGAACAGGACAGTGAAGGCAACAACGTGTTGCTTGCGGGAGCGACGCAGATGGGATTCGCCGGAGGCGTCGTAGGGTGGAGCCAATACCTGATGGGTGTCCCTGCGCGACAGATCTGGGTGACGACGATCTCAGGGTCTGCTGGTAGCCTCGTGAGTGAATCCGGCAAGATCACGTGGTCGCACCGTGATGCCAACGGATGTGTCACCCATGAAGATATCGAGCCACAGCTCCTGGAGGAGAAGCCAGCGGCGATGGAGGCCGATTTCGGGTCGTTCGTCGAAGCGACCAAGAATGGCAAGCCTTGCACTTTGTCCTGCGAGCTTGCTCGCCACTCTTGCGAAGTGGCCTTTGCGTCCACACGATCAGCGCGAATCGGTCAGAGGGTGTCCGTATCGGCTCCCCTTGTTGAGGTGCAACTCCATACGGAACTCCTTTGAGACTCCCAACGGTCGCCCCGGCGAGGGGAAACGTCTTGCAGGAAAAGCCTGCGATGTCTATACTGAACTCCGACCACTGCTCACTGATGACTCTTTCCACGGGAGACGGATATTGAGGATAACAGGACGTATCGTTGGTACAGACTACCTTGCTGAGGTCACGATTGAGGCAGGCAAGATTGCCAACATACAACCCGCCGGGGCGTCTTCGGGGCCTTTGGATGATCGCTTTCACCGGATTGCTCCCGGGTTCATTGACATCCAGGTCAACGGTTGGGGCGGGAAAAACATCAATTGGCCGGAGGTCACGGCAAAGGATGTTGCAGAGGTTGTCGGGATGCTTCGGGCATACGGCGTCACGATGTTCTGCCCGACGGTCACTACTCAGTCGCGGGAGAGCATCTGCAAATCCATGACGGCTATCCGCCAGGCCTGCGAAGAGTCCGCATCGGTCGCTCATGCCTGCCCGATGATCCATCTCGAAGGACCGTATATATCACCCGAGGACGGCCCCCGTGGAGCGCACCCGCTGGATTATGTGCGTCCACCGAATAGTGAGGAGTTCGAGGCCTTTCAGGAAGCCTCTGGTGGAAGAATTGGCATGGTAACCGTCACCCCTGAAGCGGAAGGTGCAATCTCCTTCATCAAGCAATTGTCTGGTCAGGGAATCATTCCGGCTATCGGCCATGCGAATGCAACTCGTGACGACATCCAGGGCGCAGTGGATGCGGGTGCGCGCATCAGCACTCACCTGGGGAATGGATCCCACGCGAAAGTAGATCGCCTGCGGAACTACATCTGGGAGCAACTGCCCAACGACTCTCTCTACGCGAGTCTCATTGCCGATGGGCACCATCTGCCACCCGCCGTTCTTAAGTGCATGATTCGCGGCAAGGGATTGGAGCGAAGCATCCTGACCACCGACGCCATCGGTCTTGCAGGGAAGCCGCCGGGGATCTACCAGGACTGGGAGATTGCGGCTGGCGGGCTTACCGAAGACGGCGCAGCGCGGCTGGCGGGCACTCCCTACCTTGCCGGCGCGGTCATGCCCATGACGCGTCCGATCGAGAACACCGTAAGATTCGCTGGTCTCTCTCTGCTGGATGCCATCAACTTGGCGACGGTCAACCCGGCTCGGTTGTTGGGACTCGACCAGAACGCGGAATCAGTGGAGGTTGGCAGGGAAGCCAATCTGGTGGTCTTCAATAGGGACTCAGCCGAAGGCGAGATAGAAGTCACTAACACTGTTGTTCAAGGCGAAGTCGTGTATGGGAGCGCATCACCGTAGTGCATCGTTTTGGAAGTTCCCCCACAAAAGGACACCGGATCGCTTCAGCGTCCGGTAGCTCACACAGGCAGCTACACGATGGAGGTTACCCTCCTTTTCTCCCCTTTCAACCCGTGTTCGGCACGAACACGGGTTGAAAGGAGAGAAAAGATGTCCTTTCTTGGCGCTCGGTAGTCAGTTGTGTGAGCTACCGGACGCTGAAGCGATCCGGTGTCTAATGTCGAAGAATTTACGAAAGGATGCACTACTGATGTGTCCCTCACCCGGACAAGCCGGAGCCAATTTCTTTGCCAAAACGCGCAGAATTTGATTCGTAAAAGCCTAACCAACCGGACCGGGTGACGTGTTCCGCTCTTTCACGCCTCGAAGGGGCATGACAACCTTGTCGGCAGGGTCTCTCATCCAGCCGCTGGCGCCTTCGGCAACTCAAACCAGAACGTGCTACCCTCTCCCACTTGGCTATCTACCCCGATCTTGCCGCCGTGCGCCTCCACGGCCATCTTGCAGAAGGTCAAGCCGAGGCCCGTGGAATACTTCTGTTTGTTTTCCCGCAATTCCACCTGTCCGAATTTCTCGAAAATCTTCTCGTGGTATTCCGGCGGGATGCCGGGGCCGGTGTCCCGCACACTAACCCGCACCCGCTCCTCGTCCAATGCAATGCCGATGTGTATTTCGCCATCGTCGGGTGTGAACTTGAGCGCGTTGCCCAGCAGGTTCTGGATGATTCGCGACAGCAACTCCGGGTCTGCTATTACGGTCACCACCGAGGTGGGCGTCTCCAGCAGCAGCGCGCGGTTTCCCTTCATGGAATCCAGCTTCGTCAGGACCTCGCGGGCAACTGCAACCAGATCACACTCGACAAGGTTCAGCTTCATCTGTCCGGATTCCATCTTGCTGACGTCAAGAAGCGAACTGACCATCTCGATGAGCGCAGAGGTAGAACCAGCGGCTTGCTGAACATAGCCGGTTGCCTTGTCGGGCAATGTCTGCAGCTCCAGCAGTTGCAGGAAGCCCTGAATGCCGGTCAGAGGGGAACGCATGTCGTGGACAATCATGTGAACGAGGCTGTCGCGCAGATGTTCCAGTTCCCGCAGTCTCTCGTAGCTTTCCCGCACCGCGCGCTTTTGCCGCTGCAGTTCAAGGTGGGTATGGACCCGCGCCTCCACCTCCTCGAACTGGAATGGCTTGGTCACGTAATCCACTCCACCGACGGAGAATGCCTTCACCTTGTCCATCGTCTCGGTGAGCGCGCTGATAAAGATCACCGGAATGTCCTTCAGCGCTTCGTCGGCTTTGAGGCGTTCGCAGACCTCGTACCCATCCATCTCCGGCATGTTGATATCGAGGAGGATCAGGTCTGGAGGTTTTTTCGACGCGCCCTTCAGCGCCAGGTCGCCTCGGGGGAATGCGACAACCTGATACCCCCTCTCCCGCAGCAACCCGTCCAGCAGCTTCAGGTTCGCGACTGTGTCGTCCACAACCATGATGGCGCCGGTTCCGTGGGTCATCGATGTTCTCCTTCGTCGATCGGGTCATCCATATTATCCCGGAGGGAGGCGATCTCCACCTCACGCGTTAGAAAGGCCTGCACGATCGCCGGATCGAAGTGCCGACCACTGCCCTCTGTGATGATTCGGCGCGATTCCTCGTGGGGGAACGCGGGCTTGTAGCAGCGCCGCGACCGGAGGGCATCGTAGACATCTGCCACCGCCATGATGCGCGCAGACAGCGGGACATCTTCCCCTGTCAGGCCGTGTGGATAGCCCGAACCGTCCCATTTTTCGTGGTGCCACTGCGCGATGGCGATGCCCATCTTTATGAAACTGTTCCCCGGATACTGGTCGCGAACGGCCTCCAGTGTCTGAGCACCCAGTATCGTATGCCGCTGCATCTTCGCGAACTCGTCGGCGTCGAGTTTGGCTGGCTTCTGGAGAATGCTGTCCGGGATGGCCACCTTGCCGATGTCGTGCAGCGGACTGGCCCGAAGAATGTTCTCCGTATAGGTTTTCGTGATGTGACCGCGGAACGGTGGTTGCGCACTCAACGCCTCCGCAAGGAGTTTGCAGAACGTCTGCACCCTTTCCAAGTGTTGGCCGGTGTCGTCATCCCGCGATTCTGCCAGTTTGGCCAGCGCAAAGATCGTCGCCATCTGCGAGTCGGCGATCTCCTTCACCTGCGACTGAACCAGAGTCTCCAGATGGCGGTTGTGTTTCTCCAACTCCCTCTGGAGCCAGCGCAGCTTGAGGTGGGTCTCGATGCGCGCCTTGACCTCATCAAACTGGAAAGGCTTGGTGATGTAGTCCACGCCGCCGACGGCAAAGGCTTTCACCTTGTCCATCGTCTCGTTCAGGGCGCTGATGAAGATGACGGGTATCTCCCGCAAGGTCTCATCTTCCTTCAGTCGTTTACAAACTTCATACCCGTCCATCTGCGGCATGTTGATGTCCAACAATACCAGGTCGGGTGGGTTTTTGGCGGCGCCCTTCAACGCCCAATCCCCTTGCGGGAAAGCGGCGACGCGGTATCCCTCTATTCGCAGCATCTCTTCCAGCAATTTGAGGTTTGCCGGTGTGTCGTCAACAATCATGATGCTTGCCGACGTACGGTCATCAACCATCGCAGCCTCCTCTTCCGGCGAAGACGCCAGTTAGTTCATCGTACGCATATCGCTCCGCCAACTCCCGTAATCCCTGCGCCAGCGCCGGATCAAGCTCAGCCACCCGGTCAAGCAGGTCCAGCAGTGTGGACATGTCGCCCATTTCCGTGGCTTCCACAAGGGCGTCTACCAACTCTGGCGGGAGCAACGCCAATGATTCCGGATTCAGGCCGTCGGAGGCTGACTCGGATGATGACGCGCCCCCGACATCGTCGGCGTACACGTAGTCCACCGCAAGCGCCGCTCCGATCTTCTCGTAGAGGTCATCCGCCTGGAAAGGTTTGGCGATGAAGCCATCCACGCCCGCGTCCATCGCCTCCTGCCGCTCCTCCTCCAGAGCGGAAGCCGTTACGGCGAGAATGGGCGTCTTCTGCCCGCGCTCCGTTGCCTTGATGCGCCTCGTCGCCTCACAACCGTCCATCACCGGCATCCTTATGTCCATGAGAACGAGATGCGGTTGCCAACTGTCAAATTCCTCCAACGCTTCCTCGCCATCCACGGCTTCGCGGATTTCATATCCCAACGGTATCAATAAGGCGGACAGCAGGGCCCGGTTGGGTTCCAGGTCATCCACGATCAGGAGACGGCGTTTGTCCACTTCTGGCGGGAGTCCCACAATGTGCCGCGCGGCGACCACGGGTGCAGTTACCTTCGTGTCTGCTGGCTCCGCGTCCATCTCGAAGCGGAAGACGCTGCCCTTCCCCGGCTCGCTCTCCACCGTCAACTCCCCGCCCATGAGACGGACGAACTCGCGGCTGATCGCCAGCCCGAGACCGGTGCCCCCCTGGACGTGAACCCCGCGGCTGCTCTGCTCGAACGGGTCGAAAATCTTCCCAACCTCGTTCGGAGCGATGCCCATACCAGTGTCCTCTACCTCCATCGCCAGGCGAAGTGACGACACTGCGCCCTCCGTTCCGGTCTCGCCACTTGTCACTCGCACCGTAATGCCGCCCTGCTCCGTAAACTTCACCGCGTTGCCGATGAGGTTGATGAGCACCTGGCGCAGCTTGCCTTCATCCGCCACCACCTGGCGCGGCATGGCGGGGCTTCTCTCGACCAGGAGTCGCAGCCCTTTGGCGTCGGTGCGGACGCGGAACATCATCTCCAAGTCGGCGAGCAGGGCATGGAGGTCCAAGGTGGTTGGGTTCAGCGTTATGCGTCCCGCCTCAATTTTCGACATCTCGAGAATGTCGTTGATGAGGGCCAGCAGATGCTCCCCGCTGCGGTTGATCGTCTCGAGGTACTGCCCCTGATGCGGGGTCAGATCACTGTCTCGCTGCAGCAGTTGACTGAAACCCAGGATAGCATTCAGCGGGGTGCGGATTTCGTGGGACATGTTGGCGAGAAAAGCGCTCTTCGACTGGTTGGCGTGCTGGATGCTCTCCATCAGCTCCCGCTCTTTGGAGGTGTCGCGGAACACCTCAACCGACCCGACGAGGTCTTCCTTGTCGTCGAACAGCGGCGCGGTGCTCACCGACAGACTTACCCGATGGCCGTCTCGGTGCAACCCGAACACTTCCTGTGGTGAAACCACCTGTCGCGTCTGGCGGATCACCGTGAAAGGGTAGTGGTCAGTGAAGCAGAGCAGGTGTCCGTCGGCGTCGACGTATTTCAAGAAATCGGAGCACGGTTTACCGACCACCTCCTCCGCATCCCAGCCGGCGATCATCTCCGCGCCGTGGTTCCATGAGACGACGATGTTCTCGGCGTCCACGGTGCAGACACCGTCGGCGATGCTGCTCAACACGTTTTCGGCGTACTGTTTCTGGACTGCGACCTCTCCGGCGAGTGCGGTCGCTCTGTCCTCGATCTGCCGATAAATCCGGGCGTTCTGGAGCGCGATGGCAGAGGCGTCACAGACGCTCTGGAGGAAGGAGAGTTTCTCGGTTGCGAACTCGCGGGTCTCGTTGGCTGTGAGACTCAGCACGCCGATGGGCCTGCCTTCCGCCATCAGTGGCAGGCCCACATAGGAGACGACCGGCTCTATGCTCTCGGGCTTGAGGTGGCTCGCATCGGTCCGATCGGTCGGATCAGTCGGATCGGTCCGACGAGCCTCGTAGGAGCGAAACCGCGGGTCGTCGTGAACATTGGAGATGAACAGCGGCTGGGCGTGCTCCGCCACCCAGCCGGCCGCGCCCTCTCCCGGTTGGAGCCGGAACGAACACGGAACCGGCCCCGCCAATCTCTCACTGGCCACCACTTCGAGGTATCCGGTCGCCTCGTTGAGCAGCAGGATCGTCGCTCGATCCGCGCCGGACAGGCGCAGCACTCTCTCCGTCACGGTGTGCAGGATTTGGTCGAGGTCCAGCGTGGATGTGAGGGCGGCGGTGATCTCGCTGAGGGCCGTCAGTTCCCGGTTGTGGCGCTCGGTCTCCTGCTCGGCCCGCTTGCGCTCGGTGATGTCCAACACGTACACTTGCACAAGCTGGCTCTCACGCACAAAGGTAAACGCTTCTTGATAGCAGGCCCCACCAATCAGCGCTTCGCGCACGCAAGTGCGGAGCGGCTGTTGCCCCGCGTCGATACAGCAGGCGTCAAAATTCGTCAGTAGCGGATGATCGCAGACGGCGGATTCGAGTTCAGGGAACAGCCGTCTGGTCGCAGGATTAAGGTAGGTGATGTGTCCGTCCAGGTCCAGTTCGAATACCGGGTTCGGGTTCAACTCGGGGAAGGAGGCGAGCCGGGCCAATTCTCGCTCCGCCTCGACGCGTTCGGTCACGTCCTTGCCAGTTGCCACAAAGTGGGTAATGCTCCCCTGCTCATCTCGCACCGGGGTGATTGTCTTCTCTTCGTAGTACAACTCCCCGTTCTTCTTCCGGTTGACGAAAACGTGGCGGAATGGCTCGCCAGCCAGAATCGTGGCCCAGAGGCGTTTATAGAGAGCGCGGTCATGCTCCCCCGATTTCAGTATCTCCGGGGTCTGACCGATGGCTTTGTCCGCAGTATAGCCGGTCCGCCGCTCAAAAGCCGGGTTCACGTATTGGATAATGCCATTGCTGTCGGTAATGACAACACTGTCGGCGGTCTGTTCCACCACGCGCGAGAACTTCCGCAGGCTCTCCCCTGCCTGCTTGCGGTCGGTAATATCCTGAACCGTGCCGTCCATGCGAACGGGTTCGCCCGATTCGTTGAAGGTGACCTCCGCCTGCTCGTGGACGAACCTGACCGAGCCTTCGGGGAGCACGATGCGATGGTCAATGCTGTAAGACGCTCCTTGGTACGGTGCGGCGTCCACCGAGTCCCTGACGAGCTGCGTGTCTTCTGGATGAACAGTGTCCAGGAAAGTCTCGTAGGTGGCGCCGAACTCCTGCGGTTCCAGTCCGAAGATGCGGTAGACCTCGTCCGACCACCGCAGTTCATTCGTCACGATGTTCCAGTTCCAGTTGCCGAGGTGAGCAATGTGCTGCGCGTTCGCCAGGCTTCGCTCATTGTTTCGGCTCTCCTCATAGAGCCGGGCGTTTTCCACCGTCATGCCAATCTGTGCGGCGATGGACTCCAAGAGACGCGTCTCGGATTGGGTGGGTTGGTAGTTCGCGGGGAGATGACAGGTCATGATTCCCACGACTCGGTCGTGGGCCTTCAACGGCACGCAGATTTTGCCATCGTCGGGCATCCCCTCCCACTTCCGGCTATGGCTGGGATCGTCTCTGCCGTTGGTGGATACCGTCGTTTCGCCGGTTTGCGCCGTCATGCCGCAAAGACACTCGCCCACCTTCACTTTCTTTTCTGCACAGGGCCAGCCGACGGGCATGCCGCGATGCGCCGCCGCCTCCAGCTCCTGCGTGGCTTCGTTGAGCAGGCAGATGACGCCGCCGCCGCGCAATCGCAGCAACGGCATGGCTATAACCTGCTCCAGAACCTTCTGCAGGGTGATCCGCAGATCCAGCGAACTCGCAAGGGTGGCTGCCACAGCGTTTAATACAGTGAGTTCCTCACTATGGCGCTGTATCGCCGAATAGGACTTTTGCACTTGTTCCGCCATCTCGTTGAACGCCGCGGCAACGACTCCCACCTCATCGTGAGTCGCGATGTCAACGCGGTGAGACAGATTGCCATCTCGCACGGAGCGGGCGGCTTCCGCCAACCGGTTCAGAGGGCTTACAAGCCGGTTTGAGATCAACATACTCAGCAGCCACGCGAGGAGCAACGCGCCCATGATGATCCCGCCGCTGACGACCTCCCATCGCCGGAGCGGAGCGAACAATGTCGCGACCGGGAAGACGCGGCCCAGGACCCACCGAGTGTCGGAGGTTCCCGGCAGCTTGATGGGTCTGTAGAAAACCACCTTCCCGTTGGCATAAGCGTGCCCCGAACTCCCCGAGAGCACTGCGTCGGCAATCGTTGGGAAATCCTCCCGAAAGCTCTCTCCGGTATTCAGGTCCCCCGGCCCACCGAACTGCTTGCCCGGGTCCGTGTGGTGGATGTAGTAACCTTCCCTGTTCGCCACGAAACTTGCGCACTGGCACTCGCTCGCGACAAGCTGTGGCTGGTGCAACAGGCTGGCAGGAGAAGCGTTGAGGATGACGATCCCGCGCCGCTGACCCCGCGCACCGAAGACAGGCATCGCGATGCGGACGACCTCTTGGTGAGGGGTCACGATCTTGCCTCGCTCCTGGTTCAGGTCAATGGGGGACACGTAGACTTCCCCCGGCGGTAACTGTATGGTCTCACGGAAATACGGACGGTCGGATTTGTCCTGCAGCGCCTCCGTTGGGATCCGGACGAGGCGGTCGCCCACACGGTCCAACCGCACCACCTCTATCCCTGTCTCGTCAATGTAGCGCACCTGAAAGTAACGGGGATAAGCGGCCGCAACGGAGAGGAACAACTCCGCGAGGCGATCCTGCCAACTGGGATAGGTGTCGCCGTAGACCGGGTCAGCCCGACCTCCGGCGTCCCGGGCGGCGACCAGCGACCGCAGAACGTGCCCCTCGCCCACCACCCGGACGTCGCCGATCATCTCCTGCAACAGCATCTCGGCATGGTGCGCGGCGAGCGTGTTCTCCGCGACGATGGGTTGCTCGACTTGTTTCTCGATCACCTCGCGAAAGACGAAGAAACCATAACCGCCCAGCAGCAATACGCCCACGAGTGCCGTGAGAAACAGCGCGGCGGAGATTCTCGCGCGCAATGATGTTGACAAAGATTTCATCATTGAATTGCTCCTGTCGCCACCGAGTTCGGGAGATTCCCCCTTCAGGACAGGTGTCCGTGAAGAGGTTTCGCCCCGATTGGATCCGGGCGAACCGGGGTCGCGACCGTTTTGGATGTTGCCGTTACGGCGAACTCCTCAATGGTTGATGTACTGAGTGTGAACGATTCGCTCAAGTACGGCGTGCGGGACGCTCCAGTCTTCGAGGGCATTATAGGAGTCGGAACAGTTGCCGTCAATCGGCCTCGAGGGTTCCATGCTCCTTCAGGATTCTCCAGTACGTCACCAGCCACGAGGCAATCGCCATCTCGCACAGACTGCGGTGCAGAGGGCCGTGATAGTCCACCGGCTGTCCGGCGGTGTCGGTAATGTAGAGCATCTTCCGCGGGTCCTTAACCTGGCTGATGATAGACAACGCCTTCTTCGACGCCTGCGTCTCAGGGAAGTAGTGGTCCACGACCGGCGCGGCGGAGGCGATGCGTGTGCTTTCCGAGGAACGCATCTGGCCGTCGGACCACTTGCAGTGCCCATCGTCCAGTAGTATCTCCTGGTGCACCTCCCACTGGCGGAGAATACAGATTGGGTAACGCGGGTCCTCATGTCCTTCCTGGTAGGCAAGGTGGAAACACTCCACCATCAGGCTGCAGAGGTTGGGGTGCAACTGCGATTTTCCCGCTGCGTAATCGTCCACGATCTTGTCGAACCTGGGCAAAGCGTCCGTGTATTTCGCGTCGCCGGTGATATTTGAGGCGATGACGAGAATGGGCAGAAGAATGCAGATGTGATGGGGTCGGTTCTCCGGCGTCACCACAAAACTCTCACGCCGCGGATGAACGAACCCGCGCGCGAAGTGATAGTCGGCGAGGGCAACGAGATACTCATCAATCACACGGCTCACTGACAGTGGAGCATACTTCTGGTAGGCGCGCAACGCCACCACGCTCTTGATCTGCTGGTCGGGACTCAGTTCGTGCGAGTAGGCGCACTGCCGCACGCCGCCGAAAGGCTTGGGCAGGAATCCCTTCTCAAAAAGCTCTCCTTCGTAGAAGACACGCAGAATGCCGTAGATGGGATTCGCTGCGGCCACAAGCGCGGTTCCGTCGCCCGTCACCTCGTAGCGGAGAACCTGACTGAGAGCGTACTCACCAGTCCCCATCAGGCTGTTTTCATAGTTCCAGTACGACGCGGGGTCATTGACGTTGGCGTGACAGATGGGCATGAGGTTATACGGCTGCAACTCCTCATTCGTCCACGCCTTTAGCGTTTCCGCATTCGTGTAGGAGCGGACCAACCCGCACTCGTCGATGAGATGTTCCTCGACAAAGTTGCGGAGGGTGGGTTCGCAGCTTGTGAAAGTTTCGAGATCATGTTCCTTGCGGTGTGTCATTGAGCACTTCCTATCCATTCCCCCAACTCCTCGGAATGTAATGAATCTCCCGCTCCACTGAAGGCAGTTCCTCCTTGATAGCAGTCCACACAATGCTCAAGTCCACTCCCCAGTATTCGTGACTGAGTTTGTCTCGCATTCCCGCCATGGGATAGTCGGGTGTTCTTGCCGCACTTCTTCCGGTATCTGCCTTGCTGTTTCTCCCATCGCCTCAAGGCTTCGCACGACGGCATTGATGGTCTTTCTGTCGCCATAAAAAGGGCTCAAAATCCATGCCTTGCGTGAATTCATTCACCGCTCTCATGGGGTGCGGACTTGTTACACGTGTAACTGCTCAGACTCACACGAAGCCTCAGAGCCGCGGAGATTAGGCAACGATGCAATACGGCGACCTTGGGAGGCTGCGTCGGACCGGTGGTGCGGCATCCGACGGGGACCTGCTTACAGGCAGCGAGGGCGAGCGTGGCGCCAGCGCGTGATCCTCGTGTCAGTGGAATGGATGCTTTGTGTGCGTCCAGTGCCCTCTGAACGGTTATACTCGTTAAGGTTGGGGTCACTCTCCTTCCGTAGAGAAATCCGGAAGGATTTCTCCATTACCCACGGACGATTGAAGCTCGGTTGTTTGTGGATCGGACGTTCTGTGCCGCTGGAAGAACTGAACCGGTTCGCTGAGTGACTCCGTTTCGTCAAGCTCGGGTAGCTCATCAACGCCCTCAATCCCAACGAAGTCGAGGAAGGCATCGGTTGTTTCGTACAACCAGGGACGGCCGGGGGCATCCTTGCGCCGCGCCGTGTCGAGCAGCTCACGCTCCACCAGTGTCTTGAGCGAATGTCCGGAATCCACCCCTCGGATGGCGTCCACTTCTGCGTGCGTAATCGGCTGGCGATACGCAACGATCGCCAGCACTTCCAGGGACGCTTTGGACAACCGGACTTTCTTAGGCTCGCGGAGTTTGGCAATGTAGTCCGCACAGTCCGGCTTCGTCAAAAGGCGATACCCTCCGGCCACCGCGGCCAGCGTCAATCCTCCAGTTGTCTCTTTCTGAACCTTGAGTTGCTGAAGCAGCTCCTGGGCTTCATGGGTGTTTACGTCCAGAACCTGCGCGATATGCTGGACGTCCAGAGGTTCTTCGGAGGCAAAGATAAGAGCCTCAAGGATGTCAAGTGAAGTCAAGGTAGCCACCTCCTCCGAAAATAAACCGCAAAGACGCAAAGAACGCAAAGGCTCTTTGCGGCTTCGCGGTTAAAAAGAACTTTCTCCCGTTTTCATCTTCCGTGGTGACCGAGCGGTCATGGGCGATTCCCCCTCACCCTCGAACCCTTTGGGTTCGAGGGTGAGGGGGTGTTTTCACCCGTAACGAGTATAAAATGCGGAATGCAGAGTTCGGGATGCGGAATGAAGCGGGATGGTCCCGCGCCAAAGCGCTCACGGCGCGCGGTTCCCTCAGCCCGACAGGAACGGTTCTTACGTCAACGCAGGGACATCGTTTCTTGCGGCGACGCGAATTTCACCGAAATTCTGAGGCTGGAACACGCGCACCCGCAGGAGTCGAATCAACTCCAGCAGCGCCAGGAACGTGACAATCACCGTGTCGCGTGTTACGCAATCTTCGCAAATCTCCCAGAAGGTGGCGCCCTCGGGCTTCGCCTTCAAGGTTCTCATGATGTGCTTGATTCGCATAGGGATTGTCAGCAGTTGACGCGGGATTTCAGCCGCAGGACGTTCGCCCACACGTTCGAGGACTTCCTGGAACGCAACGCACAACTCGAGCGCCGAGACGCTTCGCACGAACATCACGCTGGGATGCTGGTGGCCGTTCCCGTTGCCGTTGGAGTGGCCGTTACGACCGTTCAGCGGACGATCGAACATCATGGAGCGGATCTCTCCCAGCGACTTCAGCGTGTCCGCCGCTTCCTTGAAGCGTTTGTATTCCAACAGCTTCCGGATCAGACCCTCTCGCGTGTCCTCTTCGACTTCACTGTCTCCAGGTTTCTCTTCCGCCTTGGGAAGCAGCATCTTGGATTTGATGACCAACAGTGTTGACGCCATCACCATGAAATCGCCAGCCAACTCGATGTCGAGTGACTCCCTCAGCCTCACATACGACAGGTACTGATCCGTGATTTCCGCGATGGGGATGTCGTAGATGTGGACCTGGTTCTCCCTGATGAGAAAAAGAAGGAGGTCCAGCGGCCCCTCGAAGAGGCGCAGGCTGATGGGGTGGCCGGTGAACCGGTCCTGGTACATTTTTATCCGGCGCGAGTCGGGCGCCTGCCGAACGATGGCGGGAGTTTTCGTTGACCCATTCGAAGGCTCAGAAAATGCAGTTGAGAGGCGTTCCTCAACGCCTGCAACGAGTGTTGCTTCCACGTTGCCACCTTTGTGCTGTCGAAATTACTACAGCGAGTTGATACGGTTTGTCTAACTATATTGCTTCAATATTGGCCGTTGCCGGCGTTCTGCGTCTGCCATTGATGCCCATCGTTGAGTTCTATTAGTTTAATCATCTTGCCCAGAAAATGCAACTGTTTCCGCGAACGAAAATTCGCAAGAGAAGCGAATTGCCAGGGCGGATCGCCGTTGCTCGTCCCGGAGGCATCGGTGAATGACGGTATGATCCACGCCTCACTCCATTCCCAAGGTTCCGCCTCACGGCCCCCGAGCACTCTCAGGTAGGTTGCGGGAATAGGGAAGCGTTTGTCGCAGCATCGATCTGGCAAGAGAGTTGAAGTCCAAGTGATAGTGAGCTTGATGGCCCATCGAGCGGCACAGGAGTGTTGACAAACTCTCCATACGAAGTATCATGTTGGGGCGTATTGCTTGGCAGACCGGGGAATTACGACGCACTCGGAGTTCGCGACGCTGGATCAAATCGTTACCATTATTCTCATCATCTTCGGCAGCGGCGCCGTCGTGGCGTTGTCGATCATCGCCTGGTTGGCGTCGGCGACATTCAAGAGCATGAAGATGAAGGAGAAGAGACAGGAACAGGAACTCAACGCCTCCCTTCTCCAAATGAACGAGAAGGGAAAGGACACCCTCGGGGAATTGATGAAGATACGCGCCGACCTGCAAAATCTGAAACAGCAGGTGCAGAAGCTGGCGGACGCGAACTCTCAGTTCGCGAACTCTCAGTTCGCCGCAAGCGTTGGGGCCGCGCCTCTTGCCCCTGCGGGGCGGACTCGGAGTGCATCGACGCAGGAAGTGCAGGCGCGTGAGCTTCGGGAACAGAGCAACTCGTAAACAGTAATGGCTCCCGGCGAACTCTGAGTTGGTCGATCATGTGCTACAAAACAAAATCGAGGTGAGATCACTTGGCTGAAGAACTTTGTGTCGACGATCTGAGGGAACGGGCGAGACTGCTTCGCAAACACATCATCGAGATGACGACGACGGCTGGATCGGGGCATCCGAGCAGTTCGATGTCGATAGCCGAAATCGTGACCGCGTTGTACTTTGGTGGGATCATGAACCATGATCCCAATAATCCCCAATGGGCAGACCGCGACCGATTCATTCTCAGCAAGGGGCACGGCTGTCCCGCTCTGTACGCGGCGTTGGCGGAGGCAGGTTACTTCCCCGTGGATGACCTGCAGACCCTCCGTAAGTTGGGCAGTCCTCTCGAAGGCCACCCCAACATGCGGCGGCTTCCCGGCATCGAGGCATCCTCAGGATCGCTGGGACAGGGGTTGTCCATAGCCTGCGGCATGGCTGCGGCTGCCAGAGTGGACGGGAAACACTACCAGGTTTACTGCGTGATCGGTGACGGGGAGAGCAACGAGGGGCAGATTTGGGAAGCCGCCGCCGCGGCGGCGCACTTTAAGTTTGACAACCTGACCTGTATCGTTGACCACAATGGTGCCCAGCAGACTGGCTATGTTCGGGATATTCTCGACATGACTCCGCTCGCGGAAAAGTGGCGGGCCTTCCACTGGAACACGCTGGAGATTGACGGGCACGATATGGATCGGGTGCTCGAGGCTCTCAATGCGGGCAAGTCGCACCAAGGCGGACCGACAGCGATTGTCGCAAGAACGAAGAAGGGCAAGGGAGTCTCCTTTATGGAAGCCGACTACAGATATCACGGCAAAGCTCTGACGGAGGATGAAGCCGAATTGGCGTTGCAGGAATTGGGATGGAAGTAGGAAGCAGGGCAAATGGTTCGTGGTTAGTGGTTGGTGGCTGGTGGTTGGTGGCTAAAGGTCAATGGTGCCGGGCGCCGAGCTGCGAGAATCCCCACCCATCAACCAGCAACCACAAACCACCAACCACTTTTATCGAGGTGATTCATGAATACCAGTGCAGGCATGGGACTAAAAATGGGGAAGGCAACACGCGATGCTTTCGGCGATGCCCTCCTTGATTTGGGGAAGCAGAATCCACGGGTGGTCGCTCTCGATGGAGACCTCTGCAACTCGACCAAGACTGAAATCTTCGGGAAAGAATTCCCGGACCGATTCTTTAACGTAGGGATTGCGGAATCCAATCTCGTCAGCATGGCCGGTGGATTGGCGAGTTGCGGCAAGATTCCCTTCGTCGCCAGTTTCGCGGCCTTCATGATGTGCAACGCGTATGACCAGCTTCGCATGTCGGTGGCATTCCCCAACCTCAACGTGAAGGTGGTTGGCAGTCATGGGGGAATCAGCATCGGTGAGGATGGCCCCTCGCAGATGGCGATCGAGGATGTCGCCCTCGCCTGTGCTCTACCGAATTTCACGGTCGTTGTTCCCGCCGACGAAGTGGCTACTCATGCCGCTGTTCCCGCTCTGGCCGAGCATGTGGGTCCGACCTACATGCGTGTCGGCCGACCAAAAGTTCCTATCGTCTATGGGAACGGGTGCGATTTCTCACTGGGGAAAGCCAACGTACTGCGCGACGGGGGAGATGTTGCCATCATCGCCAACGGCTTGATGGTGGCGGTGGCGGTGGAGGCCGCGGAAGCGCTCAGACAGCGAGGAATAGAGGCGCGCGTCATCGACATGCACACCGTCAAACCGATCGATGGCGACGTGCTTCTCGCCGCGGCAAAGGAGACGAAGGGCCTCGTCGTGGCTGAAGAACACGGGCATTACGGCGGTCTGGGAAGCGTTGTGTCCCAGTTTGTCGTGGAGCATCACCCCTGCCCCGTTCGGCACGTCAATGTGGGCGACCAGTTTGCTGAATCGGGTGATCCGCAGGGATTGTTTGAGAAGTATGGATTGACCGCTGCCGACGTCATCCGGGCCGCCCAGTCGCTGGCCTGAACGTCCTATCGACACTCGCAGAGCTTCCGTGTGTTGCGGAAGGCGTTTTCTTCCTGCTATAATTCTCTCGTTGTGGGGGTTGTTCGTTGCGCCCTAGGGTTTCATGGGCGCGAAATCAGGAATGCCCTCGGAGTGAGCGCGTATGGCCGTTGCCAAGAAAAGCCTTGGGCAAATGCTCAAGGAAAAGGGACTGATCAACGATCAGCAACTCAAAGAGGCCATGGAGGCGGCAAAGACTGCGAGTCAGCCGCTCGGTCAAACGCTGATTGACCTCGGTTATGTCGAAGAGGGAATCGTTCTGCAGGCGCTGGCCGCTCAGATGCGGATTCCCTGTGTGGATTTTAATAAGGTCAAGTACGATGCATCCAATCTGGGTCTGATCCCCAACGACCTTCAGCAGAAGCATGGCGTTCTTCCCGTCAAGCTCGACGGGAAGAAGCTGATTGTCGCCACACCCGATCCCTCCAATATCGTTGCCCTCGACGAGATTCAGGTGCAGACGGGGTACGACATTCGACCGGTTCTCGCATCCGCATCGCAGATCGCCAAGCTCCGGAACGATTCACGGCCGGCGGCGGCCGCTCAGGACAATGATGGGGATGAAATGGACGAGTCGTTTAAGAATGCGCTCAGCGCACTTGGGGGAGGCGCGACTGCGGACCTCGGGCATGGCGAGTACATGGCAGGAGCCGGCGAAGACTCAGATATCTCCGGCGGCGATGACACCGGCAAACTAAAGGAGCTGACCGAAGAAGCTCCCATCATTAAGATCGTAAACGCCATCCTGCAACAGTCGATCAAAGATGGGGCCAGCGATATCCATATTGAGCCCCAGAGACGAGGGGTTCGGGTGCGCTTTCGCATCGACGGGGTGCTGCACGAGGTCATGAAAGTCCCTCAGTACGTGTTGGCGCCGCTGGTTTCCCGCATCAAGATCATGGCAGACATGAACATTGCCGAACGGCGCATCCCTCAGGACGGACGCATCCATATCCGCATGGCGAAGAAAGACTATGACCTCCGCGTGTCGTCCATCCCGACGCAGTATGGCGAGAAAATCGTCATGCGAATTCTCGATAAGAGCAGCGTCCTCCTCGGACTGGACAAGCTGGGCCTTTACGCACATACTCAGGCGCTGATCACCGACCTCTGCGCACAGCCGAACGGAATGGTCATCAGTTGCGGACCCACAGGAAGTGGCAAGACGACTACACAGTATTCCATCATGAACATCATCAACTCGGTGGAGAAGAACATCATCACCATCGAAGACCCGGTGGAATATCAGCTTCCCGGACTCAACCAGGTTCACGTCAACAGGAAGGCCGGACTAACCTTCTCCAACGCGCTACGCTCCTTCCTTCGTCAAGACCCTGACATCATCATGGTGGGAGAGGTCCGCGACCTGGAGACGGCGGAAATCGCCGTACAATCTGCGTTGACAGGACACCTTGTGCTGACGACTCTGCACACCAATGACGCACCTTCTGCCGTGACCCGTCTCGTTGACATGGGCGTTGAGCCTTTTCTCATTGCCGCGTCCGTTATCGGGGCAATGGCTCAACGGCTTGCCCGTAAAATCTGCGGCAACTGCAAAGAACCCTACACGCCACCGCTGGAACTACTGGTGCGGTTTGGGTACGACCCTGACGAGAATTCGGACCAGGTTTTTTACCGGGGTAAGGGTTGTGAGATATGCCGTTTTACAGGTTTCAAGGGCCGGCTGGGCATCTATGAACTGATGAGCATCAACGAGGAGATTGCGGACATGGTAGTTCGCCGCGCTCCACTGTCTGAAATCAGAGACGCCGCACGCGCCAATGGAATGAAGACCCTTCAGGAAGACGGTTTTCAGAAGATCATGGACGGGTCTTCGACCGTAGAGGAGATTATGCGCGTCGTCTTCACCGGCGGACATTGATCGAACTTTTGGGCATTGAAATCCTGCCTCTCTCCTGATCTCCAATCAGGAGAGAGGCAACTCAATGGCTGTAGCCACATGCTCTTGGGAGGACACAAACTTGCAACAACGTACGACGACGTCCGGCGGACAAACGCCGCCGGGATTTGAGGTGCCGCCAACCCCTCGACCGCCCGGTCAGCCCGGACATCCGCAGAGCTTTGGTCAACCGCAGGCACAGCCGCCGCAGCCGAAACAGAAGCCTCCACCGAAGCAGTTGGAGGATATTCATCTGGATGAGTTGTTGGACATCGTGTACCGTAACAACTGCTCCGACCTGCATCTCTGCGTTGGAGTCCCTCCGACCTACCGGCTCGACGGCAAACTTATTCCCACGGATTACGTGTCGGTGACCCCCCAGGTTTCCCAACGGATCATCTATGATATCCTTTCCGATGAGCAGATCCAGCGGTTCGAGAACGAACTCGAGTTGGACTTCTCCTACTCGCTTCAGAACCTTGCCCGGTTTCGCGTGAATGTGTATCGTGACCGCGGCAATGTGGCGTCGGCGTTCCGTCTCATCGTCGCGAAAATCCCCACCATCAAGGAACTGGGGCTTCCGCCGGTGCTGGAAGAAATGGCCCGCAAACCGCGTGGACTGATCCTGGTGACAGGCCCCACCGGCAGCGGCAAGTCCACGACGCTGGCTGCCATGATCAATCAGATCAACACCGAGGAGAACAAGCATATTCTCACGGTCGAGGACCCGATTGAGTACCTGCACAGCCACAGGAGTTGCATTGTCAACCAGCGTGAGGTGGGTCAGGATACTTTGGAGTTCAAAAATGCTCTGCGGGCCGCGTTGCGCGAGGACCCCGACGTCATTCTGGTCGGAGAGATGCGTGACCTGGACACGATGCAGATCGCCATTACCTCCGCCGAAACCGGCCACCTTGTCATGGGCACGCTTCACACAAACAGCGCGGCGGAAAGCGTGGACCGTATCATCGACGTTTTCCCTTCGGCGCAACAGGAACAGATTCGGGTCCAGCTCTCCAACAACCTCGTCGCCATCGTTTCGCAGCAGTTGTTGCCGCGTGCGGATGGACCCGGACGCGTGTGCGCTTTGGAGATCATGATAGCGAACTCTGCCATTCGGAACCTGATCCGTGAATCGAAAGCCCACCAGATGAATTCCATCATTCAGACCTGCGCCAACATCGGGATGCAAACCATGGACCAGTGTCTGCGCGATCTCTATATGCGTGGACTGATCACCTACGAAGAAGCCCTGATCCGTTGTCAGAACGAGGAAGAGCTGAAGAAAATGATCGCCACAACTTCCGGACAGGTCGAGTAGTAGAGTTATCGGTCACTGTTGTGGTATAATACCGGCAGTTGCAGTCGGTGGTGAATCGTCGGCACGGCCGGAATCGCCGGCGCGGTCGGAGTTTGCAGTAAACAGGTAGGTCCCACACAAGGGAAGGGAGGAGTGTCATGCCCACCTATGCTTACGTAGCCAAAGATGCCCAAGGCAAACCTTTCAAGGGAACAACGGATGCCGAGAACGAGAAGATTCTCGTCAAGCGCCTTCGTGAGCAGGGGTATTGGGTGACATCGGTCACAAAACAGAAGACCGTCGCCAAGGCTGGAGCGAAGAAGGAGAAGAGGAAGCTCTTCGGAGGCAAGGTGAAACTGCAGCATTTGTGCATCTTTTGCCGGCAGTTTGCTACCATGATCAACGCGGGCGTATCGCTGGTGCGCTGCCTCGCCGTGCTGGAAGCCCAGACCCAAAGCCCGAAGCTCAAAGAAATCATCCGGGATATTCAGACCCAGGTGGAGGGAGGCTCGACGCTCTCCAAATCCGTCGCCAAATACCCGCTCGTTTTCTCGAACCTGTTTATCGGTTTGATTCGCGCAGGGGAAGTCGGTGGTGTGCTGGACGAATCGCTCGACCGACTCGCCACCTTTCTTGAGGCCGACATGACTCTGCGGCGGAAAGTCAAGTCGGCCATGACCTACCCAACACTGGTTCTGATCGCCGCGGTGGGTATCGTTACCTTTCTTGTCACGTTTATCCTCCCCAAGTTCATGGCCATCTTCGAGGACTTTGGCGTCACGCTTCCCGCCCCGACGGCATTCCTGATGGCGCTCAGCAAATTTATGACCTCGCGCTGGTACATCATGGTCGGGGGGATTGTAGTTTTCAAGGTCGCCTTCGGCAAGTACACCCGTACAAAGACCGGCAAGCGCCAGTGGGACTGGTTGAAGCTGAAATTGCCGATCTTCGGTGGGCTGAACCACAAGATCGCCGTGGCGCGTTTCAGTCGAACCCTGAGTACGCTGATGACCAGTGGTGTGCCGATTCTGCAGGCCATGGAAACCGTCGCTGGCGCCATCGACAACGATATCCTTTCTTCTGCGATTCTCGATGCCCGGTCGGCCATCCGCGAAGGCGAACGGATTGGCGCCCCTCTGGAGCGGAGCGGATTGTTCCCGCCGATGGTAGTTCAGATGATCTCCATCGGGGAGGAAACCGGCGCCCTCGACCAGATGCTTGAGAAGATCGCCGACTTCTACGAGTCTGAAGTGGAAGCACAGTTGGAGGGACTCGCAGCCGCGCTGGAGCCTCTGCTGATCGTTTTTCTCGGTGGCATCGTCGGCTTTATCGTTGTCGCCATGTTCCTGCCGCTGATCTCGATTATCAGCAGTCTGTCGGAATAGTGGTGAGCTGGGAGTTTCCATATCGACGCTGACCTCCTCCACACACCCGCCACCGTCCCTCTTCTCTTCATCTTTGGCGCGGTGGTCGGCAGTTTCCTGAATGTCTGCATCTGTCGAATGCCGTTCGGCGAATCTGTCGTCTCGACACCCTCGCACTGTCCCTTCTGCAATACCCGCTTGCGCGTGCCCGACCTCTTTCCTTTGTTCAGTCTGATCTGGTTACGGGCGCGATGCCGTTACTGCAAACAGCCGGTCAGTTGGCGGTACTTCGTCGTGGAGTTGATCACCGGCATCCTTTTCGTGCTCACCGGGCTCAATGCTGATTCCTTGCTGCAACTGGGGGCGAACGTTGTTCTTGTTTCCAGCCTTATCGCCATCCTTTATATCGACCTCGACCATTATATTATTCCCGATGAACTCTCCCTCACTCCAGCGGCAGTGGGACTGGGTGTTGATCTCTACAGACTAACATTCCTGCACACTCTCCCACCGCAGATTCCCGTTCCCTGGTTCGGGGGGGGGATTCAAGTTCCTGTGCCCGGTTCGGTACTCGGGTTGGTCGTGGGGAGTGGCGTGCTGCTCTTCGTTGGCTGGGTTGGAGCCAAAATGTTCCACAAGGAGAGCATGGGCGGGGGTGATGTCAAACTTGCAGGCACCGTGGGAACTTATTTCGGGCTGTCGTGGCACCTGCTCACATTTTTCCTGGTGTCTATCATTCTCGGAGCCGCCGTCGGTATAACACTGATAGCATTAAAGAGGAAGTCCGGGCGAGACTACATGCCCTTCGGTCCCATGCTGGTCGTGGGCGCAATTGTCGTGCTCTTGTGGGGAGACGTCGTGACCCCGATGGTTGTCAATATGTACTCAATCAACTGACGTATCGCTATGTTCCAGTCAGGGGGATCCGCAATGGAAGTAACAAGCCGACATAATCAAGGGTTTACGTTGACGGAGATACTGGTGGTGCTGGGGATCATCGTCATCCTCACGTCCATCTCCTTTCCCGTGTTTCGGCGCGTCCAGGAGAACGCAAACCAGGCGGCCTGCATCGTCAAGCTGCAGCAGATTGGCATCGCCGTGAAGCAGTATAAGATGGACTATCATATCTATCCTTCATCGCTCAACGAAATCGAGGAGTACCTCCAGGTCAGATCGAGCGGGGGCAAGGCGTCCCACGGGAAAGACATGCTGATCTGCCCGGACGATGAGAGCATTCGTGAGGATGCCTTCACCAACAGCAGCTTCCCCTACAGCAGTTACTACGACGTTAACGGCACAAGCCTTGTGTGGAACTACTATGGGCTGAAATACAAGAAGACCGACGCGACTTTCTACGGTGACACGGAACTAGGGTACGCTTACGGCCTCGGGACGGACACAAACTCCAACAGGCAGAACGATGAGTTTGAAACCGTAATGTCCAATGCTGGTGTAACCAACCCAAAACACTATACGTGTTTGGCTAACCGCTTCGCGCCGGAGTACACCATCGTCACCCACTGCGTTCACCACCGGGGGAAGAGCGCCAGCGACAACAAGCAGCAGATGGACATAGCAGTCCGGCTTGACGGGGGCTGGGATAAGCCTTTCTGGTACACATACAACTGGAATACGCAGCCGGATTAGAGGTGGATGGGAGAATGTTGAAACGGAGCGGGGACTTTGATGCCTTGGGGCGAGCGATAGGAGATGAACCATGCCGGTACAATGGACAGACTACGTTGTCAGCACACCGGATGTGTTGCGGGGAAGACCGAGGATCGGGGGTACGCGGATACCAGTAAGCCTCATTCTCGGATACCTCGCTGCGGGTGCATCGCCGGAGCAGATACGTCGGGAATTTCCCGACTTGCGGGACGAGCATATCGCTGCATGCCTTGACTATGCGCGTGACCTGTCCGAATTTGAGGTAGCTGCCTGATGGCGTTGAAGTTCTTCGCCGACCATTGCGTGCCCAACTCGGTTATGGAGGTACTTCGGGAAGGCGGACACGATGTTTTGCGTGTGAAAGACAAGATCCCGACTGATTCACCCGACCCGGTGGTGATTGCCAAAGCGCAGGAACTGGATGCCATACTCGTTTCATTGAACGGGGATTTCACCAACATTGTGGCCTATCCCCCGAACCGGTACAAAGGCATAGTGGCACTGCAAGTGAGATCATCCCGAGGCTTTACCGGCGATGATGTCGAGATTCAGAGAGCATCTCGAAGAACACGCCACAATGGATGACTTCAACGGCAAACTTGTTCTCGTCGAAGCACATCGAATCAGGGAGAAGTCTTGACAACTCTCGAGCCATTGTCGAGGTTGAGATGGAGTCCATTTGCAGGGGCATCCCGATGAATAAAGCAAATCAGAAAATCAACGAACCGGCGAATCGGCGAATAGACATTCGTCACTCCCCAACGTATCGGGGCAGGATGTCACTTGCCACTTGCCACTTGCCACTCGCCACTCACCACTCACCACTCACCACTCACCAGTCGGGCTTCTCCCTCCTCGAAGTTCTCATCGCCAGCGCCATTCTCATCTTCGGCATCGTCGCCATCGTCAAGATTTTCCCTGCCGGTCTCGGAGTGATCCAGCAGAATGAGAACGCGCAGGTCGCCGCGCGACTGGCCGAGTCTGTGCAGGAGAGTTACGCGCGTCAGAAAGGCGAGTTGCCCGATGCCGTTGTCGCGGTCAACGCCGATGGCAGCTTCAACACTGCCATCGATCCTGAGTCGACAACGGACGACGGGACCACCAATTCCATCGACAGTGTCCGGAGAGTGGTGGGAGAAACGCACGAGGTGTTGAGCAACGGGAATGTCATTGTGAACTTCCCGCAGATTGATTTCGACCCCAATGATTCTTTTTGTACCGATTGTACATCGGTTCCGCCGAGTGCACTCATCCTTACCGATCCCGATCTGAGAAATCCCAGAGTGTATCGTGAAGTACCTCTCACCGAGGTTGGGGCTGCTCCGAGCCCGCTTGAATTTCAGCCGAACGCGAATCTGACTACAGGAAGGTTGTACTTCAACGCCGCCAATGCAGGACAATACGTTCGCATCAGTTACACGTGGATCGATACAAGCAACCCACACAACGGACAGTCATACTATGTGGAAGGTGAGCGTCAGTTGATAGCTTCGAGCTCTCCGTATGATGTTGTTGTTTCCGCAAGGACTGCCACAATACCCGGGCTGGGCACCTTGGAATTTGGGCAGGTACTTCCACGTTCCTGGAGAGTTGTTATGGAAGCACCCGTTGCGATTGCAAATACTGTGATAGATGGCGACTCTGATACGATTCGGGATCAGAAACGCCAAGTTCTGATGGACAACTTCAGGCGCGGGGTCATTCCGCTCTCGGGAGTGACAGTAGGACAGGAAGTGAAGGTCGATTATGCGGTGAATGACTGGCGGTGGGTCACTGAAACATCGACTGTCGGGGCAAACGGTGTTGTGGACCTCGTGTTTGAGGATGTGCTCGCTGACGAGGGGATGCACATCGCCAGTGTGGCAACCGGAGAAAGCATCGCTCCGGCCTCCACTGACTACCTGACGGGAATCGTAACCTTCAATGTGTCGTTGGCAGGCACCGTGGTGCGACTGACCTACAGAACCGGCGAGGAATGGCTGGTGCAGATGGTGAAAGCCCCTGCCACGTTCACGAACGCGATCACGACTGACCCCGAGTGGTATCGAGTGTTTGCCGACCGATACTGGCAGACGGCAGACACGGGAGTCACCGACTATCAGAAGGCCCTCGGGTTTCCGCAGATCAACGCTGGCAATACCGTGGTGGTTGACTACGTTGCCGACAATCCGGGGGGCAGCCCTACGCCGACGAATAGTTCTGACGACAAGACTTTTTATGGCGAGATGCACGCCATCAACCCCGATGAAGCCGACTACCCGGTGTTTGCCAACTTCCCTTATGAGGTGAAGCTGTACAATAACTACCGGGAGATCATCGCCGTGCGCGGGGTATCGACGATTGCTCGCGTCGCCTGGGGCGACAAGGCGCGCATCCGCATGGTGGAGGTTCCAACCTACCTGACGCGGCGGTGATGTCACAGGGATAGACTGGGGGTCGATGCCGAGGGTTACGGGTTTGATTGACCACAGACATGACACGGAGAGAAGCGAGGGGTAAGTATGCCGGTGACAATGGACAGAACGCGGGAGGTGAACCGAGAGGTGCTCGTTGAGCAGTTGAGGTCTCTTCCCGAGGAGTCTCTCCCGGTCGTACAACGATTTATGAATTTGCTGCACGGAGGAGACTCCGAGATCGACGAGTTCGAGCAATGGGCCTTCAGCCTTCCACATAAGTATGGTTTCGGCAATCTGTCGGAAGAGGACATTGCAGAGATCGTGCATCAAGCTCGGTCGGAGAAGTCGTGAGCAAGGTTCTCCTCGATACGAACATCGTGGTTTCCGGCTTGTTCCGGTCAGGGCTCCCCAGCAAGTTGCTGCACAAGGCACGGAAGGGGGAGATCAAGGCTGTCAGTTCATCGGGGTTGCTTGCAGAGTTGAGCGAGGTACTCACAAGGGAGAGTAAGCCATTCCGTCTCACGCAAGATGAAGCAGACAAGGTGATTGACCACGTTTGCTCGTGGTGCGAGATCGTGAGTGTTGGCGCGTTGCCGAATGTCTGCCGTGATCGAGATGACAATCTGGTACTCGCAACGGCAGAAGCGGGGAAGGTCGACTATGTAATCACCGGCGATTCCGACTTGTTGGAGCTGGGAATTTACCGGGGCGTTCGGCTGGTGAAAGTAAGCACTTTCTTTTCAGAGTTAGGAGACCGTGAAGCCTGGGAGGAGGCAATTCCATGAGCTTTTCCCGACACGCACAATATGGGGATTGCGGGACAACAGGAGTGACCACGGAGAGTGGTGACGCGCATGTTTCGGTGCGATACTTGCGGAGCTAATGAATCGGAGAAAAGGCTGGTCTCCGAGAGCTTCCTGATTGACGGGAAACCGGTATTGGTCGAGGGAATTCCTGCGCGCGCGTGCCTTCGTTGTGGTGAGACCGTGTTCAGTCGTGGGACCACGAAGAAAATCCGACGGACGGTGCATGGACACGCGCAGCCACGGCGGTCTGTTCAAGTGGATGTGTTCGAATACGCGTGACCGGGGATCCCACGAAAAGGAAGGAGGTGGAAGGTGAAAAGCACTCAGCACTCATCACTCATCACTCATCACTTCGGTTTCACCCTCATCGAAATGGTCATTGTGATTGGCATCGTCGCCGTGTTGTCGGCGATCACCGTGCCGACGGTCAACCGTATCGCCGAGGGCAACCGCAATGTCTCGTGCCAGGCCAACATGCAGGCGGTCTACGAAGCGATGAAGATGTACCGGTTGGATGAAGACGGGTATCCTCCGTATGACCCCGGCACGGGCACGGAAGCGGGTAAAGGACTGGGGCTCTGGGCGCTGCACGTCTACGGCGTCCGCACAGCCAGTGGGATTGGCCTCAACAGCCCAACGGCGCGTTACATTCGCGGGGTGAAGTCCATGCACTGCCCGGACCACGACAGCGTGACTCGGTATACGAACCCGAGTGATTCGGATTACTTCAATCTTCCGTATCTCTCCTATCAGTTCACCATTCCGACTACGGGAGACTGGTCGGGCTACGACGACAAGGGGCAGACCACCTACCAGACCTATCGAGGCATCTCAGATACGAACGCCGAGAACTACCGAAGGCAGCTTTTCTGGGCATCGCCTTCGAGCAACCCGAACGTAAAGAACTGGTACCCGGCCGACAACACGGTGATCACTTGGTGTGTTCACCACCGCCAGTACTCGCGCACCGGGACCGACCAGGACAATGTGATCTTTCTCGATGGAACCATGGAACGATTGCCGGTGCGGCAGACATGCCAATCCACTCCCCTCATTGGATGGCAGCGTCTCCCCAAACGGGAGTTGGAAGAACGTATCGCGAGGGGAACGTGTCCGTAATGGGGGTAATTAAGGAATGGGTGAGTGATGGGGTTGACACACGCGGGGCACCATCTAATGCGAGAGAGATACTGAATAATGGCTGCGCTACCGGCTGAAAACCTGGATTTCGCTGCAATAGAGAGCAGGCCTTTCGATGACGACGATGATGTCGTGCTGACCTCCATAGGATTCATGGACCTGCGAGACATCCCTCGCGATCAGGCAAAGCGGGAGATCCGTGAGTTGGTGCAGGACAACAAGGTGCGCTACTACAGCGACATCATGCAGGAGTTACGCCTCGATTTGAAACTGGTCTGGGAATTGTGCACGGAGATGGAAGCCGAAGGCAAACTTGAGGAGGCGACGGATGCCGGTCTGCTATGAGAAGGGCGACGCGGCGAACTCTGAGTTCGCGCTGCACGCATCTCGCGTCGCGTTCAGGGCTCGCAAGCTGAAATCGGTGCGAGTCGTCCCTGGAACGGGGCAACACAGAGCCACTTCCGGTGTCCTTGAAGGCGATGTCTTTTGCACGATTGAGAAGCCGTTGCGCAACGTCCCGGAGTCCCGGAGCGGCGGGGAGAGTTCGACGGGCTGAATTGGAGCCACCATGTCTACGGTAACGACAGAAAAGGGAACTCACAGGCGTGCGGAGAAGTTTGCTGAGCAGGTTCGCAGAGACAACTACCGGCGTGCAGCGTATGTTGACCAGGACGGTTGCCTCGTCTTCCACTCGGAGGAGACTTACGCCCGGTATGTCGAGTCAACCGGCAAACGCCCTGGCGAGGTGAACGCGATCTGGGTTGATGAGCAGGGATTTCGGAATCGCCACGGCGACTTTCAACTAAGGCCCGAAGTCGAGAAGGAGTTAGACGAAATTCGGGAGGAACCACACGTTCCCGCCGATGATGTCTGGAGAGAATTGCAGGCGATGGGTGTCAGGTCGTGAGATATGATCTCTCCTTCAGCCAGGCGGCCAGACGGTGGCTGACAAAGCTGGCTCGTCAGAATCCGGGCAATGTGGAGGACATCCGAAAGAAGATAAAGTGGCTTTGCGAGAACGTTGAGTCTCTGAGTCACGAAAAGCTGTAAGCCCGGAGCGAGCGTAGCCTGCACTGCGGGCAATATCGAATTCTCTATCGCATTGACCACGTGCAACGTATCATCGGCGTTGAGAAAGTGGGGAGACACGACGAAATCTATCGGTAAGTGTCGGGGTCAGTGGCACGGGGAGAAGATGGTAGTTGGTTGATTGGGGAATGGGCAAGTGAGAGGGCTGCCCAAGCGGGAGCTGGAAGATCGCATTACGAAGGGAACATGTCCGTAGAATTGCCTATTGAGGACGGAAGGAAGATAGATGTCGAGCACAGCGTTGACAGACGACAGACGGCAGAGAATCGGGGCAATCCCTCCCCGATTCTCTGAGAGGGTGAGGCAGGGTCGCTATCGCGACGCGGCTTACCTCGATGAGCAGGGTTGCCTGGTCTTCCACTCAGAGGAGACTTACGCCCGATATGTCGAGTCAATCGGCAAGCGCCCCGGCGAGCTAAACGCGATCTGGGTGGATGAGCACGGATTGCACTTCCGCTACAGCGACGATGTATTGACGTCGCAGGAGATAGCAGAGCTGGAGGAGGCAAAGCGCGACCTCGTGGCAGGGAAAGGCGCTCCCTGGAGTCAGCTTCGGAAGGAATTGAGCCTCGGTGAGTGACTCGGTCGCGGAATGGAGAATCGTCTTCTCCCCACACGCAGCGCGCGTGTGGCGTAAGTTACCGCCGAAAGTCCGAGAAAGCGTCAGCAAGAAGATCGACTGGCTCGCAGAGAACATGCACACCATCAGACACGAGAAGCTGACAGACCGGGATGAGTACAGTCTGCATGCCAGCCAGTACCGCATCCTTTACGAATACAACACCGAGGCACGGGTCATCCACGTCGAGACCATCGGCAAGCATGACGAAGCCTATCGGTGAACCGGGAACCGGAAATCGCGAATGCTGAGACGGAGGTGAACTTGGAATGAAAGCGGAAGCAAAGATGTCAAGTGTCAAGTGTCAAGTGTCACGCAGTCTCTCATCACTTATCACTCATCACCCACCACTCACCAGTCACCACTCACCAGTCACCACTCGTCACTCCTGCCCGACCGATGGCAGGCGGGCGTCACTCGTCACTCCCCGACGGATCGGGGCAGGCTGTCACTCCTCCGGCTTCACCATGATCGAGTTGCTGGTGAGCTTGTCGATTCTGCTTCTCCTTTTCGGGCTTCTCTTTCTTCCCATGCTGACCGGGATGAACCTGTTCTATCAGGGCAAGGCGCGAACAGAAACGCAGGCCACCGCGCGCAACGCCCTGGAGCAGATGCAGCGAGAAATCAGTCGAGCGATGTTCGTGTACGTAAACACAGACTACATCAACACGAGCGCCTCGACGACCCCGTTGGCCGTCCCAAGCCGTATCGACTTCATTCTCCCTCAGACGGATACCAACGGGATTGTCACTCCGCTGCAACCGCAGGACGCGTACATTTCGTATTATGTGCGACTGCCAGATACCAGCAAAGCCTCCGATGCTGAAGATTCCGACGGGAACGGCATTAGGGATGCGCTGACCGCCACTTCAGGGGCCCAGCCCAACCTGCACGTGCTTTACCGGGCGGAGTATTCGCCACTCAGCGCCAGTCCGTGGGCTTGGAGAACCTACGCAGACGCCAATGCCGTCGACACAACCTTTGACCTTTTGTCCAACAGCGTCACCGACAGCGCCGGTCGCAGCCACACCAGTATGACACCTCTTCAGGACACCGATGTGGTGGGGATTTCCTTCCAGTTGAGGCATCGAAACAACGACGACGACGCGCCGGTTGAGGCCGTTGCGGTGTCCATCAAGGTGGCCCGGTTCGACGTGGCGAGAGGCGGCGGAGTTACCTCGCAACTCAAGCAGGACATCCACCTGCCGAATGTGGTGGAGTGAAAGAAAGAAAGATCATGAGTCGTGCAATAACGTTTGATGATATGCAATCCAATCCGAACGCCGTTTTCGGTGAACTGACAGCAAACGAGGAGACGATCACGGTCATGCGCGGGGGGATCCCCACTGCGCTCCTGACTCCGGTGCAGACAGCGGAGGTGCGACGGATGAGTGTCGGGGAGTTGCGCGACGAACTGCTGGAAGCGGAGTCCCGCGTGGTTGCCGGACAATGCCTTGAATGGGAAGAGGTCAAAGACCGCTTGGCGCACAAACTCAACGAGGAGTAGAACTCTGTGGTCAACCGTGAAACGTGGATCGTGGCTCTACTCCGCGAGTTGCGGACGGCCTCTCATGAGTCACGCTTCACGATACTGAAAGGAGGCTGCTGAAATGAAACCAACCTCAATCATGAATCATTCAATCATCCATCCGCCATCCGCCATTCGCCATCCGCAATCTGGACAGGGTCTGCTGATCGCCGTGATGATCATGCTGCTGGTGGCCCTGTTGGGCGCGGCGTTTGTGGGCGTCGTCAGCTTCAACCTGGCTCAGTCGGCGCGGCACGAAGACGTCGTGAAAGCCGACCAGATGGCTAAGGCAGGTATCGAGTACGCCAATGAAGAGCTAACGAACAGTGTCGATGCAGCCGATTGGCGACCTCAGGATTCTCTCGGTTACGGGACTGATACTGCGACAGCTACCACACGCTCCAACACAGAAGGATACTATGACGAGATCGAGATGGCGCGTGGTTGGGGTGTGCATGGTTGGTACATTAAGTATCCCGATCCCTTGGATCCTGACCCCACCGCAACCAACAACCCGGATTTCGGCGGGGGGAGGTTCCTGCTGAGGGTGGAGTATCCTGGTGGAAATTCGGGAAGCGCCACAGAGGGCTTTATCCGCATTACCAGCATCGGTCGGTCGTCAAACAACCCCGCCGTATTCCGGGAGCGAGTCGCGTACAAACCCATAACCCTCAACAGTTACGCTTTTTTGGCAGATGAGAATACAGTGCTGGGGAACTTCGTAGTCCAGCAAGTCGATAATCCCCCAAGTGGCAGTGGTGAAACCATTGTCTTCACAGACAGGTACCCAATGGTGAATGATTCTGCCAACTATCCGGTTACCGTGCGAAGCCGATACGCTACCGGAACAATCACTTATGCCGACACCCAGGTAACGGCAACCGACTCTTTCAGCATCGGGCCGCAACCTCCCGGTCCTACAACATTCACTTTCGGGACAGATATAGCCATTGGGGCCTCGGCTGATGCATCTTGGACCAACGCAATGAATGTTGTTAATACTGCGCTTACCGGTATTGTGACTGCCTCCATCAACACCACCGCCAACACCGTGACTCTCAGAGCTGACCAACAGGATGCGGCTGGAGAGCAAATCCTCACGCAGGAAGTAACTGATGCCAACAGTGTTTTCACAGTACACCAGGCGAACTTGACTCGTCAGCCGATTCCGGCAAACACCTACACTGTCGATTACGACACGGGGACGCTGATCTTTGCCAATCCCCTCGCAATCGCGATAGAGGTGGAGTACTACTACGCGACGATTCCCCTTTACGATGGTCCCATGCGAATCAACCAGGATCTCACCTGGCAGGGTCCAACGGCGAATACGACCGAGGCGATAAAGAGCGTAGTGGAACTTGATCGCACAAGGAATGACAAGGTGTTGGTGGCCGGTCGGATCGCCCACTATGATCCGAGGAACTCCACCCCTCCTCCTGCTCCTCCGATCTGGGCGTACACGACCTACGGGGGCGACAACCCTCTGCAGGTGAGGGTGAACCCGAGTGCCTCCACCGCTTTCCCCAGCAACAATGGCATTTTTAATGACATGTACGTCTACCGAGATGGATTGGGAAACCACGGCGGACACGGGTTCGTTAACCCTGAGCCTTTGCCGGAGTTGAACATCAGAAGAGATGATGACGTTATTGACATCGATAACCGCTACTACGTTCTCACCTACAACGGCACTGGCAATCGCGACGGCAACGGCTACTACATCCCGAACGACGACTTGCGGAGAATCGGACAAGCTCCAAATGACATTCCATTAACCCGGCAGTACTCCACTACTATCACGACCCGGAGGGGGGCTGCGACAGCAGCGAACCGGAATACTGACACTGTTCCGAATGACGGGTACACAGCGGTGACAGCGACGGTGGTCAACGAAGTTCAGGATGTTAATGTAGCTGCTCCCGGAACTGCCGCATACACGGTTACGGTTAACAACATCACGGTAAGACCCGCGGGGAGCGCCACTTCGTTCGCGGACAATCCGTTTGTATTCAATACCGGCGATCACATTCTGCTCACCTATCCTGGCGCCACTCCCGCAGACAATCGGTATGCTTTCAAGATGATCACGGCCGTCGATTACAGCGCGACGGCCGTGCCGTATGATACCGGCGACCAGGTTACGCTCACGTTTACGCCGCGGTACAATAGAACTGATGATGAGCCGATTCCGGCGGGTTCACTCGTTGAAATTGTGACTCCTGCCACAATCACACAACGGGAGTGGTTCACGCATGGAGTTCAGAACTGGGGGCGGGATCCAGCGACGGAACCGATCGATGACTTTGGGGAACCTCAATACCCCTATCAGCCACCCGGAACCATTGTGCGTCTCAACTCGGCAGGGCAAATTTTCGTTGACAGGTATGCTTGGGACAACAACGGAACACCCGGTGATCTTACCGACGATCATTACATACCAGGAGCGGCCGCCGCAAGCCCCTATCCGCAGGCAAGAATTGCCGCCAACTCCAATGTCCTCTTTGTAGAAGGGAACATTCGACTCCAAGCCCCGGCGGGAGATGCGGGATGTATCATTCCTGATCTGCATCATTTAACGATCGTTTCCGGCGGAATCATTTACGTTGAAGCGCCCATCATCACTCAAGGCAACGGTACGCTCGCACTCTTAGCCGAGGAGTCTGTGGTACTGAACCTTCCCAGTCTCCAGTCACCACTGGGGCCCTGGAGAGCAAACATCTCTTCAGGGGAGCTTGAGCTTTCCGAGGTGGCAGGGGTTGCAAACTGGCAAGATTTCACGGTGGACGCCCCGGTGGAATCAGACACACTCGATGGGAGACCCCCTTTCCACTGGAGGGTCGGGGCGCATGACAAGTTGGAGGGGCGTTTCAATCTGGGAGCGGTTCCCCGCGCCATGTCCATCAACCTCACTCATCGTGGGACCAACGCCAACTCTCCAACGCTAATCGAGGCTCTGTTCCAAGGCCCCGCGCCGGCGATGTTGACATACGCATATTTGCCCTTCCTGCGAGGCTACGCCCCGAACCAATTGTCCTACGAAACCAGATCCTGGAATATTGATCCCCTGACAGATTATGGAGTCACAACCACCGGTGATGCCAACATTCTGATCCGGCAGAATAACCGCTCCGGGAGCGCGTATTGGATCAAGGACATTCGCATTGACGTACCCGTCTCAATGGACGCGTTGATCCTGGGGGCGAAGGAAGGTTGGGCGATAATTCCCGATTACACGGGAAGTCTGGTTCCTGTTTTCGTCAATGGAGCAGTGAACACGAAAAAGGACCTGGGATTCTACTATCAAGGAACGCCTGCCGAAGGGCATCAACGCTGGGAAACGCGGCCGAACATCAATTACGCATACGATGTGCGACTCCGCGAACATGGTGGAACGGAGCGGACCGAATACGGGTCTAATGCAGGGAGACTTAATCTACCTCATCTTCCTCTCAGCAAGTCTCTGATGTACGTTAGATAGTGAGGAACGGGATGGCCGATGATGCCGAAACTGAAAATATCATTTCCTGAACTGCTTCCATGGAAGATGCGCTTCATCATGATCCTGTTGGCGACGGTGGCGGCACTTCCTGCTCGCATTGGCTGGGCAGCTAATGAGGGGACCGGTACTGTGGTCATCACCGCTCCAACTCCTCCTGTGACAGTGGAGGCGCGGCATGACTTCTCTTCTCAGCCATTCGTACTTCAATACACAGAGTCCGGAGACGCCGACGAACTCATTCTTCGAGTGATACCTCCCGATGGTTGGACGCGTGGCTCGGGCATCTCTCAGACCCTAACCAACGGAACTGCCACAGGCGCCTGGCTGGCGGATGGCTTCACATACCAGATTACGGCCACGGCGGTCCTTACCAATGACGGTCAGAGGATGGTCGTCGATGTTTCCTTTGCAGGTGTGGCCCAGGCTTACGTGCCTCCTGCGGGAACGACCGTCAGCTTTCCTGTCTTCTCCGACCCCGATCCCGCAAGTGGTCCTGGTCCCAGGTTGGTCACGCCCGCGGTTACCGTTAGTCTCACTCCCGACCTTGACGCGACTCGATTCACCGCAGCCTTGGCCCCCCAGAATGAAGGCTCCCAATGGGAGCCGTTTTTCAGAGGCGTTGACCTGAATGGTCCCCCAACAGAAGTTCTGTTCAACCTTTTTCTGAGAGAGCGTTACGGGAACTGGGTGTCCGACGGCACAACGGTGGCCTTGGCGCCAGTCGGCGCCTCACCAGTATCGGGCACTCTTGGTGGTACGACCAGTAGCGGAGTGATTGGTGGTTCAATCCGTCTTCCCGATGAGGGTGTTGGCGCGGTCGATCCTGGTTTGGCTGCGACCAATGTGACGGCTGGGGGAGAGACGATCGGGCAGCTTGTCACGCCAATTTTTGGTGCTCCTTCTATCTGGTCAGCGACAACAGATATTCCCCGGGGTGTTGGTGGGCTGACCTTCACAGAGGATTCAGCAAGTCCAAGCAACCTGTGGATGGCATTTTCCTCAGACTATGGCATTGCAGACAACCAATACCACGATGTGTGGGTGAGAAGATCAACGGATGGGGGAATTTCGTGGAGCGCACCGGTTGATCTCTCCGTCCCGGCGCGGTCCGCTACGGATACCTTTGCTGATGTGAATCCCACCTTCGCAGTGTTCAGTCGTTCGGGAGGGGTTCATCGCCTTTTCGTTTTCTGGGAAAGGCGATACCACGCCGGAACCGCACCGGACGGCACCATCGTCTTTCGTTTTTATGATGTCGCTGCAGGAAGTTGGACGCCGGCGCTGACCTCTCCCCCGGCCACAGCCGCAAGCGGTACGGCAGCTTACGTCCTCGCTCAACCTGCAGCGGCACAAACCGCTGGGCTTAACGTGCTGGACCTCTTTTTTCTGCGACATCAGAAAGGCAATTTCTCCCCCTTGTGGAATCTTGTCAGGAAGAGAGCGGACGATCCAAGCAATAGTACTGCTGACTCCATCTTCCTTGATAAGACGACGATTACCGATACGATGGATACAGTGCCTACGAAAAAAACCGTCATCCATCCTCAGTGTGCCACCGTTACAGAACCGGTATCAGGCAACGACATCACAGCCCTTGCCTTTCTGCAGCACCAGTCCCGTTGGAGAGCAAACACTGTCTATCAGGCGGGGGCCTTGGTAAGCCCCACCTCTGCCTACTTGCAGCGGCTGCACCTGCTCTATGTTGCTGCTATCGGTGGAACCTCAAGCGCAGCCGAGCCAACATGGCCGACAACGGTAGGTAGCACAGTAAATGACGGATCCGTTGTATGGCAGTGCTTGGAGAGGCGCCAACTGGATTACCTGTATTTGCGTCCCTCCTCGACGGTAGGCGCCTGGAATACAAATGCCGAACCGGTTCTGCTTCATGAGAATATATCTACCGGTCTTACTCAACGGAGCCAAGGCGGTTTCGGTTTGTTCCGAGAAAACACTGCAGAGAGAAATTACTGGCTTTTTGAGAACCGAGTACTGAGTGAGAACCCACCGTCGAACACGATCTTCTACCGATATGCCCTCGCCGGTTCGGATTTTACAGTCCGATCCAATTGGAATCCGAACGGCCAAACGAATGCCCCAAGTCAGTTTTCCGTTGATGACTTGTCTCTTTGGGCGCGTTCTTGGTCTGCTTCGACGGCTTTCAGCGCGAACGAGTTTGTGAGACCCACCACGCCAAATGGCATCATCTACCAGGCTGCAGCAGGTGGAACCACGGGTACCACCGAACCAACCTGGCCAATCACAGCGGGCACTTCTGTCAATGACGGATCAGTGACCTGGAGGAACTATTCTGGCCCTGTTGCACCCGCGGAGGAATCACAGGTGACTGCGATGAAAGATAGCAGGGGCGTCTACTGGTTGGGTTGGACTACCCAACGCTCCGCTAATACCCGCGGTTTCAATTTGGCAGTCAAGCCGATGCTCGACAGTTTTCGGGTCGTCGAATTGACCGGGAGCGCAAACCAGGATGATGGGATATCCGCAACCGATCGAGTCCTCACGCTGGGTGACGGTTCCGGAATTGCTACCATCAGCCGGCCCCGTGCCGGTGATCCGGAAAACGTGATAACTCGTCGTTTTAGGGTGATTTCGCGCAATGGCGTCAACAGGCTTTGCGATCTGCCTCTTCTTGGTTTGAAAGTGCAGGTTACTGCTGGGGCAGACAACGCGGCTAATCTGGAGCGAGATATGACGAACGGGGCCACCGTTCTCACTGATCCCGTCTTCACCTTTGCCCAAGGAACCCTCCCACAAGGACAGCATTTCAATGCGACCACTCGAATCATTGATGTCATTGATCCGAACAATGCAACTCCCGAAGAAAACTCTGTGGACATTCTGGTACAGCTTACGGTTGATAATACAATCGATCCGGGAGTTTATACAGGAACACTGGTTGTGTTCAAAGATTTGAACAACAACGATGTTCGGGATGCGAACGAGCCGCAGGATGTGCTAACGATTCGAGCGGATGTCAGAGACCTGAGGATAGCGGCGTGTACGGCGCATAACACCAATGTTACCGTCACGTTTTCCAAGCCGGTGGCACGGGCTGACGCTACTACCCGCGCCAATTATGTCTTGGAATCTCCGACCGGCACGAACATTGACCTGACGGGAGCAACGCTCACGTATGACGACGCAACACGAACCGTTACGATAACTGGGCTGAACCTGAATCCGGGTGATACTTATACCGTTAGAGTCGGAAACCTTAGGGATTTGGGAGGCAATGCAATCGTAGCGAATGGAGCAGATAACGTCTGTACTGGTGCAGTTCAGTAGGAACGGTCAACACGGTGGCTTGCTGCTCCCTCTTCCTGAGGGTCTGGTGTATGTGGGATAATCGGGTTGCGGTATTGGCGCTGCGTTAGAGGAGAAGGAACATGGCGGAGAACATTGTACAGGGCTTTCGGCAGGTTGTGCAGGATCTCCTTGTGCCGGAGCTTAAAGCAGTTCAGGTGGAACTCAAGCACGTCCAGGAGACGGTGAGTTCCCAAGGAGAAGAACTTAAGGCGCTCAGGCAGGAGATGAACGAGCGGTTCGAGTCGGTGATGGAGGAGATCGCCGATTTGAAACGCACGGATACCTTGATTCTCGGACGGCTGGATAATCTCCTGGAGCGTGTGAACTGGACAGACACGATACGGGAACTGCATGTCGGTCTGCAGCGGGTTGCCGACAAAGTGGGAGTGGAGTTGTAGAGAGGAAGGTGACTCCGGATTACGGACCTGACCAACCCCCACGACCGTTTTTTCAAGGAGGTCTTCTCCCGCGAGGAGGTAGCGCGAGACTTTATCGTCAACGACGCGCCGTCGGAGATTGTAGAACGGCTGGAGATATCCTCAGTGGAGGCGGTGAAGGACTCGTTCGTCGGTTCGGATTTGCGCGAACATTTCTCCGACCTGCTCTTCCGGGCGAAAACCCGGGATGGCGATTGGGCTTATGTGTATATCCTTTTCGAGCATAAGAGTTACCCCGACGTTCTGGTAGCCTTTCAGGTGTTGCGTTATGTAGTGCGCATCTGGGAATACGTGCTCAAGCAAGGCGAACGTTTGTCGTCCGTCTTCCCGATAGTCTTGTATCACGGAGACGCTCGATGGAACGTCGGCCCGCAGTTGCACGATGTGGTATGCGTTCCGGCGGGCCTGGAAGAGTTTACGCCTGACTTTCGGTACTGGCTGTGTGACCTTTCGCGATACGACGACGCGGCCATCCGAGGGGTTGCGGTGCTGCAGGTCGGGTTGCTGGTGATGAAGTACATCGCTCACGATCTGTTGCGAGAACGGTTGCCCGACATTGCACGCTTGCTCGTCGGGATACTGCGACAACCCAGAGGGTTGGATTCGGTGGAAACGGTGCTGCGGTACTTGACAACCGCAACGAATAAGATTTCGGGGGACGACCTGCGGGAAGCGGTGTCCGCGCAGCTTGCAGAAAGGGGTGAGGAGCTAATGGCGACCATTGCGGAGAAATGGGTAGAGGAAGGATTGCAGCGAGGTCTGCAACAAGGCATGCAACAGGGCATGCAGCAGGGCGCTCGCCAGGGATTGCTGGCGGGCCTGGAATTGGGGCTGGAGTTGAAATTCGGAGCGGAGGGGCTCCGGTTCTTGCCCACCTTGTATAAGATCGAAGACGTGGACGTTCTACGGGCAATTCACAAAGGGCTGAGAAACGCGGATACGCTGGAGGAGTTGATCAGCATCTATCAGTCACCCTTGTGTTGATGCAGGCGTACGGCAACAGACGCCGGCCGCATTGGATCTTCCGCACTCAGGACACTCACAGAAGGTAGAAGGGAGCCACTATGATGTTTGCGCAATCGCCAAATCCGGAATCCGGCACTCGACATCCAAAATTCGGGTTCACTCTGATCGAACTGCTGGTTGTTATCGGCATCATTGTTGTGCTTGCCGGCATTATCTTTCCCGTCTTCTCGAAAGCACGGGAGAAGGGGCGCTCCGTCAAGTGCCAGTCGAACCTGAAACAGATTGGCGGCGCTCTTGAGATGTACATTGCCGACTGGGATCAGCGCCTGCCTGACAGCCAGCCGATCTACTGGTTGATGCCGGGTTGTACAAAGAACAAGGCCGCGGTATGGGCTCCCGATCCCGATCCCGATCCCGATCCCTCCAAATCCCTTTCTGAGAGAAAGACCGCTCTCGAGCTTTCCTGGATGGGAGCCTTGCAGCCGTACACCAAGAGCTGGGAGATCTTCACCTGTCCCTCAAGGCAGAAGCTTGCCTACACCGATGGAAAGAGCGGGTATGCGTACAACGGCACTTTCTGGAGTGGTGTGCAGAACGCGTGCGGGGCGATCGTCGGCAGCCAGGACTCCACGAGCGGCCTCGACGGCTACCGCAAGATCACCAGCATCGACGATGTTACAGACACGATCATGGTCACCGACTCTCCCACCAACGGGAAGCCGGAACTTGACGGCGGAACCGATACCACCGGTAAGCTGTGCCCCAGCGACTATGCCGACGGTGAGAAGCCTCACGCGCGCCACAATGGCGGCTTCAACGCCCTCTTCGCAGACGGTAAGGTGAAGTGGGTGCGGAGTTTCAAGGACTACCAGTTCACCATCGAGAAGGACGCGACCGGAGATATCACATGTCCGTAGTTTGGGTAATTGGGTAACTGGGTAACTGGGCATACTCGAGCTACCGAGAAGGTATATTGTTCCGGTTGAGAAGCCATCGTTTGGGACTTTCGCAGGGGTGGTCTCCGACGTGCCCACGTATGGGTGAAACCTCTCCGTGGTGGGCGCGTCGGAGACCACCCCTAGTGCATCGTTTTTGAAGTTCCGCGACATTTGGATTTGGTCTCGGAAGTGGTTAGAATGGGATGCGTCTTTGACCACAGCACAGATTGCAGAAAGGATGCAGCCAACATTATGCCAGGA